>MDTB01220600.1_pt1 | contig 65717 bp, 62 predicted proteins | sample 811161 | NCBI WGS metagenome assembly MDTB01 (sample SAMN05326650, study PRJNA326480) | marine metagenome | isolation source: seawater | place: Mediterranean Sea | collected 2009
TAGGACCGGTAGTTCAGCTGGTTAGAATGCCGGCCTGTCACGCCGGAGGTCGCGGGTTCGAGTCCCGTCCGGTCCGCCATCATTTTTTTTCATATAGTTTTGTATTATTGAAAAACAAAATTTATTAAATATTTGTTTCAAATTATTTCGTGTTGTATCATTAAATCCATGTGAAAAATCTAATATTTGGTTAATCAAAACAATGTTAAGTTGTAAAAAAATAAAAACTATTAAAGGCACAAATAAACAAGTCTTGATTAAAGACATTGAAGGTGATTCATCATCAATTGAAAAGAATTCAAAACTATTTTTTAGTAGAATTAAAAAAAACAAAATTAGATTTATTTTGTTAATTATAATTTTTAATGAAACTCATAGTTCTAAAATCAGAAGAATCTGGTTTAAAAAATTAACTTTTTTAAATAGTATTAATCTTGTAAAAAAAAAATTTGTACAAATACATTTAAAGTATATTAATTTTTTTTTTATAAAAACATTTTTGCTCTTTAAGCTACTCTTAAATGATTTATCTTTATAATTAATATTTATTATGCTTGAACATATTAGAATTCATAAAAAATTGATATTGTCTTTGTTGCTATTAATTATTGTGCCCTCGTTCGTATTTTTAGGGACTGAAAGTTATACAAGAATGTCAAACTCTGAAGACATAGTAGCAGAAGTTGCTGGAAGAAAAATAAGTATACAAGAATTTAATTATGCATATGACCAACATCTTAAACGTTTAAAAAATATATTCGGAGATCAGTTTAATTCTACATTTTTTGACACTAAAGCAAGTAAAAGTCTTGTTTTGGATGATTTAATTTTAAAATATGCTCTGTCTAAATATGCTACTGACCATTATTTAACCGTTTCTGATGATAAATTGAGAAAAACAATTATGGAAATTGATGGTTTGATAAATCCGGATGGTGGTTTTGATAAAGAAAAATATCTTTCAATTTTGTCCTCACAAGGCTTAACTCCTCAGCAGTTTGATCAAAGTTTAAGACATGATTTAACAATACAGCAAATTAACAATATTATTCAATCAACATCATTATCCTCTAAATTTCTACTAGGAAGAATAAATGAAATCAATCAAGAAATGAGAGAAATAGAAGAGAAAAAATTTTTGTATAGAGATTATTTAGACAAAGTTGTATTAAAAGACAATCTATTAAAAGAATTTTATAAAAAAAATATAAAAAAATATCAAATACCTGAAATCATTAAAGCTGAATATATTATTTTAGATATGGATTCAATAATTTCAAAAATTGAATTAAATGATATGCAAATTAATGAATTTTATAAAAATAATATGAATCGATATAAAACAAACGAGCAACGTAGAGCTAGTCACATTCTAATTTCATTTAAAGATAAAGAATCAGAAAGCAAAATATTGGAAAAAGCTAAAAAGATTTTAAAAGATGTAAAAAATAATCCTGATAATTTTGCAGAATTTGCTAAAGAATTTTCAGATGATTTTGGTTCTTCTGATAAAGGAGGAGATTTAGATTTTTTTTCAAGAGGAGTTATGACAGAGTCTTTTGATAATGCTGCATTTAAAATGAAAAAAAATGAAATAAGCGATTTAGTTAAGTCGGAATTTGGATTTCATATCATAAAACTTACTGATATTGCTGAGGAGAAAAAAAGAACTTTATCTGAAGTAAAAGATAGTATTTCTCTAGATTTAAAGAAAGAATTAGGTAAAGAAAAGTTTTCTAAGATGAAAGAGGATATGAAAAATATAGTTTACGAACAACCAGAAAATTTTTTTACTGCTGCTGACTCTTTAAATTTGAAAATTGAGATAATTGATGGATTAACTAGAATTCCAAATCAAAATCTTGATAACAATGCCACTTATAATCAATCTAAATTTTTAGCTGAAATTTTTTCTGACGAATCAATTAATGACCGTATTAATACAACTCCGATTGAGTTTAATAATAAGATTATTTCAGGACGTATTTTGGAATACAAGCCAATCACAAATTTACCTTTTGAAGAAGTCAAGGATGAAATAAAATTGTCTGTCTCAAAGGAAAAGGCAGAGGAGTTAGCTAAAATAGAAGGCGAAATAAATCTCGAAAATCTAAAAAATGGTGGCGAAATAAATTTTGAAAAAAAAATTACTGTATCTAGAAATAATCCTTTAGGGTTACCAAAAAATATAGTATCAAAAATTATGAGCATTGATCGAACGAAACTTCCTTCATATGTAGGCATAAAATTAAAGGATGAAGGTTACCGCATCTATAAAGTTTCTAAGGTTATTATGCCAACAAATGGCAATAAAAATGAGACTTTAAACGATGAACAATTAAAACAATTTGTTTCTAATCAAGAGAATAGGGCTTATTTAAATAAAATAAAAAAAAATGCTAAGTTTAGAATTTTAAATTTTGAATAAAATTTTAAGATATAACTTAATTTAAGCTTATAATTTTTATGGCAATTGGTGTTAGCGATCTATTGTCAATTTGATTTACACAAATGTTATGACTTTTATTAAACGCAATAAAGTTTTTCTGTATCGACTTTTTATAAGCAGGATCATAATGATTTTGAAGTAAATCTGATATAAAAAATTGTAAATCACCTCCCTTAATCATTTTTTTCCACTCAGTAATCTTCCTATTTCCATGAAGTTGAGATAAATTATCTAAATGTGAACAAAGTAATTCTTTATTTTCTACATAATGTTCATATTCTTTTAGTAAAAACTCTATTCTATTATTAAAATTAACATTTAAATTTATACAAGAAGATTCTCTAATTTTTTTTATTAAATTATCAGGTAAATTGACTTTTCCAATTTTTTTACTTTCTGATTCTACATAAATTAATTTTTCTTTTTTAAAAATTTTTAATGTTTTCCATATATTACTTTCAAACATTTTTTGTGAGGGTTGTAAAATACTTGGTAAACAACCTAAAACAGATCCTCTATGCATTGCTAATTGTTCAAGATCAAGAACCTGGGCACCTTGTTTTTGAAGATTCTTTAAAAGTAAACTTTTACCACTTCCAGTTGGACCACAAATAACTCGAAACTCAAATTCATCAGAATATTTTTTTATTATTTTTATTATTTCTCTTCTGTAAGATTTATAACCCCCAGATAATTGAGTTACCTTCCACCCAATTTTGCTCAATATGTGTGATAAAGATTCGCTTCTATTTCCTCCTCTCCAGCAGTAAATAAGAGGCTTCCAATTTTGATTATGATATTTTAAGCTTTCATTTAAAAATTTTGATATATTTTTAGTGATCAACGATGCTCCTATTTTTTTTGCTTCAAATGCGCTCTTATTTTTGTAAACTTCTCCAATTAATTTTCTTTCAATATTGTTTAAAACTGGATAATTTATAGCACCAGGAATATGATCAATTTTAAATTCTGATTCTGATCTTACATCAATAATACAGTCATAATTATCAATTTCATTTAAAACGACCTCTGCATTCAAAATATTTTGATACTTCATTATTTTTTAAGAATTTCTTTTAGCTTTGGAAGAACATTTCTCATAATTATTTCTTGAGCAGTTGTATTCGGGTGAATTCTGTCAGGTTGAAAATATTTTTTTGTATCTGATAATCCTTCAAGTAGAAAGGGCACTAAAGTAACTTCATTTTCTTTGGATAAACCATGGTACATAGCAAAAAAACGTTTTCTATAATCCGTTCCATAATTTGGAGGTAATTTCATTCCTAATAATAATACTTTAGATCCAAAATTTGAAACTCGAGTAATCATATTTCTAAAATTTGATTGTGTAGCGGCTAAAGACAATCCCCTCAATCCATCATTTCCTCCTAATTCTATTATAACAATAGTAGGTTTATATTTTTTTAATAGGTTATCTAGTCTATTTTTTCCTCCAAGACTTGTTTCACCGCTAATACTTGCATTAAAAATTTTAATTTTATAATTTTCTTTTATTAATAAAGTATTTAGTAAATTTACCCATCCTTTACCTCTTGGCAATCCATATTCAGAAGATAGGCTATTACCTAGAATTAAAATAGTATTTAAATTCTTAGTATTATTTGAAAAAGAATTTGAGTAAAAAAACAAAAAAAACAGTAATATTGTTAATTTTAATATCTTCATTTAATTAGGTTTTAAACTTTGGAAAATAATATGAGTAATAATTTTATTATAGAAACATATAAATTAACAAAAATAGTATCTGATACAAGTAAAAATATAACTATCCTTAAAGATATTGACTTTAATCTGTCCCAAATGTCAACAACATCTATAATTGGAGCTTCAGGTTCTGGAAAGTCAACATTATTATCTATATTAGCTGGTCTAGATTTGCCTTCATCAGGTTTAGTAAAATTTGACGGAATTGACATTTATAAATTGAATGAAGATGGTAGAGCTTTATTAAGAAAAAACTTTATAAGTTTTGTTTTTCAGTCTTTTAATTTACTACAACATCTTACCGCTCTAGAAAATGTAATGCTCCCTCTAGAAATTAAAGAAGATTTAAATGCTTCTGAAAAATCAAAATCAATTTTAGCAAGAGTTGGTTTAAAAAATAGGGAAAACCATTATCCAAAATTTTTATCTGGAGGAGAACAACAAAGAGTAGCACTAGCAAGAGCTTTTGTAACTTCACCTAGATTGCTTTTAGCTGACGAGCCTACCGGAAGTCTTGATTTAGAAACAGGTAAATCTATTATTGATTTAATGTTCGAACTTCATCAAGAAAAAAAGACAAGTTTAATTCTTGCCACACATGATTTAAAATTAGCGGATAATTGTGAAAAAGTTGTTACATTAAATGGTGGAACAATTATAGAAAACTTGCCTAAATAGGTTTTTTAAATCGATTTATTGAAAAATTTTCTACTGAAAGTTCAGTTTTCTTTTTCAAAATCATGTCTAAAATCAATTTAGCGCTTCCACATGCTAAGGACCAAGCATTTATACCGTGCCCAAAATTGACAAACAAATTCGGATATTTGGTTTTACTAACAATTGGATTAATTGAGGGCAAAAAATTGATAGAACTACTCCAAAAATTTGCTGAACTATAATTACAACATCGTGGGAAAAAGCTTTGCGCCTCGAAAATGATTTTATTTTTTACTTTTGGATTTATGTTGAGATTGTTTGAACCAAACTCTCTAAATCCTGATATTTTTATCCTTTTATCCAATCTCGTAACAGATAGGTTATTTTTAAAATCATAAATTGAAAATTGTGGTGCATGATCGAAATTTTGAATCATAGATGAAGCAGAATAAATTTTTATTGGATAGTTTGGAATGTTAATGCCAATGTTTTTAAGTAATTTTATGCTTTCTGAACCAGCTGTAATTACTACTTTATCTGTCTTAAAAATATTTTTTTTTAATTTTATTATTATGTTTTCAAGGTTTGGAGTTATTGAATAAACTTCATTATCAAAAAAGAACTTTACTCCTAGGTTTAGACAAAGTTCTTTAATTTGTCTTACATATAATGGACAATTACCAATCGTATCTTCAGGAACAAAAATAGCAGCGTGTATATTATCATTGTATCTTAGTGATGGTTCCATAGTTATTAATTCTTTTTTATTTATTAATCTATGGTCAAAATTATATTTAGATAAATATTCCATTATTGAATATATATTTTCATAATCTTTAATAGAACGAAAAATTATTAATAAACCTTTTTTTTGTTGATACGATAAATCATTTTTTAAATCAATTTCATCAGATAATTTTTTACTGTAGCTGGCCAATTTGTGAAATTCACTTAAATCATTTAAAAAACTTAATGAGGATGAATATTTTAACATTCTTAATATCCATATTAATGAATTAATATCAAAATAAGAGTTTAAAAAAATTGAAGAATCAACTTTTAGTAACATAGGTAAAAGTTTTTTAAGTGATTTATTAGATAACTCTAAATTTAATGATGCAGGACCAATTAAATCAAAGGTCCCAAAACTTGCTTCCTGGGCAACATTTTTAGAACGTTCAAAAAGAGAAACCTCAAATCCATTTTTTGCCAAAAAATATGCATTTATTACTCCAACAACACCTCCACCAATAATTGAAATTTTCATTATTTTTTAATTTACTAAAATTTTTTCTAAATTAATACCTATTGAAATCAAATGCTCATCTTTCATTGCTTTACTTGAAATCATTATACCTACAGGAAATCCATTTCTAGGATAAAACGGAATAGTCAAAGAACATCCGTCAAAAAGATTAATTAATGAGGGATTTCTTAACAATAAACTATTTATTTTAAAAAAAAAATCATCTGATGATATTAGATCTTTAATTGATGGAGGAATTATTGGAACAGTTGGCATAATTAAACAATCAAAACCCTCACATAATTTATTTACTTTATTAATCCAATTCTTTCTTTCAATGTCCAATTCTTTTATTTCATTCATTGTGAAACTTGCTCCTAGTTTTATCCTTTCTAGAACTCTTTGATCATACTGATCTGAAAATTTATTAATTAAATCTTTATGCCAAATATATGCATCAATTGGTGAAAATAAATTTATTTTTCTTGCTTCTTGAAATATATCTGTTTTGATTTCGGTAATTTTTATTCCAGCTGATGAGATTTTTGATATGGCTTTTGAAAAGCCTTCCGATACATCATGATCTAAATCTTCAAGAACATAAGTTGACGGTAGTAAAAATTTTAACTTTCTAATATCAGTGATAGTTTTTTTTATATAATTTTTAGATATGATATTATCAATTAAAAGACAATCCTCAACTTTATTAGTTATAGAGCCAATTGTGTCCAGTTTTGGTGATAAAGGAATTATTCCATTTACTGAAACTCTTCGCATAGTTGGCTTAAACCCTACTAAACCACACAAAGCTGCTGGTATCCTAATTGATCCACCAGTATCAGTACCAATACCTGCAACACAAAATCCATTTGAAACTGATAACGCAGCTCCAGACGATGATCCACCTGGTATTAATTTATCATTAAATGGATTTCCAGGAGTCCCATAATGGGGATTAATTCCAACACCTGAGAAAGCAAATTCAGTCATATTAGTTTTGCCTATAATAATTGCACCGGAATTAATTAATAAATCCAAAATATCAGCATTTTTTTTTGCTGGTGCATTATTTATCAAAACTTTTGAACCTGCTAAAGTATTTTCATCATTTACGTCTATTAAATCTTTAATTGAAATTGGCAATCCCTCTAATGGCTTTAGAGCAAAATTTTTAGATATTAATTTATCTGTAATCTTTGCATCAAATAAAATATTTTTTTCATAAATTTTGTTAAAAACTGATTTTGTTCGTAAAGCAAAATCTAAAGCTTTTTCGTTTAAATACTCCCTCTTATGTTTTTTTGATGATTTAATATCCATAAATCTAGATTAAAAATAATAATAACTTGAATTTAATAGTGATAATTTCATTACGATGTATAATTAATTTATTGAAAAATACTTCAGAACTACATCATGATCATTTTAGTGGATTCAAAGAAAGATTCTTCATTTAATATCCAAAAATTACTTGCAGACTTAAAAAAAATTGATTGCAATGTAGTGCAACTTAACATTAATTTTTGTTATTTCATTAATAATTTAAGTGTTTTATCTCATAAAGAATTAATATTTTTAAAAAAAATAATTAATTTAGAAGAAAATTATATAAAAAAATCCTATACAGAACAATTTATTGTAATTCCTAGATTTGGTACTATTTCTTCCTGGTCAAGTAAAGCTACAAATATATTACATAATTGCGGTTTAAAAAAAATTATTCGTATTGAAAAGGGTTTTGTCTACAATATATCTTTCAAATCAAAAAAGCTGTTTAATAGTAAAAAAAATAAATATCAAATTTTTTCTGAAATTTCTGAGTTAATTCATGATGAAATGACTGAAATAGTTTTAAGAAATTTTGATCAGGCAAAATCATTATTTGAAGAAAAATTTCAAAAAGAAATAATATCGATTGACTTAATCAACAAAGGAAAAAAATCTTTACAAGACTTAAATGATAGTTTAGGACTTGCATTATCAAATGATGAAATAACATATTTAGAACAAGTTTTTTTAAAATATAATAGAAATCCAACTGATGTTGAAATTATGATGTTTGCTCAAATTAATAGTGAACATTGCCGTCATAAAATCTTTAATTCTAAATGGGAAATAGATGGTATTAAGCAAAAGCATTCTCTTTTCTCTATGATTAAAAATACTCATAAGATAAATCCAATAGGAACTATTACTGCTTATAATGATAATGCAGCAGTCATTGAAGGAGAAAATATTAATAATTTTTTTCCGAATCAAAAAAGAAATTATATTTATGAAAAAGTAAAACAAATATCTAATATTGTTATTAAAGTAGAAACTCATAATCATCCAACTGCAATTTCTCCATTTTCGGGAGCATCTACAGGAGTGGGTGGTGAAATCAGAGATGAAGCTGCTACTGGTAGAGGAGCAAAAACTAAAATGGGAATGACTGGCTTCTCATTATCAAATCTTCTTTTAGAAGGAGCAATTCGTGATTGGGAAAATAAAACAGAACCATTAAACCCTAAAAATATTGCTTCTCCACTAAAAATTATTATCGATGGTCCATTAGGCGGTGCTGCTTTTAATAATGAATTTGGAAGACCAAATCTTTTAGGTTTTTTTCGGACTTTTCAGCAAAAAATAAATGGAGTGAATTATGGCTTTCACAAGCCAATAATGATTTCTGGAGGTTTAGGAAATATATTTAACTCTTTAGAGAAGAAAATTGAACTAACTGATGGTATTTTATTAATTCATTTAGGTGGCCCTGGTTTACGAATTGGTTTAGGAGGAGGTGCGGCTTCTTCTCTAATATCAGGAAAAAACTCTAAAAAATTGGATTTTGATTCAGTTCAAAGAAGTAATCCTGAAATGCAAAGACGATCTCAAGAGGTTATTAATTCTTGTACTTATCTTGGTTTAGAAAATCCAATTTTATCAATTCACGATGTGGGAGCAGGAGGATTATCAAATGCATTCCCTGAAATGGCAAATGATAACAATATTGGAGCTACTTTTAATTTAAGCTCAATACCGATTGAAGATAATAGCTTATCACCTTTAGAAATTTGGTGTAATGAATCTCAAGAAAGGTTTGTAATTGCTGTAAACAAAAGTAATTTAGAAATTTTTAAAACAATTTGTAAAAGAGAAAGTTGTCCATTTACAGTAGTAGGAGAGATTACTGAAGAAAAAAAAATTAAGTTAGTTGATAAAAATAATAATACTTTTTGTGTTGATATGGAATTAAGAGATTTATTCTGTGATATTCCTATTAATCCAAAAAAAATTAAAAGTAGAAAAAAAAATTTTTCAAAAATTGACTTAACTTTAACAAACCTTGAAAAATTAATTGAAAAAATTTTAAAACTTCCTTCTGTAAGCAGTAAATCTTTTCTTATTACAATTGGAGATAGAACAGTTGGAGGTTTAACTGCTAGAGACCAAATGGTTGGACCTTGGCAAATTCCGTTAGCAAATTCTGCTGTAACTTCAATGAGTTTTGATGAATATTTTGGTGAAGCAATTTCCGTAGGTGAAAAAACACCACTAGCTGTAATAGATCCAATTTCGTCTGGCAGAATGGCTATAGGTGAAGCTATAACAAATATTGCTTGCAACTATATTGAGGATTTGTCAAATATTAAATTTTCAGCAAATTGGATGGCAGCTTGTGGTGAGAATGAGCAAGATTTTGAGTTATATGAAACGGTAAAATCAGTGGCTTTAGATTTGTGTCCAAAATTGGGCATAAGTATTCCTGTTGGAAAAGATTCTCTTTCAATGAAAACAAAATGGAATCTTGAAAAAAAATCTCAATCAGTAATTTCACCAGTAACATTAATTGCAACTGCATTTGCAAAAGTCAAAGATGTTAGATTATCAGTCACACCACAGTTAGATAAAAATTATTCGGATACAACTTTGATACTAATTGATTTAGGTAAAGGTAAAAATAGATTAGGTGGCTCAGCACTTTCCCAAGTAACACAAAAACTAGATAGTTCTACACCAAATATAGATGATCCAGATGATTTGAAAAATTTTTTTTTAGCAATTCAAAGTCTTATAAAATCAAAAAAAATATTAGCGTATCATGATCGTTCAGATGGTGGTTTATTTGTAACTTTGTGTGAAATGGCTTTTGCAAGTAGAGTTGGAATTTTTATTAATATTGACATTATTATAACTGAAGGAGAACATTCTTCAGATTGGGGGGATGCTAAAAATTGGGCTGATCAAGTATCTGAAAGAAGAAACGATTTGACAATAAAATCATTATTTAACGAAGAGTTAGGTGCTGTTATTCAAGTAAAATCTAGTGAAAAAACTAAGATAATGGATGTTTTTAGAAATTATAAATTAAGTGCGTATTGTCACATTATTGGAAAAACAACAAAAAATAACTTCATAGAAATTTATAGAGATACAAAAGTAATTTATAAGGAAAAAATTTTAACAATTCAGCGATTATGGACTGAAAATTCTTGGATTATTTCTAAATTAAGAGATAATCCATATTGCGCTGATTCAGAATATAACTTGCTTCTTGATGAAGATGATCCAGGTATAAATCCCCACATAACATTTGATCAAAACGAAGATATAACTTTACCTTTTATAAATTTATCAACTAAACCAAAGATTGCTATATTGAGAGAACAAGGAGTTAATTCTCATGTTGAAACAGCATATGCAATGCATAAAGCAAGATTTGAATCTTATGATGTTCATATGAATGATTTAATTTCCCAAAAAATTAAATTAAGTAAATTTAAAGGTATTATTTTTGTTGGAGGTTTTTCATATGGAGATGTTCTAGGTGCGGGAGCAGGCTGGTCAAAAACAATACTAAATAATTCTTTTTTGAATGAAGAATTCTCAAATTTTTTTAATAGAAAAGATAGCTTTTCTCTTGGCATATGCAATGGATGTCAAATGTTATGTAATTTGAAAGAAATTATTCCAGGAGCTGATTTTTGGCCAAAATTTAAAACTAATTTATCTCAACAATTCGAAGCTAGATTTTCAATGGTTAAGGTAACTGACTCACCCTCAATCTTTTTTAAAGGTATGGCAGGCTCAAAAATTCCAATTTCAGTTGCCCATAAGGAAGGGCATGTAGATTTCTCAGAAACGGGTAATATTGACAAAGTAAGTATTGCACTTCAATTTATAGATAATTATGGCAACCCTACTGAAAAGTACCCTCTTAATCCAAATGGATCAAGTAAAGGACTTACTGGTTTTACCACTTTTGACGGGCGATCAACAGTCATGATGCCACACCCTGAAAGGGTATTTCGAACAATACAAAACTCTTGGTATCCTGAAGAATGGGGTGAGGATTCTCCCTGGATGCGAATTTTTAGAAATGCAAGAATATGGGTAAATTAAAAAGATTTACTGTATTTTTGCTTTTTTCTTTAATGATTCTTGATAATCACTAACTTTTTTTCGCTTTAAGCCTTCTGAAATTTGTTCTTTAACTTCATTAAATGAGGGTACTTTAGCATTTCGAGTTTCTTCAAGTTTTATTATATGGTACCCAAATTGGGTTTTAACAGGATTATTAGTAAACTCTCCAACTTTAAGAGAAACCATTGCATCTGAAAATTCTTTAACAAAAGTTTTTGGTGACTGCCATCCTAATTCACCACCATTACCAGAGGAGCCAGGATCTTTTGACAACTTTGCAAGTTCACTAAAAGATTCACCATTATTTAACTTTAAAATAATTTCGTCAGCCTCCTTTTTGTTTTCAACTAATATGTGTTTTGAACGATATTCTTTTGTAGAAGATTGTGATTTGAATTTATCATATTCTTTCTTAATAATAGAAATGTCTACAGGGTTTTTATCAAGATAATCAAGTATTAAGGCTCTAATCACTATAGATTGTTTAGCTAATTCTATTTGGTCCTGAACAATTTTTTTTCTGTTAATGCCAACTTTATAAGCTTCTTGAGCAAGAATTTCTCTGTCTATTAATTCATTCTTTATCATTGAACGCATTTCGGGAGAATCCTTTTGCCCTTGTTGGATCATTTGTTTAACCATAATTTCAACTCTTGAGGAGGGAACTGGCTTTCCATTTACTATTGCAACATTCTGTGAAAAACATCTTGAAGATATTAAACTTAAAAATAATAGTAAAAATAAAGTAAGTTTATTAGACATAAATTAGATTCTTTCAAAAAAAATATACTATTTATCACCAGTTACGATAATGTTTTCTGATGGAGTTATTAGATTCAATGCTAGAGCATGTATATCTCTATCCATCATATCATGAAGGTAACCATAAATTATTCTGTGACGTTCTAATCTATTTTTTCCAATAAAGTCTTTACTTACAATTTTAATATTAAAATGACCACCACCTGAAGATGCTCCTGGATGTCCCACATGCAAGTTAGATTCATCAATTATTTGAAAATGATCAATGGATAATTTAGTTTTTAACAATTTTTCAATTTTCTCAATTCTACTCACTTATTATCCTTTAGAAATGGAGCAATTAACAATGATTGCGCAACAACAAAAATAATCATTAATCCAAGAAATCCAAAAAGTTTAAAATTTACCCAAAAAGAAATTGGAAAAGTAAAAGCGACATATAAATTTATGAACCCCATACATAGGAAAAAAAAAGTCCAAGCATAGTTAAGTTTATTCCACAGTTTTTCTGGAAGAGTTAATTGTTTTTCCATAATAAATTTAATTAAGTTTTTTTTGAAGAAAATATGACTAAAAAATAAAACTGAAGCAAAACACCAATATAATACAGTTGGTTTTAGTTTTATAAAGTACTCATCATTAAAAAAGATTGTTGCTCCACCAAAAATAATGATTAAAAATAAAGAAATCCAAAGAATAGTCTCAATTTTTTGTTTAAGAAGTGCAAGTATAAGAATCTGAATAAAAGTTGCTAAAATCGCCATTAAAGTGGCTAAAAGTATTGGAGCTTGATCATTTGATATTTCTCCATCTAAAACTAAATTAGAAATATATCTATTAGAAATTTCATGAGCAATTTCAGAATTATTTCCAGCAATTTTGAAAATAACAAAAAATATAACAACAGGAAAAATATCAAGGAGAAATTTCATTTTTTTAATGGTTATGTTACTTATTCAATAGGAACAAAATTTAGAGAAAGTGAATTAATACAATATCTCAATCCCGAAGGCTCAGGCCCATCTGGAAAAACATGTCCTAAATGGGAGTTACAAATATTACATAAAACCTCTATCCTAATCATCCCGTGGGAGGCGTCTCTTTTTTCACAGATATTAGCAGAATAATCTGATTTAAAAAAACTTGGCCATCCAGAACTGGATTTAAATTTTGAACTAGAGTCAAAAAGAGGGGCGCCACAGCAAACACATAAATAAATGCCTTTTTTGAAATAGTCCCAATACTTCCCAGAAAATGCATACTCTGTTCCAGCCTCACGAGTAATATTATAAGTTTTTGGATCTAGTTTTTTTTTCCAGAACGAATTTGCATGATTTATTTTTTTTTGCATTTTTCCCTCAAATAAATAAATTAAGATGAACAACTAATTTTCAAATTTTTTGCCCATTCAGGAGACGGCAATGAATAATCTTGATTCTCAGGTTGTTCATCAAATGGGCTCTGCAAGATTTTATTTAATCGAGCTATTTCGGTAAAGTCTTTTTTTTCGGCTTTTTTTATAGCATTCTCTGCCAAATAATTTCTCAATATAAATTTGGGATTAACTTGATTCATCCTTTTTTTTCTCAGAATATCATTACTATTTTCCCATTTTAATCGACTTCTATAACTTACTGCCCAATCGTTAAAAACTTGTTGATTTTTAAACATAATACTTAATTCACGATCATTTATTGGATTGTTTAATTCTAAATTAGAAAGCCGTCGAAAAAAAATTGAAAAATCAATTTGGTTTTCATAAAGAATATTTAGTAAATTTTCTATAAAAACTTGATCATTTTCCTTTTCGTTGATAAAGCCTAATTTTAACGAAAATAAAAAGTTTATATTTTTTGAAAAATAATTTTTAAAGGAGGAAAGAGCGTCTTTAACTTCTTCAATATCCCCAATTAAAGGTAATAATGCTTGTCCCAGTGCATAACAATTCCATTCACAAATTTTAGGCTGCATTTTATAGGAATAAAGCCCGGTATAATCTGATGAATTGCATATATGATTTGGATTATAAGTTTCCATGAATCCAAACGGACCATAATCTATTGTTTTACCTAAGATGGACATATTATCTGTATTTAAAACACCGTGCATAAAGCCAATTGCTTGCCAATTTGAAACTAACCTTGCAGTTAATTTAGTTACATTTCTTAACAAAGTACTATAAGGATTTTTGATATTTTTAAATTCTGGAAAGTTATTGTTAATAACATAATCAGCTAAAGTTTTAAGTTCATTTTTTTTGTTACTGTAAAACCAATGTTCAAATGAACCAAATCTTATAAAATTTTCACAAAGTCTTGTTATAACGGCGATTTTTTCAAAAGATTCTCGCATTACTAACTCATCAGAACCAATTACACAAAGTGCATGAGATGAAGGAATATTTAGTGCATTCATTGCTTCAGAACATAAAAATTCCCTTATTGATGACCTTAAAACTGCTCTTCCATCTCCCATTCTTGAGTATGGAGTTTTGCCAGAACCTTTAAGTTGTAATTCAATCATTCCTGATTTGGTAGAGTATGTATTTGTATTTCCTAATAAAATTGCTCTTCCGTCTCCTAATTGACCAGCCCAAACTCCAAATTGATGACCAGAATACACTGCAGCTAGTGGAACAGATTTTGGAAAGATTGTATTACCACTAAAAACATCTATAAAATATTTTTCTTTTATTTCTTCTGAGTTTATATTAATAAGTTCAGATGATTTATCACTAGAACAAACTAAATAAGGTTCGTTTAATGGGGTTGGAACAATCTTTGTAAAAAATTGTGTTGGAAGTTCTGAATATTTATTAGAAATATTAATTTCATTTAACTTCAATCCAGTTTTATTAATTAATTTAGCTGTTTTCATAAAATAAATAATTTATTAACCTTATTATTTTAAATCTTTTTTTTAGAAATAATCTATTTTAGTATGATAGTAAAAATATCTTACTTAATGTTGTCTTTTTTGAACCTATTAAAAAATTTTATTTAATGTGATATACCTATTATTTAAAAATGGTAATTAAAGTATTTAAAAGGACTGTAAATGAAGCAATATCCGAAAAGCCCATTAATGGGACAAATGATGAATCAACCTCTTTTAATCTCGAGACTAATAAATCATGCAGATAGATATCATTCTGAAACTGAAATTGTTTCTAGAAGAGTGGAAGGAGACATTCATATCTATAGCTACAGTGATTGTCATAAAAGATCAAAAAAACTAGCTAATGCTCTAATTTCACTAAATGTTGAAATGGGTGACAGAATTGCAACTCTTGCTTGGAATGGTTACAGGCATTTGGAACTTTATAATGCTGTTTCTGGGATTGGTTCAGTTCTTCATACGCTAAATCCTCGACTTTATATTGAGCAGCTAATATATATAATTAATCATGCTGAAGATAAATATCTATTTTTTGATTCAACATTCATACCATTAATACAAAAAATTAGACCAAATTGCCCCACAATAAAAAAATTTATTTATCTTGGTGATGAAGAAAAAACTTTAATTGATACGGGTATGGAGGACATTATTTTCTATGAAAGTTTAATAAATAACTCAAGTTCAAAGTTTGAATGGAAGGAATTTGATGAAAATTCTGCATCAAGTTTATGTTACACATCAGGAACTACAGGTAATCCTAAGGGAGCTTTATATTCTCATAGATCAACAATTCTTCATGCTTACGGATCTGCATTACCTGATTCTCTAAATGTTTCATCAAGAGATGTTGTTACTCCCGTAGTGCCAATGTTTCATGCAAATGCATGGGGGCTTCCATACGCGGCTATGTTAACTGGAGCAAAGATCGTATTTCCAGGACCAGCTTTGGATGGAAAATCTGTTTATGAATTATTCGAACAAGAAAAAGTTACTTTCTCTGCTGGAGTGCCAACTGTATGGCTTAATTTGTTAAATTATATAGAAGAAAAGAATCTTAAATTTTCATCTTTCAAAAGAACAGTAATTGGTGGGTCAGCTTGTCCTCCAGCAATGATGCATAAATTTCGGGATGACTACGATGTTGAAGTTGTTCATGCATGGGGAATGACAGAGTTATCCCCACTTGGCACATGCAGTACTCCAATCCTTTCTCATGAAAAACTTTCAAAAAAAGAAAAACTTTTAAAACTTGAAAAACAAGGTAGAACTATTTTTGGAGTAGATATGAAAATAGTTGATGATAGAGGCATGGAATTACCATGGGATGGTCAAACTTATGGAAATTTATTAGTAAAAGGACCATGGATTATTAATGATTACTTTAAGAAAGAAGGCGGTGAAATTTTGATAGATGGATGGTTTCCTACGGGTGATGTTGCAATAATTGATTCGGAAGGATTTATGCAAATAACTGATAGAAGCAAAGATGTTATAAAATCTGGTGGTGAATGGATTGGAAGTATAGATTTAGAAAACATTGCTATGGATCATCCCTCAGTACATCAAGCAGCTTGCATAGGTATTTATCATCCTAAATGGGATGAAAGGCCTCTATTAGTTATTGTAAAAAAAGAGGGGATAACAGCAAATAAAAAAGATATTTTGGATTTCTATTCTGGAAAAGTGGCAAAGTGGTGGATTCCTGATGATGTAATTTTTACAGATTCACTACCTATTGGACCTACCGGAAAAATCCTTAAAAATATCATTAGAGAGACATATAAAGATTATGTTCTTCCAACAACAGATGCAAGATAAGATACCATTAACCTACGTAATATATATACGCATTAATTTTTATAATTAAATATTTTAGTTTTTTTAAAAAAAAATTTATCGTATAAAATTAATTATTTAAAAATGATATCTATCCTATTAATAACTTTAATTATATTTAATAACATATACATAACCCCTACATTTATTTATATAAATTTTTTAAAATTATTTTAATTTATAAACATGGAAATAATATACTCAACTACTAATAACATAGCATCAATTAAAATTGATAATGGTTCTTATAATGAGATTAATTATGCATTAAGATTTGCTATTTACGAAAATATAATTAAAGCAATAAATGATACAAACATAAAAATAGTGATAATTACCGGAAATGGAGAATGCTTTTCGGAAGGAATAGAGTTAAATGAAATAAGTTCAGGAAAAGTTTTAGATGAACCATCAATTAGTTCAATTACAGAAATTATTAATAATGCCCATAAGCCTTTCATTGCAGCTATAAATGGAAATGCATACGGTATAGGTCTTGAAATTGCTCTTAGTTGTCATTTTAGAATTGTTTTAAAAAATTCGCAAATATCTTTTCCTGAAATTAAGCTTGGTCTAATTACAAGCTCTGGTGCAGTACCAAGACTAATAAAATGGATTGGACTTGAGAGAAGTTTAAATTTTTTCTTAAATGGTAATGTAATTGATTGTGAAAAGTTTTCAGACACAAAATTATTTTCTGAATATTTTCAAAATAGAGAAACTTTTGGGAACGATACTCTAAATTTTTCAAAAAAAATTTTAGAAAATTTAAATTTTTCTCCTTTTCAAAACCTTGAAATAAAACACGAAAATCCTGAAGGTTTTATAAAGTTTTCAAAAAGATATTTAGAAAATAAAAAAATACTAAATCCCGTATTAACTAAATTTTTTAATATAGTCGAAACTTCATTTAAACTGGATTTTGAAGAAGTAGCTAATTTAGAAAGAAATAGTTTCATTGAATTAGTAAATTCAAATGAGACAAAAGCTTTTCTTCACATATATTTTGCCAAAAAAAAATTAAATAAAATCGAAGTTAAAAATAAAGTTAATAGAGTAAAAGATATTGATTCTGTAGCTGTAATTGGAGGGGGGTTAATGGGAACAGGAATCATAATAAATTTTATTAATGCCGGAATTCCTGTAATTTTATTAGAAATTAACAAAGAAAAATTAGAAGCTTCTATTCTCAAAATAAAAGAATATTATGAAACACAGATTCTGAGAGGGAAAATAACAAATGAATTTCTCAATAAAAAAATTAAGCTTTTATCTAGCACTACAGAAATAAAAGAAATAAAAAATGTTGATTTGGTTATTGAGGCAGTTTTTGAGGATTTAGAAATAAAAAAGAATCTTTTTAAGTTATTAGATCAAAAAATAAAAAAAGATGCAATTTTTGCAACTAATACTTCTACACTTAATATTAATGATATTGCATCATGTACATCTCGAGAACAAAATTTCCTTGGTATGCATTTTTTTAGTCCTGCTCAAATAATGAAGTTAATAGAGATTGTTAAAGGGGAAAAAACTTCAGATGAGGTTTTAATAACAATACTGAAATTAGCATATAAAATTAATAAAATTCCTGTCATTTCTGGGGTTTGTGATGGATTTATAGGAAATAGAATGATTGAACAATATTTAAGGCAAGCATATTTTTTGTTAGAAGAAGGTTGTTTTCCTCATGAAGTTGATAATGTAATTGAAAGTTTTGGATTTGCAATGGGTCCTTTTAAAATGTGCGATCTAGCTGGAAATGATATTGGTTGGAATATTCGTAAAAGAAGATTGATTGAAAAACCATCAATGATTTACTCAAATATTCCAAATATAATTTGTGAGAAGGGAAGATTTGGGCAAAAAACTTCCGCAGGTTGGTATGATTATGAATTAAATAATAGAAAACCAATTATTTCTCAAGAAATCAACGATATTATAATCAATTACTCAAAAAGCAATAAAATTATTCGAAGAAAAATTTGTCGTAATGAGATTATAGAGAGATTAATTTTTGCATTAATATGTGAAGGATCAAAAATACTTGAAGAGGGAATAGCTCAACGAGCTTCTGATATTGATATTATTTATCTTACTGGGTATGGATTTCCTATTAAACATGGAGGACCTATGTTTTATGCTGATAAAGTTGGTTTAAAAAATATTTTAAGTAAAATAGAAAAATTCAATAAAATACATATTGATGAATTATGGAAACCTTCAAAGTTAATGCTTTCATTAGCAAAAAATCATGGTACTTTTAATAAGAAAACTTAATTTTTTCTTTTACTCCCTTCTTAAAATCTTGTCTAAAACAAATGAAATTGAGGAGGATGGTTTAAAGGTTTTAACGAATTTCTCATATTCTAATGATTCGGCCCACATTAAAAAACTTTGTGAAGAAAATTTATTTTCGCTGATGTATTGTTCAAAAAAATAATCAAGAATTCCTCTATTTGAATACTTAAAATGCCCATATTTCCAATTTAATTCATTTAAGGCTACATTTACAGACTCTTTTTTATGGATGATTCTGTATAAAGCCGCAACGACTCCAGTTCTATCTGATCCAGATTTACAGTGAATTAATGCAGGATATTGAATAGTTTTAAATAATTCTATTAGGTTTTTAATTTGATTAATTTCAGGTGGTTTTTTTGAATATGTTCTTAAATTAATTAGTTTTAATTTAAGTTGCTCACAAGCTTCTTTTTCCATATGAAAAACAGAATTATTATTTTCACCCCTTAAATTTATTATGGTTTTAATACCAATTGATTTTTTTAAATACATTATTTGGTTGGGACTAGGTTGACTTGATCTAAACATGTTTTCATCTATTTGATAAAAATTCGGATAAAGAGCTCTCAAAATTCCATGATCTTTTAAATAAAAGGAGTAAATATCACTAATTCTTTTAGACAATTTTTTTTTTGTAACTTTTAATATCTTATTTCTCATTTTATTTTCTAATCTCATTTAAAACTAAAAGGTATATATTATTATATGATCAAGAATTAATTAAATATTTGAATAAAGTTCGTATAATATGTATTATGTAAAATAATCAAAATTCAATTATCTTTTTATTTTGAAATGTATACATACATTTTTTTAAGATTTTATAGATATCAAAATCAAATTCTGCTTTGCCTGAATTTATAATTTCATCAATTTCATGATGATTTTTTGCTGTTCCTAGATAGCACCAATTGTCTACTATATGAATCTCACCATTATCATCTATCCCAATTGTACTTTTATAAGGCCATAAAGCAACTTTTAGCTTCATTAATGCTAGTTTTAATCTTAAATTATGATTAATTAATTTCTCGTTACCAATACAAGCACCTTTACATTTATTTAATTGATAAGAAAAACATGGCCTATTAGAAATCAATTTCTCTAATCCTAAAATCCCTTCACATAAATTATAGTGAGAGGCAATTTTTTTTAATGTTTTTATTGCTTCTCTCCTACTATGAAAAATTCCATATAAATCATCCTGCTTTCCAGGCTTTAAATCATCATTAGATACTAAGGTTATTTCTAGAGAATTATTAGTTATGTTTAAAACTCTCCAACCAAATAAATTTTTAGATCTTCTAAGTTTGACATTCATTAAAGGTAATCTTTCTTTAATAAGCTTTGACTCTAAAAGTAATGCTCCTAGTTCTCCTTTTGTTGAAATGCATTCAATTTGCTTTATTTTCATTAATAATTTCATTTCTTTATTATTTTTTATAGATGCTTGAAAATGATTTAAAATTCTTGAACGTAACGAAACACTTTTACCGATATAAATTGGTATTTTTTCATCTGATAAAAATAAATATACCCCAGGACTATCAGGTATAGTATCAATATAGTTTTTGTCTATGTTTGGAGGTAACCTACTCTCGTTTATTAGATGATTTAAGCAACTATTTAACTTTTTGTACCCAAAATTTTTTAAGCATTTTTTCCAAAATTGGTAAATCAAATCTGCATCGCCAAGAGCTCTATGTCTTTTGGTAACCAATAAATCATTTATTTTTACTAAAGTATCAAGATTATGCCTAGATTGTTTTGGAAAAAGCATTCTTGAAAGTTTCACAGTACATAGCACTTTTGGAGAAAAATTTAAATTCAATTTTTTAAACTCGGATCTAATAAAACCATAATCAAAACGTGCATTATGAGCAATAAAAATTTTATCTTTTAAGATTGACTGTATTTCTATTGCTAAATCACTAAAGCTCTTTTTTTTTGTTACCATTTCATTTGAGATACCAGTTAATAATTGTATGTTTTTAGGAATATATATTCCTGGATCAATCAATGACTCCCAAATACTTACTTTTTCATCAATTATTGAAATTATGGCAATTTCAGTAATCTTATCTTTTTCGATGTTTGAGCCTGTAGTTTCTATATCTACAAATGCAAGATTTGGAAATTTTTGTTGCATGTTAAATTTTTGATAATTAAAAAGTTAAATTAAACTCTTTATTTTTATGAAGATGTTTCATTTTTCTTCCACTTACTCTTTTTCTCCAAAGTTGATAAGAACTTTTTTTTAAATTTGATTTCATTATTTTTATTACATTTTTTTCATCAATATGAAAATTATTTTTAATTGCCTCAAAAGATACTCTATCTTTCCATGCCATTTCAATTATTAGAGAAATATCACTCTCACTCAAACTTTCTATTTTTTTAACTATCATATTTTTTTACTAACTTTAAAACTATAGGACCAATAAATTTAGAAATTTTATGACGATATTTTGCAAAAAGTTTATATAAAAAATTATTTAATGGAAGTAAAAATTCACGAGAAAAAAACCAATATAAAAAATTTAAACCCACTCTTTTATAAGCTTCAGCAAAAACTCTAACACCATTTATATTACCTTCGCCTTGAATGTGGCCATGCATTGAATCTAATGCCTCCTTACAAGTTATTTGAGTCATTTTTGGATTAAATTCCTCTGAATTAATATCTACAAAATTAATTAACTTATTTTTATCCCTTTTAGATAAAAATAAAACTTCTGCTATACATAAAGGACAATCACCATCATAATAAAAAATTAATTTTTTCATAAATACTTAACTATCGATTTACCCAGCCACCGCATACAGGAAAAATTTGACCAACAAAGCAGTTAGCTAGATCACTACAAAGATAAGCTGCAAAATATGCGTCTTCCTCATCAGTTACTAACCTACCTAAAGGAACATCATTCTTTATTTTTTGTTTAAAAATTGGATTAGACTTTACTTTCTCTGGAAAATACATTTCATTATCAACATAGTTTTGAGCAATTGCATTAATTTGTATATTATTTTTTGCAACTTCAACTCCAACAGATTGAATATAAGCAAGTTGTGCTCCGCGAGCAGCACTGTATGTTGAATATTTTTTGATTCCCTTTAATGCTGATGCACTTCCAATTAGAATGATTTTACCTTCCTGCCTGCTTATCATTTGTGGAAGAACAGCTTTTGTAATTCTAAAAAGAGGATCAACCATATGTGAAAAAGCAAAGTTCCACTCTTTTTCACACACGTCTGTTGCAAGAGTCGATGCTGCAGGAACACCCAAATTAGCAAGAAGAATATCAATTCTTCCTGATGTTTTTATTAAATTATCTGGCTTTTCAACTTCATTCAAAAAACCAGTATCTTCAATTACCACAGCACCAAGCTTTTTAAAAACTTTAACTAAAGCTGGACCCATAAAAAAATCAGATTGTGTGATTAATACTCTTTTATCTGTTAAATCAATAGTTATCATTATCTTAGAAAGTGTAATTTACTTTTAATCAAAAACTTATAAGTTTACATTAAAAGTTCTAAATGATGATTTTCTAAAAAACACCACTCTCCGTGATTTATTTTTAAGTCTTTTAACATGAGACGACCAATTGAAATGCGCTGTAGATTTTTAACATTGTTACCTGATGCAACGATCATTCGCTTGATTTGATGATATTTTCCTTGATTAATAATTAAATTAAGTTGTTTTTCTGATACTTTATCACATGAAACAGCAGAAAAAAGTTTACTTTCATTTTTTAATTTAACACCATTTTTTAACTCATTGATTTGTTCAATTGAAATATCTTCATATGTATTAACTAAATAGCCTTTAGAAATTTTACTTTTTGGAGATGTCAATTCATGGTTGAACTTTCCATCATCTGTTATTAATAAAAGCCCTGTAGTATCGTAGTCAAGTCTTCCAACTGGCTGAACATTTCTTTTATTTAAGTATTTTGGTATAAAATCTAAAATGCTTTTATAAAATTTTGGTTTTCTTGAACATTCAGTAAATAGAGGTTTATTAATTGCTAAATAAACTTTTTTTTTATAAAACCATTTCTCTCCAAATAGTTTAAACTCTAAATTATTAATTTCAAACTCTTTTTTATAGTCATTAATAACTTGATTATTTATTTCTAAATTTCCATTTTTGATTATATTCCTACATGCTTTTCTTGAACCAAAACCTTGAGACTGAAGAATTTTTTCTGCAGGAATCTTTGTCATAAATTTTTTTCCAAAAACTCCGTTATATTATTTTTTTTAAATTTTTTAGAAAAATCTTTAGCTGTATAACCTAATTCATTTTTAAGTTTTAAATTTGCTCCTATTTTTGTCAAATACTTTACTATTTTCAAATGCCCTCCTCTTGCTGCCATCATCAAAGGAGTTGTGGCATTCGGCGATTTTGCATCTATAACAGCTTTGTGGGCTACAAGTAATTGAGTTATCTCTATACTACCAGATGCAGCTGCATAATGAAGAGGACTCCAAAAGGGCATATTAATTTGAGCACCTTTTAAAATTAATTTTGAAGCAAATATTAATTTCGATTGATAGCAAGCTATCATTAATGCAGTGTCACCGTTTTTTGATCTAAGATTTAAATCAATATTTGGATGTTTAATTAGTAAGTTAAAAACTTTGACTGAATTATTTCTTACTGCCAGTATCAATGCAGAATCATATTTTTTATCTTCAATTGTATTTGGATCAAATCCGTAAGATAATAATTTTTTACAAATTTTTACATAATCCATACTAACCGCATAAAACCATTGATTATATGAATCTGATTTTGGCAAAAATTTATTTACAAAATCATCTAAGCCTGGAGTTAAAAAAGAAACAAAAAAAAGTCTTCTATTAGAATTATATTTAATTAATTGATTGATCAATTAAGTTGCCTTCTTTAGTTAAATTAAAAAGCTTAAAAAAGTTATTTTTTGTAACTGAAGCAATTTCCTCCACTGAAATACCTTTTAGTTCTGCTAAAAAATTTGCAACATATGGAACATAACTTGGTTCATTGATTTTCCCTCTATAAGGGACTGGAGCCAAATAAGGAGAGTCTGTCTCAATTAGCATTCTTTCTAATGGTATTTTTTTTGCAACATTTTGAAGATCCTTAGCATTTTTAAAAGTTACTATACCTGAAAAAGATATATAAAAACCCATCTCTAATGCTGCATATGCAAAATCTAAAGTTTCGGTAAAACAATGCATTACTCCAGCCACCCCACCATCTTTAGTACTTGCTTTTTCTTCATCAATAATTTTTAAAGTATCTAATGAAGCTGAACGAGTATGAATTATTAATGGTTTTCTTGTTATTCTGGAAGCTCGTATGTGAACGCGAAATCTTTCCCTTTGCCAATCTAAATCTCCTTTTAGTCTATGATAATCTAATCCAGTTTCTCCAATAGCAATTATTTTTGAATTTGCTGATAATCTAACTAATTCAGCAACAGAAGGTTCTTTAACATTTTCATAATCTGGATGAACACCGACTGACGCGTATATGTTATGAAATGTTTCAGCAATCTTTAGAACTTCTGGAAAATCTTTTAAATTTACAGATACACACATTGCATGGCTAACTTTATTTCTTTCCATGTTTTTAAAAATAACTGGGAGTTTAGAAATTAAATTAGGGAAATTTATATGGCAATGAGAGTCAACAAACATAATATTTACCAAAAAAGTTTATTATATACGAAATCTAATTCTTTCATAGAAATACTCATTCAAAACAATTCTCAAAATAACATAACATTAATTCTTCGACAAATAACCTTTGAGAAATTGGATGAGAAACTATTAGTTTTTTTTTAGATGTATCATTAATTAAAAATAAAATTTTATCCATAGTTAAATTCAAAGAAATTTTTTTTAATTTATCTTGGTAAGCTGGAAAAAAAACTGTTCTGCCTGAAACTTTAAAAAAAAATAAATCATAAATCCATTTTTGGTGCCACAGAATAATTTTTTCTAAAGGTATTTTTTGATTTTTTTCTGAAAAACTTATAATTTTAGACTTATTAGGATTTGTCAAAAATTCAATATAGTCTTTACTTAAATAATTTTTATCAGAAGTTAAGGACTCTAAGAGTGATAAAGGCGATCCACCAAATTCTTTTATTTTTAATTCTACGTTTTTTATGCCTTTTTCTTCTAACCATCTGGTAGAAAATTCCTCTTTAGGAGTTTTCATATGGAATAGATGGCATCGAGAGCGAATTGTTAAAGGCAACTTATCAATACTATGACAAACTAGTAAAAATAGAGTATCACCAGTGGGTTCCTCTAAAATTTTTAATAGCGCGTTCGCAGAATAGGTTGTTAATTTCTCAGAGGGATAAATTAAAATTATCTTATGACCTAACCTATGTGTTGACAAATTCAAAAAATTTGTCAAAGACCTAACTTGCTCAATTTTAATTATAGATGATACTTTTTCTAAAGAATCTTTTTTCTTATTTTCTGTTGCTTTAATTTCATTAAATTCTGGTCTAAGAAATCTAAAATCTGGATGATTATTTTTTTTAAATAAAATACAAGACGAACAAATATTACAAGCAAACATTTTTTCAGTTAAATTTTTACAAAGCAATGATTTTGAAATGTTATAAGAAAAATTTAATTTGCCAATGCCTGTATTACCATAAAATAAAATCGCGTTAGGCAATCTTTTTTTTAATATTAAAAATTTATTCCAATAATCGTTTTGCCATGGATAAATATCTGCTTCCATTATCAAAAACCTTCAATATTTTTAATCAAATCAAATATCTTAAAATTTACAGAATTTATGTCATTGTCAGCATTTACTATTTTAATTCTATTTGGATATTTAGATGCTCTATTTAAATATTGTTCACGTACATCTAAAAAAAATTCTATTTTTTCTATTTCAAATTTATCTAATTTTTTATTTCTTTTTATTCTTTCAAAAGCCTTTTCAATTTCCATATCTAAAATAATTGTTAAATCTGGTTGCAAGGATTCATGAACCCAATTTTCTAAAATCTCAATTTTTTTTAAATCTATTTTTTTTCCACCACCTTGATATGCATAACTCGCATCGGAAAATCTATCAGATATAACCCAGTCTCCTCGAACTAAAGATGGTTCTATTACTTCAAATAAATGTTCTTTTCTTGCTGCAAAAATTAATAATGTTTCAGTTTCATTGTTTATTTTTTCATTTAAAATAATTGAACGAATTTTTTCTCCTAATGATGTTCCACCAGGCTCACGGGTAAATACAAAATTTTGTGTAGATAAGTTAATTTTTTGTTTAATTAATTTTAATTGTGTAGTTTTGCCTACACCATCAATACCTTCTAATGTAATAAATTTTCCCTTGGTCATATTTTTTATTTTTTTTTAATTTTTTTTAATTTTCTTTGATATTTATTTACTGCTTTATTATGTTCAATTAAGTTTTCTGAGAAATGACTTGAACCATCTCCTTTAGCAACAAAATATAAATTTTTTCCATCTTTAGGGTTTAATGCTGCTTTAATAGAAGAATGACTAGTTAATGAGATCGGTGTTGGAGGAAGCCCAAAATTTACATATGTGTTGTATGGATTTTTATTTTTTAAATCTTTTTTCCGAAGGTTACCTTTAAAATTGTCTCCCATACCATAAATCACTGTTGGATCAGTTTGCAAACGCATTCTTTTTTTTAACCGATTTATAAATACCGAAGCAATTAATGGTCTTTCTAAAACCTTACTAGATTCTTTTTCAATAATAGATGCTAATATTAAAGCCTCATAAATATTTTTATAAGGTAAGTTTTTTTGCTTATTTTTCCAAGCTTGATTTAATATTTTGATTAGTTGTTGATGAGCTTTTTTATAAATTTGAAAATCGCTAGCTCCCCGATCAAAAACATAAGTGTCTGGGTAAAATAAACCTTCAGGATTTTTAAATTCATTTGATACCATTTTTATTAATTCGGCATCACTTAACAAATTACTATCATGTTTAAGTTTTGGATGATTATTTATTTCATTTCTCATTTGTTTGAAAGTCCATCCTTCTATAATTGTAATAGTTTCTTTTATTTTTGATCCTGTCTCTAAAATCTTGATCAATGAAAGTGGTGTAATTTTAGTATTTATTCTATAACTACCTTCTTGAACAACTTTATCTTTGAGTAAAAATCTTGCTACTATTTTCATTAAAAAAGGAGAAACGTTTAGACCAGAACTATTTATTTTTTTTATTGCTCCGATAAAAGAGGTTCCATTTTGTATTTCAAATTCTATTTGAATATTTTTATTCGTCATTAAAGGTTTATTAAGCCATAACAAAAATAAAGTTGATATTAAAATAATTGCAAATATTATTGTTTTTAAACTAATATTTATCAATTTCATTATGATTCCATTTTAAAGTTAGTATCAAAAATATTTGTATGTTAAGTTAATAAACAATTATAGTTAAAAAATAGAAAATTATGGAAAACATTAATGAGATTTGGACAAATTTTCTTTACGAAAATGGTGCTATTCAAGAAAAAAATTCATTATCAAACTTTGAAATTCATTTTAATCAAAAAGTTAAATCATCATATGAATTTATTTCACCCCTCTGTCATTTAGGTATTTTAAAAGTCACAGGTGAGGATTCAAGCGTTTTTTTACAAAATCAGCTAACATGCAATGTCTTTGATTTAAATGAATCTGTGTCATTAATTTCAGGATATTGTACCCCTAAAGGTAGATTAATTTCGACTATGAATGTAATTAAAAAATTTAATGATATTTATTTAGTTTTACCTAAAGAAATATTATTATCAGTAAAAAAGAGATTGGAAATGTTTATTTTTAGATCAAAAGTTAAAATAACTGATGAATCTAATGAAAATATTATTTTAGGTTTATGCTTCGAAGAAAATTTCCTAAAAAAAATATTTAATAAGATACCAAATAGCAATTATCAGTTAATTCAAAATAAAAATTTCTCTATTTTTCAATTACCATCAATATTTAATTCAAAAAGAATTATTTTTGTTACTGATATTTATAATACAATTAATTTTATAAATAATAATAGTTTAAATTCATACTTTATTTCGAATTGTTACTGGAGATGGACAAATATCATAAATGGAATTCCAGAAATACTTAATGATACAAAAGAAAAATTTGTTCCACAAATGATAAATTTAGAATTATTAGGTGGAATTAGTTTTACTAAAGGCTGCTACCCTGGACAAGAAATTGTGGCAAGAAGTCAGTATCTTGGTAAATTTAAAAGGCGTATGATACTGTGTTCTACTAATAGCAAAAAAGCTTTTCCAGGAATGCCTGTCTTTTCGGATTTAGATTCTGAACAACCTTGTGGAATGGTTGTGAATTCTGAGAAAGGGCCGGAAAATAATTTTGATTGTCTTATTGAAATCAAAATCAGTTTCATCAAAGCAAATTTATTTTTAGAAAACATTAAAGGTTCAAAACTAGTGTTAAAAAATCTTCCATATTCTCTCGAAAAAAATTTTTAATATGACTTTGAATTTTTTGATGCTTTAATATGGATTTTTATATTTACTATAAAATTAAGTCTTACCAAAAAAAAGATTTTAAAAAAAAAATCTTAAATTTACAAAAGCAAATTTCTAAATTACATAATGTAAAATGTAGTTTAAATATAAAAGTTGATGACGTGGGCTTGTATAGTACGTTTATGGAAATTTACTATAATACTTCTAAAGATTTTATTAATTTCATTGAAAATGAAATTAATAAAAATAATTTAGATAAAAAAATTGTTGGTAGTAGAAAACTTGAAATTTTTTTTCAAGTCAAAAATAATTTATAATTTTAAGTACATTAATATGTGAGGCATTGATGCTTCAATAAAATCATTTCCAATTGTTGTGAATTTATGTTTAATGTAAAATGGTATAGTTTGTTTTTGCGCGTTTATAAAAATTTCTTTATATTCATTTGCTATTGCTCGATCAATTAAAGTTTTTAAAATTTTACTCCCAATTCCTTTTTTCCTGGCATTTTTTTTTACAGCCATCCTTCCGATATATCCATTCGGCAGCAATCTTCCAGTTGCAACTGGTTTATCTTTTTCATCATAAGCGACAGCATGCAAACTAAACTGGTCATCTTCATCCCATTCTAAAAACCTTGGTACACCTTGTTCAATTATAAAGACATCAGTTCTTAAAAATTGTGCATCTTTTTTTAATGCATTCCAATCACCTACAAAAATGCGAATATTCATATTTTTACATTTTTATTTTGTTCAAAATTTATTAATTTTTCTCTCCACTTTTTAGGAATTTTTTTACTCAAGTGTAATTTACTATTTACAAAAACGTATAAAATATCACCTGATACAATTAATTTTTTTTGATTATATATTTCAATACAAAAATTTAGAGAAGTATTTCCTAATTTATCACAACGAACCCCAATTTCTAAAATTTCATCAAAATGTGCCGGATAATAGTATTGTATTTCAACTTTTCTTACAAATAATTCTAATTTTTTTTTAAATTGCATTTCAGCATCAGGTAATCTAGTTTCTCTCCAATAATCCGTAAAGGCTACATCGAAATAATTTAAGTAATTTCCATTAAATACTACGGACTGCATATCAACCTCAGACCACCTTACTCTCAAAACAGAAAAAAAAGAAAAATCTTTATACGCCATTATTAACTAAATATACAAAAAATTATTTCAAGTCATTTATAAGTTTTTCCCGAATATGTGGAACCTTCATATATGGATCTACTGGATTTGTATTTGATAAAATACTAACAAATCTTTCTCTGATAGTATCAAATGAATTTTGGTGAGAAAATATATAAAAACTTTTTTCTTTTATGGACTTAAATGTTAAGTCAACAACATCAGCAGAGCTTACTTTAGAGGATGTTATTGCCTTTTCTAACATAAATTTAAATATTTCCTGACTTTTTGTTTTAATTTCATTTAATTTGAACTTTTCAGGTCTTACCAATTCTGATTTATATAAATTAGTATTTATATAAAATGGACATAGAACTGATACGCCAATATTTGAATTAAGTAAAGAAAGATCATGATAAAGAGTTTCAGAAATTGAAATGACTCCGTGCTTAGATGCGTTATAAATCCCCATGTTCGGAGTATTTATCAAACCTGCAATAGAAGCAGTATTAATGATGTGACTTTCAAAATTTTTATCTTTTCTTTCAGACTCCAGCATTATAGGAACAAAAATTCTTAAACAATTTATATTTCCAATTACATTTACACCTATTACCCAATCCCAATCATCTTCAGAATTTTCCCAAATTTGACCTCCTGAAACAACACCAGCATTATTAAATAAAATATTTATTGAACCAAAATTATCTAAAGCAATTTTTGACAAAGCTTTTATATCACTAGTTATCCTTACATCACATTTACTATATACAATTTCCGCACCATTTTTTTTTAGGTGAAAAGCTAGTGATTTAAGTTTTTCAATTTGTATGTCAGCTAAAACCAATTTCATACCTTTTTCTGCACTTTTGAGAGCAATCTCTTTTCCAAATCCACTAGCCGCACCAGTTATTACAACAACTTTATTTAAAAAAGTTTTCATATTTATATCAAATAAGCTTAACTAATTGTTTTCCAAAATTTTTTCCATACAATAATCCTATAAAAGCTTCTGGAGCGTTATTTAACCCATTTATTACTGTCTCTTTATACTTAAGATTTTTACATAAAATATGGTTTGTAAGAATATTAATTCCCTCACCCCAAACTTTCATATGATCAGTTATGATAAATCCTTGAATACTAAGTTTCATAGTAAGTACATTTCTCAAATTATAAATTGGTTGAATATCATTATCATATTCAGAAATCAAACCACAAATCGCTATTCTTCCGTAGGGCTTCATATTTTTTAATAATGTATCAAATATTTGTCCTCCTACATTTTCAAATAAACAGTCAATTCCTTCAGGAGCACTATCTAGAATAGCTTTATTTAAGTCATCTTTTTTATAATTTATTGAAATATCAAAATTTAAAGTTTTTTTTATGTATTCACATTTTTCATCACTACCTGCAATGCCAATTACTTTGCATCCTTTGATTTTTGCAAGTTGGCCAACAATACTTCCTACTGCTCCACTAGCTGAAGTAACGACCAAAGTTTCTCTTGCTCTTGGTGAAAGAATTTTTGTCAATCCATACCAAGCTGTTATACCAGGCATACCAATAACACCTAAATAAGCGGAGAGAGGTATCTCATTAATATATATTTTTCTCAGGAAATTGCCATCTGAAATTGCCATTTCTGACCATCCTAACATGCCAACTACCATATCTCCCTTTTTAAAATCCTCATGTCTTGATATTATTACCTCACCAACTGTTCCTCCAATCATAACCTCGTCTATTAATTGAGGCTGTGCATAACTTTTTTTTTCCATCATGCGTAATCTCATATATGGATCTAAAGATAAATAATGATTCTTTATTAAAATCTGCCCATCATAAATTTGATCAATAATTTTTTTTTCAAGCCGAAAATTTTCTAGACTTACTTTCTTTTTTGGTCTTGATGCTAGAACAATTTGATTGAATATATAAATCTTTTCCTCCAAACTTTAAAAAAATTGTAACTAATTATTAATAAGTTTAATTCAGTAATGGGTCAGTTATACCAAAAGCATGTAAAAAAATTAATGTAATTATTCCTGCAAAAAGAAGATAGTATAAAGTCGGTAATATGGTAATCCTTAAAGTTATTCCTTCTCTTCCAAGTAATCCTACTGTTGCAGAAGCAGCTACGACATTATGTATTGCAATCATATTTCCTGCAGCAGCCCCGACACTCTGCGCTGCAACCATTAAAGCTCCAGATAATCCTAATAAATTTGCAGTTTCAAACTGAAATTGACTCAGCATTAAATTACTTACGGTATTAGAGCCTGCTAAGAAAGCACCTACAGCTCCAATTGCTGGAGCAAACATTGGGTATATTTGACCCATCAAATTTGACATTCCCTGCGCCATTGCAATTGGCATACTAACAACATCATTAGCGTTAATGCCAGAGTTAATCATTATCCTTACAAGTGGCACTGTAAATATTAAGACAAATCCTGCTCCAAAAATAGTTCTTGTTGAGTCTTTAATTGCTTTTTTAACTTCAGTTGAGGTCATTTTGTGAAGAAAAAAAGTAACTATACAAACAGTAATCAAAACTCCTCCGGGTAAATATAAAATTTGAAATCCTGCACTAATTTTTTCTTCATTAAGAATATCTGTGAATTTTAAATTAATTGACTTTAAAAAATTTGTTAATGGCTCAAAAGTTCTAGATAGCACGAGCAAAATAGCAAGAAAAATATAAGGGAACCAAGCCATTATATTACTTACATTTTTATTAGTAACGCTATCAAGAGATATTTGAATATTCCCTATCCATGAAGCCGGCCACTCAGATGGATGAGCAAAATCCCAAGTATCTTTTGGAATTAAAAATCCACGTTTTATTGCTGTAGTAACTATTGCAAGTCCTAATAATCCACCAATAATTGAAGGGAATTCAGGACCAAGAAATATGCCTGCTAAAACATAAGGCATTGTGAAACTTAATGCAGCGAAAATTGCAAAAGGAAGAATGGACAAACCTTCAAACCAAGATTTATTTTTTCCAAAAAATCTTGTCATAACCATAATTAACAATAATGGCATAAAAGTTCCGCAAATTGCATGAATAATAGCCACCTCAGAAACAACAAGTCTGAAAAAAGAGTCCCACTCAAGACCTTTTTCCATCAGTTGTTCAGTTATAGCTATTTTATCTAAACCACCTTGAACTCCTACAATCATCGGAGTGCCTACAGCTCCAAAAGAAACTGGTGTAGACTGAATCATCATGCCAAATACTACAGCAGCTAAAGCAGGGAATCCTACAGCAACCATTAATGGTGCAGCTACTGCGGCGGGTGTACCAAATCCGGATGCACCTTCAATGAAACATCCAAATAACCAAGCTATTAAAATTACTTGAATCCTTCTATCTGGACTTATGCTAGAAAAGCCTTTACGAATAGTCATTATTGCTCCAGAGTATTTCAAAGTATTTAAAAGCATAATGGCACCAAAAATAATCCATAAAATTCCTGCAGTAATTATTAATCCTTGAAAAGTTGAGGCTAAAATTCTATATTCACTAACTCCCCAAAAAAAATAAGCTATTAAACAGGTTATGATAAATACAATTGGCATTGCATGTTTGGCAGCAACCCTTAAACCGACTAAAAGAATTCCAGCAATTAGGATTGGTGCAAAAGCTAGTAAGGCTAAAATTCCACTGTCCATATTTATCTCCTTATTTTGAATTTTTTATCTTTGTGAAGTAATTGTATTTCCAAAAATCCTTGGAAAATTTGATGGCAAGCATCTAAAATATTGAGGATATCCATTGATAGTTGCTCCTAATTCAGCAGCAGCTTGCCATGGCCATCTAGGATTAGAAATAAAAGACCTTGCCATTGCAATTAAATCTGCATCATTATTATTTAAGATTTCTTCAGCTTGTTTTGGTTTAGTTATTAGTCCTACAGCAATTACTGGAATATTTATATTTTTTTTTATTTCTTTTGCAAAAGGAACTTGATATCCAGGTTTTAAATTAATTTTTTGGTCAAAGGCTAGTCCACCAGAGGAAATATCTAAAAAATCTGCCCCATGAAGTTCTAATTTTTTTGCTAATTCTATACTTTGAGTTATGTCCCATCCATCTTTAGTCCAATCTGTAGCAGATAATCTTGCCCCTACAGCCATATAACTTCCAGCTTCTTCTCGAACAATTTCAAAAATTTCTAATATTAATCTCATACGATTTTGAAGAGATCCTCCATAAATATCATTTCTTTTGTTTGATAAAGGGGATAAAAATTGATGTAAAAGATATCCATGAGCAAGATGAAGTTCAACAACATCAAAACCTAATTTCTTTGATTTTTTAATCATTGATTTGTAGGAATTTTTAAGTTTTTCAATATCATTCAGACTCATTGCAATTGGTGGGTTTTCACCTGGTATTTGAGCTATAGATGACGGTGCATATGTTTGCCATCCACCATCCTCAATATTAATCAATTTACCTCCATCCCACGGACGATTACTTGAAGCTTTTCGACCAGCATGGGCAATTTGAATTCCAATTTTTACTGGAGAAATTTTTCTTATTATTTCTATTACTCTTTTAATTGCAAGATAATTTTTTTCAGAATAGAGTCCAGCACAACCGTGAGTAATTCGACCTTCTTGACTTACTGATGTGGCCTCAAAAAAAAGTAACCCAGCACCAGACAAAGATAATGATGATAAGTGAGCCATATGCCACTCATTCATAGATCCATTATCTGCGGCATATTGACACATAGGCGAAACAACGACCCTATTTTCAATTAATATGTTACCAAGTGAAATTGATGAAAATAGTTTTGGTAATGGTTTTTTATCCATCTTTTAATTTTTACTATGGTTCTTATTACATTTATTTGGAGGTATATCAAACAAGTGCCCTAATTTTTGCGACTTGGTTTTTAAATAATTTATGTTGTGATCATTAATATTCACAACGTGCTCTTGCCTTTCTACAGAAAAATTTAAGTTTAACAACGATTCAATTTTTTGGGGGTTATTTGTCATAAGCTTTAGTGATCTAATTTCAAAATACCTTAATAAAGGTTGACAAATATTATAGTTTCTTAGGTCGTCTTCAAATCCCAAGTTTAAATTGGCCTCAACAGTATCTGCTCCTTTATCTTGCAAGTTATAAGCACGAATTTTATTGGCAATTCCGATGCCACGTCCTTCTTGTCTTAAATACAAAAGTATACCTCTTCTTTCTTTTGAAATTTTTTCTAGAGCTAGTTCTAGTTGAGCTCCACAGTCACATCTTTGACTAAATAAAGCATCACCTGTCAAACACTCGGAATGAATCCTTGCCAAGACTTGCTTTCCATCGACAAAATCACCCATTTTCATAACTATATGTTCTTTATTAGTTTTATTTTCTAAAAAAACGTGGATTTCAAAATTTCCCCATTTAGTTGGCAATTTACTTTTTGATATATGTTTAATTTCTGTAACAAAATTTTCTTTAATTAAATTCTTTGTGGACTTCATATAATTTAGATTAAAATATTTTTTAAGTTAATAAATAAAATTTCTCTTTAATTCATTTTTTAAAATGAGCATGTCTAGAAATAATAAAATCTATAAAGATTTTTAACCATATAAGTATGCCAGCAAATTCTGTCCATATTTTTGCTTCTAGAGGAATAGACGGAATAAGAATTATGATTATTACAGCAAAAATTCCTGCAAATACATTTACGATAAATGAAATTAAGGCATATTTGCTTGGATCACTTGGTGAGCTACCAAACTTGAGCGCAATTTCCGAAAAATCTTTTTTAACATAAATTTTCCAAGCCTTTTTTAACCAAAAATAAGCTAATGGAAATAGAGCTAAAAATAAGATCCAATTAATTGCTATTTCAATTGTCATTCTTTAATGAAATTATGCTTATCCTATTTAGGCAAGATAAAGAAATGATATGTTAATTAATGATCTCCAGTTACTGCGGATGATCCTCTAGGAATTCTAATTTTTTCAACAAGCTCTTCAATATGATCTGGAGCTTTCCCATATATTTTAAAAACTATAAAAGCGACACCAAAATTTATTAAAGCACCAATAGCACCAAAAGCTTCTGGAGTTATTCCAAAGAAAAAATTTGGTCCCCCAATTAAATTAACAAATGCAGTTCCTTTAATAAAAAATATCCCTTTGTGAGCAAAAACATAAAAAAGAGTAGTAAAAATTCCTGCTAACATTCCTGCAATTGCACCTTCTTTACTCATTCTTTTACTGAAAATTCCCATCATTATTGCAGGAAAAAGAGAACTTGCAGCAATTCCAAATGCCAAAGCAACTGTTCCAGCAGCAAAACCTGGCGGATTAAGACCTAAGTAACCTGCTACTAATATTGAACAAGCCATTGCAACTTTACCAATATTTAATTCTTGTTTTTCATCAATCTCAGGAGCAATAACTTTTTTAATTAGATCATGAGAAACAGCTGAGGATATGGCAAGAAGGAGTCCAGCTGCAGTAGATAGTGCAGCTGCCAATCCACCAGCTGCGACTAATGCTATAACCCAGTCGGGTAATAAAGCTATTTCTGGATTTGCTAATGAAATCATATCTCTATTTACAAATAATTCATTTCCATTCCAACCTGCTTTCTTAGCATTAGATAGAACTTCTTCATCTTTAGTTTTGTCATTATAGTATTGAATTCTACCGTCTCCATTTTTATCTTCAAACTTCACAAGACCAGTAACTTCCCACCTTCTCATCCACTCTGGTCTTTCAGATTCTAAAATGCTAGAGTCATTTGCATATAGATCTCCCCCAGTAGATACAGATGTATTAACAGTAGCTATTAAATTATATCTTGCCATTGCAGCTACACCAGGAGCTGTTGTATAAAGAATAGCAATAAAAATTAATGCCCAACCAGCAGATGATCTTGCAGCAGCAACTGTGGGAACTGTAAAAAATCGCATTATTACATGAGGCAATCCAGCTGTTCCAATCATCAAAGAAACGGTATAAACAAACATGTTAAGTGAACTTCCAGCAGAATTTGTAGTGTATTTTCCAAAACCTAAATCTACCAAAACATTATCAAGCCTTTCCAGTAATGTTATTTCTGATCCTGAAAGTGAAGAACCGAGACCTAATTGCGGTAATGGATTCCCTGTTAATTGCAATGAAATAAAAATAGCAGGTATTGTGTAAGCAAAAATTAAAACTATGTATTGCGCAACTTGCGTATAAGTTATTCCTTTCATTCCACCTAAAACTGCATAAATAAAGACTATTCCCATACCCACAAAAACACCTGTTGCATTAGAAACACCTAGAAATCTTGAAAAGGCAACCCCAACCCCTGTCATCTGACCAATAACATAAGTTATAGAAATTATTAGCAAACAAACTACAGCAACTGTTGAAGCCGATTGTGAATAAAATCTTTCTCCTATAAATTGGGGAACAGTAAATTTACCGAATTTGCGTAAATATGGAGCTAAAAGCAAAGCTAGTAAAACATACCCACCAGTCCAACCCATTAAAAATACGCCGCCTCCATATCCCATGTTGGCAATCATTCCAGCTAAAGATATAAAAGATGCTGCTGACATCCAATCAGCAGCTATAGCCATACCATTTACTTTTGGACCTACTTGTCCTCCAGCGGAATAGAATTCACTAGTAGATCCTGCTCTTGATAATATTGCAATTCCTATATAAATTGAAAATGTGAGGCCTACAACTAGATAAATAGTATTTTGGAGATCCATCAAATGTTTATTCCTCTTCTACATTGTATTTTCGATCGATTTCATTCATCTTTTTAGCATAATAAAATATTAGAACAATAAATACATAAATTGATCCTTGATGAGCAAACCAAAAACCAAGAGGGTAACCACCCAAATAAAAATAATTTAATAGAGGAGCCAAAATTATTCCAGCTAAATATGAAACTAAAAACCAAATTAATAAAATTCTAAATAAAAGCCGCAAAGTAGCTTTCCAATAACCATTATTCATTTTTCACCTATTGTTTTTTTAATAATTAAAAATGAGTTAAAAAAATAATAAATCTTAAAAAAATTGTCTCAATAATTTTTAAACATCTAACTATACTCGTCATTTGATGAAAAGTACAAATCAAAATACTAGAATTTAAAGATTGTTTAGTGATAATATTAAATTGAATTTACAAATTATTTAAAAAGTAAAATGCCAGATGCTTATATTTTATCAACTGCAAGAACACCTCTAACAAAATCATGGACTGGAAGTTTAAATTTAACTCATGGTGCTACAATGGGAGGTTATGTTTTATCTGCAGCAATTTCAAAAGCCAAATTAGAACCTGAACAAATTGAAGATTTAATTGTGGGATGTGCTAATCCAGAGGGTGCAACTGGATATAACATTGCCCGACAAATTGCAATAAGGGGCGGATGCCCTGTAACAACAGCAGGAATGACTATAAACAGATATTGCTCTTCTGGACTACAATCTATCGTAATTGCTGCACAACGGATCATATCAGGTGAAGGAGAAATTTTCGCTGCAGGTGGAGTTGAATCTATATCTTGCGTTCAAAATGAAATGAACAATTTTATGATGAAAGAAAATTGGCTTGAAACTAACAAACCAGAAATTTACTGGCCAATGTTAAAAACAGCCGAAAATGTTTCAAAAAAATATAATATAGGACGAGAAAAACAAGATGAATTTGGTTTAGAAAGTCAAAAAAAAGCAACTATCGCAAAAAAATTAGGAAAATTCAAAGATGAGATAATACCTATAGATGTATTTACAGCATATGTAGATAAATTTTCTGGTCAAATATTGACGAAAAGCGTTAATATTTCTTCAGATGAAGGTATTAGAGAAAATACAACACTTTCAAAAATTTCCCAAATTAAACCTGCTGTTGAAGGAGGTGTAATTGCAGCTGGTAATGCAAGTCAGTTTTCGGATGGTGCATCGATATCAATAATAATAAATCAAAGTTCTTTGAATAAATTGGATATAAACCCTTTAGGAATTTATCGAGATTTTGTAATTTCAGGTTGTGAGCCTGATGAAATGGGTATAGGACCAGTTTTTGCAATTCCAAAACTTTTAAAGAGAAATGGACTTAAAGTTGATGATATTGATCTATGGGAATTAAATGAGGCTTTTGCTGTTCAAGTACTTTACTGTGTTGAGAAATTAGGCATACCATTTGAAAGACTAAATGTAAATGGTGGAGCCATAGCTTTAGGGCATCCATATGGAGCAACTGGTGCTCGACTAACTGGCCATATATTAATTGAAGGAAGAAGAAGAAATGCAAAATATGTTGTTGTAACAATGTGTGTTGGTGGTGGACAGGGAGCAGCTGCTCTCTTTGAGGTTATTTAATATTTGAATTTTTTTATAAAAAATTATTTTTCTTATGGATTTATTTATAACTGGAGCAGGAGTTAGTGTAGAAAGCGGTATACCGACATTTAGAGGTGAAGACGGATTTTGGACAATAGGCAGTATAAACTTTACACCACAACAAATGGCTACTAGGCAGATGTATCTTACAAAACCAGATGAGTTTTTATTATGGTACTTTAAGAGATTTGCAAAATTTAAAGATTACAAACCAAACGAAGTTCACAAATGGCTTTCAAATAAAGATTTAATAACACAAAATATAGATGGCCTTGATGGAAAAGCTGGTAATAGGAATTATATTCCTATTCATGGGAGATTAGATAAAGTAACTATTTTTCATAACGAAGGAGAAATTCATGAATTGATTGACGCTCCATGGGAAGAAATATTGAAAGCATGCAGCAACCAAAGTAATGATAAACAATTAAAACTTGAGCTTTTAAACGCGTTTAAAATTTCTCAAAAAAGTCTTAAACCTGAAATCAATATTTCTTTAAAACCTTTTGTTTTACTTTTTGACGAATATTATTCTGACCTTTACAAAATCAAAAAAGCAAAATTTTTAATGGAAAATGCAAAAAAGATGATTTTTATTGGAACATCTTTCAGTGTTAATATTACAAATATAGCTCTTGAAATAGCAAAAAAAAATAATTGTGAAATAGAAATTATTGATCCTAACCCAATTGAAATTTCTTTTGAAAATATAACTTACCATAAAATAACTGCTAGTGAATATATACAAAAAAAAGAAAAATTAGATATCAAATACAATTAAATCTCGCATACTCTCTCCTGAATCTAACCTATCAAATCCAGAATTAATATCTTCTAATCTCATTTTCTTGCTTAATAATTTATTAACTGGCAATTTACCTGCTTTGAACAAGCCTGTATAACTAGGTATATCTCTAATCGGTATACAAGACCCCATATAACTGCCTTTGACTGTTCTCTCTTCTGCAACTAAACTTACTTGTTGCAAAGGCCAATTATCTTTTGGATGAGGCAAGCTGGCAGTAACTGTTGTACCACCTCTTTTCGTAACTCTGTAAGAAAGTTCCATCGCTTTTATAACGCCAGCCATTTCAAAAGCAAAATCCACACCACCTTTGGTAATCGATTTAACTTTTTCAATAGCATTAGGATCACCAGCGTTAACAAGATTACTTGCACCTAATTTTTTTGCAATATCAAGCTTCCTTTGATCTAAATCAATAGCTATAACCTCTCTAGCTCCAGAAGCTATTGCCCCAAGTAAAGAGCACATTCCAACTCCACCTAAACCAATAACAGCCACTGTTTGACCAGCTTGAACTTTAGCAGTGTTTACAACTGCCCCAACTCCTGTTAAAACTGCGCAACCAAAAAGAGCAGCCTCAATTAAATCTAAATCTTTATCAATTTTTACGCATGAAAAACTTGATACAACTGCATATTCAGAAAAAGCTGAAATTCCAACATGATGGTTTATTTTTTTAGAAGCTAAGTGTAATCTTCTCTCACCAGAGAACAAAGTTGCGTCGGCATTTGCTTGATTTCCTGGCTCACATAAAGCAGGCCTCCCTTCCATGCATGGAAAACAATGACCACAACTTGGCACAAAAGTTAGAACAACATGATCACCTACCGCAAGATTATTTACTCCTGGGCCGAGCTCTAAAACTTTTCCAGAACATTCATGTCCAATCGCCATTGGAAGTGGTCTAGGCCTAATACCATCAATGGTTGATAAATCTGAATGACACAAACCGGCAGCAACCATTTTTATTAAAACCTCACCTTTACCGGGAGGATCAAGATTGACTTCTTCAACCTTTAAAGGCAAAGATTTTGAATAAGGTTTCTCTAAACCCTGTTCATATAATATAGCTGCTTTAGTTTTTATTGTCATATTCTAAATTGTTCTTCCACCATCAACTGGCATTTCCATGCCTGTTAAAAAATTAGACGAGTCTGAAGCCAAAAATACTGCGGCTGATCCCATGTCACTTGGCTCACACATTCTTCCTAGAGGTATTGTTGAAATGAACTTTGCTCTGTTTTGAGGAGTATCATCTAAACCCATGAAATCTTCAAGTAACCCAGTAGCCCCCATAACAGGACATAGTGCATTTACTCTAATATTATCAGGAGCAAGCTCAACCGCCATAGATTTGGATAATAAATTTACAGCACCTTTTGAAGCATTGTACCAAGTAAGTCCAGGTCTAGGACGAATACCTGCTGTTGATCCTACATTTATAATTACACCGCCCTGGCCTCTTTTTCTTAAAATTGGAACTACAACATTTGTTAAATAATATATAGATTTAACGTTTACGTTAAAAATTTTGTCAAAAACAGCTTCTTCAACTTCAAGTAAAGGCTGGTTTTTATGAGTTGTTCCGGCATTATTTACAACGATATCTGGGATTCCAAATTCATCCAAACATATATTAACCATATTTTTTATAGAATTTAAATCAGTAACATCACAATCAACAGCTTTTGCATTATCACCTAATCGTTTTGCTACTTCCATGCCTGCTTTTGAATTTAATTCAGCAATTATTACTTTTGCTCCTTCTTTGACATAAGCTTCGGCTATGCCTTTTCCAAAACCACTTCCAGCACCAGTTACAATTGCTATTTTATTATTTAGTTGTTTCATAAATTCAACCTATATTTACTCATGGAATTGAACTATTGTTTTTGTTACACTAAATTCTTCAAGAGCATGAAGACCTTTCTCTCGACCATGTCCACTTTTTTTCATTCCGCCAAATGGCAACTCAACACCTCCTCCAGCACCGTAACAATTTATAAAAACTTGTCCAGTATGAATTGATTTTGCAAGTCTCATTTGTCTTGAACCATTTTCAGTCCAAACACCTGATACAAGGCCGTATTCTGAATCATTAGCCAATTTTATTGCATCTTTTTCATCCTCAAATGGCATTGCAGATAAAACTGGACCAAAAACTTCATCGCATGCCAAATTATGATCTCTTGGAACTTCTCCAAATAAAGCTGGAGGTATAAAAAATCCATTTTCTGAAATTCCTTCTGCTAGCTTTCCAGATGCTAAAAGAGGAATATTTGTTGATTTTGCTTTCTCGATAAATTTATGGACTCTATCAAATTGTTTTTTGTTTATTATTGGGCCACAATCTAAATCCATGTCTGGTATGCCAGCTGATGTCTTTTCAAAAGCATTTGCAACCATTGAAGAAAATTTTTCATATATATTTTTTTGAATCAATAGTCTAGTTCCAGCAGAACATGTTTGACCAGCATTTTGTGTAAGAGCCTTCATTATTATTGGAATTGCTTTTTCTAAATTTGCATCATCAAAAACTACTTGTGGACATTTCCCTCCTAATTCTAAAACACAAGGTACTAAATTTTTTGCAGCGGATTGTTGGACTAACGAACCAACCTCGGGTGACCCAGTAAAAGTAGCAAAATTAATTCCAGGATGTTCAGTTAATGCAGCGCCTGCTTCATGTCCGTAACCAGTTACAATATTTAAAGCTCCGGGAGGAAATCCTGCTTCTATTGACAACTGACCTAATTTCAAACCAGAAAGGCAAGCATCTTCTGCAGGTTTTAAAATACAAGAATTTCCCATTGCAAGAGCTGGCGCAAGAGTTCGTCCAAACATTTGCGCAGGATAATTCCATGGAATTATATGTGCAGTAACTCCATGAGGAACTCTAATAACTTGAACATGAAAGCCATTTAAATAAGGAATTTGTTCACCATGAATTTTGTCTGCTGCTGCACCATAATACTCAAAATACCTTGCTACAGCAGCAGCATCACCTCTTGCATTTGATATTGGTTTTCCAGTATCTCTTGCTTCAATTTGAGCAATTTCCTCTTGATTTTTAGAAATTAAATCTGCAAATTTCATCAAAATGCGGCCTCTCTCTGTTGCAGTCATCTTGCCCCAATGACTATTTTGAGCTTTTTGAGCAGCTAAAACAGCTTTATTAATTTCATTTTTACCAGCTCTATCAATTGAAGAATATGATTCTCCATCACAAGGGTTAAGAACATCTATTTTTTCTCCATGATTAGGTGAAATCCATTCTCCATCAATAAGACATGTAGCCATAATTTTCTCCACTTAATTTTATTAAATATAATTTTTAATTGTGAATTATTAAAGAAATTTTATCTATCCACGTTTATAAAACTAAAAGTTTTAAATATACAAAGATAAAATGTATAAATTACAAATTTTTAATAAATATATTTATAAAATAATATTAAATTCATAACATATTTTCTAAACATTTCTTAAACGTATCTTTATTATGATGATATACTAATTTTAAATGAATAAATGTTATTAATTTTCACTGGAGACTTATTATGAAAAAAACTGGGATAATAGCTTTTATATTTACAGCTTTAAGTTTTGCATTTTCAACTTCATCTCAAAGTGCTCAAATTTACTGGGCTACAAGTGGCTACTTTGGTCCATTTAACATACAAGGTTTAATTCCAACTTTTCCTGAAGCAAAAGATATAACTATTCCAATAGCAATGTGGGTAATCAAACATAAGAAAGGTATTGTAGTTTATGACACTGGAAATAATGTTGCTATTTCAGATGGAATGGATAATTGCAAAAAATATTGGCAAGCTGGTCTTTGTGATTTTTTAAAGCCTAATCAAAAAAGATCAGATGTTATAGACAAAGTATTAGAAAGAATGAATATTAAAACTGACGATGTAAAAGTTGTCGTCAGCTCTCATGCTCATCTTGATCACGCGGGCAATATTGGAATGTTTCCAAAAGCTATTCACGTTTTCCAAAAAAAAGAATTGTATCAAGGCTATTGGCCTGAAACTTTTCAAGGACGTGCTACTAACGGAACATTTGTTTTAAACGACTTGTTAGAAGCCAGACAATTTAACTACATGGAATTAGATGGTGATTACGATTTGTTTGGAGATGGAGAATTAAAAATCATTACAACTCCGGGACACACAATTGGACATCAATCTATGAAAGTTAAACTTGATAGTGGTAAATCAGTAATCATTACTCAAGACGCTATCTGGATGCAAGAGAATGCGGATGGTTATGTTGCTGGCTTAAACTTTAGTATACAAGCATGGACTGACTCTGCAAATAAACTTAAATTTATGAGGGATTTAGAAGGCATTGATATGTTAATGGCTCATGATGAAGCTCAATTTAAAAAGATGGGTAATAAGTGGCATAAATAAAAATGTAATTTTTTTAGTAAAAGCCTCCTTCTTTTGGGGGCTTTTTTTTTAAAACTATTATTACACTAGATATATTAAATTTTTTATCGACTTTAAAATGATAGAGTTAAAAAATGTTTATAAAAAATATGGAAGTAAAACAGTTCTTCATGACCTAACTTTTAATGTTAAAAATGCAGAGGTAGTAGGTTTTTTGGGTCCAAATGGAGCAGGGAAAACTTCAACCATGAGATTGATATCTGGTTTTAACACTGCCACAGCTGGAAAAGTCAAAGTTTTGGGATATGACATGGCAACTGATCGCGAATCTGCAGCAAAATATATAGGATACGCTCCCGAACAGCCGCCTCTTTATAATATTTTGAATGTGTCTGATTATTTAACTTTTGTAGCGCAAGCTAAAGGAATAGTTAAATCAAAAATTAAACAACACTTAGATAAAGTAATAACCGCTTGTAGGCTTAAGGAAGTCTCTTATAAAGAAATTTTTAAACTATCAAAAGGATATCGACAAAGACTGGGTCTTGCTCAAGCTCTATTAGGTGAACCTAAGGTACTTTTACTTGATGAACCAACAGCTGGTTTGGACCCTGGACAAATACAAGAAACTAGAGAAGTCATCAAAAGTTTTGGAAAAGAGTGTTGTGTACTTATTTCTACTCACATCTTGCCAGAGGTAACACTAATATGTCAAAAAGTTATTATCATTAATGATGGCAAAATTCTTGCAGTTGATTCACCTTCAGGGCTTCAAAAAGCTGCAGACCAGAGTAGCACTGTTTTTTTAAATGTTGAGGGTGATAAGAAAATAATTGAAAAATCTATTATGGCTATTGATGGTGTAATAGATATTAAAATTAATTCAAATTTTAAAGATTCAGAGATTTTTAATGTTGAGTGCAGAATTAAATCAGTCTATGGCCTAGAATCAAGCATTGTCAAAGCAATTTCTAATAATTGTAAAATATTTTATTTAGAGAGAAAACTTCCCGATTTAGAAAATATTTTTCTAAGGTATATAAAAGATGACGAAAACGAAATAAATCATAATTAGGAAATAATGAAAAAAATTCTTGGATTAAAAGCTATTTATATAAAAGAAATATTAAGTTATTTTCGTTCTCCAATAGCATATTTTGTTATAGCAGTATTCTTGTTAGGGACAGGTTATTTTTTTTCTTATAATATTTTTCTAACAGGCATTGGAACAATGAATGAAACTTTTAAGAGTATGGGTATTTTGTTTTTAACTTTAGGTCCAATCTTAACAATGAGATTGTTCTCAGCTGAATATAACTCAAAAACTATAGAACTACTTATGACACTTCCTCTAGAAACTTGGCAAGTAGTGATTGGAAAATATCTTGGTGCTGTTACTATTCTTTTCCTAATGACCTTAGCAACTTGTATTAATCTTATTCCTTTATATTTATACGGAACTCCTCAAACATCCAATATATTTTGTGGGTATATTGGTTTTATTCTTCTCGGCATGACATGTATTGCAATTGGACAATTTTTTTCTGGATTAACAGAAAATCAAATTGTTGCTGCGTTAATTACAATACCAACTCTATTAGGATTTTGGTTTATTGGCCATTTGCAGTCACTTCAATCAAATGTTTTTTTAAAAAATTTATTTGAGTATTTATCTTTTGCACTTCACTTTGCAAGTTTTATTAAAGGTCTTTTAAGACTTGATGGTGTTATTTTCTTCATATGTATAATTGCATCATCACTAACACTTAATATTACATACTTTAAATTAAGAAGGTGACTTTTGATGATAAATACAAGTAAATTTGCTTTATTTTTAGTTTTTGGGATTACTTTAATTATATGCGCATGGTTTGTAAATATTACTTTTTTAAATTCATTTAATATCTCGTTATTAATTTTCATAACTGGATTAGTGATTACTGCTTATTCTATTTATAATCTTAAAACCAACTTAAAAATCTTTTTTACTGAAAGAAGAATAGTATTAATTTTATCAACAGTTGGTTTGATAGGAATTTTCATTAGTTTTTCTTTGATTGCTAATATTTTTTCTTTTAAAATTGATATGACAGTTCACAATGAACATTCTTTAGCTCCGCAAACAATAAAAATGTTAAAAAATATAGATAAAAATGTTCATATTTCTTTTTTTCACGACAGAGGAATGCGAGAAACAGTTGAATTATATGAATCTATTGCTGAACAAAATAAAAAAATAACTGTTGAATTCTTGGATCCTATGTTAAATCCTGCTCAAGCAAAATTGAGAGGAATACAGTACGCTGGGACCGCACTTATGGAAAGTGAAAACAGAAAGGTCAATGTAATTGGTCCAACAGAAATTGATATCGCTAATGGAATACTAAGAGTTACTCAAGGAAAACAACTTATAGCATGTTTTCTTGACGGACATGGTGAACCAGATCCTTTCAGTTTGGAAACTCATGATCACATGGAGGGTGATTCAGGTCATTCTCATGGCTTAGAAACCAAAATCGTAAGACATGAAAGTCATGGACTTGCTAAAGCGAAAAATGACCTTGAAGCTATGAATTACAAAATAAAAAAAATATCAATTATTAAAGAAAAAAATTCTATAGATAATTGTAAAATATTAATTGTTGCTGGACCAAAATTGAAATTATTACAAAGAGAAATAGAACTTATTGATTCATATCTTTATGAGGGAGGAAATGCTCTACTAATGCTTGATCCTTTTACTGATACTGGATTAGAAAAGATATTAAAAAACTATAGTATCTTACTAGGAGATGGGTTAGTGATTGACGAAGGAAGTCATTTTTGGGCAGATTTGTCTTCCCCAGCTATTTCTGATTATAATCCGCATGAAATTACAACTAAACTACCATTAACGTTTTTTCCAGGTGCTAGATCATTAATGCCAACTGAACTTCCTGTTCCTGGTGTTTCAGTTCGACCTTTAATAAACTCATCAAAGAATAGTTTTACTAATGTCAGTAGGTCAAAAATAGAGTATGTAGAAGGAAAAAACGAAAAAGGACCATTAACGTTAATGGTTTTTTCTAATTTTAATCCTTCTACAGAACAGTCCGCTTTTGAGATAATGGAACAACTTAGAGGTGAAAAACCAAATTTAGATCAACAAAAACCAGATCCTAATAGAAAAGCATCAAAAATTGTAGTTATAGGTGACTCTGATTTTGCTACCAATTCCTTCTATCATATTTTAGGGAATGGAACACTATTTCTAAATTCAATCAATTATTTAACGTCTAATGAGAATTTAATTGGATTAGAACCAAGGACTTTTGATTTGCCTTATGTAAATATGACAAATACTCAAATAAAAGGAACGTTCATATTATCTTTGTTTCTTGTGCCTACAATAATGGCAGCCTTCGGAATAATTATTTGGTTAAGAAGAAGATGAATAAATCTAAGTTAATAACTACTTTTATTTGGATTGTTTTTATAGTTTTAATGTTGCTAATATATCTTAGTATAAAGGAAGAAAATAAAAAAAATATTTCTGTGCATGATCATACCGAGAAATGGCTTCTTCCTATATCTTTTAGTGAAATTGGTTTAATTGAAATTTACTACAAAAATTTTATTAATGAATTTAAAGTTGATGAAAAAGGTTTTTGGCGTTTTAAAAAAACAAAAATAAACTTTTCTAAAAATTTTGCTAACGAAAAAAAAAAATCTACTGAAATTAAGGAATTATCCTCAAAATATATTGCAAGAACAATTGCTATGTTTAGCAGAACTAGAGAAGAACAATTTATACCTTTAAAAAATATTGACGAATTTGGGTTACAAAACCCTGTCTTTGTTATAAAAGTATATTCAAAAAATGAAATACCTTTCGTAACAGAAATTAAAATTGGAACAACTAGTCCAGATGGTTATAGTCGATATATATTAAAAAGAAATACAAATGAAATAATTACCATCGCAGAGTATCAAATTAAAAACCTAATGAACTTAATTAAAAATTATTAATCAAAATTAAAAAGATCTTGGCAAATTTAATACATGTTCGGCTATATAAGAAAGAATTAGATTAGTAGATATAGGAGCAACTTGATACAAGCGCGTTTCTCGAAATTTTCTCTCAATATCGTACTCAGCAGCAAAACCAAATCCACCATGATATTGTAAACATACATTTGCAGCATCCCAAGAAGCATCTGCAGCAAGCAACTTTGCCATATTAGATTCTGCACCACAACTCATATTTTGATCAAATAACTCACATGCTTTATATCTCATCAAATTAGCAGCTTCTAAATTAATATAAGCTCTAGCTATTGGAAATTGCACACCTTGATTTTGAGCAATAGGCCTATCAAAAACAATTCTTTCCGAAGTATATTTTGTTACTTTATCTATAAACCAATAACCATCACCAATACATTCTGCAGCAATTAAGGCTCTCTCGGCATTTAAACCATCCATAATATATTTAAAACCCATCCCTTCAGAACCAATTAAATTTTCCTCTGGGATTTCTAAATTCTCAAAAAATAACTCATTTGTTTCGTGATTCACCATATTTCTGATAGGTCTAACCGTCATTCCATTTTTTTTTGCATTTAAAATATCTACTATAAAAATTGACATTCCTTGAGATTTTTTTGTAACTTCAGAGATTGGGGTTGTTCGCGCTAATAAAATCATCAAATCAGAGTTATTTACTCTTGAAATCCATACTTTTTGTCCATTAATTATATAGTTAGAACCTTTTTTATAAGCTTTTGTTTTAAGTTTTGTTGTATCAGTCCCCGTTGTTGGCTCAGTTACTGCCATTGATTGCAAACTCAATTCACCACTTGCAATTTTGGGTAAAAAATATTTTTTTTGTCTTTCAGATCCATGTCTTAATAATGTGCCCATATTATACATTTGACCATGACATGCTCCTGAATTACCACCACAACGATTAATTTCCTCCATTATGACGGATGCTTCAACAAGACCTAATCCAGAACCTCCATATTTTTCCGGTATTAAAGCAGCCATCCAACCAGCTTTAGTCAATGCATCAACGAATTTTTTTGGGTAAGAACGATCTTCATCAATTTTTCTAAAATATTCATCATTAAAATCTGAGCAAAGATCTTTTACTGCAGCTCTTATATCCTGGAATTTGTCTTGAACATTTATCATTTATAAGTAATTAATTAAAATTTATTTTATTGAAATATAAATTTATATATTAAATTTTTCATTTGAAACTAGGTGGTCTACTAACTTTTTTGCAAAAAAAGGTAAAGACTTGAAACTTTTAACACATATTTGTATTTTTCTTATAGACCAGTCATCACTCAACATAACTGTTTTAATTTTCATTTTTTTTGCATGTCTTCTGGCCGATGAAAATGGAATTAAACCTATTCCAACATTACTTTCTATCAATCTACAAGCATCTTCAAAACTACCAACCTGAACGCGAATTCTAATATTTTGGTTATATTCTAGTGCTAAATTTTGCAAGAAAGTATTATATGGACTACTGTCTAACAAGCTGACGAACTCACAATGATGCAGTTCATTAAAATCAATAATTTCTCTTTGTGATAAAGGGTGATACCATGAAGTAACTAATACAAATCTGTCTTTTTTAAATGGCAATAACTCTAAATTATCTGTTCGTATGTTACCTGATATTATTCCAATGTCACCTTTTCCTTCAGAAACATCTTTAGCTATATCAATTGATAACTTTTCTTTAAGGACAATGTTAACATCATTATTCAAAGATAAAAACTTTGGTAATATAGTTGGCAAATATTCTGACATCGCAGTAGTACTTGCTAGTAAACTAACGTCACCTTTAACACCACTAATGTACTCTGATAAATCGTGATGAAGTGCTTTTAATTGGTTCAATATCAAACGAGTATGATTTAAAAAAACTTGGCCAGCGGGAGTTAATTTAACGCCTTGACTATTTCTGTAAAGTAATTTAACTCCAAGTGATTCCTCAATGTTTTTAATTCTAATTGAGGCTGCTGGTAGAGACATATGTGACTTTTCTGCACCCTTAGTTAAGCTAATTGACTCAGAAATATTTTTAAAAAGCTTCATATCATGTAAATCAAATTGATTAGCCATATTTATTGAAAAATATCAAATGTTTTAAATTTATCATATAGTATTTTTTCACTTTCAGGGTAATCAAGCCAACCTTCAATTAAAGATGCGTAAACTCTCCTAAAATCAGTTGTAAATTTTAAATTTCCACCGATATCTAAGTTTTTAAGGGATGGTGGAATACCATAATGTCCACCCTTTACTTTTTTCCCAATAACATACATCTGGTTTGCTGTTCCATGGTCTGTTCCAAGACTAGTATTTTCTGCAGCTCTTCTCCCAAACTCTGAAAAAACCAAGACAATAACATCATCTGATCTATTTATTCTCTCTAAATCCTGAAAAAAACCATAAATTGCATCAGAAACATACATTAAAAGTCTTTGATGAAGATCTACTTGTTGAACATGTGTATCAAAAGCATTATTCCTATATCCAGAATAATATAAAGCTGTTGGAAAATCAGCCGAAATTAATGACGCAATTTTTGGTAAATCCATAGGAACAATACCATAATCAATTGAAGTACTATATTTTTTCCATGCTTGTTGAACTAATTTTGAAGACTCCTTAGCACTTTTAGATACTTCCTCAAGGTAATTATGAGAACTATTTAAAATAAAATTTTTGTTATCGTATTCTAAGAGATTTCGACTTTGAAATAATCCTTTTCTTGAAAATTTCTCTGGATCATCAAAAACCACTGGAATGTGTTTTTTTGAATTTACAGCTAAAGATTGTTTTTCATCAATATTTACTAAAAAATTCGGAGTAATTTCGGGATCAATAAAATCTGATAATCTTCCTAGCCACCCAAAAGGTTCCCCACCATTTGGGACTCCAGTGTGCCAATATGCCATAGAAGTAAAATGGGAATAAGAAGGATTAGAATATCCACATCCATGAATAACTGCCATCTTACCATCCTTATAAAGCCTCTCAAATCCTGACATACCAGGATTGAATCCATATAAACTATCAATTTTTCTGACACTTTTGGGACTTATTCCAATATTTGGCCTCAATTTATAGTATTCATCATTTGAGTAAGGAATCAATGTATTTAATCCGTCATTTGCACCAGTTAGTTCTATTACAACAAGTATTTTATTATTTTTTCTTGTCAAGCGATTAGCAGACATTACAGGCAAACTAGCAATTAAACTTGAAAAAAAAATCTTTTTCAAAATTAATCTTCGATACAAATTTAAATCTTTGTCTTTCATTATTTATCCTAATTGATATGCAGGTAAAGAAAGTATTACATGTAAGGTATTTCTTAAAGCTTCCTCCATGTATGTTTTTGCTTCAGAAATATTTGATGTACCCAATTCTTCTGATAGCATTAATATTATTTTTTTCTTCAATTCTGTGTCAATCTGGACAGAAATAAAACGCTTAACAAAATAATTAACAACATCTGAAGTCGTTTCACATTTAGAGTCAATAACTAATTTTGATAAATTTATTTGAGCAGTTACTCTAGGAATTGGTATAACTTTTTCAATGGCTTTTCGCCATGCCCTGTAACTGGCAAATCTAGTATTAAATGCCTCATCACGGTCTGCTTGCGAAGATAATGATGTGATTTTTTTACCTTGTGGTTTTGTTGCTGTTGTTATATTCATCCCCATAGATATTAACTCTTCAACAGGCCCAATTTGATATTGACTACCAGCAACTCTATCATTAGATTTAAAGTTAATAGAAGGAAAAACTGTGTCGAACACAAAATTACTTCTGGTAATTAGTAACCCAGGTGTTATCCAACTTCTTCCAGTAGTCCAGCCTGCAACATTAGGAGGAAAAAAAAGCTTTTGTCCCATTGAGTAGGTAACCTCATTAAAATCAGGAATGCCTGGAATTTCAAACAATCCCATTTTTTTATAAGTATTTATTACTAATTCAACAGGTGGTTTTATCCTAGTCGAAACAGAATTGGTGCTGTAGAAGTCTTTAGATAAAAAAATAAGATATAAAAATTTTTTTATATCATATGAATTACTTCTTAAAAACTTTCCTAACTTATATTTTAGATCATTCGAAATTTCTTCTTTCACAAAATATTGGTAAATTTTTGAAGCTAAAAACTCCGCAGTCACTTCTTGTTCTAAAATAATATCTATAATTTGTTCCCCATCAAAATTACCACTTTTATCTAAAAATTTCTTATTACCACCATCATATTTTTCCTTATTAAATACAAAATCTGTTCCATTAAAATTCCAACCAGTAAAAGCCCTAGCAGCTTCTTTTATATCGTGCTCAGTATAATTTCCAACTCCCATAGAAAACAATTCCATTATTTCTCTTGCAAAATTTTCGTTCGGCGCTCCTTTAACATTAGCAGCAGCATCCAAATAAGCAAGCATAGCTGGATCTTTAGCAGTTGAAAATAATAGATCCTTGAAGTTACTTAAAGATTTTTCTCTAAACATCTGATTTTGTTTGATTATTTTTCTATAATCTCTTACCTTTTCTTCACTAGTCGCAAAATGTCCATGCCAAAATAATGTCATTTTTTCTTGTAATGGTTTTTTAGTATTTAACATTCTATTAGCCCACCAGTAAGCATATCTTTGAGTTTCTAATCGACTGGCTCTGAGCCAATATAAAAACCTATCAGCAACTTGTTGAAGTCTTCTATTTCCATCAGGCTTAATCAAAACACCTATTGCTTTTCCTTCAGCTTTTGCTTGATTTGTTGCTGCAGGTCTGGACGGTGGAAATGGATCAATGCCATGATCTAGGTTAGGGGACGATTTATATTTTGGCAATAACTCTTCAATTAAATCATAATTAATTAAATAATCCACTGCTTCTCTCATAGTTAAAGAACTAAAAAATTTTATATCATCTGGAGTTCCTCCAAAACCTGCCCTTTCAAGAAGATGAGCGGAATAAATTTCATTCCAATAGTTTTCAGGCATTGGGTCTAGATCTCCATCCCAATCAGATGGTGATGAATAAGACGATAAATGACAAACAGATAAAATTAGATATATAAATGTCTTCTTTATCATAAGCATTAAATTAAAAAATGATCTGACAATAAAACTTCATTAAAGTACATATATTTAAATTAAAAATATAAATAATTTAGAAAATTTAAATTATTGCAAAAATAATTATATTTTAGAGAGCTTATTTTATTCTAAAAATTATATCATCTGTGTAGCGACAAAGAATTAAAAAATTAATTTTGTCATAAAGTTAAATTTAAGAAAATAGAAATAAGTCATTTATAGACATTTATTAAATATTAGTTTTATAAGGTTTTAATTTCATATACATCTATTCATTTAATAGTAAATAATTAAAACTTAGTAAATTAAGTACTATCTTTTATGTTCATACTTACTAAAAAAATAAAAATATAAATTTATAAATAAATTTATTAAGTAAAAAGTTTTGTTTTGCATATTTTTTGGCTAAATGTAGAAAACATAATATTAATAAATTTACAATTAAATATTGTATTTTTAAAGTATAGTTAATATAATGAATATTATTAAAAATAATTAACTATTTGAATTATTTACTAAAATGTTATTCATTAATGATTTAGTTTACATTCATTGCAAATCATTCTTAAACACCAAAATATCAAAAATTTCACAGTCAAATTTCTTAAATAATTTTACAAATAAAAATTTACTATTCTTAAATTAATGAAGCCAGCAACAATAACTCTTAAAGTATAAAATGTATGTTAAACATTTTATTTTTCTAATATAACTATTTTAATGAAATCAATAATATACATTGTTTTAATATCTTTACAATCTTTTTTTTTTGCTATTGCAGCTGAAGGTGATAAAAGTTTAAGTCATGTTGAAGTTACTGCTCCTAGAGATAGTCAACTTGGTATTGCAGATAGTGCAAACGAAGGAAAAGTTAATCAAGAAAATATCGAATCCAGGGTAGTATATAGAGTGGGAGAAACTCTTGAGGTAGTTCCTGGATTAATTGTTAGTCAACACAGCGGAGAGGGAAAGGCAAATCAATTTTATTTAAGAGGCATGAACCTTGATCATGGAACAGATTTACGATTTTCAATTGATGGTACTGTAATAAATCAAAGAAGTCATGCTCATGGTCAAGGTTGGACTGACTTAAACTTTTTGATACCTGAATTAATTGATGAAATTCACTATAAAAAAGGACCTTACTATTTAAGCGAGGGAGATTTCTCCTCAGCCGGTGCTGTAAACATCAAATATAAAAAAAAATTAAAAAAAAAATATTTTAGCCTTGGACTTGGAGGTAATGGATACCTTAGGACTCTGTTTGCTAATTCACAAACAAAAAACAATAAAAATTCTTTGTATGCTTTAGAGATATCTAAATACAATGGACCATGGATAAATCCAGATAATTACAAAAAATTTAATGGAGTCTTTCGTTTAAGTAGTGGAAATATTTCAAATGGCTGGAGTTTGACTGCAATGGGATATTCTGGAAAATGGAACTCAACAGATCAAATTCCCTTAAGTGCAGTAAGAAATAGGCTTTTTTCAAGATTTGACACAGTTGATAGTTCAAATGGAGGACAAACAACTAGGTTTAGTATTTCAGGTGAAATGAAAAAAACGAGATACAATAAATTTACTAATGCTAACTTTTATATTGTTCAAAATTATCTAAATTTATTTTCTAATTTTTCATATTTTCTTGATGATCCTATAAATGGAGATCAATTTAATCAAAAAGATAAAAGATTTACATCTGGATTTAATCTTTCTCAAAGTTGGGATATTTCTAATGATAAAAGAGAAATTGTTAATACATTAGGCCTTCAAATACAAAATGATTATATTAATAATGGACTTAATAATACTAATAAAAGAAATTTTTCTAGTACGGTAAGATCTGATAAAATAAATCAAACAAGTTTAGGAATTTTTTTTGAGAATCACATACATTGGAATAGCAAAATTCGTTCAGTAGTTGGAACCCGCTCTGATTTTTTTCAATTTGATGTAAATAGTAAAAGTCTCAAACAAAATTCTGGATCAACAAATGACTTCATGCTAAGTCCAAAATTTTCTCTTATCTTTGGTCCTTGGAAAAATACTGAATATTATCTTAGTTATGGTTCTGGATTTCACAGTAATGATGCAAGAGGAACAACAATTAAGTTTAATCCTAAAACTGGTTTACCACAAAACAATGTTCCAGGTTTAGTGAAATCAAATGGTTATGAATTAGGTATAAGAAGTGAATTTATACCTGGATTAAATTCAAGTTTTTCTGTTTTTAAATTAAATTTAGATTCAGAACTTCTTTTTTTAGGTGATACAGGCAGTACTGAACCAAAAGGAGCTAGTGAACGAATTGGTTGGGAAATAAATAATTATTTCAAGTTGAATTCTTGGATAACAATTGATGCTGATATTGCAATGACTAAAGCGCGATTTATTAATGAAAATTTATTAAATCAATATATTCCTGGTGCAGCAGAGAGCGTTGGTTCATTATCAGTAATAATAAATAGAGAAAAATATTATGGTTCACTTCAATTAAGATATTTTGGTGCTCGACCTTTAACGCAAGATAATTTAAAAAGATCAAACTCTACCTCTTCTATAAATTGTAGATTAGGCTTTTTTATTGATAAAAAATCAAGAGTTGAAATAATTGCATATAATTTACTAGATAGTAAGGACCCATCAATTCAATACTTCTATCCATCAAGAATTACACCTAATGCAGAAGCAAAAAGTGATTTTCATTTTCACCCTTTAGAACCAAGATCATTGAGAGTAATAATGATTAAAACTTTTTAATATTAATTATTTATTTTTTATACTTTAATTAAATTTTTATTGATTTCTAAGAAAATCTGCACAAATATTTACTGCCGTATTAGATTCGTCAATTATTCCGCCCATTAGAATAAAACCATGAATTTGTCTTTCAAAACAAACTATTTGAACGTTATTACCAAAAGCTGATAAAGTATCTGCATAATTAAGACCCTCATCTCGCAAGGGATCAAATCCAGCTGTAATGATTAGAGTTTTTGGCATATCTCTTAAATCTTTAGATAAAACTGGAGAAACTCTTGGGTCAAAAATAAATTCTTTTTTTGGTATGTAAGAATCTCTAAAAAATTTCATGGCTGATTTTGTCAAAGAATATCCTTTTGAAAACTCTGAGTAAGAATCAGTATTGCATCTTAAATCTGTAACTGGATAGATTAGAAGTTGAAGAGATATTTTATGTTTTTTTTTATTTTTTAATAATTGACATGTTACCGTTGCTAAATTTGCACCTGCACTATCTCCTCCAATTGAAATTCTTTTTTTACATAAACCTAATTTATCGGAATTACAAATTATGAAATTTGTTGATTCAACTGCATCATTAAGTGCTGAAGGAAATTTATTTTCAGGAGCCTTTCTATAATTAATAGCAAAAAGTATATATCCAGTCTTTAGACAAAGTTCTCTGCATAAAGTGTCATGAGTATCTAAATCTCCAATAACCCATCCTCCCCCATGAAAATAAATCAAACAAGGTAAGGCAGAATCATTTTCTTTACTGGGTATTTTATACTCTCTAACAGCAATACTACGATTTTCAATATCAATAGTAAAATTTCTTACATTACATAATTTAAGCTTCTTTGGCTGTAGTTTTAATCTACTTTCTTTATATAACCTTCTAGCTAATTCAATTGGCATATTTTCTATTTCAAGTGATTTAGACAAAATAGATTCATTTAGAAATTTTTTGACTTGAGGATCTAACATAAGTAGTAACTCAAAAATTAAAGAAAGTTATTTAAGATTCATTTTGACATTTTTTGTCTTTGTTTTTCAAACAAACAAATAGCTACACAAGCAGCAACATTAATAGATTCAATATTAAATCTTTTTGGAATTGCGAAAGAATAATTTGATTTCTCTACTAATTTTTTCGATATACCATTTCCCTCATTACCAAATAACCAAATATTAGGTTTTTTAAAATCAAAATCATAAATAGAATTTTTTGAATGCGGACATGTTGCGAAAACTGGAAGTTCAGTTTTAAGAAGTAATTCAGATAAGTCAATATTTTCGTAAATATCTAAAAAAAAATGTGCCCCTGAACCAGCTCTTATTACTTTTTGAGACCATGCATTAGCAGTTTCGTTACTACAAAAAATTTTTTTTACTCCAAATAAGGCACTTGTTCTCAAAATCGATCCAAGATTACCAGGATCTTGTATCCCGTCTAACATAATTGCTTCTTCCTTTAATTTTTCATTAAAAATTTTAACTGGCATATTAATTATAAAAAAAATATTAATTCCATTTTTTGTGTCTGTTAAGGTTTTAAATAAGTTATTTTTAAGCTTAAAACACTTTGTATCACTATTCTGAAAATCTTTTATCATTTTCGCTAAAAAATTATTTTTGTATGCACTTTCCTCAAATATACAAAGGTCTGGATTTCCTTTTTCTTCCATCCACTGCTTACATAAGTTAATACCCTCAATCTTGATTTTTCTGAAGTTACCCTTAAATTGATTTCTGTTAACTATTTTTTTTAAATCTTTAAAAAGTAAGTTGTTTTTTGAAATGATATTTTTTGTCAACATAATGTCTATTTTTTTACAACATTCTTGAAACAGGTTTAAAAGTTTTTCTATGAATAGATGTAACACCAAATATACTTAGTCTTTCGATATGAAGTTTTGTTGGGTATCCTTTATGTTTATTAAATCCATATTGAGGAAATTTTTCATGTAACATTAATAATGCTTGATCTCTAGACGTTTTAGCTAAAATGGATGCGGCAGATATCTCAGGAATTTTTTGATCACCTTTAATAATATTTTTTGAAGTAATTTTTATTTTTGGACAATGTAGACCATCTACCAAAACGATAGAAGGTTTAATAATTAATTTGGATATAGCTTTGCTCATAGCTAATAAAGAAGCTTGAAGAATATTAATCTTATCAATTGTTTTTTCTGAACATTCGGCAATAGACCATGCAATTGATTTTTCTTTTATTTCCATTGCAAGATTTTCTAAATCATTTTTAGTTAATTTTTTTGAATCTTTTAAACCATATATAGTTTTTTTAGGATTTAAAATCACAGCCGCAGCAAAAACTGGTCCAGCTATTGGACCTCTCCCTGACTCATCTACTCCACAAATAATTTGATTTTTATATAAATTAATAGACATTAAATAATTCTTTCTTAGCTAATCATTTTCATAATAACCTCACAACTTTTCTTAGCTGTATTTTCAGAAAGCATTAAATGTAATTTCTTAAATTTTTCACTTAAATTAACTTTATTTTTTTCATCAAATAATTGAAACAATAAAGCTTCAGAAAGATTTTTTGGTGAAGCCTTATCTTGAAAAAATTCTGGAACTAAAAATTCTTTTGATAAAATATTTGGAAGTCCAAACCAAGGTTGATATGCCATAAATCTTAATATTTGCCAACTTGCAGGATTCATTTTATATGCGATTACCATTGGTTTTTTAAATAATGCTACCTCTAAAGTTGCTGTTCCACTTGCAACTAAAACAGCATCACTTGCAGCTAAAATATCATAACTATTATCAACTAAAATCTTTAAAGAAATATTTTTTAAATCAATTTTTCTAGAAATTTTTTCAAACATTTTCTTATGACTTTCTCCAACCATTGGAACAAAAAAAATTATGTTATGATTTTTTTTTGAAAGTTCTATTGCAGTTTTTAAAAAAACTTCTGAGTTATATATAATTTCAGAAAAGCGACTTCCAGGAAGTATTGCTACTACCTTTTGATCTTTTTCAATGTTTAATTTTTTCCTAGCATTATTTTTATCAGATTTCATTGGAATTATACTCGCCAATGGATGACCAACATAGGTCACAGGTATTCCTGCTTTTTGATAAATTTCTTTTTCAAATGGAAAAAGTACAAGCATATGATTAACTGATTCATAAATTTTTCTTATTCTTTGTTTTCTCCATGCCCAGATTGAAGGGCTAACCATATGGATTGTAGGTATTCCATTTTTTTTTAATAAAAATTCTAGTTCTAAATTAAAATCAGGAGCGTCGACACCAATAAAAATCTTTGGTTTTTTGAGTAATAATTCATTAAATAAATTATTCCTAATTTTTTTTATTTCTCTGAATTTTAAAATTACTTCGAATAAACCTCTTACTGCTAGTTTATCCATAGAGTAATCTGAAACAAAACCGTATTTCATCATTTCTGGACCACCTATTCCATGCATCGAATAGTTATTGAGATCTAATGAAAGTTTTGATAAAACACATCCTGCTAAGAAGTCACCAGATGGTTCTCCTGCCACAAAAGTAATTTTGTCTTTAACGAACGATTCCACGAGAAATTTCTTTAAGAAAATTAGAAATTATTTTAATATGTTCTTGTGAGTCAACATTTTTTGACTCCAAATCTTTTAATTCTATTTTTGCTTCATCTAGTGTTAACCCAGATTTATATAAAATTTTATAAGCCTTCCTTATTAATAAAAGGTCTTTGTCTTTGAAACCACGACGTCTTAAGCCTTCTATATTAACTCCATGTGCGACTGGAGGATTGCCAGAAACTATTGTAAATGGAGTCACATCTTGTGTTAATCTGGTAGTCATTCCAATCATTGAGTGATCACCGATTTTACAATATTGATGAACGTTAGTAAAACCTCCTAAAATTGCCCAATTTTTTACTACTACATGTCCTGCTAATTGTGCATTATTTGCAAAAATTGTATTATCACCAACTTTACAATCATGTGCTAAATGAACATATGCCATTATCCAATTATTATTTCCTAATTCAGTCAACCCATTGCCCTGAACAGTTCCTCTATTGAAAGTACAAAATTCTCTAATTGTATTATTATTTCCAATTACAAGTTTTGTACTTTCATTACTATATTTTTTATCTTGAGGAGCTTCTCCTATTGAAGAAAATTGATAAAAAATATTATTTTTCCCGATTTCAGTATTACCATTAATCACCGTATGAGATTTGATTTTTGAACTTGAGCCAACAACAACATTAGGACCAATAACACAGTATGGTCCTATTTCAACCCCTTCATCTAATTCTGCGCCTTTTTGAATTATAGCTGTCGGATGAATCTTAACCATTATTTAAAAATTAGTTTTCATCAATATTCCTCATCGTACACATTAATTCTGCTTCAACAACTAACTGTGCATCAACTTTTGCTATCCCATGAAACTTCCAAACTCCCCTTGATTGACGAAGTATTTCGACATGCATTTTTAATTGATCGCCAGGTATAACTGGCTTTTTAAATCTTGCCTTATCAATTCCTAAAAAATATACGACTGCATTATCATCAATTTTTTGATTATTAGTCAAAAAAGCAAGTAAAGCTGATGATTGAGCAAGCGCTTCGATAGTTAAAACTCCTGGCATAACTGGCTTGTTTGGAAAATGCCCTTTAAAAAATTCCTCATTAATCGTAACATTTTTAATTGCAGTAATATTTTTTCCTGACTCCCAATTTAAAACTCGATCAACGAGCAACATTGGGAAGCGATGTGGGAGAAATTTTTTAATTTCTTGTATTTCCAAAGTTCGCATTTCAAAATTAACCTATTTAAAAAATAATTTATTTATTAATATCACTTAATTTTTTTTTCAAGCTCTTTAATTTTATTTCTCATTGTATCAAGTTGTTTTATCAAAACAGCTGATTTTTCCCAATCTTCATGTTTTAATATTGGATAAAATCCAGTATAACCACCAGGCTCATTAATTGATTTAGTAACTAATGAACCTGAAGAAACATGAACATGATCAGTAATTTCTAAATGACCCAAAACCATCGCAGCTCCTCCAAAAGTACAAAATTTTCCAATTTTCGCACTTCCAGCAATTCCAACACAACCAGCAATAGCAGTATGTGCTCCAATTTTACAATTATGAGCTATCTGTATTTGATTATCTAGCTTCACACCATCCTCAATAATTGTATCTTCAAGAGCACCTTTATCAATTGTAGTATTACATCCTATTTCTACGTCATTACCAATTATTACTTTTCCAGTTTGAGGAATTTTCAACCAAAGTCCTTTATCATTAGCAAAACCAAAGCCTTCTCCTCCAATAACTGCACCTGATTGAATAATACAGCGATTACCAATTTGACAGTCAGATAAAAAATTTGAATTAGGGAATAAATAAGTCTCAAAGCCAATTTTTGAATTTTTGCCTATAAAACTTTTTGCTCCAATTACACATCGATCACCTACCTCAGCGCCAGATTCAATAACAACATATGGTCCTATTAAGGATGTTTTTGAAATTTTCGCTGAAGAATGGATAATTGCAGTACTATGAATTTCTCCATTAACGGGTTCAATTTTAATATTTTCAAAAAATTGAGCCACACGAGCATAATATGCATATGGATTTTCTGTAACTATAAAATAACCTTTATATGTTAATAAAGTTTCTTCTAGATTTTCTTCATGAAGAATAATAGCTAGAGCATTAGATTGTCGAGCTTCAGATTTTAGGCGAGAATTTGACAAAAAAGAAATTTGACTTTTTCCAGCTAATTTTAAAGGTGCAATTCCATTTACAAAACTTTTGGGATCGCCAATTAATTTACCACCAAATTTTTTTACCAAATCGCCGAGCATAATACTCATGGCGCATCCAATCTATTTATTAAGTGACTTTAAAACTTTATTAGTTATATCGATGCGTGAACTATAATATACTGCGTTCTCAAATACAATATCAATTTTTTCTGCCTCAGCTATCTCTTTAATAGCTTTATTTGCCCTCTCAACAACTATTGTTAATTCCTCATTCCTTCTTTGATTTACATCTTCACGAAATTCTCTTTGTTTTCTTTGGAAATCTTTATCTAAATCAGCTATCCTTCTTTGTCTTTTAGTCCTCTCACTACTTGATAATATTGGTGAATCCTTATCAAGTTGTTCAGCAGCTGTTTTCAATTTAATCCCTAAATCTCTAAGATCTTTCTCTCTTTTTGAAAACTCTTTTTCTAATTTAGCAGTTGCTGCTTTTGCTGACTCAGTATCTCTTATAATTCTCTCGTAACTTACAAAACCGATTTTAATGTCCTGTGCTTTTGAAAATGAAAATACGCATAAAAGAATAATTAAAGACATCAAAATTTTTATTAACTTAAATTTCATAATATTCAATTTATTCTCCATTTTAAATTTAATTTTTTTTAAAACCCTGTGCCTAACTGAAATTGAAATCGTTGAGTTCTATCAAAAGGCTTAGGATTGATTGGATATCCCATAGAGAGTTTCAATGGACCAACAGGAGAAATCCAACTTACTCCAACTCCTGTGCTGAACCTCATATCTGCAAACTTTATATTCTCTCCATCTTGAGGATTAAAAACTTGACCAGCATCAAAGAAAGTAAACCACCTAAAACTTTTATCAATTCCGGATCCTGGAAATGGCATTTGTAATTCCGCATTAAATACAAGTCTAGCTTGTCCCCCTATAGGGAGATTATATCGAGTTCTTCTTATTGGAGTTCCTGTTCCAGAAACTGATAATGAACCAGCATAGTAACCTCTAACTGTTCCAATACCTCCTGCATAGTAGTTTTTAAAAATTGGATATGGTTTATCTCCTAAACCTGCTCCATAATTTAATTTTGTATTTAATGCGAGAATAGCTGACTTAAATATTGGCAAAGATGTAAAAAACTGTTCTTGATAAGTTGCTCGATAATAACTTGAGGATCCAGCTGGTGATATTTCAAAATTTGCTCTTCTTAAACGGCCTTTGGTTGGAATCAATGCACTATCTCTATTATCTCTTTGCCATGCAACAATTAATGGTACTGCTGTAGATTTTGCGCTTCCTACTTGCGAAGAGTTATCTGAAAAATCTTCAACGTACTGTTTATATCTCAATGGACTATTACTAAAGGTTCTTACTTCAGTATCTTCTATTCCCAATCCAAAAAATATTTTATCAATTTCAGTAAAAGGCAAACCAAACCTAATATTTGCACCTTTTGTTTGAACCCTATAATCTATATTAGCCAAATATAATGGAGGTCTGGCAGTTCTTAAAAATACGTCAAAGGTTCTGCTAACACCATCTTGGTTAAAATAAGGATTCGTATGTGATAATACAATTGTTCTGTATATTCTGCTGGTATTAATATTAATACCTACATTATTACCTGTTCCAAATACATTTCGTTGATTAATAGATCCTGATAATACAAGTTTTTCTCTACTAGAAAATCCTGCACCAACCATTATATTTCCCGTTGGCTTTTCTGAAACTTTTACATTTAAGTCAACAATATCTGGTTTACCTGGAATCATTACAGTATCAATATCAGTTTCCAAAAAAAATCCTAACCTACCAACGCGTTCTCTAGAAAGTTTAATTTTACTTCCATCATACCAAGAACTTTCAAATTGACGAAATTCTCTTCTTATAACTTCGTCTCTTGTTCTGTCATTTCCAGTTATATTGATTTTTCTAACATATACTCTTTTACCTGGATTGATAAAAATTTGAAATGAAACCTGATTTTTTTCTCTATCAATTATAGGATTTGCTCTAACATCAGCAAATGCATAACCAAAAACTCCCATTTTTTCTGAAATTTTTGATAGACTATTTGTCATTTTCTCTCCAGAGTAAGGATCTCCTTCTTCTAGTGTTATTAATGATCGAAACTCATCAACTTTTCCAAACATTTGACCTTCAAGATTAATTTTATTTACAACAAACTTATTTCCTTCTTTTAAATTTATAGTTATGTAAATATCTCTTTTTTTTGGTGATATTGATACTTGAGCAGACTCAATTTGAACCTCTAGGAATCCTCTATTTAAATAATATGATCTTAATTTTTCTAAATCACCACTCAATTTTTGTTTTGAATATTGATCGGATTTCGTATACCAGCTAAACCATCCGCTAGTAGATAAAGATATTTGATCTAATAGTTTTTTTTCTGAAAAGACTTGGTTACCAATGATATTTATATTCTTAATTTTGGATAGTTCACCTTCATCAACTGAAAAAGTTATACCAATACGATTTCTTTCTAGTGGTGTTAACGTAGTTGTTATTTTCATTCCATATCTTCCGCTTGAGAGATATTTTCTTTTTAATTCTTGTTCTGCACGATCAATTATAGATCTATCCAAAATCTGTCCTTTTGATATTCCTAAAATTTTTAGAGAGTCTTTAAGTTGTTTTGAATCAAATTCTTTAACCCCATTAAAATCAATACTTGCAATTGATGGGCGTTCCTGAACAATAATAATAAGAACTTCATCCTTAACTTCTATTCGAACATCCTTAAAAAAACCAGTTGAATATAATGCCTTTATTGACATTGAGGCTTTTTTATCGTCAAAAGAATCTCCAACACTTACTGGCAAATAACTAAAAACAGTTCCAGGCTCAGTCCTTCTTATTCCTTCTATAACTATATCCTTAATTATAAATGTTTCTATTGCCTTTAAGTTACTAACATAAGTCAAGATAGAAAGTGCAAAAATTAATTTAAAGAAAAGATGTAATAAATACGAAGAGAATTTCATTGATTATCAAACACTTTATCTAGTAATATCATTAAATGTCGCTATTATCATTAAAACAAGCAACAAGCCTAAACCTATTCGATTACTTATTTCTATAACATTTTTGGGCATTGGTCTACCAAAAACCAATTCTAAAGAATAATACAGCAAATGACCTCCATCAAGAACAGGAATAGGTAATAGATTCATTATTCCTAAACTAATACTGATAAAAGCAATAAATGTAAGAAAGCTTTGAATACTTATACTTGCTGTTTTTCCTGCATATTCCGCTATTGTAATAGGACCACTTAGATTTTTTATAGAAGCTTCTCCAATTAACATTTTTATCAGCATTTGAATTGTTAATTTAATTGTATTCCATGTTTTTTCTATTGATAACATAAAGGCTGGAATTAGATTCATTTGATGTGTGACAAGAAATTGAGATAGGTCAAGCTCTGCTTGAATTTTTCCAAATTGTTTACCTTTAA
>MDTB01147029.1_pt1 | contig 65682 bp, 60 predicted proteins | sample 811161 | NCBI WGS metagenome assembly MDTB01 (sample SAMN05326650, study PRJNA326480) | marine metagenome | isolation source: seawater | place: Mediterranean Sea | collected 2009
ACTAAATCTGCCTCTATGGCGAAATTTTATGCTACTGAGTGGGCCAATCGTGCCTGTTATACCGCATTACAGTTAATGGGTGGTATTGGCTATACGGAAGATACGCCTATAGAAAAAATGACGAGAGACGCAAGGGTTACAACAATTTACGAGGGCACGAGTGAAATTCAAAAGATAATAATTGCAAAAGAAATAATTAATTCCATCTAGGGTTTAAGATTCACTAGTTAGTTTCTGCCTTATCAACTTTTTATCAACTTTCCCAACAGCCGTTTTGGGAATGGAGGACCAAATAAAAATATTTTTTGGGGCTTTATAACTACCAAGCTTAGGCTTAACCGCCCTTAAAATTTCATTTTCATTAATTTTAGAACTTTCTTTTAATCTTACGACAGCGGTAACCGCTTCTCCCCACTTATCATCGGGCAAGCCAATCACTGCGCACTCTAAGACTTCAGGTAATTCAAGAATTGGGCCTTCTACTTCGGTTGCAAAAACATTAAAGCCACCCGTAATAATCATATCCTTTTTCCTGTCGACAATATAAAGATAATTTTCATCGTCTAGATAACCTATATCACCGGTATGGTGCCAACCAAATGACCTGACTTCCTTCGTCTCATTAGGCTTATTAAAATAACCAGAGGTCACCAGTGGGCCTCTTACACATATTTCACCTTTTTCATAGTTTGGTTGTGATTTACCTGAATCATCAAGTATTGCAACTTCTGTGCAACTAGTGACCTGTCCACAACTTGCAAGCCGATTCGAATTTATACCCCTAGCAGAGTCTGCAATATCTTTAGCTGACAACATTGATATCAACATTGGTGCTTCAGCTTGACCGTAGCACTGCGCCACAACTGGGCCAAAAATTTCAACACCTTGCTTTAATTTAGCTGTCGCCACAGGTGCCGCGGCAATCAATATTTGCCTTAGTGAGGAAGTATCAAATTTAAACCGCTGAGCATGATCAATCAAGTCATAAAAAGCCGTGGGTGGCAGGAAGATATGTGTGACTTTACTTCGTTCAATTTCTAGGAGAACTTGTCTCGCATCAAAATTTTCATGAATTATATTCGATCCTTTACAAGCCGAAAATATTCCTATTAACAAACCGGCTGCATGTGTAATAGGAGCTACAGCCAAATGCACTACATCTGTTTCTTCAATTCCAATATAATGTTTTATTCCTAATTCAAACATAGCAACAATATTCGAGTTTTTCATTTCCACCCCTTTCGAGGGCCCGGTAGTTCCTCCGGTAGGCCATCGGGAAAAAATTGAGTCAGGCAAACTAAATGGATCGATTAAATCATTAATATGATAATCAACGCTGTCGCAGGTAAATTCTTCAATGCTCGAATAATCTTCAAGGGTTTTGTCTACGCAAATTAATTGGTTTAGGAAACTTAGTTTATCAAGATGGTTTCTAATCTCCAGCTCAAGAGAAGAATCAAAGAATAACCATTTTGTATAGACATATTCCATATACTCAATGTTGCTTCCCACACTATTCCTGATGTTAACGGGAACCCAACTGGCTCCCGCTAGAATCGAACCGAAAATGCAAATGACCGCCTCGGCTTTGTTTGGAGAATATACAGCAACTGAATCATTCTGCTTCAAACCCTTTGCTTGGAGCGCTTGGGCAATTTGACGGATTTTAACTTCTGCAGATTTATAGCTATATTCGGTAAAGTTATCCCTGAGGAATATTTTGTCAGGAGACAACGCGGCGCTTCTTAAAAAATAATCAATAGGTCTCATCCATAACTCCTTTCAAAAATTAAAACCCCGCTGCACAGCCCTCTTTTCTTGGGTCGGATCCGGCAACAAACCCTCCCTTTATCTTTTGAATAACTTGAGCTCCTCCAAATAAAATTTCATTTTCCTCAAAGGAAATATCGTGGCCTAGATCGGAAAGTTCTTGAACAATTTTTTTTGGGAAGGATGGTTCGACTATTACCTTTCCTTTTCCGATTATCTGCCATCGAGGAGCATCACAAGCTGCTTGAGGATTTAGTTTATGGGTAATAATACGGTCCAATAACTGTAGATGGCCTTGCGGCTGCATAGGACCTCCCATCATACCGAAAGCCATCAATGGTTGGCCAGACTTAAAAACCATTCCAGGGATTATAGTGTGAAAAGGTTTTTTTCTTGGACCAACGATATTAGGATGGCTTGAATCAAGAGAAAAACCAGCACCTCGATTATGTAATGCTATACCTTTTCCGTTAACTACAACACCTGAACCAAAACCTAAATAATTCGACTGTATGAAAGAAACCATCAAACCCGAAGCATCCGCTGTTGCAAGATAAACGGTATCTTGAGATGCATCTATCAAACTAAAAGATGGAGGTTTAGCAATACTACAGATTGAAGAAGCTTGATTAGCAAATAGTTCCTCATCAAAAATGTCGCGAAATTCAAATTCATAAAAGTTGGGATCGGCAATCATGTTTTGGCAAATTTCCAAACTAAGTTTCATTGCTTCAATCTGATAATGAAAGAATTCCGTTGAATCTAATTTAGCAATTGGAAGATAATTTAATATCCCAAGAGCAACAATAGCATAAAGTCCCTGTGTATTTGGGGGCAATTCTGCTATCTCTACATCACGAAAACGAATCTTTATAGGCTCTACAAAATTAGGTTCATAAGCCGCTAGATCGTCAGCTGTAATAACTCCACCTTCGTTGTTAGATTGCTTAATAATTGTTAAGGCAATTTCTCCCTCGTAAAAAGATGAATATCCAGTTTCCGCGATTTCTTCCAGAGTACAACTCATTTTTTCTCTAGTTAACCAATCGCCAATATTTGGCGCTGGTAAAAACTCTTGTCGAAAAGCTTGATTCGGATTTTTTATAAGGCCATAGTAATGCTTCCACTCAAGCGCTACCTTATTGCCCACCAAAAAACCTTTTTTAGCATAACTTATAGCACTAGTAAAAAGTTGAGGAAAAGATAGTCGTCCGTATCGTTCGGATAATCGCCACCACATTTTTACAGCTCCTGGAATCGTAACTGAATCCCAGCCAAAAAGGGGCATAGTTGTATTATTCTCGAATCTCTCTCGTGTCCAGCCAGATGGAGAGCAACCTGTTCCATTAATTGCAATGATATTCTCTTCATCAGCCAATAGCACAACTGCATCTGAACCCAAACCATTGCCGGTAGGCTCAACGACAGTTAGAACAATAGCTGTCACAAGCGCTGCATCAACTGCGTTTCCTCCGTTCTGTAAAATGTTTATTCCAGCCTGCGTCGCAAGAGGCTGCGAGGAAGCCACAATATTTTCAGCAAAAACAGGTGACCTCTTTGAACTATAAAATTTATCGAAATCCATGTCTCAGTCTCTTAAGCTTCCCTTTAGATCTATTTTGGTCCTTATCGTCAATATCTCTTTCTCTGTTGGTGGTTCCGTCTGTTTAATGAATCTAGGAACAATTAATTCGAAACCTGTTCTAGCTAGCACCTGTTGCAGTGAAGCACCTGGATGTATGGAATGAATTCGCATAGCTTTTGATCTTTCCTCAAAATCCAAAACAGCCAAAGGCGTTATGCAAAACTTTGGGCCTCCCCCAGGTAAGGCCAGGCGTATTCTCGCGTCTTGCCCACCATCCCCCCAACCAACAGCACTTATGAAATCACATTTCTTAACAAAAGTCTTTGTATCGTGCCGATTTGCCACGATGTAATACCTGCCCACATGACTCGTAAGAGTAGGGACGCCTATGGAACCAGGGCCCCTTAATTTAAACCTCGTTGACTCATTATTTTGCTTCAAACCGATTAAATTAGTGTTTCCAAATTGATCTATTTGTAATCCACTTATAAAGAAAACCCTATTACCCCACTTTCGAATCGCGTCAAACCGATGTCCTCTATCGCTATAAGACTCAGACCAACGGACCACACGATTATCCCAAGAAAATGATGGTAATGGTGAAGTTTGATTCTCCCAAACATTCATTTTCGCCCCTAGAAAAATCAAATTCATATTGGGGCCGTGATTCAAATGAGCGAGCCTCGTGGCGACTTCCGGAACTGGCAATCCAAATCCAACTTGCAAGTCTTCCCCGTCTTTTAAGTCGCGTGCAATCACACAAGCCATTAATTCTCTTGTTGAATAAGAAGTAATCATGTTGGGTATTCAGATAATTCTAAAAAACGTTTAATTCCAATCTTATTAAGATAATCACTATGGTTTTTCGCGTTCAAAAAAACATTGTTTATAAATTGATCATATTCGCGGCGATCATCATTTTTTATTGCAGCGAGGGCTAATTCAAAATATTTTTCAAGGATTTTTTTATCTATTATATAGTTTCCACGACTATACAATGGATGAGCCCCCCATAATTGTTGAATAATTCCAGTAGGCCCCGAAATGGTTGTCGCCCAAGGATTTGATCGAATCTCCTCATTTGAAACAATTTTTTCTACCTGAACCACGGAGTTACGAGAAGCCCGCCATAAAAATAAATCCAACCATCCTGGTCCCCTGCTATGTTGAATATTGCCATACATGTCACTTTTATCAGCATGCAGAACGGCAAGATCTGGTATGATTGCGGGCACTGCAATCAACTTTTCATTTGTTATGGGATCATTGAAAATTTTAAGATCCTTATTTAATTCCGGTATTGAGGTGCCAATCCCCCCTCGCCAAGGCAAAAATGGGAGCCCCTTACCTGAGGCTTCTAATCCGCTAGTCAGTATTCCCTCATCACACTCCCATATTTCAATCTCGTTGTTTTCAGCCGCTCTTCTGTAAAAAGGAAGTATCGGTGTTCCGGGAACACCTGCGGCAATATAACTTATAACTTTATCAACTTGCCCGGATGCAATCAAAACATCTAATGCGATCCCTGACGCTATCAGCGTTAGTTTCTTTATTTTTTTTTGCAGACATAATCTTACAATAGACATTGGCGCCGGTTCGCCGATTGCCAATGTCATCCCGTCAAAAAAATATGATGAAATCTTTTCTTCGTCTATTATTACACTGTTTCGTTTCATTTTTACTCTACGCTCTAGCTTTTTAGTTTAGTCCTTTAACAAAAAAGATAAAGGAATCATCAAAATAAAAATTATACAAATAAACAAAAAGGTATCATTGTACGCTGCGATTTGTATTTGTTTCTCGTATTGACTACCAAGTATTGTTATCCCCTCTGAAGTATTTGGAGAAATTTGATTGGGCAAAGATAGTCCTTTAAAACTAGGGTTTTGGTTATTTATAAATTGACTCAAATAATTCCAGTGGACTTGTTCCCTTACTACTAAATAACTACTACAGATTGACACGCCAATAGAACCGCCCATTGTTCTCATCAAGTTAAACAAACCGGTTGCATCCGAAGACGCTTTTTCTCCTATCGTCTCAAAACTAACCACCGAAAGCCTCGACCAAACAAAAGCCATTCCCACACCCATTATCATGCCAGGAATCACAAACCCTTCTGTATCTGTGTTTAATGAAAACTTTGACATTTGATAACAACCTAGCATCGAAAAGAAAAGTCCTAGTATTATCGCCCATCTGCTATCGATGTGGACGACAAGCACTTTAGTCAAAAACCACAATAAAAAAGCACTTACAATTGCTCTTGGTGTTAAAATAAATCCAGCAGTCAAAACAGGATAATTAAATACTTCCTGAACTGCTATAGGCAATAGGACAATGACTGCGTACATTGCCATTCCATAGCCAGCCATAATTAGATTCCCGATCAAAAAATTTAAATCTTTAAATAAATGAATCCTAATTATTGGCTCAGCTTCGTTAAAACAATGATGAATTAAAATTAAACCTGCGACTACAGAAAAACAAATTAATATTACTACCTTGCCAGAATCAAACCAATCTTTTGAATGCCCGAGATCTAAAGCCATTTGCAGGCAACCCAAAAATACAGCTAAAAATATCATGCCATACCAATCCGTTTTGAATGACTCAATTTTAATATTAAACTCAAGATCTCGAAAAATCAGAAGAATTGCGAAAACTCCGATTGGTAGATTAATAAAAAAAACCCATCTCCACGACAGCGATTCGGTTATAATCCCCCCTAAAATCGGTCCAATTAGTGGCCCTACCATCAGCGCTATACCCCAAATAGCCATTATTTGGGCCCTCATAGTTCTCGAAAATTTATCCAAAAGTAAAGCTTGAGAAATCGGAATCAACACTGCACCAAATCCACCTTGCAACAAACGAAAAAAAACCATCAGCCCCAGACTAGAAGAGAAACCACATAGAACAGAAGAAATAATAAATCCAATCGAGCCAGCTAAAAGAACCTGACTCTGCCCAAACCTTCGAACAAGATATCCCGTCAGCGGCATTACAATAGCGGTCGCCACCATATACGAAGAAATACTCCAAGTGATTTGATCCGATGTTGCTCCGAAACTTCCTTTAAGATGAGGCAAAATGATATTTACTACAGTTGTGTCAACTACTTCCAAGGTAACTAGAAGCATCAGACCTAACACAAAGCCAAAACGAGGTGCTCCTTCAGACTCTTTGAGCTTATTGGTTCCGCGCATCAATAGTTACCACGGCACTTGAACCCACTTTTAATGGGCTCCAGCCGTTAGACGCAGTTTCTGGTGCATTATTTAGTGATACCTTGACGGGAAAACGTTGAGTTATTTTTACCCAATTTCCGGTTGAATTCTGCGGAGGCAACAAAGAAAAAGTAACGCCCGATCCGGCACCCAAACTTTCAACCATACCGTTCAGTTTGAGGTTAGGAAACATATCTATAGATAGTTTAACAGGCTGGCCTACACGAATATTCCTCATTTGAGTTTCCTTGAAGTTTGCTTCTACCCACCATTTTTTATCCTCAATTATTGCAAAAATCGGCTTATCTGCTTGGACAATCATTCCGACTCTTAAGTCAAAATTTGAGATCCAGCCATCGGCAGGAGAGACTAATTTAGTGAAGGATAACCGTAATTGGGCTTCATCAAGATTTGCTTTTGCCAAGCGTCCTCGAGAGTTAGCGGACTGCATAGCAGCTTCCATTTCTCGGTTTAAAGTTTTTGCAGATAAATATTTTGAATCAGATATCAAACCCTCTAAATGGAGACTTTTAACCCTCTCCAGATCTTTTATTGAACGATTTAATGCTGCCTCGTTCGCTTTTGAGATCTGAAGGCTAGTTTCAAAAGCTGCCTCTGCTGCTCTTAACTGCGTAATGTAGACAGATTGATCTAATTGAATAAGAGTCGTTGCTTTCTTAACAAACTGATTTTCTTTAATATTGATAACCGCTACTGGGGCAGTCAATCTTGGAGCGATATTGACAATATGAGCCTTCAAGTAAGCGTCATCAGTTTTTGGGAAACTTAGTCTATAATTCTTGTATAATGCCACTGTTATGACAATAGCTAAGAATGGCAGTAAAGAGTAAAAATATTTATTATTAAAACTTATCATTAGACCTTTGTTATTTTGATGCAATCCTCTATTATACAGAATTCCAAAACCCTTTAGAAAACTTAGTGTACGCCAAAAATGGAAAATAAAATAAAAATTTTTATAGACGGAGAATCAGGAACAACCGGTCTGGAAATAAGAAGCCACCTGCAGTCTCGCAAAGATATACAATTAATAAAGATTAGTGAAGAAAGCAGGAAATCAATAATTGAAAGAGCTAAGTGCCTCAACGAAGCTGATATTTGTATCCTCTGTCTACCAGACGATGCCGCTAGAGAAGCAGTGAAAATGGTTGAAAGTAAAAAAACTGTAATAATCGATACCTCAACAGCCCACCGTGTAGCAGATGGTTGGTGTTATGGATTTCCTGAATATAGCCAAGACCAACGAGAAAAAATAAGAAACAGTACAAGGATAACTAATCCAGGGTGTTACGCCGTAGGCGCTATAGCCTTATTGCACCCACTATTAAACGGCAAACTTCTGAGCGAAGAACACGGGATCACGATTACAGGCTTGTCCGGATACTCTGGTGGCGGCAAAGCGTTAATCGAAAAATTTGAAAAAAACCCAAACAGCAGCCAACGGATTTACGACTATGCATTAAACCTTGACCACAAACACTTGCCAGAAATAAAAAAGTGGGCGCCACTTGCTAATAATCCTGTTTTTGTTCCTTGTGTCGGAAACTACTTCCGTGGGATGCTGGTAAGAATTTTACTGCCTCACTCCTGCTATAAAAAACATTCGAGATTCGAAGATATCTATGAACGCTTGTCAAAACATTATGAGCAAGAAAAATTCGTAAAAGTCATCGATAATAGTGGGCAAACAAGAATTAATGAAATTAGCCCTCAAGAACTCAATCACAGCAACAATATGAATCTATATTTAACAGCGGATGATGACAAAAAAAATATTGCGCTAATCGCTCAGTTTGATAATTTAGGGAAAGGGGCGTCTAGACAAGCCTTACAAACTGTAAGTATTGTGATTGACGAAGACGAACAATTAGCTAATAATAAAGAAATAGGTAATAAAAAAAATGAAACTATATGACTGTGCCATGGCACCAAATCCACGAAGAGTTAGGATATTCTTAGCCGAAAAAAAAGTCGAAGTAGAAGTGAGACAGATTAATATTCTTGAGGGCGAAAATCTTTCAGATGAATATTTGGCGATTAATCGATGGGGGTTTGTCCCTGCTCTTGAGCTAGAAGACGGCACTTGCCTATCAGAAGCGCCATGTATTTTTCGATATATTGAACATATATATCCGGAACCTAATTTGCTCGGAAAAACCCCTATTGAAACAGCTGAAATTGGCAAATGGGAACGTTTTTCTGAAATGCAAGGAGGACAGGCTATCGGCGAATTCTTCAGAAATCAAGCAGAACCTTTAAAAAACAGAGGTTTACCAGGTTTTTCAGACCTTCCACAGATTCCTGAATTGATTTCGAGAGGAAAAAAAAGGGCTGAATGGTTTTACGCACAAATTAACATGCGATTGATGGAAACGGAATTTATTGCAGGAGAACGTTTCACCGCAGCAGACATAACAACTTTATGCGTAATTGATTTCGGCAAAAGGGTTGGTCTACCATTCTCAGAACAGCAAACACCCATCTCTCAATGGTACGAAAAAATAACCGCAAGAAAATCGACATCATTTTAAACCAATCACATCGCTCGTTCTCTGAGCAACGATAATCCCTCGTTGCGGCCTAGGGTAAGACTCTACGGTTACTTTATCATCTTCTTGGCTAAGGCCGTCATTTAGAGATTTAAAAGGCATATGCTGAGTCGCCCTCTGTTCGGCAGTAGTTGTAATCTCAACGCTAACCAATTCAATGTCGGAAAAACCCAAGGCAATTAACCATGATTTAACTGCCAAAAAAGAAGGTATCTGCCAAACGTTTGACATCCGAGCATATCTTTCTTTTGGCACAAATAAAGTGCATTCATCAGACTTAAATATCAATGTTTCTAAAATAAGAAATCCACCTTTTTTAAGAAAACAAGTTGCACTTTTAATATGCTCAAATGGAGCTTTAGTGTGATACAAAGTTCCCATGATAAAAATTTTATCAAATAAATACTGGCTTTTTGATGATTCTTCTAAGGTCATTGGAAGGAATCGTATTTTAGGGTCATCCGCAAATTGATTTAAAAAATGAAATTGAATAAATGACGCAAAATTTGGCTCCAAACAAACTACGAGCCTCGCGCCAGCCTCGCGCATTCGCCATGCGAAATAACCATTTCCGCTCCCCACGTCCATAATGACATTGTTTTCCAGGGAAGGAATTTTCGAAGCAAGTCGGTCCCATTTTAAAGAACAATTCCACTCACTTTCGATAGGAACACCGATCACATTATATGGCCCTTTTCTCCAAGGTATTAGTTGATTTACTAAATTCTTAATTGAAGATTGCTGTTTAAAATCAGAATTTTTCTCCGGAGATCGATCGAATATTATAGTGCCATCTTTAACATTAACCGATCCGGAAATAATTGGGAGTGAGTCGAAAAAATCTTCATATCTTTGGATATTTTTTTTATTTTTTATAATTATTTGTTTGGTACCACCAATACATGATTTAAGCCATTGATTTAGCTCTGGAGCTACATCACTTTCATATCTATCGTATACCTTTTCAATAGCCAACTTTTTTAAATTACTTATTCGCAATATTAGATCTCCTGAAAAAGATGCTTTAATATTAAAGATAAATTTAAAAAATTAAAATGGAAAGTTTATATGCCAAAAGTAGATGATGTTATAGATGCGGAAAATGGGAATTGGAACTTTGCGGCGAATGACCCACTAATACTTAGTAACCACATGAGAAAGTCAATACCGCAATATGAAAAAGGGCATTCCTTGATACTAGAAATTTCAGAATTTTTCGTAAAACAGAATTCAATAATTTACGATATCGGTTGCTCAAGCGGGGACCTAACCCGTCAATTAGCTCAAAAATACAAAGGAAAAAAAGCTCAAGCAGTGGGTATTGACTGTGAAGAAAACTTTATAACAGCTGCTCAATCCTGTTATCGTGGTATCACAAATTTAAAATTCCAAAAAGAAAACGCCATTGACTATGTGTACAAAGCATATGATTTAGGAGTACTGTATTACACCCTTCAATTTATAGACATAGGCAAAAGAGCAAGTCTTCTGACCAACCTCTATAAATCCCTTAACGCAGGTGGAGGCTTACTGATATTTGAAAAAACGCGCCAGAATAACCCAAGGGCAAATGATATTTTGAATCAACTTTATACCGATTTTAAACTAAAAAATGGGTATACAGGCAACGAAATAGTTGCCAAAGCTCGCAGTTTAAAAGGGGTTTTAGAGCCTCTCTCTACAGGGCAAAATCTTGATCTTCTCAAAAAATCAGGGTTTTCTAACTCCACTATTATCCATAAAACGCTTTGTTTTGATGGCATTCTCGCAATAAAATGAAACTATTTCATCAACATTTAGAGGGACAGAAGCAATTTTTGGCTTTTTATGAATTCAAAGACCGTGTGGATCCCGAAGAACTTCGACAGTACTTGGTAAAACAAGAATTTCAAAAAAAACTCCTTGGTACCTTGATACTAGCAAAAGAAGGAATTAACGGTTCTGTAACAGGCACAATTAGTGACACCCAGTTTTTACTTGATACCCTCAAAAGTCTAAGTTTTAACAATTTAATTACAAATAGATACGTTGCAAAAAGCGAGGCTTTCGATAGGTTTGTAATTAAAATAAAAAAAGAGATTGTTACTAGCGAATTTAATGTCGCGAAAAGCAAAAAAAATAACTACATCGATCCACAAAAGTGGGACGAAGAAATAATACGTCAAAATATGACAATCATTGACGTAAGAAACTTCTATGAAAGCAAGATAGGTTCTTTTCTTAATGCAATAAAACCAAAGACTCGTAATTTTAAAGAATTTAAAAAAGTTATAATTAATCAGCTCGCGCACCATCCAAAAAACAAGCCAATAGGCATATTTTGCACTGGAGGAATCCGATGTGAAAAAGCTGCAGACTTTTTAAATTCAAAAGGTTTTTCGTCAGTATACAAATTAAATGGAGGGATATTGAATTATTTTAAAAATAACAAAGAAAAGAAATCTCTATGGTTTGGCGACTGCTTCGTGTTTGACAAACGATTAGCTATTAACAAAGATTTTGAGCCTGCTAATTACCAACAATGCTATGGATGCAAAAAAATGATTAGACTAAACCTTAGGTTTGAATCGGCGGAAGAATGGACCCTTTGCAACAAATGCAAGAAGTTACAGGGTTACAATGACTAAAATTGAAATAAAACAACTGCTTGAGATCGCAGAAGAAGAAAAACAAAACAACATAATAGACTTATTCGGAACCGAACCAAATAGGATAGACAATTTTTCAATTGACAGTAAGGAGATCTATCTTGATTATTCGAAAAATCAACTTACTTTCAATACATATAACAAATTAATTAGCCTCTGCGACGACAGTTATTTTAAAAACAGTATAAGGAAAATGTATGACGGTGAAAAAATAAACCATACAGAAAATCGAAAAGTGCTTCACTATCTTCTACGTAGCCACGAGAAACAACTTTCTGCACATGTTGAGACTGAAAAGCGGCTTATAAAGAAACAACTAGCCCAAATGAGCGACCTAGTCTCCGAAATTAGAAGCAGAAATGCATTAAATCGTGATAGAAAGCTCTTTTCTAACATACTCGTCATCGGAATTGGTGGATCGCATCTAGGGCCAGAACTAGTGAGCGAAGCCCTACTAGATTACCATGTCGAACCTTTTAATATGAAGTTTCTGGTAAATGCTGATCCTACCGAATTTAGAACTACGATTGAGAAATTAAATGCAAAAAAAACACTGGTAATTGTTATCAGTAAATCAATGGCAACCGACGAAACGATCCTTAACCTTAAAGCAATAAAAGAATGGTTCATGAGTCAAGGAATTAAAAATATTGATATTGGAAACCATGTGATTACCGTTAGTAATAATAAGACATTAGATAGCGTTGGCATAAAACCATTTAAAATGCTTTCATTTGGTGATTGGGTTGGTGGTCGTTATTCCCTTTGGTCAAGTGTCGGTTTACCCATAGCTTTGCAGATAGGGTTCGATAATTTTATAAAATTACTTGATGGTGCGGCCAACATAGATCAAATATTTCTGAATAATGATATTAAAAATAATATTCCGAAGATTTTAGCACTGATAGCTTTTTGGAATAGTCGCTGTTTAGGTAAATCGTCTTATGCGGTAATGCCATATGACGCCAGATTAAAGCTGCTACCACAGTATCTCCAACAGCTAGAAATGGAAAGTAATGGCAAAAGCATCAATAGCGATGGGCAAGATATCTTGGGCAACTCAGCTCCCCTAACTTGGGGTGGAATTGGAACGAGCAGTCAACATGCCGTTTTTCAATTTTTGCATCAAAGCACCCATAAGATTCCAGTTGACTTCATAGTTGCCATGGATTCCTCGACTGCGTATCCAGACCTCCAAAGAAATCAAATTGCCAATTGCATCGCCCAGTCTGAGGCACTAATGATTGGAAACAAAAAACGTGTAAACAAAATGAAAGAACCTCATAAATTCTTGAGTGGAAACGTTCCAAGTAATACAATCATTATCAAGAAATTAGACCCCTTTTCTCTTGGCTCCCTGCTGGCTATTTACGAACATAAAACCTTTTTTCTTAGCCTCCTTTTCTCAATAAATGCGTTTGATCAGTGGGGTGTCGAGGATGGCAAGTTACTTGCCAAGAGGATTACGTCTGACATAAAAAACAAAAAGATATCACCTCATGATCCTTCAACCGAAAAATTAATATCAATGTTTATAAAATCAAATGGACAATAAAAATTTTTTTAATAAAAAGCCTTTTACCTTGGTCACTATAATCTCTGTAAGTTTTGTGTTGGGGCTATTTATATCAATTAATCAAACCCCAAACGAAAGGCCAAAGTACACAGGAATTATTTGGCCTAACCCACCTAAGGCTTCAGAATTCACTATGTTCGATTTCGACAAAAGAGAAGTAACTGAAAAATTTTTAATAGGAACCTGGAATCTAGTTTTTTTTGGGTTCACTCACTGCCCCGATATATGCCCAGCAACATTATCAACATTAAAGATAGCTGAGAAAACGTTACTGAAACAAAATATTTTCAATGAAAGTAACATTATATTTGTGTCAGTAGACACAAACCGTGACAACCCTCAGTTACTAAAGCGGTATTTAGGTAATTTCTCAAAGTCCTTTATAGGACTCACAGGAAAAGAAAGCGAATTAAAAAATTTTGGAGATTCCCTGGGAGCGGTTTTTTATAAGGATGAAACTAATGATAAGCAAATATTTATAGATCATTCGTCAAGTCTATTTTTTCTTTCCCCTGAAAACGAACTTCTTGGAGTCTTGACTCAGCCATTTAGCTCTGAAGATATTGTCGAAAAATACAAAAAGATTACCGATTTTTACTATAATAATCTAAACTGACTCAATAATAGCAAAATAAAAAAATTTATATGAGAATTATTTTATCACGATTCATCGGAAAAGTTGCAAGACTGAGGTTAAAATGGTTTTCAATTTTTCTAACAAAAATTTTTAAAATTATTTTCAAAATAAAAGATCCTATCGACCCAGAAAGGCATCGCTCTTTAAATGATTTCTTTTCGAGAAAGAAAATAGTTGACATCTCACTTCTTAAGAATCAGAAATCTTTTTGTTCTCCTGCTGAAGGTGTCATTTCGCAATACGGAGCCATAAATAATTCAACGCTAGTGCAAGCTAAAGGCAAGTATTTTGATTTGGTCGAGTTGTTTGGGGGCGATTATGAATTGAGTAATCAGTTTATATCCGGGAAGTTTTTTACTATTTACCTAGCACCCAATAATTATCACAGAGTCCATGTGCCGAGGGACGGGACATTAACTAAAATACGTTACATCAAAGGCAACCTTTATTCAGTTTCAAAAAAAAACAGCCAGAGACTCGAGAACTTGTACTGTAAAAACGAGAGGGTTGTACTTTATTTTGAGAGCGAAAGAGGTCACGTGTTTGCTCTAATATTAGTCGGAGCACTTTTAGTTGGAAGCATAGCTCTTTCTTACGAGAGCGTGGTTAAGACTGTTCATCAAAACTACCCGAAGAACACGACCGTGTCAGTTGACCCTGTCCATCTAAGTCAACTTGATGAAGTTGGGTTATTTAACTTTGGTTCTACAGTTATTTGCGTAGCAAGTGAACAGTCTTTGAACTTCAAAGAATATTTGAAAGAGGACCTCAAAATAAAAGTTGGTCAAGCAATAGGCTATTCGGTAGCTTAGTGCTATCTCAATTTGGCTTTTATCTTCTTTTGTCTGGCCTAGGCCGAGCCTCATTGACGCGTAGCTCTCGCCCTTTCACTTCCTTACCATTAAGATATTGAATGGCTTCCTCAGCCGCGTTTTTATCATCCATTTCAACAAAGCCATAACCTTTCGACAGACCCGAACTTCTATCCATTATGACATTAGAACTCTTAACCTCACCGTACTCACTAAAAAGCTCCGACAATTCGTTATCACGTACGCTAAACGGCAGGTTTCCTACATATATATTCACTTTAACAACCTTTTAAATAATCAAAACGATATTTTAAACCACTATTAAGATAAAAGCACGATAAGTTTACTGTTATTCTTTTTAAATTCTTTAAACTTGTCAAAAACCACTTATCAAAATGATCTTGGTACAAAAAGCCATGAGTAATCCTGGGAACAGGCCAAGCAGTAAAATAGATAGACAATTCAAATTAAACAATGTTGAGGCAACAGAATTCCCTATATTATCTAGACCACTATTTTCAGGCTCATCGAAGTACATAAATTTAATAATTCTCAGATAATAAAACGCGCCAATTAGGGAACAGAAAACTGCAAATACTGCTAACCATAAATCACCGGCCGCAATCACCTCTTTGAGGATGAACCACTTAGCCCAAAATCCTGCGAATGGAGGAATGCCTGCCATTGAAAACATCAAAATTAAAATAAAAAATGAAATTAGTGGGTTGCTTTTTGCCAAGCCTTTAAATCGCTCAATAGAAGCTACTTCACTATTTGGAAGAAGTAATAATGCTGCAAAGGCAGCCATACCCATCAAAGAATAAACCGATACATAAAAGATTGATGCAGCATACCCTCCGCTACTTGCTGGAACTAAACCTACAACCAGAAAGCCCATATGGGCGATCGTTGAATAAGCGAGCATCCTTTTATAGTTAATTTGTGCAATTGCAACGATATTACCCAAAGCCAATGAAGATACTGCTAGCATTATAAGCATCAACGACCAGTCGTTACTAAAATCCGCCAAGCCCTTAGCCAGAAGACGGAATGCCATCGCGAAAGCAGCTATTTTTGGGGCAGCACTTAAAAACAAAGTAACTGGAGTTCGCGCACCTTGATAAACATCTGGAACCCACATATGAAACGGCACGACTCCAAGCTTAAAGCCGATAGCAACCAATATAAAAACTAGTCCGAATGTTTGAACTAGCTCTCTACTGTCACCAACTGAAGCATTTGCACCAATGGATTCTAGAGATAGAGAACCGGAAGCACCATACAACATCGACATACCGAACAATAATACCCCGGAAGCCAAAGCCCCAAGCACAAAATACTTCATTGCCGCCTCGGCTGCCAGATTCGAGTTTTTATCCATTGCCACCATTGCATACAAACTAAGAGACAATAATTCAAGTCCCAAGTAGACTGTCAATAAATTTGATGCACTAATCAAAAAGAGCATTCCGATAACTGCAAATAAAGCTAGCAAGAAATATTCAGACGACTTAGATTCAGTTTTTTGATACCCATGGTACGCATAAATCAATGCAACTATAGACGATAGACAAACAAATATCTTCAGGTAGGAACCAACTGGGTCCGAGACAAAAGTATCAAAAAAAACCAAGTTAGTTTCTTTTGGAAAAAACGCAACTAACTGACCTAAAGTAACCAGCAAAGCGAGGACTGCAACGCTACAAGTCAAAGTAATATCCTTTCGTATTATATCTACCAACAAAACAGCACATGTTAAACCAACAAGTGTTATTTCAGGTAGAATAATAAGGATTTCAGCAACTAAGCTCATAATTTAGATCTCGAAAGGTGTTCTACCAAACTATTAATACTAGGATGCATCATATCTATTAACGGTGCAGGCCACAAACCAAACAAAATAACCATCACCGCTAAAGCTGATAATATCAAGGTCTCTCTAAATGATAGATCATCTAGTCCCTTCACTGACTGCAGGATAACAGGACCGAAAACAACTCTTTTGTACATCCACAATGTGTACGCAGCACCCAATATCAAAGTCAAGGCTGCCAAGAACGCAATCCAAAAATTAGCCTTAAAAACGGTCAGTATAACCAAGAATTCCCCAACAAAACCCGAAGTACCCGGAAGCCCAGCATTGGCCATCGCAAATAACATCATGAAACTTGCAAAATATGGCATCGGTTCGGCAACACCTCCATAGTCGTCAATATTTCGGGTGTGTAATCTGTCGTACAAAACCCCAACACATAAAAAAAGAGCACCTGAAATAAAACCATGGGATACCATCTGCACCATCGCCCCTTCAATACCCAGTACAGCATCACCCCAACTACCAGTAGAGTTTTGAACCCAAAAAACAGTAAAGAAGCCGAGAGTAACAAACCCCATATGAGAAATAGAAGAATAGGCAATCAGTTTTTTCATATCAGTTTGAACCAATGCCACAAAACCAATATATACTATGGCTATTAATGAAAGCACTACCATCAGCATGGTAAAGGAATTTGCTGCATCCGGTGCTATTGGTAAAGAAAGTCTAACAAAACCGTAGCCTCCCATCTTCAGCATTATCGCAGCCAAGATTACTGAACCACCAGTTGGAGCCTCGACATGCGCGTCTGGCAACCAAGTATGAACCGGCCACATTGGCACTTTAACGGCAAAAGCAAATAAAAATGCCAAAAATATCAATTTTTGCTCAACCATGCCAAGCTGTGCATTATGCATTGAATCTATTGAAAAAACACCCGTCTCACCATAAAGATATAGCAAAGCAACTAACATTAACAAAGAACCTAATAGGGTATACAAGAAAAATTTTATAGTTGCGTATACTCTGTTCTCACCTCCCCAAATTCCAATAATTAGGAACATCGGAATTAGCATAGCTTCCCAAAATACATAAAACAACGCGGCATCCAAAGCCGCGAAAACCCCGATCATGATCCCTTCTAAAATTAAAAAACTACCCAAATACAAATGAGGCCGGTCAGAAATTACGTCCCAGCCAGAACAAATAACCAAGATCGTGGTAAAAGTAGTAAGCATTATAAGTGGAAGGGATATACCATCAACCCCAAGGAAATACTCAATATTAAAAACCGGAATCCAGGAATATCTTTCGACAAACTGCATGGTAGCCTTATCACTGTCAAAATACATTAGCGCTAGTAAGGATAAAATAAAACAAATAATGGAAATACCAAGCGCTTCAATTTTTATATTAGCACTAGTACGTTTTTGAGTTGCGATATATATTCCGCCTAACACTGGAAGCCAAATCATGAAAGACAAAATTGGGAAATCAAAATTCATAAAAATTAAACCTAATATTTTATAAATAAACGAAAGCAAATAGAAAAATAATCAAACCGAAGATCATCGCAATCGCATAATCATAAAGATATCCTGTTTGAATTTTTCTGATAAATAAAGAAAAAACTTTAACCAATTTTGCTGAACCATTAACCAACGATTTGTCTATAATAAGAATATCAATTTTTGACCACAGCACTTTACCAAGTCGAATAGAACCGTTAGCAAAGATCAATGAGTTGAAATCGTCAAAACCATAATTATTTTTTAAAATATTGTGAAATATTGCCAGCCGCCGGGCTACAGCTGAAGGAATCGAAGGATTCTTTAAATAACAAAACCAAGCCACAAAAACACCAGCTACCGCACACCAAAATGCCGAAGTAAAGACAGAATGAGTTATCATCGCGAGTGGGCCGTGAAAAACCTTACTTAATGCAAGCAAGGGATCGTGCTCCGGATGGTTATAAATCGCATCCTGAAAAAAATTATTGAATAAAAACTCATTAACAATCAAGCCACCTAAAAACAATGAGGGTATTGCGAGAACGATTAGAGGAAAAGTAACTACAGCGGGAGATTCATGTATGTGCGTTGCATCAGATTGATTAATTCTTGATTTTCCGTGAAAAACGAGAAAAAACATTCGGAATGAATATAAAGACGTTATAAAAACTCCAGCCAATAAGAAATAATATATCAGGTTGGCATAGCTGGAGTTAGAGAAATGTACAGCTTCGATTATCATTTCTTTAGAAAAAAACCCCGAGAATCCGGGGAAACCTATTAAGGCTAAACTACCAATTAAACTCGTCCAATAAGTAATAGGCATATATTTTTTTAACCCGCCCATTTTGTTCATGTTTTGTTCATGATGCAACCCGATTATCACCGAACCTGCTGCCAGAAAAAGTAATGCTTTGAAAAAAGCATGGGTAACTAGATGAAAAATCGCAACCGAGTAAGCAGATACTCCTAAAGCGACTGTCATATATCCTAACTGCGACAATGTAGAGTAGGCAACTACCCTTTTGATATCATTTTGTACAAGGCCAAGAATCCCCATGAAGAAAGCTGTTAAAGCACCAATAACAACAATAAAGAGCAAAGCAGTGCTAGATAATTCATAGAGTGGGGACATTCTAGCTACCATGAAAATTCCAGCGGTGACCATAGTGGCGGCATGGATTAAAGCTGAAATTGGGGTAGGCCCTTCCATTGAGTCAGGAAGCCAGACATGGAGTGGTATTTGAGCTGATTTTCCCATAGCTCCAACGAACATTAGTATGCAAATAATGGTTATTGGATCGAAATCTAATGAAGGAAGAATTGGCAATGTCACGTTACTTAGCTTGTCAATATTGGAAAATATCGAAGAATAGTCAAGGGTTCCAAAAACTAAGAAAACACCGCAAATACCTAGCAGGAAACCAAAATCACCAACCCGATTTACAAGAAAAGCTTTGAGATTTGCGTGAATCGCTGTAGGCTTTTTGAACCAAAATCCAATCAACAGATATGAAACCAAACCTACTGCTTCCCAACCAAAAAATAGCTGAAGAAAATTATTTGACATCACCAGAGTTAACATACTAAAAGTAAAGAGGGATATATAAGAAAAAAATCTGTGATAACCGGGATCATCCTTCATGTAGCCTATTGTGTAAACGTGCACCATACAAGAAACAAACGTGACTACAGTCATCATGACAACTGTCAGTCGATCTATCAAAAATCCTATTTGAAAACGAAAATCTCCAGAAGCAATCCAGGTGTACAAATTCTTATTTAACACGGGCCGATTATTAAAAACTAATTCGTAAACAAGATAAAAACTGAGCAGCATACTTATAACGACGCCGCCAATTGCTAAAAAATTTGTAAAGTTCTTTCCAACTTTTTTACCGAAAAATCCAACCAAAACCGCACTGGTTAAGGGAGCAGTAACAGTTATCAAGCATGCTGTTTCAAAAAACATTCTTATCCTCGCAACATGTCGAGTTCTTTAACATCAATTGAATCTCGATTCCTAAATAATACAACTAAAATGGCCAAGCCAATCGCTGCCTCTGCTGCGGCCACGGTCAAAACGAAGAATACCACTACCTGACCAGTTATATCGTCTAAGAAAAAAGAGAAAGCAATAAAATTAGTATTAACAGCTAGAAGCATCAACTCAATACACATTAAAAGCATAATTACGTTCTTCCGATTTAATAGGATTCCGACTATACTGATAATAAATAAAGAGGCACTGACTAAAAGGTACCCATTAAGAGTAAGTGCTGTTATTCCCCCATCATTCATCGCTAATTACTCTTTAACATCTATTAATTTCACCCTATCATCACGCCTAACACTAACCTGATCATCGACATTTGGCGCTTTAGTCTGTCTCGAGGTACGCAAGGTAAGAGCTATAGCGGCTATTATAGCCACCAACAATATCAGAGATGCTATTTCAAACAAAAGAATGTAGTCCGTAAATAGCTTAAGGCCAATCTCCCTCGTGTTATTATAATTGACATCCTCCCTGGCGATATAAGAAAAGCTACTGGTTTTAAAAAAATTAGAATTCATAACGGTACCAACAGCTACTACCATTGGAATAGTTAATATCATTGCAACTAGTAAAATTTTACCAAAGCCTTTCTTGGTCTCTTCAATATTGATATCAAGCATCATCACAACAAACATGAACAAAACCATTACTGCACCCACGTAAACCAAAACTAGAGCTATTGCTAAAAATTCTGCTTCCATTAGCAACCACAATCCCGCTGTAGAGAAGAAACAGAGGATTAAAGCAAGTGCCGCATGAACGGGATTTCTTAGTGAGACAACCGACAAACCTGCAACAAGGGTTAGTCCGGCGAACCCATAAAAAACGAGCTGCTCGAATGTCATCTAAAACTCGCTTCAGATTTTTTGTCTAGAGCGATTTGTTCTTCCATTCTATCACCAACCGCCAAAAGGTCAGCTTTTGTCATCAAAAGATCGCCTCGTTTTTCTCCGTGATATTCAAAGTGTCTAGTCTCAACAATTGAGTCAACGGGACATGATTCTTCGCAGAATCCGCAAAAAATACATTTAGTCAGATCAATATCATATTTAGTGGTTCGACGGGTTCCATCAGATCGAGGCTCAGTTTCTATCGAGATCGCCAAGGCAGGACATACCGCCTCACAAAGTTTGCATCCAATACATCTCTCTTCCCCATTTGGATATCTTCTAAGAGCGTGCAAACCTCTAAATCTGGGTGATTGAGGGGTTTTTTCTTCTGGATATTGGACGGTTACTTTTTTCGAAACCAAATAACTACCGGTGAGTTTAAGACCTTTTAATAGTTCCCATAATGTAAGACTTTTAAGTTTTTTCAAAAAATTAAACACTGAGGATGCTCCTATCCCTAAGATGAAAACCAAGGTGGAATTTTATATACCACCGCTGCTGATATTACCACAATCCATAGAATCGTGATGGGTAAAAATATTTTCCAGCCTAATCTCATGATTTGATCATATCTATATCTAGGAAACGTAGCCCTAAACCACAAAAACAAGAAAAGAAAGAAGGAAACTTTTAACAATAACCAATGAATTCCGTCGGGAATCGACGGAATTGGGGACAGCCAGCCGCCCATAAAAAGAACGGCAGTCAATGCAGATATCAGGATCATGTTAGCGTACTCAGCTAAGAAAAATAGCGCGAATGCCATCCCCGCATACTCTACATGAAATCCGGCAACGATCTCTGATTCGCCTTCACTTACATCAAATGGCGCTCGATTAGTCTCAGCAACGCCCGAAATAAAGTAAATCACAAATAAAGGAAACAAAGGAGCCCAATACCAACCAAAGAAACCTAAGTTGCTATCTTGACTAGAAATTATTTCTCCCAGACTTAAACTCCCTGCCGCTATGAGGACGCCAACTAGCGCAAATCCCATTGCGATTTCATAAGAAACAATCTGGGCCGCCGATCTCATAGCTCCCAGAAATGCATATTTCGAATTTGAAGCCCACCCAGCAATTATAATTCCATAAACGCCCAACGACGTCAAAGCCAATACGTACAGAAGTCCCGCGTTAATATCTGCTAAAACTAACTGGTCATCGAAAGGGATTGCTGCCCAAGCCGCTAATGATGGGGCTAAAGCTAATACTGGAGCAGATAAAAATAAAAACTTATTAGCACCATTCGGGATAATAACTTCTTTAGTTAACAACTTTAACGCATCGGCTATTGGTTGAAGCCAACCTTTTGGTCCAACCCTGTTGGGTCCGACTCTTGCTTGAATATAGCCAATAATTTTCCTTTCAGCGAAAGTTATGTAAGCGACTGAAGCCATTAAAGGGACACAAATTGCCGCAATTTTGGTTATAGTCCACAATGTAAAAATGATTTCATCTGGCAAGAAACCAAAAGCTTGAAAAAAGAAATCTTTGATCAATATGACACCTTTATGTATCACCTTGGATACTAAACAAACGAGCGCGCGCGCCATTAAGAGCCACGTTAGTGAGTACTTCCCTAGCACCGAAAATCATACAGGTCTCATCAGGAACAGCATTATCAATTTTTAGTCTAGCAATAGCCCTTGCCTTCGCCACCTCAATTCCTATTTTATCTCCATCAGATAAATCCAACCGGTCGGCACAAGATTGATTTAGCCTTATGCTGTCATCACCACTCTGCCGCATTTGTTGCAAGCTCACTGCGTTCCTTAAAAGTTGGTCAGTTGAATAAGGCGGAATCTCCGTTATTACTTCAACCTCACCTCGCTCGTCCTTCCCATTATTATTACAAATTGACGAATCTCGCCGCGTCACACTCATAGATTCAAAAGCTATCTTTTGAATAAATGGATCAAAAACATCATCAACGGTAATGGCCTCGAAGTTCTTGAGACCCATCTCCGAACCGAGCCTTCGAAGAATTTTCCAACCTGGTTTTGCGTCTTTGATCGGTTTTACAGCACACTCAAATTTTTGGGCCATCCCAAAGCAATTTATAAAGCTCCCCTCATTTTCGGCGTACGTTGCGATTGGTAGGATTAAATCGCAACATTCTAATAGTGCCTCGCTATCAAATGCGCTAAAACCAACAACGAATTTTGAATTTTTCAAAGAAGATTGAACCTTAGGTGAGTTAGCAAAGTCCAAGGCTGGGTCAACACCAAATAGGAAATAAACACTATCCTCATGATTAGTTAAAAAGGAACTGTAATCAATTTTTTCATCTATCCTAGTTCCGCAAGGCCCTCTGTGTGGAACTGCACCAGATAACCATGCACCTGCTGCATTGCAACCCTGGGTTAAGTGTCCTACACTGGCCCCAATTTTATTCGCAATGCCCTCAATTAAAGCCAATAGATAGCTTCTGTCTGGATGATGATCAATGCCTGACCCAAACAATATAACTGGTGATTTTGCCGATTGAATTAAATTTATGATTTCATCACGTTTATTTTGGTCATCATTAAGGTTTGCAAGCATTCCCTCTAGCTCGTATGCAAATTTCGAAGGGGCTATTATTTTTTTTCTTTCTACGTTGTGGTTGTATTCTCGGTCATACGAATCAATAACTATTGCTTTAGAGCCTTTTTTGATAGCGTTACGCAGTAAGATATTTACAATTGGCACGTCAGTGCGGGGAAATGCTCCTAATAAAATGATTAAGTCATTGTTCTCAACTTTATCCTTATCAGGGATTCGAGGAAAAAGGGGGCCTGCTTGATCATCACTGAAATCAATCTGTCTCAATCTATGATCAATAAAGTTGCTTCCAATTCCTCTAACAAGTGACTGAAGCAGAAAGAACTCTTCATTTGTTGAGCTAGGCGATATGAAAGCTCGCAAGTTGTTTTTAATTAACGGTACTTTTAAGTTATTAATTACTAAATCAACTGCGCTATCCCAATCGATATCAACCCACCTTCCATCAACTTTCTGTTTTGGAGCTTTAGTTCTGTTAGAACTGGATAATCCTTCATAGCTGAACCGATCGCGGTCAGATATCCAAATATCATTAATATCTCCGTTCTCTCGGGGAACAACTCTTTTGACCATCTGCCCCTTTATGTGGAAGTTAATATTGGAGCCTAGATTATCGTGAGGTGCAATCCCCTTGGCTTGACGCATTTCCCAAGAACGAGCGGAGTATCTGTACGGCTTACTAGTCAAAGCGCCAACTGGACAGACATCGATCATATTTCCTGAAAGCTCTGATTCAACACTAGATTCAATGTAGGTACCTATTTCGACATTTTCTCCTCTACCAATAGCGCCCATTTCTTTGATACCGGCAATTTCTTCTCCAAACCGCACGCATCTTGTACAATGGATACAACGAGTCATCTCAGTCTTTATCAAAGGACCAATATTTTTATCTTCAACAACTCTTTTAGACTCTGTGTATTGAGACACCCCACTACCATAACCTACAGCTAAGTCCTGCAATTCACACTCCCCACCCTGATCGCAAATTGGGCAGTCCAATGGATGATTAATCAATAAGAATTCCATGGTGCCGTGTTGCGCTTTTCGTGCTTTATCGGAATTTGTCCAAATTTTCATACCGTCAGCGACAGGAGTTGCGCAAGCTGGCAAAGGCTTAGGGGCGCCTTCGACTTCCACTAAGCACATTCGACAATTCGCCGCAATGCTAAGTTCCTTGTGATAGCAAAATCGCGGTACGTATTCTCCAAGGGAATCCGTAACTTCGATAATCATACTGCCCTGCTTTGCTAGTTTGATTGCGCCGTTTATTTCCAAAGAGACTTCTTTTTCTTTTTCCATTAGTTCAGACCTTAATTTTATCCGCCGGCAACTTGCTTTTGGTTATAACCCTTCACATAAAACTCAAAATCTTGTTTGAAATGTTTTATAAAACTGAGCACTGGCATCGCAGCAGCATCGCCTAAAGCGCAAATTGTGGTACCGCCTATTTTAGACGCTACGTCGTGCAATCTATCAAGATCTGCGTCACTCCCCTCTCCTGCAATGATTCTATTTAACATCCTGTACAACCAACCTGTGCCCTCTCTGCAAGGAGTACACTGCCCACAAGATTCTGCAAAATAAAATCTCGAGATTCTATTCAGGACTTTAACCATGTCCGTTGTCTCGTCCATTACCACCACCGCGCCCGAACCTAACATTGAGCCAGCTTTGGCTATCGAGTCGTAGTCCATATTAATATCCATCATTATGTCGCCTGGAACGACAGGAACAGATGAACCTCCCGGTATTACTGCTTTTAGTTTTCGTCCCTCAGAAACTCCACCTGCCAAATCTAACAATTCAGAAAAAGGTGTGCCTAAGGGAATCTCGTAGTTTCCAGGTCGCACCACATGGCCGCTAACGGAAAAAATCTTTGTTCCGTAATTATTTGGCTTCCCAATCGATTGGAACCAATCGACACCATTTTTGACAATTTTTGGAACAGAAGCGAGCGATTCAGTATTATTAATAGTTGTCGGCTGTCCATACAGCCCGTAGCTTGCCGGAAAAGGCGGCTTAAATCTTGGAAGACCTTTTTTCCCCTCCAAAGATTCCAGTAGAGCTGTTTCCTCTCCACAGATATAAGCGCCAGCTCCCACGTGATCATATAACTCGAAGTCGATACCCGAGCCGCGAATGTTAGCTCCGATTAAACCCTCGTCCCTCGCTTCTTTAAGAGCATTTTTGAAACGAATTGCCGGTTCATCCATAAACTCGCCACGCATGTAATTATAAGCTACCTTCACTCCCATTGCGTACGAAGCTATCGCCATTCCTTCTATGAGAGAGTGGGGGTTGAATCTCAAAATATCTCGATCCTTACAAGTTCCGGGCTCCGATTCATCAGAGTTACATACGAGATACTTTGTTTCGGCATCTTTTGGCATAAAGCTCCATTTCACTCCCGAGGGGAATCCCGCGCCCCCGCGCCCCCTCAGTCCTGACTCTTTGACCAAGTTAATAATGGAGTCAGGGGACGGTTTATTTTCAATGATGGTCTTCCACGCCTCATAGCCGCCCGTCGACTTGTATGTGTTTAATGACCATGGCTGGTTAAGATTTAACGTAGCGTAACAATTTAGGTTCAATTCATCGCTTTTCATTTTAAATTATCCAAAATTTCGTCAACTTTTTTTACTGTTAGGTTCTCATGATAGACGTGATTAACCTGCATCATAGGAGCCCCACAACACGCGGCCAAGCATTCCTCTTCTTTTTTTAGATAAATTCTACCATCGGTGGTAGATTCACCCATCTTAATTCCCAGTCTCCCTTCCACATGTTTTACAATATCATCGCTACCTCGAAGCATACACGAGATATTGGTGCAAATTGCGACATTGTTTCTACCGCACGGACTTGTTTCGAGCATTGAATAAAACGTCGCTACTTCGTAGACGGAAACTTTGGGCATTTCCAATAAATCGGATATTTCATCCATTAATCCCGTTGTAAGGAACCCGTTATTTTCATGCTGCACAAGGTTTAATGCATAAAGAATGGCTGATTGCTGTCTATTCTCTGGATATTTTTTAGTCTCTTCCTGGATTTTTTTTATAATCTTACTACTTAACATTATTAGATTCCTGTTATAAATCGATCAACGATCTATTTCCCCAAAAACAACATCCATAGTTCCAATAACTGCAACGACATCCGCCAGCAAATGCCCCTTTACCATTTCATTCATTGAACTCAAGTGAGGGAAACCAGCAGCTCGGATTTTTAGCCTATACGGCTTGTTAGCACCGTCGGAGATAAGGTAGACTCCAAATTCTCCTTTAGGGTGCTCAATCGCACTGTAAACTTCCCCTGCCGGGACACAATACCCTTCGGTAAACAACTTAAAATGGTGAATTAAAGACTCCATATCATTTTTCATGTCAGATCTTTTCGGAGGGACTAATTTCGGATCATCGAGATGAATTGGTCCTGGATTTTGATTAAGCCAACTGATGCACTGATCAATAATTTTTGTCGACTGCCTCATTTCCTCAACCCTAACTAAATATCGATCGTAACAATCACCATTTACCCCTACCGGTATCTCAAACTTCAAGTCTGGATAAACCTCGTAAGGCTGTTTTCGACGTAAATCCCACGCTACTCCTGAACCCCTCAACATCGGCCCGGTAAACCCTAATGCCTCGGCACGCTCTGGAGATACAATACCGATGCCGACCGTTCTCTGTTTCCAAATTCTATTATCAGTTAGCAGCGTTTCGTATTCATCGATGCATTTGGGGAAACGAACGACAAAGTCTCTTAGAAAATCGAGCATAGAACCTTGTCTATTTTCGTTTAACTTTGCGACTTCTTTTTCAGTACGCCAACTAGTTTCCTTGTATTGAGGCATTACGGTAGGAAGATCTCTATAAACACCTCCTGGCCTGTAATAGGTCGCGTGCATACGCGTTCCAGATACGGCCTCATAACAATCCATCAAATCTTCTCTTTCTCTAAAACAGTAAAGAAACATGGACATGGCACCTATATCCAGTCCGTGGGCCCCTAACCACATTAGATGATTAAGGATTCTAGTAATCTCATCGAACATTACTCTGATATATTTTGCTCTAACCGGGGGCTCGATTCCAAGCAATTTTTCTATGGCCAAAACATAGGCATGCTCGTTACACATCATTGAAACGTAATCCAGGCGATCCATGTAACCGATACTCTGGTTAAAAGGCTTGTTCTCTGCTAATTTCTCGGTTGCTCTGTGAAGTAGACCGATATGAGGATCAGCGCGTTCAATTACTTCTCCGTCCATTTCAAGAATAAGTCTTAAAACACCATGAGCTGCAGGGTGTTGTGGTCCGAAGTTCATTGTTATATTTTTTATTTCAGGCATTTTGGATCCATTAAGCAATTCATCTTTAATTTTTAAGAGTCTCTAATTACCTTCGGCACTAAAGTACGCGGTTCAATAGAAACAGGCTCGCTAATAACTCTTTTTTCGTCAGGATCATATCTTACCTCCGTGTACCCTTCCAAAGGAAAGTCTTTTCTGAACGGATGGCCACTAAAACCATAATCGGTCAACAAACGTCTCAAATCTGGATGTCCTATAAACAGGATACCAAATAAATCGAAAGACTCCCTTTCAAACCAATCAGCTGATGGCCAAATATCGATTACACTTTCCAATTTTAAGTCTTGCCTCGGAAAAGTCTTAACTCTGATTCTCCAGTTATTTTTTAAAGATAAAAGGTGATATACCACCGCAAAGCGTCTCTCGCCTTCATTTCGTGAACTTTCAGTGGATGTGATCGCCCGACTGAACCCCTGACCCGAGGCTTCATTGGTCTTCCAATCAGATACCCCATACTGGAGGTAATCAACCGTAGCAATGTCAATAAGTTGCCCGAACGAAAAATCAGGGTCTTCTTTCAAGATTTTCATGGTTTTCATTAAATCGTCAGGATCAACTTCAATAGAAATCTCTCCCCGATCATTAATGAGCTCTTTCACGTAATTTGAAGGTAAACGTTCCAATTTTGCATCAAGAGTGATTAACTTTTCTTGGATCAAGATTCTCTTCCTCAAACCCTGTTAAAGGTAGTAGACTTTTTAATCTTTTTTTGTAACTGTTGTATTCCAAAAAGCAAAGCTTCAGCTGTAGGTGGACATCCGGGAACATAAATATCTACCGGAACGATTCTATCGCATCCACGTGTGACTGAATAAGAATAGTGATAATAACCACCACCATTAGCACATGAACCCATAGAAATAACCCATTTGGGTTCTGACATTTGGTCATATACTTTTCTTAAAGCAGGGGCCATTTTGTTAACTAAAGTACCTGCGACAATCATAACATCTGATTGACGAGGGCTAGGCCTAAAGACAACACCGAAACGATCAAGATCATATCTTGAAGCGCCAGCATGCATCATTTCAACCGCACAACAAGCAAGCCCAAAAGTCATTGGCCACATCGAGCCTGTTCGTGCCCAGTTTACTAGAGAGTCAACGGTAGTTGTAATAAAACCTTGATTTTCTATTTCACTCATTCCCATTCAAGTGCTCCTTTTTTCCACTCATAAATAAAGCCGACCACAAGAATTCCAAGAAAAATCATCATCGCCCAGAAGCCTGTAGTCCCAATATCATCTAAAACCACGGCCCAAGGGAAAAAAAATGCGATTTCCAGGTCAAAAATTATGAACAAAATAGCCACTAAATAATATCTTATGTCGAATTTCATTCTAGCGTCTTCAAAAGCCTCGAAACCACATTCAAAAGGTGAATTTTTTTCTGAATCTGGGCTGTAAGTCTTTAAAATTTGACCAATACCGAAGCTAGCTGTTAAAGCTGCCACACCGATAAAGATTCCTATAGCTATAAACAGGACAACCGGGAAATATAATTCGAGCAAATCAAATCCTTTATCTATTTAGGGTTAAAATGAATTCATACAACGTAAATTATATAATAATGGGTCGACCGGCTGCTACTCATTTTTTTAAGTTCCTAATTTTGGTGCCGATGGCCGGATTCGAACCGGCACGCTGTTAAGCACTGCCCCCTCAAGACAGCGTGTCTACCAATTCCACCACATCGGCAATACGTCTAATTGACTCATATGGTTTAGTTTAATTCGGTAAAAGTGGAATATCAGTGTCTTTTTCATCTGCTGGATTTACTTTCTCGACTGCTTCAGTAATTGGCGTTTTATCTAAAATGCTGCTATCTCTATTTTGATTGCTAAAAAGATAACCTAAAAAAAGACTATTAAAAAGAAAGATCGTGGCAAATACAGCAGTTGTCCTAGACAGAAAATTAGCAGAACCCCTGGCCCCAAACACTGTTTCTGATGCTCCGCCTCCAAATGAAGCGCCAGCAGTTGCTCCTTTACCTTGCTGAAGCAAAATCAAACCCACCAGCAGTATTGCGACAACTATCTGTACTCCAAGCATAACAATAAATATCATCGACATTCTAAACTCCCTCGACTTTTATTTTGAACCAAAACTTCCAATAGCACACAGATCCCTAAACGACTTCACATCCAAAGAGGCGCCACCTATTAAACCACCGTCAACTAACTCCAATTTAAATATTTGCTCTGCATTAGAAGGATTTACACTACCGCCGTACAGGATTTTAATCTTATGGCCTTGCTCATTAAAGTAACCTTGCAAAATACTTTTAATAAATGCATGCGCATCTATTATTTGTTGCAATGTCGGTATAATACCGGTCCCAATCGCCCAAACCGGCTCGTAGGCAATTATTAAATTTGCACTATTATCTGTTGAGATAACATTTTTGATTACTTTTAATACCTCCAATTGCGATCTTAAAACATCTTCAACCTCATTGGCGCTACGTTGCTCAGCGTTTTCACCGACGCACAAAACAGGAGTCATTTTATGGTCTTGAGCCATTTGGATCTTTTTAGCAATTTCATCATTTTTTTCATGAAAAAACTGTCTCCGCTCAGAGTGAGCAATAATCACATGACTGCACCCTATCTCTGTTAGAATTTCACAAGATATCTCTCCTGTTAAAGCTCCGTTTTTTTTGTAACCACAATTCTGTGCGCCGATTTTTACAGAGGAGTTATGGAAACAACTTACAATATCCTCTAAATAGACAAAAGGTGGGCATAACACTACATTGCATTCAAAAGATTCAAAATCATCAAGGTGTCGTTTATATTCTCCTACTAGTTCTTTTGAGCCATTCATTTTCCAGTTTGCAATAACAGTTTTCATTTTCTGATGCCTTTTTAATCTAAATTTTTAGAGTTGGATAGTCCACCAAATCAAACAGCTCAGAAAGAAGCCGGCCACCAATTTCTACGGATTTTCCTTGAGACAAATCAACTGGCAACAAGATATTCCCATATCGAACTCGCTTTAGTCGGTTTACTTGTAACCCCTGGCTCTCCCAAGCCTGCCGAACCTCCCTATATTTTCCCGACTGCAAAACGCAGGTATACCAGCGATTTTGACCTGAGGCTCTACCTTTGTGAATATCTAGAAATTTGTGCCTCACTCCATCAACAGAAACACCTTTTCTTAAGTGATTAATTGCGACGTCCTGATTACGTCCAAAAACCCTTACAAGGTATTCTCTGTCTACATTACTTGAGGGATGGGTTAATCTGCTTGCGAAATCACCGTCATTTGTAAACAGGAGCAATCCACTGGTATTAACATCTAGTCGCCCCACACTAATCCACTTTGCCCCTTTTATGGGTGGAACGTAATTATAAACTGATTCAAATTTTTCGTCCCCGACTTTCGAACAAACTTTACCAACTGGTTTATTAAATATCAGTACTCGAGTTTTTTTTTGCTTTAATTCGACTTTACATCGGAAATTGTCCGCTATTTTTATCAGATCACCATCTTTCACCCTCAGGCCCAATTTAGCTAAACTCCCATTTACAATCACCCTATTTTTCTGAATTAAATTTTCGGCTGAACGGCGAGAGCTAAACCCAATACTAGATAAATATTTCTGCAACCTTACCCCACAGTTACTCACGGGATAAGATGAACTATTCTTTGTTTTTACTTTCATAGGTATTTTTCTGAATTTTGGGCTGGAGAACCGTCATTGATAGCTTTATTAAAGTCAGATGCACTAGGTAATTCGTTAATGCTTTTTAAGCCGAAATAATCTAAAAAATGATCAGTGGTTCTATATAGAGAAGGACGGCCAGGCACCTCACGTCTACCGTCTTTTTTTATCCATCCTCGGTCAAGCAATTGTCGCATGATATTAGTGCTTACGACCACTCCTCTGATATCTTCAATGTCTCCCCTGGTTACTGGTTGTTTATAGGCAATGATTGCAATCGTCTCTAAAAAGGCCCTAGAGAATTTTGGATGTTTTTCCGGCCACAAACAAGCGATAAAGTCGCTATAGGCTGGATTAGTATTAAACTTCCAACCGCTGGCTGCTTCGATAAGCTTTATTCCTCTATCAGTGTAGTCGCGCTCTAACTCCCTAAGGATTGATAAAATTTGTTTCTTATCAACATCTTCTTTACTTTTTACAGCATAACTTAAGATTTTGCTCGTTGATAATGGCTCTGGGGAGGCAAGAATTAACGCTTCGATTGCCGCTTTTAGAGAGAACTTAATGGTCATGACTGGTTAAATTTTGAAATGAATAGCTCATCCCCACGTTTTGATTGCATAAGTTTAACAACACGGGCTTTAGCTAGCTCTAAAACCGAAACGAATGAAACAACCACACCTTGAGTCGCTTCTTCCTTTGAAAATAGTTTTTGAAATGGAACTAAATCTGAAGACGCTATTAACCGCATTATCTTTTCCATGCGATCCTTTACCGATAAGCGCTCCCCAATAATTTTGTAAGTGTCTCTAAGGGAAAAATACTTCAAAATGGTCAAATATACATTTTGAATTTCCCTAATATTTGTATGAGCCTCTACAGTATTCGGTGGCTTGCTAACAGATATAACCACTTCATGCCATTCTCTGTAGAGCCTCGGGATCTCGTCCAATTTATCCGAAGCGCTCTTGATCTTTTGATAGACCCTCAATTTTTCAACAAGTTCTGCGCGAGGGTCCTCTCCATCCTGTTCGTCAGGTTGAACTGGAATCAATATAAATGATTTAATTTCTGCTAAAGTCGCTGCCATCAATAAATAGTCACTTGCCAGATCAATATTAAGTCGTTTCATCCTCGAAATATAGGCTAGATACTGCTCAGCTATGGGAAGTATGGTCAATTTTGAGATATCTAAATTTTGTTTTCTTATCATAAACAAAAGTAGGTCCAAAGGGCCCTCGAATTGATTCAACTCAACCTCAAGTGCCTCTTCAGGTATGAACAACCCTTTTGGCAAATTACTAATAGGTTTGCCTTGCAAATGCCCAATGGGTACTATATTACTTTCGTTGTGATGCAATTTCACTCAAGCCTTTTTCTTATTAGTTATAAATTATTATTTCTTTGAGTTCATTATCATTTAGCGTTAGTCTTCCATTATAACTGGATAATTTTAAGAAATTTTAAAGTCAACCACAATTAAGTGTAACAAATTTTATACAAAATTGATTAGTATTTCCCAAAGATAGCAAATAAATTATGAGTAGAATTGAAAAAATAAGAACCGCACTAATGCAAAATTTCAAACCACAAAAGCTAGAGATATTTGATGAAAGTCACCTACACACTGGGCACCATGGGGCAAAGTCAGGAAAAGGACATTACAGGGTCTTAATCAGTTCCGAGCTTTTCAGGGGCGTACCTCAGATCAAAAGGCATAAAATGGTATTCAAAGCACTAGGCGACTTACTCGACACAGATATACATGCGATAAGCATAGATGCCAGCACACCTGATTAAATTTGGCTATTTTACTTGAATTGTTTTTCTTCGGTGGAACCCTTTAAAGCGGTAACAGAAGAAGAACCTCCCTGAATTACCGTAGTAACTTCGTCAAAATAACCTGCACCGACTTCTTGTTGGTGACTTGAGAAAGTATATCCTCTCGAAAGCGCTTGGAACTCTTTTTCCTGAACAAGATTGACGTAAGCGGTCATTCCATCTTTTAAATAGTTTTGAGTCAGGTCGAACATGTTGTACCACATGTTGTGAATACCAGCCAAGGTAATAAATTGATATTTATAACCCATCGCGGCTAGTTCTTTCTGAAATTTTCCTATTGTCATATCATCCAAGTTTTTCTTCCAATTAAAAGAAGGTGAGCAGTTATAGGCTAGGAGTTGGTTTGGGTAAAGTTTTTTTAATGCTTCCGCGAATTTTTTGGCCTCATCTAAATCTGGCACCGCAGTCTCGCACCAGACTAAATCGGCGTAAGGGGCATAAGCGATACCTCTAGATATGGCCTGGTCGATACCCGGCTTGGTAACGAAAAAACCCTCTGGAGTCCTTTCTCCAGTAACAAACGGAGCGTCCCTATCATCAAAATCATTTGTTAAAAGAGCTGCTGCATTCGCATCAGTTCTCGCCATCAAAACAGTAGGCGTGTTCATAGTATCAGCGGCCAGCCTGGCTGCTACTAGTTTTTGGATAGCCTCCTCTGTTGGAACCAAAACTTTTCCACCCATATGACCACATTTTTTTACAGAGGCAAGTTGATCCTCAAAATGCACCCCTGAAGCCCCTGCTTTTATCATACCCTTCATTAACTCGAATGCATTTAATACGCCCCCGAAACCTGCCTCGGCGTCCGCAACTATTGGAGCAAAAAAGTCGGTTTCAGTGCCGCCTTTTTGCCACTGTATCTGGTCTGCCCGCTGAAAAGCATTATTAATCCTAGCGACCATAGTTGGTACTGAGTTTACCGCATAAAGAGATTGATCAGGATACATAGTTTCAGAAGTATTTCCATCCGCTGCAACCTGCCAACCAGACAAATAAATTGCCTTTATGCCAGCCTTAACTTGTTGCACTGCTTGCCCACCAGTCAAAGCCCCTAAACAAGGGACAAAGTCCTCAGTATTCAAAAGACCCCAAAGCTTTTCAGACCCTCGCCTCGCTAGTGTATGTTCAATTTGAACACTACCCATTAGCTTCACTACATCTTCGGCTTCGTAAGGACGTAAGACATCTTTCCACCGCGAATCTGAATTCCACCTTTCCTTTAATTCTTTTGCTCGGCTTTTAGCATCTGGCATAATATTAGTCCCTTTGTCTTAAATTAGTTCGTAAGCTTTTGTGGTTAGAAATAGGGGCATCGTATCCTCTAAGGTAAGTGAACGCAATAGGTCAATTGCTTCATCGTATTTCTGCGCTAAAAACTGTTCTTCGCCAATTTGTTTCAAAATAGTTTTAGCTATCACCGCTAGTTCGGATTCGAAAAAATCAAAATTGATTTCCCTGCTGGTATCATCAGTTATGGCTTTATGTTTGATCCATTGCCAGATTTGAGCCCGTGAAATTTCTGCAGTTGCCGCGTCTTCCATTAAATTGTTTAGAGGTACACACCCGCTTTCACATAGCCACTCTTGAGTATATTGCAGGGCAGTTTCGACGTTAAGTCTGAAGCCTTCTTCCGTTATCTTTCCGTCGGGCACCATCAATAAATCTTTTTGAGTGACCACTAGGTCATCTAAAGTTTTATCAAGTTGATTTACCCCGGCCATATGCTTGGTAAATATATCCATAGCAACCGGAATTAGACCAGGATGAGCAACCCAGGTACCATCATGTCCGTTTTTCGCTTCTCGCAACTTGTCATTTTCTACTTTGTCCATAGCCTTTTGGTTTGCTTCTTTGTTACCTTTAATTGGAATTTGGGCTGCCATGCCTCCCATGGCATAAGCTCCCCTTCTGTGGCAGGTCTGAACCAATAATTTTGAGTAACTTGAAAGAAAATGCGTATCCATCCCAATCTGTAATTTATCAGGTAGCACAAAGTCTTTATGTTTCTGGAAGCATTTGATGAAACTAAAAATATAGTCCCATCTTCCGCAATTTAATCCAACAATATGCTCCTGCAACTCCCAAAGAATCTCATCCATCTGAAAGGCTGCAGGCAAAGTTTCGATCAAAACCGTTGCTTTAATAGTTCCAATTTTCAAATCAAATTGTTGTTCAGAAAATTTGAAAATTTTGCTCCATAAAGCGGCCTCTTTGTAGTGCTCTAATTTGGGAATATAAAAAAAGGGGCCACGTTTCGACTTTACCAGGATCTCGACGTTATGGAAAAAAAATAAACCGAAGTCAACCAAACAAGCTGGGACAGATTGATCCAAAAAATTTAGATTCTTTTCTTTCAAATGTATGCCGCGTGGCCTGACCATAAGAGTTGCTGGATCGTCCTTAAGGACATACTGTTTGCCATTCTCATTTTCAAACGAGATAGAGCCGTTTATTGCATCAAACAGGTTTTTCTGCCCGTCCATCATAACTCTCCAGGACGGGCTGGATGAATCTTCAAAATCCGCCATGAATATTTTAGCATCAGAATTTAGGGCATTAATAATCATTTTGCGGTCTACAGGACCAGTTATTTCTACTCTTCTATCGAGTAAAACTTCCGGTATCTCGGCTACCTTCCAACTTCCTTTCCGTATTTCTTCCGTTTGCTTAAGAAAATCTGGGAAATTTCCATTATCAAAATCAGTTTGTCTCCTTTTTCGATCCTCAAGCAATTGCTCGATCTCATCCCGAAATCTTTCGCAGAGGAGTTCTATAAATCGAACCGCATCTTGACTCAGTATGTTAGTATAATCCTCTGTGTTTCCTATAATTTTCAGCATGTTAGGACTCATTCCGAACTTGTTTAAATTTTGCGTGCAAACTGGTTAAACCTTGCGCACGTATTTAATTGTAGAGGTTCTTAGCATCTTGCGCAATTTACGTTGCAGCGCAGGTTTTGTCAATTACGGAAATCAGACAAGCAACTTTTTTTTAAAATTGATTCAAAATTAGTGGCTTTTTGACTTTGATTTTGTAGACTAAGAAATTAAAATTTGAAATCGGCACTTTACTGGTTAATGACATCCATTATGAGTAAAAAAGTTAAAGAAAATGAAAACAACGATGTGGCCGTCAAAGAAAAGCCACCGCAAACTAAACAGCCCCGACTTTTTAAAGTGATAATGGTAAACGACGACTACACACCGATGGAGTTCGTCGTTCACGTGCTCGAATATTTTTTTAAGATGGATAGGTCACAAGCCACTCAAGTAATGTTAGAAGTACATACCTCTGGTAAAGGCACTTGTGGTATATTCACTTATGAGCTAGCCGAAACTAAATGCGCCCAAGTGGTAAACTACGCTCGGGAAAACGGACATCCTTTGATTTGTACCGTAGAACCAGACTAAAGACCATAAAATGAGGATCAATTAAGTGCTTAGTAAAGAACTCGAGGAAACATTAAATAAAGCCTTCGAAAACGCTCGGGAAAAGAAACACGAGTTTATGACAGTAGAACACCTGCTTCTCGCACTTCTTGATAACGCAAGTGCTGCGAGAGTTCTCACAGCATGTGGCGGCGAAATAAGAGCCTTAAAGCGCCAGTTAGCAAATTTTATTTCCGATAGCGCTCCCATTATAGAATCCTGCGAATCAAAAGACACCCAGCCAACCATAGGATTCCAAAGAGTACTTCAAAGGGCAGTCTTCCACGTTCAGTCTTCCGGTAAGAAAGAAGTATCAGGGGCAAATGTATTAGTGGCTATCTTCAGTGAACGTGAATCACATGCCGTTTTTCTTCTTAATCAACAAAATATAGCAAGGTTAGATGTCGTAAATTGCATTTCTCATGGCCCACCGAAAGAGATGAGCGACGAGCCCACAAATGAAGAAACTAGTGGAGGTGACGAGGAGATATCAACTGAGAAGAAAGAGTCAGCACTAAGCTTGTACACTACCAATTTAAACGAGGTCGCAGCGGCAGGAAAAATAGACCCCTTGATCGGGCGTAAGGATGAAATCGAAAGGACCACGCAAATTCTTTGCAGGCGGAGGAAAAACAATCCGTTATTTGTGGGAGAAGCTGGTGTAGGCAAAACAGCTATTGCAGAAGGGTTGGCTAAAAAAATCTTTGACGGCCAGATTCCTGAAATTCTATCTACCTCCACTGTATATTCATTAGATTTAGGTACACTTATTGCCGGAACTAAATATAGAGGTGACTTTGAAGCTAGGTTGAAGGCCGTCATTTCTGAGCTAGAGAACCAAGAAAACAGTATATTATTTATAGATGAAATACATACCGTTATAGGTGCAGGGTCTGCCTCAGGCGGCGTAATGGATGCGTCAAATTTAATTAAACCTGCCCTAACATCGGGCGCAATTCGATGTATTGGTAGCACTACCTATCAGGAGTATAGAAGCATCTTCGAAAAAGACAGAGCCCTTGCAAGACGATTTCAGAAAATAGACATACCAGAGCCTAGTAACGAGGAAGCCATAAAAATTCTCCAGGGTATTAAGGAAAAATTCGAATCACATCATGGTATAAAATTTTCAAATCAAGCAATAAAATCAGCAGTTGATTTAACCAGCAGACATATAAACGATAGATGCCTTCCAGACAAAGCGATCGACGTCATAGATGAAGCAGGCGCTAAGCAACGACTTCTTCCAAATTCGAGAAGACGCAAAATAGTCGGGATAAATGAAATCGAAGAAATAGTTGCAAAAGCCGCTAGAATACCTCCGAAAACTGTTTCCTCGTCAGACAAAACCGTCCTAAAAACGCTCGAAAGGGACTTAAAGATGGTTGTATTCGGCCAAGATAGTGCGATTGAAATGCTATCAAATTGTATTAAAATGTCGCGCTCTGGCTTAGGGAACAACGATCGGCCGATAGGTTCATACTTATTCGCTGGTCCGACCGGCGTGGGGAAAACCGAGGTAACTATACAAATTGCAAAAATGTTAAACCTCGAATTAACAAGATTCGATATGTCGGAATATATGGAAAGGCATACTGTATCCAGATTAATAGGCGCTCCACCTGGATATGTCGGCTACGAGAGTGGCGGATTATTAACAGAGGCTATAAATAAAAATCCTCACTCCGTTTTACTTCTTGATGAAATAGAGAAAGCACACCCTGAAGTGATAAATGTATTACTTCAACTTATGGACCATGGTGCTTTGACAGATGCTAATGGAAGGAAAACAGATTTCAAGAATGTTATTTTGGTTATGACCACAAACGCAGGAGCCCATCAATTAAACCGAAGCTCAGTCGGATTTATTGAGCAAGATAACTCCACAGATTCAAATCAAGAGATCTTAAAAATGTTTACTCCGGAGTTTCGTAATAGACTTGACGCTATTATTCACTTTTCATCACTTTCTCCTGAAAATATACAGCACGTCGTCGACAAATTTCTTTTTGAACTAGAAACCCAATTAGATTGTAAGAAGGTATCGATTTTAGTTGATAAAAAGGCGCGCCAGTGGCTGGCCAAAAAAGGATATGATCCAAAAATGGGTGCAAGACCAATGAGACGCTTAATACAAGATAATATAAAGAGGTCGATCGCGGATGAGCTTTTGTTTGGATCACTTCAAAATGGCGGACATGTTACGGTATCTAGCTCAAAAGATGGATTGGTTGTAGAAGTTTCAGAAAGCTTAATTAATGATTAATAATTCAAAACGATTTAGAGAAAACTTCGGAAGATATTTCGAAGATTTTGAAGCTGGCCACATCTACGAGCATAGGCCGGGAAGAACAATTAATGAAACTGATAATACCTGGTTCACCCTGCTTACCATGAATACCCATCCATTACACTTTGATAAAGAATATGCAAAAAAATCGGAATTTGGAAAAATCTTAGTAAATAGCACTTTAACATTATCAATCGTAGTTGGTATGAGCGTCAGCGAGGTAAGTCAAAAAGCCATAGCAAATTTGGGATGGAAAGAAATCAAGTTACCTAACCCTGTTTTTGTCGGAGATACCCTTTATTCCGAATCGTTAGTTATTTCAAAGAGAGCGTCGAAATCTAGAAAGCATCAAGGTATAGTCTCAATAGAGACTTCGGGAATCAATCAAAACGGTAAAACAGTATGTAAATTTGAACGGACAATGTTGATTCCATTCAAAGGGTTTGGAGTTGACGACGAAAAGCCATCAACATGAGTAAAAAAAAATTCAATCTGTTTAGCTCGAAAATTACCCAGCCAAAGTCTCAGGGAGCTTCGCAAGCCATGCTCCACGCTACCGGTCTATCAAAAGAGGATATGTCAAAGCCACAAGTTGGTATATCTAGCATGTGGTACGAGGGTAATCCTTGCAATATGCATCTCCTTGACTTCGCAAACATTATAAAAGAATCAGTTAGAAATTCTGGTTTAATTGGCTTTCGATTCAACACTATTGGGGTCAGTGATGGCATCTCTATGGGAACAAGCGGCATGAGCTACTCACTGCAGTCAAGAGACCTTATAGCTGATTCAATTGAAACCGTTATGGGTGGACAATGGTACGATGCAAATATATCTATACCAGGTTGTGATAAAAATATGCCGGGCTGCCTCATGGCCATGGGAAGGTTCAATCGACCCTCCATAATGGTGTACGGGGGAACAATTCGCTCAGGTAAAAATCAAAATGGAGAGCCTTTGGACATTGTTTCAGCATTTCAAAGTTATGGTGCTTACTTGTCCGGGGATATTAATGAAGAACAAAGAGCTGAGATAGTTCAGAAAGCTTGCCCTGGGGCAGGAGCGTGCGGAGGAATGTATACGGCCAATACAATGGCAGTAGCTGCCGAGGCTTTGGGCATGAGTCTCCCTTATAGCTCTTCATCCCCCGCTACCTCTGAACAAAAAAAGGAAGAATGCCGAATCATTGGCGCCGCGATTTCCAAACTAATTGAAAAGAATATTAAACCGAAAGACATAATGACTGAAGAATCATTTTTCAATGCTATGACAGTCGTCTCAGCATTAGGCGGCTCTACTAACGCCGTTCTGCACTTAATTGCAATCGCCAAATCGGTTGATATAAAAATCAACCTTAATGACTTCCAAGAGGTGAGTAATCGCGTGCCATTTCTTGCAGACCTCAAGCCGAGTGGGACCTATCTTATGGAAGATCTACATTCTATTGGGGGTACGCCAGCCATATTAAAATATTTGCTGGAAAACAAGCTAATAAATGGAGAAACTATTACTGTGACAGGGAGCTCATTAGGCGACAATCTTGAGAAAGTTCCCGGGCTCCCAAATGATCAAAAAATAATCTTTCCTTTATCTTCGCCCATAAAAAAAACTGGGCACATTCAAATTCTCTATGGAAACCTAGCGCCGTTAGGTTCTGTCGCAAAAATCACGGGTAAAGAAGGTTTAATATTTAAGGGTAACGCTAGAGTTTTTGACTCAGAGGAACAGATGCTTGGTGGTTTAAAAAACGGCTTGATCAAACCAAAAGATGTCGTTGTAATCCGCTATGAAGGTCCGAAGGGAGGGCCAGGCATGCCCGAGATGCTTACACCCACATCAGCAATTGTGGGAGCGGGTTTGGGCTCCGAGGTAGCTTTGATAACGGATGGTAGATTCTCAGGAGGCTCGCACGGTTTTATTGTCGGCCATATCGTCCCAGAAGCCCAAGAAGGGGGGCCAATTGCACTATTGAAAGATGGAGATTTAATAACGATAGATGCGAAAACTAATAAACTCTCTGTTGACATGACTAACGAAGAACTCAAACGTAGAAAACAAAAATGGAAAGCCCCTCCCCTGCCAGTAACACAAGGTACTTTGTATAAATATATAAAAAGTGTCAGTAACGCTTCACTTGGTTGCGTGACTGACAATGAATAATTGTCAGTTTTTTTCGATTTTATTATAAAAATTAATAACCTTTACAACATAGTTTTGAGTTTCTTTATACGGAGGGATACTACGATTATATTTCAGCACTGCATTTTCACCAGCGTTATAAGCAGCAGCAGTCAATCTTAAATCTCCGTCAAATAGATTCAGAAGGTCTCTTAAGTATTGAGTACCTCCTTTTATATTTTGAATAGGGTCACGGCGATTTGTTACCCCGTAGCGCTTAGCGGTAGCAGGCATAAGTTGCATTAATCCAACAGCACCAGCAGAAGAAACAGCTTGTGAATTATAAGAGGATTCTGTGTTTATTACCGCGTGAACTAGATTCGCAGAAACTCCAAATTTACTGGATATGTTTCTAATTATAGCTCCATAGACACGCTTACCTTTTTCATATCCTAAAACTTTTCCTTTCGCCAAGCTCCTCGCCCTCGGCCTACCCTGAGGTCGATATTTCTGGAGAGAGAATTTTTTGAAACCGGAGTGTTTTCTTTTATCGCCAAAATTAAATTTACCAGAACGGTCAACATATTTATAAATTTTAAACTTTTTTAACTTTGATGAAGAATTTGTTACTTTATCAAAAAACACCTGCTCCTTTTTTTTATAAACCAAATTTTTTTGTCTCTGACTTTCGGCAATTGCATTGTCAATTTCACGCCATTTAGTTAAATCTGGTAGGGTGCTGTCCCCCATGCAAACGAAAGAAATTAGCAAAGTTGCGCTTACCCTAAGCAAGAACATGCAGCCACCTTGAGCAAAAAAAGAATACCAATAAGGTAAATAGTCCAGCAATTAAATCATCAATCATTATTCCAAAACCACCTCTGAATGACCTATCAAAAAAAGAGATGGGCCAAGGTTTCAAAATATCAAAAAATCTAAAGAGACAAAAACAAACTAAAACGTTCAGAAAAGTAAATGATATGAAAAATAAAGGAACTAGCATCCCGACTATTTCATCAAAGACGATTGACGAATGATCGTGATTTTTAAATAAGCTAGCACTCCTTCCGCATAAATAAATCCCAAGCACAATAAGAAAACCTAGCAAGATTAATCGATGACCAATAAAAGTGTGGTTCATTAATAAGGCTATTGGAATGGCAGGAATGCTCCCGATAGTTCCCGGGGCGAAGGGACTTAAACCACTGCCAAATCCCAACGATAAAAAGTGGCCAGGATCAAGTAATAAACGCCAATGCGGCTTTTCGAGACTATTCATTTTTATTTTTGTTGATATACACGATTACCATAATGTATTCTGTGAGACGATTATACCACGGTTGATCGCCTTCGATAGGAAAGTAAATTATGTATACTGCTAGAGACATTGCAAATAAATTTGATATTAACCTTAAGGGAGATTCAACTATAGAAATACATGGGGTCTGCGGCATATCTGACAACCTCCCAAACCACATCTCTTTTATCACTAATGAGGCTATGATTCAGAACGCGGAAAAATCTGAAATACCAGTATTCGTCTGCAATAATAAATTGAAATTAAAAAATAAAACTGCACTTATACACGAAGAGCCCGATTTTATTTTTACGTTAATTGCCAATTTGTTCAAAAGAAGCAGCTTAACCATAGAAAAACACGCAAAGAATCATTCACATAACACTATCGACAAGACCGCAACAATTATGAAAAATGTAGTTTTAGGTAGAAATATAGTTATAGGGTCAGATACTACTATTTATCCAAATACAGTTATAGGCGATAGGTGTAAAATCGGAGCCAACTGCACTATCTATCCTAACTGCACCATAAGAGAAGATACACACATAAAAAATAACGTGATCATCCAGGCGGGAGTATGTATTGGGTCAGATGGATTCGGCTTTACCAAACACAAAAGCAAACACATAAAAATTCCCCAACTTGGAAATGTTGTGATCGAGGATGATGTTGAAATTGGCAGTAATACCACTATTGATAGAGGCAGATTCAGTTCAACAATTATAGGAAAAGGTTCAAAAATCGACAATCTTGTAATGATAGGCCACAATGTGAAAATCGGGAATGATTGTTTGATCGTATCTCAAGTAGGTATTTCAGGTAGCACTACATTAGGAGACAGAGTCACGTTAGCAGGTCAGGCCGGTACTGTCGGCCATATTTCAATTTGTAGTGATACTACCGTGTTAGGTAAAGGGGGGGTGACCAAAAGCATTACCGAACCCGGAATTTATGCAGGCATGCCGATAAAGCCCGCAAAAGTGTGGCGTAAAGCAATAGCGAACATGTACAAATCTATTTTAAAACGCAATGAAAAGCAGTAAGTTGGACTTAGTTGTTATAGGGGGAGGCTCGGGAGGCGTAAGAGCAGCTAGAATGGCTGCTATGTACGGTAAAAAAGTTGCACTAATAGAGAGCAAAGATTTGGGGGGGACATGCGTGAACTTGGGCTGCATTCCAAAAAAACTTTTTTCTTATGCCGCTCATTGTAAAGAGAATTTTGAAGAGTCAGTCGGCTTTGGATGGAAACATGAAAATTTGAATTTTAGTTGGACCGAATTAATTCAAAATAAAAATAAAGAGATTGCTAGGCTTAATGAAATCTATCAAAAGCTGCTTGAAAACTCAGGGGTCTCAATTATAAGGGAAAAAGCGTCGTTCGTTAATCGCAATACTATAAAAGCTGGCTCAATTAACCTTACTAGCGAAAATATTCTCATTGCCACCGGCGGAACACCAGTAAAGCCAAACTTTCTATCTGACGAGAGAATCATTACATCTGATGAAGCGTTCCATTTAAAAAAGTTACCTTCAACCATCAGTTTAGTTGGGGGAGGCTATATTGCTTTAGAATTCGCTTCCATTTTTAACGGACTTGGTTGTACAACAAACCTACTGTACAGGGGGCCATTATTCCTTCGAGGATTTGACAGCGAGTGCAGGGAATTTCTAGCAAACCAAATGAAGGATAAAGGAATAAATCTAATTTTTAATTGTGACGTTAAAAATATCGAAAGTAGAACTAATGAATTAGAACTAACCACCTCTGACTCAAAAAAAATAGAAAGCGAACTAATTATGTTTGCAACTGGTAGGAGGCCAAATATAGACGGGTTAGGCCTAGAAGAATTAGATTTAAAATTAGATTCTGAAAACGCTGTTGTAGTAGACACTAATTACAAGACAAGTATCGATAACATCTTCGCAATTGGAGATATTACTAACCGGATAAATTTGACACCAGTAGCAATTAATGAGGCGATGGCATTGACAGATTTTTTGTATGGGGACAAAAATAAAACCGTTAATTACGAAAACGTTCCTAGCGCAATTTTTACTCTACCAAACTTTGCTACAGTAGGTGTATCGGAGGATTTGGCTAATGAAATGGGATTGACAATTAAAGTATATACAGCAAACTTTAAACAACTGAAGCACACATTAACGAGTTCTGGCGAAAGGTGTTTCATGAAACTCATTGTAAATTCAGAAGATAATAAAATAATCGGGGCACATATGGTGGGAGCCGATGCTGGAGAACAAATCCAAGGCATTGCTATCGCCATTCAAAGTGGAGCCACAAAAGAAGATTTTGACCAAACAATTGGTATTCATCCGACGAGTGCAGAGGAATGGGTGACTATGCGAGAGGAAAGATCATGCTAGAAAAAATGCCTTTCATCGTAAGTTTTACAATAATTTTAAGCATCCTATTCTTAATATTTAATAAAACAGTAAATGCGCTAGAGATTGGAGAACAAGCACCAAACTTTCTGCTACCGGGGTCAGACGGCAACACACACTCATTGTCTAACTTGAAGGGTCAATGGGTGGTATTAGCTTGGTTTCCTAAGGCTTTCACAGGCGGATGAACGGCTGAATGTAAATCGCTTCGTGAAAGCGAAATTGTTCTAACCAAAAAAAATATCAAACTATTTATGGCCAGCACAGATACCTTTGATACTATAAAAAAATTTGCGGAAAAAAATAATGCTACCTTTCCTATTCTAAGCGACGCTGATAAAAAAGCTGCCAAAGCTTACAAGGTTTTGATGGCAGGACTATTTGCTTCGCGTACTACATTTATAATAAAACCTGACGGTACAATTGCTCATATCGAAAAAAAAGTAAACCCTCTAAACGCTGGCAAACAGCTAATTGAAATACTCGATAAATTGATGTAGATAATTAAATTAATTTGTGAGATATATAAGCCTTAGTATCTGACAAAATCCTGCACAAAAGAGAGCTACGACTAGTCCAAGCCAAACTCCTTCAGTACCATAACCAAGCACAACGCCTAAAATATAAGACGTACTAAAACCAACCACCCAATAGCTTATAAAGTTCATTATCATGGGAATTTTTGTGTCCTTCATCCCCCGCAAAGCAAACGACGCCGCAGTTTGCATTGCATCGCCAATTTGTACAAATGCTGCAATTTGTAATAAAGGAATAGCTAATTTTTGCACATCGGGCACATCCGTATAAATTGAGCAAATCAAACTTGGATAGAAAAAAGAAATATAAGAACCTACTATTGATACGATCAGGCATAACAAGATACCGTGAAAAGCTAGCCGCTTTGAAGAGTTTAATTCTCCTTTTCCTGCCAACTGTCCAACACAAACTGTAATCGCCATACTCAGACCAAGTGGCACCATAAAAACAAAACCAGAATAATTAAGAACAATTTGATGGGCAGAGGCTTGAATTGTTCCCAACCGACCAACTATTAGGGTCAGAACAGAGAAGAGTCCAGTCTGAAGACAGAGAGAAAGACCTATAGGATATCCAAGTTTTAAAATAGTTCGTAATCTGGTTCTATCAAAAGTAGAAGGAATATAGTCTCCATAAAAACCACGATGCGCCGAAATAAACTTACTATAAGTTAACAAAAGACCAAACATTATCCAGAAAACTATTCCACTCCCAAATCCGCATCCCTCGACGCCAAAGGACGGGATACCGAGTCCCCCATAAATAAATAAATAATTTAAGGTTAAATTAATTGGAAGGCAGCATACCATCACTATTAGGATAGGGATAGTTCGGCCCATACCTTCGCTTACTTGTTTGAGAACATGGTAATAAAAAGCTGGGAACACCCCAATACTTAAACCTTTCAGGTAATCTTGTGCTAACTCTGCAGTTGTTGAATCTATTCCAACAATTAAATAAATCGGTAAAAAGTTTCTCATTACAATAAAAATAATTAGAGCAATTATTGAGGCGAGTATAAAACCTTGCGATGTGATCGGTTTAATAGCTGCAAAATTGTTGCCTCCAAAAAATTGAGCAACCATAGGACCAATAGCCATTATTAAACCTAAGCCAAACAAAAATAATGAAATCCAAACGCTCGATCCTATCGCAATAGCTGCAAGATGAGTTTCTGAAAACCTGGCAACCATTAAAGTATCGCCAACGTTAATTGCAATGCTTGAGAGATTATTAAAAACTAAAGGCAGGCCCACTAGCAAAATTTTTTTATAGTCCTGAATCATACGATTTAGAAAGTCAAACGACATAATTATAAAATCGCAGTCTCATTCAAAAATTCTAGAAATATATTTTGGAATCTTTGGTGCCGCAGAAATCAAGGCTTGGGTATACGGATTGGAGGCATTAATGATTATCTTTTCAACTGGGCCAAACTCGACAACTTTACCCTTCCTTAGGACCAATACATCATCAGCAAAATATGATACTAAATTGATATCATGAGTAATAAATAAATAGCTTATCCCCTTGTTAATTTGAAGTTGCTTCAACAATTCAATTATTTGGGCTTGAATCAATACATCAAGAGAACTCGTAGGCTCATCGCAAATAATGACCTTTGGCTCTACCGCAAGCGCCCTAGCGATACATATTCTTTGACGTTGTCCTCCCGAAAATTCATGGGGAAACCGTGAAACACAGTCAGGTGATAAACCAACGTCATTAAGAATACCTCTAATCTTTTTATCAATATCATTTTTCGCCAAACTTGGTCGATGAATTTTTATCCCTTCCTCGATTATTTCTCCTACCCGCATTCTTGGATTTAAAGACGAAATCGGATCTTGGAAGACGACTTGAAGATTTGCTCTTATCTTTCTTAATAACTTCCGACCGCAGTTGAGAATATCGGTATCATGAAAAATCACTTTTCCTGATATCTCAGCCGAACATAATCCTAAAATCGTTCTAGCTAATGTGGTCTTCCCCGAGCCAGACTCCCCCACAACAGCCAGTGTTGAACTTTTGCGCAACGCAAATGAAACATTATCTAATGCTTTGAAATATTTACGCCGACTGAAAATTTTATCTTTCTTCAGCTTGAAAGAAGTATTCAATTCGTTAACTTTCACAATGGGATCGCTCAACACCTGTGATACATTTTTTTGTTCTTTTTCTCTTTTCGTCCAAGACGGCAAAGCCTTCATTAATTCTTTAGAATAGGAACTTGGGGCCTCGAAGTGCAAAGACCCTGTTGAACTTTTATCGGTTATGCAGCCATCCCTCATAACCATCACCCTATCCGAAATTTGAAAAGCAACCGCTAGATCGTGGGTTATAAAGAGTATACTCATTTTTGTGCGCTTTTGAATACTCTTAATCAACTCTAGAATCTTAGATTGAACACTCACATCCAGAGCGGTAGTAGGCTCATCTGCTATTAGAAGCCTAGGATTTTTTGCGAGAGCAATAGCAATCATTACTCTTTGTTTCATGCCACCAGATAATTGATGAGGATAAGATTTAAACACTCTCTGGGGATCATCTATCTCTACCTCATTTATAAGATCCATAGCTTTTTGTTTTTGCTCACTGGTACTTACCCCAGCCGTTCCGGAATTTTTCAATACCTCAAGGATTTGCTGCCCAATAGATATGACAGGGTTCAAGGACGACTGAGCTTCTTGAAAAACAAAACCAACCGAATATCTACGTAATGCTCTTAAATCCGATTCGGTACTTGGGTATATCAACTGGTTATCAAATTTCACTTTTCCAGCGCTAATTTGTATATCGTTGGGCTGTAAGCCGAATAATGAAAGAGCAGTTAATGATTTTCCACTTCCAGATTCTCCAACCAAAGCTATCGTTTCCGATACACCAATTTCAAAACTTATATTACGCACAATATTTTTTTTAACTGGATGAATGGCCTTTATAGTTAATCCATTAACTTCTAGAATCTTTTGTCTATAGTTGCTTTCTTGAAATTTAGACATTTTATTACTTAATCATTGGTTTTAGGATCAAATGCATCCCTGGTGGAGTCCGCAAAAATATTAGCAGCTAATACAAGAAATAACATGAAGAAAAATGCAGAACCCAAAGACCACCAAACGACAGGTTCACGGGCTAATTCTAATCTCGCACTATTTATCATATTGCCCCATGACTCCATACTTGGATCTACGCCAATATCAATATAGGAGAGTGCTGCCTCTGCCAACACTAAACCGCTAAAATCTAATACCAATGTGATCATTACCAAATGCATAAGATTAGGAGTAACGTGTCTGAAAAGAACTCTTAATTTTGAAGCACCTAAAGCTGTGGCAGCCGCAACGAAATCCATTTCTCTAAGCTTTAAAGTCTCGGCTCTCACATAGCGACAAAGGGTGGTCCATGAAGTGATGCCGATAATCATACAAAGAGCCAGTAACCTTAAATCAGCTCTAGCAACAACACTCATATAAATATCAGAGTGCTTTGACATATATATCTCCAGCATTAATGCCGCTGCTGCGATTAATAAAACTCCTGGTATAGAAGACAATGTAGTATACAAAAACTGTATAACATCATCTATCCATCCACCAAAATAACCAGCAGTAACTCCAAAAATTAAAGCAAATGGCAGAGCTAACAACGTCGTAAGTGTCCCAATTAATACCCCCGTTCTTATACTCTTAAAACTTTGATACAAAACATCATTGCCGACCTTATCAGTCCCAAGGATATGGTAATGACCAGCAAAAACAAATAGAAACGAAAACAACAAACAAAAACCCAAAAGGGCAACCCAAAAAACTCTAAAAGAAATCGAGGAAATCCGAACAAAGCTTACAAACGACATAACCGATTCAGGTTTACTACGATAACTAAAAAAATAATAGGTGAATAGTAGAACTAACCAAAATATAAAGCCCATACACAAAATGCAAATAAGAGAAATCCATATATCGGGCCAATAATCTATTTCGGGGTCAATTAGATGAGCACCACCGAATTTTAATCTAGGAAATTCTCTCGCAATACTTCCATCGTCATTTAAAAGTGTTTCCTTCACAAACGACGAATAAGCGAAGGGGGCGGAATACGTTGTTTCAACTTGTTTTGATATTGGCTCAAATAAATAATCTAAAACACTTGTTATTTCTTGAGATTTTTTATTATTTTCTAGATTTTTAAAGTGTATGCTATCCAGTAGACATACGGCAAGATAAAAACACAACACCATCCCGGAAGCTATTGCGAATGGTTTCCGAAAAACCTGCCGCCAAACGTCAAGCAGCTGCTTATCCTTAAACACGAACAACGAATATAAAAAAATTCCAGCTAACAAAAGAAAGAATAAGAAATCGGTTTTTAGTATTACAATTTGCATAGAAACACTGGGCATCAATTTAATCTAACCCTAGGATCAACCAAAGTATAAGAGATATCAGTTAAAATTAGGCCCACAATATAAAGAAGAGAACCGAGAAAAACCATCGATCTTACAATCGCAAAGTCCTGAGCCCTAATCGCTTCTATGGTATAACTACCCAAACCGGGGACTCCAAAAAAAGACTCTGTAATCAGGCTGCCTAAAAACAATGACGGCAAAACTACAACTACGCCAGTCATTATCGGGATCAATGCATTTCGCAAAACATGTGATAACATGATTCGACTTTCCTTAAAGCCTTTTGACCGAGCTGTTCTTACGTAATCCTTATTTACTTCTTCCAAAAAAATTGTTCTATACCATCTCGTGCCATTTCCTAAACCGGATATGACACCAATAGCTACTGGCAATATTAAAAATTTAATAGCCGACAGACCCTCTGAATAACCTGATATTGGAACAAGCTTCAGCATCTTTCCGATCAAATATTGACCCCCGATAATATAAAATAAGCCAGAAATTGACATCATAAAAACACAGATTAAGACTCCGGTGGAGTCGATATAGGTAGCTCTAAAGAATGCAACAAATAGCGCTATCGTTAATGTAAGACAAACACCGACTATCAAAACGGGCAGTGCTATAGCTAAACTTGGCCACATTCTTTTTGAAATATCGAACGAAATATCTCGGCCGCTATCCGATTGACCAAATTCAAAAAGGAAAAGTTTCAAGCTATTTTCAAAAAAAATTGTTTCTGATATTTTTTTTACACCATCTAGTTCAGAGGCCCACAGCAAAGGTTTATTATATCCCCTCTCAAACTTCCAATTATCAATCGCTTCTTGCGTCACATGTTTATTTCCTAAATGTAGTCTGGCCATGTCATCAGGAGTGTTAACGATAAAAAACAAAAAAAATGTAAAAATATTAACAGCAATTAAAATTGGAATAGCATAAAGCATCCTTTTTAATAAATAATTAAACACTTGTAATTTTGTCCTTTTTTGCTCTAAATAGACAAGTAAAGAATACCGCCAAAATGGAAATAACTGCGAATACTAATGGCCACAATACTGGTTGGTTTGCATCGGCCCTGTATTCCTTTCTCTCCTTCTGATTAATCGTTTTATATTTTAGTGTATTTCTAGCCATTAAATTAGGTACAACGCCTTTCATCCATTTATGATAGAGGGTATATGTCGTCGGATGGTATCCCCAGACCCAGGGTGAATCTTCCCTAACCAACTCAACCATTTCATTAATTATTTTCTGGCGATTTGCTCCATTTGGAGTTTCCATCATTTTCGGGAACAAGATATCGAATTCAGGATTTTGATAATTTGTTGCATTTTCACCTTGCGTTTCAACTTTCGAATTAGGTCCATAAAGCAAAAATAAGAAATTTTCTGGGTCAGGGTAATCCGCATTCCATCCCCAACTAAAAATCTGAGCTGTTCCCTTACGAATTTTTTCTTGAAACCTGTTATAGTCTGTAGCGCGAACAATTAATTCGATTCCCAACTTTTTGAACTGCTTTCTATACCAGTTTAATACAGCTTTTCCTGAAGGTCCTCCCAAAACGGTATCATAAAACAAAGTTAGGCGCTTACCAGTTTCCTTGTCAATTCCCTCGGGATAACCTGCCTGATTCATTAAATCTTGTGCAAGTTCAATAGATTTTCGCCTTGGTCCTTTTTCAGTCCAATAGTAAACATGTTCATTAACTCCGGACGAACCATCTAAATAGCCAAAAATACCGGGAGGAATAGGACCTTGAGCAACTAACCCTCGACCGTTCGCAAAAATTGATAGGAGTTCCTCATAATTTATCGCGATCGAGATAGCCCGCCGTAAAAATTTTTGCTTTTGAGAGTATCCGCCAATTATTGAATCTGTCATATTAAATCCCATATATGCAATTGATGGCTTAACCGCTTTAACTAAATTAACACCTTTCGCTTCTATATCAGTCGACAAATTTGCATCACCTCTCGAATTTATACTGATAACCTGATCAAAACTATCTGATAAAATACCTGACGCGTCATAATAACCTTGTAAAAATTTTGACCATTCGGGGATAGCCTCTTTTTCAAGAATAAAATGAGCCTCATCTACACCTCGATCGAAATTTAAGTCAATTCTCTGATTATTATGCTCAATTAACGGCCTCAATTTTGGATTGTAGTTTGGATTTTTTTTTAAAATTATTCGTCTATTTGGGTTATTTTCCGTCAACATATAAGGACCAGTGCCAATTGGATACCAATCAAGACTGAGGTTTTTTTCTTTGAAGCCAGTCTGTGAAAAAAAAGCTTCAGCTTCCCATGGTATAGGTGCAAAGAAATTCATTGCAAGCCAGTATTTAAATTGAGGATATTTTCCATAAATTTTTATCTCAAATTCATAATCATTAACTACCTTAACTCCCGCTATGTTAAATTTTTTCAAATCAATTACATGTCCTTTCTTATTTGAAGCTACTAGCTTCTCTTTCAACTCCTTCAAACCGACTATATGTTTTGACATCAAACCTGATATTGGAGAATGTTTCTGTGGATGAGCTAACCTTTTTATTTGAAAAGCATAATCGTAGGCGGTTAACTCTCGTGTTCCTGTTGAAGTGAAAAAAGAAAAAGTTTTTATTTGGGAGATTTGATCATATGTTAAATCATGATAAACGAAATTACCCTGAGAATCTTTTGCAAAACAGGGGTGCGGCTGAAATAGGATACCTGGTTTTATTCTAATTTTATAAATCGAATAATTCATTGATTCCTCTTGAATTAGTACTGGCTCAGGCAATTTTAAAGCGGTGAGTGCCTCTAGCCTATATGGCCTATCTAGATAGTGGTACTGCACTAACGGCTCATAAATTTGAGAGATAAATCGAGCTTCATTCTCACTATAAGAAGAGACCGGATCAAGGTGCTTTGGTCGCTCTGCAAAGGACGAGTAATTAATAGAAGAGCCCTCTTTTTCAGTTGGATAAGGGTTATTCCATGGTTCAGAACAACCTACAATCAGAAGAAGAAAAAGAATAATAAACTTATATTGGTACATTTGAGAGCGTCAGTTCGGACGATTCCTTTTATAGTTAGTTTGTCTAATATACAATAGGAATATCCAAATCTGAAATAGACGCTATAACAAATTTAAATAAATCAGGGGAAACAAATGGGATTTCTAGCCAACAAAAAAGCGCTTGTATTGGGGATAGCAAGTAAAAAGTCTATAGCCTATGGAATTGCAAAAGCGATACATCATCAAGGAGCCGAAGTAGCAATAACCTTTCAAAACGAGCGACTTGAGGAAAGGGCAAAAAACTTTGCAACTGAACTCTCATCACCATTTTTTCTCAAATGTGACGTAGATGAAGATAATGATATCAAAAATCTATTCGAAGGGGTAAATAAATATTGGGATAAAATCGATATAATTGTACACTCAATCGCCTTTGCACCTAGGGAAATGTTACAAGGTAATTACCTCGATAACTTAACCAGAGATGGCTTCAGAATAGCTCATGAAACAAGCTCTTATAGCTTTGCTGCAATAGGTAAAGCGGCAATACCTTTACTCTCACCAAATTCTGCACTTCTAACACTTTCCTACATAGGAGCGGTGAAGGCGATGCCGAGTTATAATGTGATGGGTGTTGCTAAAGCAAGTCTCGAAAGTAACATTAAGTATATGGCAGCTAACCTAGGACCAAATGGGGTTAGGGTCAATGGAATCTCAGCTGGGCCCATCAAAACACTTGCCGCTTCAGGCGTGAAAGATCTAAAGAAATTTTTAACGTTTGTCGAAGAGGCTTCTCCCCTACGCCGCAATGTATCTATCGAAGAAGTTGGAAATACCGCGGCGTTTTTATGCTCAGATCTAGCATCCGCGATTACAGGAGAGATAACCTATGTAGATTGTGGATATAACATCATCGGTGTTACATCCTAAAAAATGAAAAGATCCCAACACACATTTATTCTATGGGGAACATTTTTAAGTGTTATTTTAGGACTCTTGAGCGGAGGCTTTTTCATAGAAACATCTCTTAAAATTCAGTGGATTGGTCAACTTTTTTTAAACGCATTAAAAATGACAATCATCCCGTTAATTTTTTCTGCAGTTGTAAGCGGAATCTGTAATTTAAACAGAAACTCTAATTTCGGGATTACCGGTTTTATTACGGTCACCTACTACACAGTAACCACATCAATTGCTGTATTGATTGGTTTGATATGCGTGAATTTATTAGAACCAGGGAGAGGCTTGAAATTAAATATTAACGAGTCAAATCAGTATAATGGTAACAACGAAGTACTTTCATTTTCAGACATTCCTTTATCAATGGTTACCGATAATCTCTTTAAGTCAGCGACGAACGGAGAATTGCTACCAATTATTATTTTCGGAGTGTTATTTGCCGTTGCTCTGTTAAAAGTTGATGGCAAAGCCGAAAGACTAATAATCTTTTTTGGCGACATAAACACCGTGATGATGCAAATCGTAAGCTGGATAATGCTATTGACACCAATTGGCGTTTTTGCTCTTGTGTCGTCACGCGTTGCTGAAGCCGGTGGCTTGGAAGGCTTCTCGGATGAAATTAAAGCAGTTGGCCAGTATGTTGCTTGTGTAATATTTGGACTAGCGATTCATTTCTTTTTTTTATTCCTTGTTTTAAAAAAAATCACCACTTATGGAATTTTATATATCAAATTTCTCCTCCGCGCTTTACTAACAGCTTTTGGAACAGCGAGCTCCTCGGCTACACTCCCAACAAGTCTTGCATGTACTAATGAGGCAGGAGTTAACCCATCCACTTCTAAGTTTGTTCTTCCTCTTGGCGCAACCATAAATATGGACGGAACTGCTCTATATGAAGCAGTGGCAGTGATGTTTATTGCCCAGGCTTATGGAATTGAGTTAAGTATTGGACAACAAGTTATCGTTTTTATAACAGCAACCTTAGCGGCGATCGGTGCCGCAGGAATTCCACAAGCAGGGTTGGTAACAATGGTGCTAGTATTAACCGCTGTTAATCTTCCATTAGAAGGAGTGGGGCTATTGCTTGCAGTAGATTGGTTTTTAGATCGATTTAGGACCACTATTAATGTTTGGGGTGATAGCGTAGGTGCGGCAGTTGTAGAGCAAATGACGCAGCAAAAGAACAAAATTAAGGGCTGAGGTTAGAACTATAGATTTTAATTTTTTTATCGCGTCTAAGAGTTGTCAAGTAGTCCTTCCACATGACAGCAGAGCGTGGTCTTATAATAAAATCGCGCGTCTTATCCAACGCATCTCCACCTGCTTCCGCAACAGCTGGCGCTTGCTGATTATGGACCCTAATGATAGCAATTGTGCTTTCATCGTATTCGATTTTGAGGTAATGAGGATTATTGTTTTGTAATTCAACGGCAAAAGCTTTATTTCTTACATTAAGTGGAATCTTCTCAGAATAACGGTCAATACTTTTGTTTAACTTCCAGCTTAATTTTTCCTTCTGAAACGTTTCGGATTGCCCCCCGGACTCCCTTAATTCTGTTATGATTGAATCTACAAATTTCATGGTTTCATCTTTTAATTTAGCGTCGGTTAAATCTTTTTCTACCTTATCCCGTACATCCTTTAATTCAGGGGTAATTGCTTTTTCATATTTCTTTACTCTGAACAAAAATAGGATATCCCCCGCTGTTTCGACAGGCTCACTATTATACTTATTATCCAATACATCATCATTGAAGACTTTTGGAACCGACGAGGCGCCGAAGTCAACAATGAATCGCTCTTTAGTAATTAATCCTGTTTCCTGTCGCTGTAGTCCTAACGTTGACGAAACCAGATCAAGACTATCAGGATTTTCAAAAGCCAACTCAGCCATCAGTTCAGCACTTTCAACGTAAACCTGCTCAGTTCTACGATCAAATTCATCCTCCATTATCTGAGACTTAACATCATCAAAAGATAACGTCTTAGCTGGATTAATCACATTCAATTTTACAACATGCGTACCAAATTCAGTATCTATGGGCTTAGAAACCACCCCCGCTTCAGTTAAAGCAAAGACCGCATCGTCTAGGGGCCCAGGTAAATCACCACGATTTAGATTTTCGACTGAGTCTAGTTCAATTTCAATTTTGCCATCAATAGTTTGGGATATTTCGTATAAATTCTTACCATCTGACAACAGACTGAAGATTTTACCAATTATTTCGCTTCTGGCCTTATCCTCTAACGTCGGGTTCTCCTTAATTAGCAGGTACTCAATGCTTCTAGTTTCGGGCGTAGTGTAAGATCCTATATTAGATGTATAGATGTTCCGCAAAATTACTTCCTCAATTTTAGGCAAAGACCCCTTTATCGATTCACGACTTAGTTTCAAATATTCTAAGGCAAGTTTTTCTTTGGTTTTATAAGACTCTCTGTTTTGCTGATAAAATTCTTCTAACTCTTGTTTTGTTAAGATAATATCTTCGGATTTTGGGAATATTTTTATCAACGCTAAACTGATATCTCGTTTTTGGTTCCTCAACTGAAAAAGAAAAGAGTTTTCTGAATCAGTCGAAAATTCCGATCCAAGTATGCCCAATTTAATGTGTGATCTAAGGACGTCCGAAGCAACACTTGCCTCAAATTCCTTTGTAGTAGTTCCTGTTCTCGCAAGAAGCGACTCATATCTTTCTCTTGAAAAACCATCCTCATCATAGAAAGCATCAACATCTTTTAATTTTTTAACCAATGAATCATCGCTAATTTTGATTCCTGCGTCAGCGATCACTTGATCTAAGACTATTTCATCTATCATAAGGTTAAGTGTTTGTAATTTTATAAAATCACTTGACCATAAATCAGGGTCAGTCTGGGTCTGCAAATTATCCTCAGTTTGTTGCCTGATAATTTTTATTCTATCAATCAAATCGGTAAGTGTAATCTTATGAGAATCTACTTCAGCAACCGTAACATCACCTTGACCGGTAAAGTAACTTTGGATTCCAAACAACGCAAATGTCAAAGAGATCAAGAAAACAATGATCCCTACAATTAACCCTTGTGATTTATCCCGTATTAATTGGAGCATTTTTCAAACTAAGATTTCGAGGATACGATTTCTTCAAGAGTCTCTAGTAATGTCGGCCGAAATCTCTCGTAACATTCACTCATTGGAAAATGACCAAGACCTTTAAGAGTTTTATAGTTTGCGCCCTTTATTTTTTTAACAGATTCTTCAACGTGATCAGGGGGGCAGGTAAAGTCATATTCACCAGCATAAACAAAGACAGGAAGTTTTGTACCATCTATTGATTTAGCGATATGCTCATCACCGTTGTCAACACCCCAAAGGTGGAGGTCGTTTCTGATAACCCTCGGAGAAGAGCTTTGTATGGTTCTATTGATTTGCCGGTCAACCTTAGATATATCGGGGGCCATTACCGAATCCATCAAACCAGGCATATTCATTTGGGTATTTATATCTGGATCTATCCACCAGTCATGAAAAAAACCATATGTTGGCGTAGTACCTGCCAAAGAGATAATGCCTCTAAATTTATCGGCATATTTAGCAGCTAAATGAAGCCCAATAACCGCGCCTATACTACACCCTATGAAGACTGGTTTTTCTTTGATTCCTAAAGAATCTATAAAACTCATCACAAATTTAGTAACCCATTCCGAACGCAATAATTGGTCCTCTGAATACAAATCCTTATCACAAGATGGATCTGACTTACCATGCGAGGGAAGATCATAAGCAATGACTCTAAATTTTTTTGTCAATTCTCTGTCTTCAAGAAGATGACGCCATTGCCTATTCTCATTTCCAGCTGTATGTTGACAGATCAAAGGAATACCCTCACCAGCCTCAAAATAAAATACTTTATGACGGGCTCCATCTATCGTAACGTTCGTGTATCTTCCGACCGCCTGCCATTCGTCAAAAAATTCGGGGTCAGATGCTGTTACCAGTGGTCCTTGCAACTCTCGCCCAACTCTTACCCAATTTGAAAATGTAAACCATTGCTGAAAAACTATTTTAATATCCCCATCAAATTTCATGTCACCAATTGCGATCAAGGCAAAAAAATCGTTATAAAGGGCCGGCGGTTTCGGATCCAAAAGCTTAGACCAAACGTCCTCCGACGCGCTAAGAGTTAGAACACTTCTTACCAACGGACCGCTGTCTACGGTGATATTGTCGATCTTACCATTTACTATTGTCAACGTATTTCGCACGCTACCAATTTCAAATGTAATAGGTTCACTGAACCCTCTACCATTCAATGCGCAACCATCATCACTATTTATAGCTTTGACCCATCTATCTAAAAAATCCTCGCCCATTTTCATGTCATTCCCCTCTTGTTTCTATGTACAAAATCATTATTCAGACTTTCGCAATTTATCTAAACTATGGTTGGCCTGACGCTAACAACCAAGACTGGCGGAGCGGACGGGATTCGAACCCGCGACCTCCGGCGTGACAGGCCGGCATTCTAACCAACTGAACTACCGCTCCGATTTGATTCTGGTGGGTGCTGAGGGGATCGAACCCCCGACCTACGCCTTGTAAGGGCGTCGCTCTCCCAGCTGAGCTAAGCACCCAACTATCAGGCTGCAGGGACAAATCTTTTAAAAAGGCAAAACCCCACCCAACGGCAATTATCGTATAAACTTAGCTAAAACTCTAGTGCCGTCGTAATAAATCTGAATCATCGGATTCTTTCGGTTTTTTCTTTGAGACATCTACATCCGACTGTGCGGATTCCAAAGGTTCCGGTAGGGACTGTAGAGCAATTGGAAGAACTTCGTCAATCCATTTAACAGGGACAATTTCAAGACCAGTTTTTACGGCGCCTGGTATCTCCTTGAGATCCCTTTTATTATCATCTGGAATTAACACGGTTTTAATGCCACCCCTTTGAGCGGCCAAGAGTTTTTCTTTAAGACCACCAATCGGCAGCACCTCGCCTCGCAAAGTGATTTCTCCTGTCATAGCAACACTTCTTTTCACTCTTATACCTGTTAACGCCGAGGCCATAGCCAAGCACATCCCAATACCGGCGCTTGGTCCATCCTTGGGGGTAGCCCCCTCGGGGACATGAAAATGAAAATCTTTTTTTCCATAAAAGTCTGCTTTTATCCCTAATGAGTCACTTCTACTTCTAAGCACCGTCATCGCCGCTTTTATTGATTCTTGCATAACGTCTCCCAAACTACCCGTAGATATTTCTCTACCTTTGCCGGGAACGACCGCCGCTTCTATCGTCAGCAGGTCTCCGCCTGTCTGAGTCCAAGCCAGACCAGTAACTTGACCGATTCTATCAGCGTCACCCGCTAGACCATACCGAAATTTTTTGACTCCTAGATACTGCTCAATTGACCGAGGGGTTACCTTTATTGCTTTATCAATTGGCTTTTGGATAATGGCACGAACAACTTTACGGCAAATAGCCGACAACTCCCTCTCTAAGCTACGAACTCCCGCCTCCCTTGTATAGTATCTTATTATTTCTACGATGGACTTATCATTTATATTGATTTCATCATTATCAAGTCCTGCATTTTGAATTGCTTTCGGCATAAGAAAGTTTTTAGCAATATTTGTTTTTTCAATTTCTGTATATCCTGACAGCCTTATAATTTCCATTCTATCTTTAAGAGGCCCGGGAATATCAAGTGTATTAGCAGTTGTCACAAACATCGCTTCTGATAAATCAAAATCCACTTCTAAGTAATGATCGTTAAAACTGTTGTTCTGCTCAGGATCTAACACTTCAAGTAGTGCGGATGCCGGATCTCCTCGAAAGTCCATCGCCATTTTGTCGATTTCGTCCAGTAATATCAGGGGGTTTTTTGTACCGACCTTGGCCATGTTTTGAATTATTTTACCTGGTAACGAGCCAACATATGTCCTTCTATGACCCCTTATTTCAGCTTCATCTCTAACACCGCCTAAAGACATTCTTACAAATTTTCTATTTGTAGCTTTTGCGATAGATTTACCTAAAGAGGTTTTTCCCACTCCAGGAGGTCCAACTAAGCATAGGATGGGGCCTTTTATTTTCTTTACCCTCTGCTGAACTGCCAAATATTCTAGGATCCTCTCCTTCACTTTCTCTAACCCGTGATGATCATTGTCCAATATCTTCTCTGCTTTGTTTAAATCCTTAGATATTTTTGAGCGTTTTTTCCAGGGTAATGAAACAATCCAATCAATATAGTTCCTCACGACTGTTGCTTCTGCGGACATTGGGGACATCATTTTTAATTTTTTTAACTCTGAGTTTGACTTTTTCAAAGCTTCTTTGCTCATCCCTGAATCGTCGATAGACTTCGCTAGTTCGTCGAATTCGTTGGCAGTTTCTTCACCCTCTCCAAGCTCAGTTTGGATGGCTTTCATTTGCTCATTCAAGTAATATTCCCTCTGGCTTTTCTCCATTTGGGTCTTTACCCTGTTACGCAGACTCTTCTCTACCTCCAGCAACTCTATTTCACCGTCCATTAGTGTAATTAACAATTGAAGTCTTTCACGAGTATTTACTGTCTCCAGAATCTTTTGTTTTTGATCGAGCTTGATTGATATGTGAGCAGCGATCGTATCGATAAGTCTAGATACATCATCTATGCCTGCTAAAGAAGCTATGATTTCTGGGGGGACTTTCTTATTTAGCTTTACGTACCTATCGAATTGATTCATCAAGGTCCTAGATAAACTTTGATTTTCTCTCTCACTAAAATTATCATTTTCTAAAAATGTAATTTCGGATAAATAGAACTCTTTTCCACTGGAAAACTTTTCAACTGTGGCTCGTTTGGTACCCTCAACCAAGACTTTAATAGTACCGTCTGGCAACTTTAAAAGTTGTAGTATGTTTGAAACCGTACCTATTGAGTAAATGTCATCCAGACTTGGTTCATTTTCCGCTGCATTTTTTTGCGCTACTAATAATATTTGTTTTCCTGTTTCCATAGCATGTTCTAAGGCCGCAATCGACTTCTGACGACCTACAAACAGTGGAATCACCATATGGGGATAAATTACGACGTCTCTAAGAGGAAGGACCGGAAATTCTTTATTCTGTTCGCTCATTTAAATCTCCTGTAGATTATCAATATGTTCATTCAAAAATAAATCCCGCCCTAGTCGCGTTGAGAGGATTTAATCGGAGGCAGCTTTTGCAGGGCTTGAATTTTCAAATATGATCAAAGGTTTTGATTCACCTGATACGGAGGCTTCGTCTACAACGACTTTAGAGACATTGTTTAGCGAAGGTAGTTCGTACATTGTGTCCAAAAGAGATTCTTCTAAAATAGAACGTAAACCTCGTGCACCCGTCTTTCTTTCAACAGCTTTCTTTGCAACAGCTTCCAAAGCCTCGTCTCTGAATTCTAAACTGCACGATTCCATTTCAAAGAGTCTATTATATTGTTTTGTAAGAGCATTTTTAGGCTCTAATAATATTTCAACAAGCTGTGCTTGATCCAACTCATTCAAAACGGCCATAACTGGAAGTCGCCCGACAAATTCAGGAATTAAACCATACCTGATTAAATCTTCCGGTTCGACGCTGTGTAACACCTCTGAACTTGAGATTTTCTCTTTTTTTGTTTTAACTTCCGCCGAAAATCCGATTCCACCCTTCTCTGATCTCTCTCGAACAATTTTGTCTAGGCCGGCGAAGGCTCCCCCACATATAAATAAAATATTGCTAGTATCGACTTGTAAAAATTCCTGTTGCGGGTGCTTTCGGCCTCCTTGAGGAGGTACTGAAGCTACTGTTCCTTCGATTAATTTTAGCAGCGCTTGTTGCACTCCTTCCCCAGAAACGTCTCTAGTTATTGAAGGATTGTCAGACTTCCTAGAAATCTTATCAATTTCATCGATATAAACAATCCCATTCTGAGCTCTTTCCACGTCATAATCACATTTCTGAAGTAATTTTTGGATTATATTTTCAACGTCTTCCCCCACATAGCCAGCTTCTGTCAAAGTTGTTGCGTCGGCCATGGTGAAGGGAACATTAAGCAATCTCGCAAGTGTTTCGGCAAGGAGTGTTTTACCGCTTCCTGTTGGGCCGATAAGAAGAACATTGCTCTTAGCTAACTCGATATCCTCCTTACCTGTTCTGTTGTTGAGGCGCTTATAATGATTATATACAGCGACCGAAAGAATCCTCTTTGCTCTTTCCTGACCTATCACGTAATCATCTAGACTCTGGTTTATTTCAGCAGGGACCGGTAAGTTACCGTTGACTTCCGAATCCGACTCTTCAATTTCTTCCCTGATAATATCGTTACAAAGCTCAACGCATTCATCGCAAATGAAGACAGAGGGACCTGCAATTAACTTTCGAACTTCGTGTTGGTTTTTTCCGCAAAAAGAACAATGTAGAGTGCGGTTTTCTTCTGTGCTATTTGTTGAATCAGTCATTTTAAAATTCCCTGATTTTAATAATTCTTACTTTCTTTCATTTAAAACTTGATCAATTATACCGTATTCTTTGGCTTCCTCCGCACTCATAAATCTATCCCTATCGGTATCCTTCTCGATAGATTTCAGAGTCTTACCGGTATGCTTTGACAATATTTTATTTAATTTATCTCTTGCTTTCAGAATTTCTTTTGCATGGATATCAATATCACTGGCTTGGCCTGAATAACCTCCAAGTGGTTGATGTATCATTATCCGAGAATGAGGAAGACAAAAACGCTTCCCACTGGTCCCGCCTGCCAGGAGAAGGGCTCCCATACTCGCAGCTTGACCGATGCAAGTAGTGCTGACGTTTGGTTTAATGTATCTCAATGTATCGTAGATTGCTAGACCGGCAGAGACGGATCCTCCGGGGGAGTTAATGTATAAATTAATATCTTTATCCGGATTTTCTGATTCTAGAAACAGGAACTGTGCAACTATGACGTTAGCCACAGCGTCGTCCACTGGGCCTACAAGGAAAATGACTCTTTCTTTCAGTAACCTTGAATAAATGTCGAAAGCCCTCTCCCCTCGAGCTGACTGTTCCACTACCATAGGCACTAGATTTAAAGCTTTCATATAAATATTATCTCGTTTTATGCATCTTTTGGTTATTACGAATCATTAGTCTGCATCGGATTAGATAAATCGTCAAATGTTGTTTCTACATCCTCTATGACACAATTAGCAATAGCATAATCCACTAATTTTTGTTCTAAAATTGTTGACTCAAGGGCTTGAATCTGCTGAGGGTTTTCCGAATACCATTTGATCACCTCACTTGGATCCTTATAAGATCTAGCAAAAGTTTCGATCTTCTCTTTTACTTCTTCTTGTGATACCGAAACTGAGCTAGATTTTACTAAATCTGATACGACTAAAGCGGTTTTTAGTCTTTTTTCGGCTTCTTCATCAACTTGTTCTGTAAACTTCTTAGATTTTTCATCCACCTTTTTGCCTTGCGCTATCCATTGTTGTTGAATTTGAGCTTTGGAATTTTCAACCTCTTTTTGTAATAGAATCTTTGGCAATAAAAAGTTAGCTTTTTTAAGGTTTTTATCTAAAATCTGTTCAAAAATTTTTTTTCCTACCATTTGTTCGGATTCAGCCTCTATCTTCTTTTTAATTTCCTGCTTCATTTCGACAATCGAACCACTATCAAATCCGAGTTTCTTTACAAAATCCTCGTTTATATCTGGCAAGATAGGGGACTCAATTGATTTTACATTCACATCAAAGACGGCGGTTTGGTTCGCAACTTCTTCGCTAGGATATTCTTTAGGAAATTTTACCTTTATTTTCTTTTCCTCATCTTTCACTACTCCTACCAGACCTTCATCGAAATCCTTCAGCATTTGACCAGAACCAACGATAAAATCAAAATCTTCCGCATCGCCTCCTTCAAAAGATTTGCCTTTGATTGACCCTTTGAAAGATATCACGACTTTATCCCCGACTATTGATGGCCCGTTCTTTTCCTTCCAGTTTTTATGCTGTTCTTGAAGCTTAGAGATAATTTTATCTACATCAGAGTCTACTATGCTTACTTTGGCGCGTTGAATTTTCAATTCTTCGAATGGCAGGGTGTTTATATCGGGAAAAACTTCAAAAATCGCCACATATATCAGATCTTCTCCTTCAGTCGCATTTGTAACATTAACTTGAGGTGGAGCAACAGGTGAAATCTTTTCGGACGCTATTGCTTTTTGAAAAGAGGTTTGAATTAAATCATTAATGACCTCATTTTTGGCCTCTTGTCCAAATTTCTTTCTTACAATACCTATAGGAACTTTGCCTTTTCTGAAACCATCAATTTTTGCGTTTCTTTGTATTTTTGCTAATTGCTCAACAATCTTTTGAGTGAAATCTTTTGATGAGACTACGACTTTTAATGAGCGCTCTAATTCCGTATTTTTTTCTAATACAATTTCCACTTGCACCTTTCCAATATCAGTAAATTTAAATTTAATTCAAACTTTTTAATGTGCGAAAGGAGAGACTCGAACTCTCACGGGTTACCCCACTGGTACCTAAAACCAGCGCGTCTACCAATTCCGCCACTTTCGCATTATTACTTTAATTTAAAAAATATACAAAGTTCGAAGCACTAATAATAACGCATGTCATTACCGTTATTCTATTAATATTATGATTTTTAAAGAGCAACCTGCGATTGCTTGAGACAAAAATTTCTTATATCGTAACTTTTGTGAACAATTTCGAATCATTTGTAGACTATTTAGTTACAGTTGTCTGGGGCATCCCTTTAGTTGCGTGTGTAGTTGCCACAAGTGCTTATCTTCTTTTCGCCACACGATTAAAACCTTACTTTTATCTGAAACATGCTTTTAAACTACTTTTTATTAGAAAAGAAAATAGAGGCTTAGGTACAAACTCCCACTGGGGCGCCCTTACAACCGCATTAGGAGGAACAATCGGAATGGGTAACATTGCCGGAGTAGCCATAGCACTTCAGATTGGCGGATCCGGCGCAATTTTTTGGATGTGGATAACAGCAGCATTCGGAATGATCATAAAGTTTTTTAGTTGTTCTCTGTCTTGTGTTTATCGGCAAAACGTTGGCAAATCTGGTTATGTTGGTGGTTCAATGTATACAATAATCTTGGGTTTAGGGAATAATTTTCGCTGGCTTTCTTACACATTTTCATTTTTCGGAATGATAGGATGCCTTGGAATATTTCAAGCAAACCAACTGTCTGCTGTGCTTCTTGCAAAATCTCAGTTACCTTCCTTTATTCCTAGCATTATTATCATCGGATTAATTTTTCTAACCCTCAAAGGAGGAGTGAAGCGTCTAGGTTCCTTTTCTAGTGTTTTCCTACCGATAATGGGTGGATGCTATCTAATTATCTGTTTAACTATAATTATTATAAATTTGGATCGCTTGGGCGATATCAGCCGCTCAATATTTTTGGGCGCTTTTGATCCAAACGCCGCGATAGGTGGCGTTCTCGGACTATCAATAAGAGACACAATAATAACCGGCGTCAAAAGAGCAATTTTTTCGAATGAGGCAGGAGTGGGAACGGAAACCCTAGCCCACAGTACCGCAAAGACAGAGTATCCAATCAGAGAGGGGCTTGTTGCCATGATCGGTCCGATTCTTGATACTCACGTGATTTGTACCGCTACAGCACTGATTATTCTATCAACCGATTTGTTAGGTAATACAGAATCAATGGGGATAT
>MDTB01225739.1_pt1 | contig 65593 bp, 55 predicted proteins | sample 811161 | NCBI WGS metagenome assembly MDTB01 (sample SAMN05326650, study PRJNA326480) | marine metagenome | isolation source: seawater | place: Mediterranean Sea | collected 2009
AGGAGGAGGACAGGATAATGTATTTCAAGAAGAGAAAAGATGGTTATCATGGGGTAGAGACATCTCAATAAGAAAAGATATAATTTACATTGCTTTGATTGACACAGACCTAGAAGTAGAGTATAATAAATTACAAGAAGAATTTGATAATCCTACTGGAAACATTTGGGTTGTTAATCATAAAGAATTACAAGAAAGATTAATTAAGTATTGATGCAATCAAAACAATTGTTAGGTCAGTATTACACAACTACTGACCCTTTTAATAATTCTGATGCTTTTAAAGCATGGTATAGTTTAGTACCTAAAAATGAACCAGTATTAGAACCATTTGCAGGTGCAGGGAATCTATTTGATTTCATAGATGCAGCATGGGTAGGTTATGATGTTGACCCTCAACATTTTAATGTAGAGATAAGAGATACTATAAAAGATTTTCCTAAAGATTATCAAGTATGTATTACTAATCCACCATACTTAGCAAAGACAATTATATCAAGAAAAAGACTACCAGTAATTGTAAAGCATGAAGATTTATACCTTGACTGTTTACAATTAATGTTAGATAATTGTGATTATGTTGCAGCAATTATACCATCAACATTTTACAATCAGAATCTATTTAAGGATAGATTATTTGCATGGGATAAATTTGATATGAAACTATTTTCAGATACAGATAATCCTGCAGGTGTAGCATATTTTGTACCTCAACAAACAACTACACAATTATATGTCAATGGTCAATGTATTCAAGTAGATGATAATTTTATTCCTCGATCATCTGATTTTCCTGTCACATTTAATCCACCTGATTTTAGTGATTATATTATTATTGGTATTGATACAACAGAAAAGGATAACATCTATCTAAGAAGAATGAAAGACGAGGATAGAAGAGGACTTGTTAATGCTAGTCTTAAATGTAAAGGAACTAATAGAAATATATTTCCTATTGAATCATCATACCTTAGAGATAAACATATACCTCTATTCAATGAAGCAATGGAAGAATACAGACAACAAACAAATGATTTCTACATGACAAGTTTTAAATCAACTCAAAAGAGTGGTAAGTATCGTAAGAGAATATCATTCAAGGAAGTAAGATGGTTATTGGAGAAGGTAATATTATGAGAAATACAATATTATATGGAGACTGTAGAGATACACTCAAACAATTTGATGAACAGGCAAGAACTTGTGTAACTTCGCCACCTTACTATGGATTAAGGAACTATGGTAATGAAGAGAATCAGATAGGACAAGAGAAGACACCAGAAGAGTTTATAGATCAACTGGTAGGAGTATTCAAAGAGGTTAGGAATGTATTAACTGATGATGGAACTCTATGGGTTAACTTAGGTGATAGTTATTATAACTATCGACCAGGAAAAGGTCAATCATATCCTAAACAAACAGTAAGTAAGACTAATCAAGACCTACCAACACAATGTAATAAACGTGGTAATAAATTAGAAGGACTCAAGGAAAAGGATTTAATTGGCATCCCTTGGATGTTTGCATTCGCAATGAGAGCAGACGGATGGTATCTAAGACAAGATATTATCTGGCATAAACCTAATCCAATGCCAGAATCGGTGAAGGATAGATGTACTAAATCACATGAGTACATATTTTTATTATCAAAGAACAAAAAGTATTATTATGACAATGAAGCAATCAAAGAACCTGCAAAAGACTGGGGTACAAGAGACCGCACTAAAGGTAAGTACCATAATACTGGTAGTGGGTTGGTTCCTCATAGTGGGTTATCCAAGTCTTATGACAGGAAAAATAAACGTGATGTTTGGTCAATAACAAATAAACCATTTAAAGGAAGTCACTTCGCTGTTTTTCCACCTGACTTAATTACACCTTGCATATTAGCAGGGAGTCAGGAAGGTGATATAATTTTGGATCCATTCATGGGATCAGGAACTACTGCTATGGTTGCAAAGCAATTGGGTAGAGATTATATCGGATGTGAGTTGCATGAAGAGTACGGTAATTTGATAGACCAACGTGTGCCAGTTGAAGAAGTTGCACAACAGACCACAAATCCTCTACAAGACCTGTTATATTAATAGTGGGGAAACAAACCTACCAACATAAGACTTTCAAGGTTGCGGACACCGAACGTGAAGTCATTAGATGACTAAAGATTTAACTAGCATAGTTAAAACCACTCGCATACGCATTTAAGTCGAACTTAAGCAGTTGGTTATGTTTTGTTTCCTCTCGTCTATAGAACTGGTTATTCTATAGGTCAGTCCACTTTTTTTGTTTGTGGTGGACAGTTGGTTAAGTGGTACAGACCCCTTCACAGGGGTCTTTTTTATGCTATAATAAGAGTATTCAAAGGAAATTATGTTTTCAGATACACTAAGACCACACCAGACCAGAGCATACAACGCAATGACTTCTGGCAACGGTAAGGTTATCATCCCTACAGGTGGTGGTAAAACATTCATCATGATCGCTGACTGTATCAGAGAACTATCAACTAAATCAGATCAAACTATTGTAGTTGTTGCACCTCGTATATTATTAGCGAATCAGTTATGTGCAGAGTTTTTCGAGCAGAACTTAGACGGTAAGCATAATCTTACAATAGAGTGTTTACATGTTCATAGTGGTGAGACAATCCACGCAAGTACTCTTAAGACAGATCATATTGTAAGATGGCAAAACAATGTGATGCAGCAGGGAGAGAATCGTATCATCTTTACAACATATCACTCACTCAAAAGAGTTGTTGATAGTGGTATTCTAATTGATACAATTTACTTTGATGAAGCACACAATGGTACATCAAAGAACTTCTTTATACCTATCGAACAGATAAGTCACAGACCTAGAACTCGTAAGTTTTTCTTTACTGCAACACCTAAAGTGTCAAGAGGTAAGAAGAGTGTCAACGGTGTAAGAGGAATGTGCAACGGTTCAGTATTTGGCAGAACATTAGAGCAAACAACTGCACAGGAACTTATTGATGGTGGTTCAATACTACCACCCGAAGTAATACCATTCGAGACAGACAGAGTAAGAGACAGATACAATGCTCATGAAGTTGATGCTGACAATCTTAAGGATATGATCGAGGACATGACAGTTATCAATCCTAAGATTTTAGTAGCAGGACAATCAACTGCTAACATTTTCGCTATCCTTACAAAAACTGATACACTTGCATGGTTATACATGCAGGGATATGACGTTATGCACATCACATCAAAGTATGGTGCTAACATCAACGGTAAGAAAGTAGGAAGAGAAGAGTTTTTCAATACTCTTACAGAATACGGTAAGGATGAGAACAGAAAGTTTATCATATTCCATTACTCTATATTATCTGAAGGTATCAATGTAGCAGGTCTCACTCATACTATTATGTTGAGAAATCTACCTACTATCGAAATGGCACAAACTATTGGTAGAGTTATCAGGATACACCCTAAGGACAGAGCAGCAATGGCAGAGGGAAAAGTTCCAGTAGGAGCATATGAATTATACCATAAACCTTATGGTAAAATATGTGTTCCCTTATCAGGAAAGTACTCTCAGAGAATTGCTAAGAAAATACAGGATGTAGTTGACTATATCTTTATAGAGGGTATTCCACCCTTAGCATATGTTTAGTGTGTCACTTATATTAGTGGCACAAGTGACCTAGTAATTGGTTTATCCATCCTTTATAATATTAGTATAAACAACAAACAAACATTATGACCAGAGCAGAATACGAGTTAGTTTACTCAGCAATCAGATCTTACAGAGTTTACATGACAGATGCAGAAGAGGTACTCTCAGAGAAAATCTTAGATGACCTATTCTATCCTAGTTTTGATGCACTCTCAGAGAAAACAGGTCAGGAACTAGAGGACATGGTGGACTCAGATTATGACGAAAGTGGAGAGAGATCTGATACAGTCATATCAAGAAATGGTGTAAAATCACTCAACTTCAGATAATCATGAAAATAGAAATCACATTTGATGAAGCATATCAGTTTATTAAACTGTATGATATTCTTAGGGATATGGATATGCCTTTAACATCAAAACAAATGAGTGTATTTGAAAAAATACAAGATCAACAAGTGAACTATTCAGCAAAAGTTGAAAAGGCACAAAACAAACAACCTACTATGGAGTGGTAAATGTACAGAATCACAATTCACGAAAACAACACAGGCACAATTGACTTCAAAACAAAAGAGGAACTTGAAGCATGGATTAAAGACCCATTTTTTGAGGGAGTGGAGTGGGATTATGCTGACTATGAAGTATTCCACAGGACATTTTTTGCTGAGGAAAATGTAGGAACTGCTGACGCTAGACAACAGGATATTACAAATTGGGTATGGAAAGAGAATAGTGCATGACAGTTATATTAGTGGCACAAGTCACCTACCATTAGGATTATCCATCCATTATAATAGTACTATAAGCAACAAACAAACATGACCAACAATCTTACAACCCAAAAGTATTGGAACATATGCGGATTTCTAAATGATGAAGAAGTCCTAAAAGTATATGACATTATTGACAATGCACTCGACCGTAAGGGATGGGTAGGCATGGCAGATAACGGAGAGTTATCCATTCGCATCTATGATGACAATCTAAAACAAAACATAGATGCAGATACAGAGTATGAAGCATCACCTTTTGGTGGTGAAGACGATTTCTTTTACGAGAACTAATCATGGACAAAGCACTAATTAACGAACTAAAATCATTTTTAGTTGAGAGATATGTAGATAACATGTCAACAAAAGATCTAGTTCAATATGTCATGGATGATCTTGATGACCTATACAAAAACATGCCAGATGAAGAGTTTATTGATGAAGCAAAAAACTACTGGGATGATGGTTTTGGCGAAGTTATTGATGAGATTCAAGACTACATGAAAACACCTTTTAAAAACCCATTAAGAGAATCATTCGAGGAAACTAACTAAATGAGAAGAAAAGTTGTAATTACAAATCAAGACACTTTTATAGAGTGGAACTTGACTAGGATTATTAAATCATTCTATCCATTATTAGATGATTTACAAGTTAGCATACTTGCAGAGGATTTAAAAAATGATGGAGATTGGGATTTCTTTCCTGATGAGATTCATAAAGTATTAATTGAGTATTGTTATGAAAAAGGTATCACACTGGAGGACTATGCGAAATAGTCACTATGCCACTTATATTAGTGGCACAATAGCACTCATATTAGTGTTATCATCCTCTATAATAGTAGTATAACAAACAAAGATTATGACCACTCTTACAGAAACAACACTAGAGCAAAGAGTCGCAGAATGGACTCAAACATATGCTGATACTATTACAGAAAACTATCGTCAGTATCACATGAACACATTACAGGGAAATCTATCAGGTAATTATCCAGAGTATGCTAGACAGCAATTAGATGCTATCGAAAATGGTGAAGCGAACTTGATGCACTTCAAAGTTAAAACTGGTAAGAAGTATTACAAGATAGTTCAACAGGAATTTGAGACTTGGACAGGCAGCAGACATTTTGGAAAATTCAGAGACGCTTCAGTTCATGCATTTGTTGACAAGAAAACTGGACAAGTGTACAAACCTGCATCATGGGCAGCACCCGCAAAGCATGTAAGATATGACATGAGAATTATTACTCAACGTCAGTTATTACATAATCCTAATTTCACAGGATGGGCAGGTGGTTATCTCTACATGAGATAATCCACTCTCACTTAAAAACCTTATTCATTATTAACATGGCAAAAAACAAAGAACCAAAACTTCCTAATCTACCTAAGAAGAATAGAAAACCAAAACCTTATCTAGTTCAAACTGAACACTTAGATATTGAGTTTATATCCAAAAAGGTTTATAAGCAGTGTTTAGAGCATTGTGATCTCATGGGAGTGAACTTAGAACATTATATGCTAGAGTTCAATATTAATGAAGACAATGTTATGCCAGTTTAATTACTGGCACAAGTTACCTACCATTATGGTATTATATCCTTTATAATATTACTATAAGCAACAAACAAACATGACCAACTTCAGAGAATTTTTAGACTACTGCATGTCATTCTACAATCCTTATAATGGATTATATCCTATTGATGGATTAACCAGAGAAGAGTTAGCACTTGCTACTCTCAACTATCTTGACCTAATCGCATCATGTGATGGTGATATGACATGGGGAGAGGGTGATTCTTTAGATCGTGAGAGAGTGAGAGATATTCTTATTGAAACAAGATCACATAATCAAGCATTTGAAGATCTTATTATAAGAGAGGGGTTAACAGCATAATGTCAAATTACGAAGCATTACTCACTCTCATAGGAGACATCAACAACAATTTCGCTCATATCGAAGACGAGAATGTTGCTGATATATGTGATGGGGACATCAAATTGCTAGACAAAGCAGTCAAAAGATTCAAAACTCAAGTATGGGAGAATCAACTAAAATGATAACACCTCGAACACCTCGGAAAGTCAACCTCGAAGATTTCGATATTTATTATCTAATGAATCAGGAAGAAAAAGAGCAACTTACTGAATTATTATGTGAAGTTGTTGCTCGGTCAGGATATTCACTAGACTATTTTGACTATGATATAAAAGGTACAGCAGAGAAGACCGATTTAAAAGATGAGTGTGCCACTTAGAATAGTGTCTACTTTTACTACCATTTGGGGATTCTATCCTTTATAATAGTATTATACAAACGAATTTTAATTATGAGAAAATACACTTTGACCGACCAACAAGATCAAGTACTTGTACAAATGCTATCATTTTTTACTGACATGGGATTAAATGATGATATGAATGCAGATGATTTCGATTCACTATTTGATGTTATCATGAGTAATGGAGATTCAAACTAATGAGTCATGCAATCAACGACCAACTTCTTGAAACAATATATGAAGAAGTTTTATCCGAACTATTTGAAAAATACAAGTGGGATGTGATCTCTCGTAAGACTATAGAGAGCGAAGCAGAAAAATTAACCTATCAACGATTCGAGGACATGCAATGAAACCAGTTAAGAAAAAGGACAATTTTGAAATTTTCAACGAGTGGTTAGATACTTGCCCTTTCGAGGAGTGCAATTATATAACGACAAAAATGTGCTACAATCCTAAAACTAAATGTATGGAAGTATCTTTCCCCATACCCAAATTGAAGAAAATCCATAAAGACTATTATACAGACTCACTAGCAGAATTTTATACATGAGTGTGCCAATTATATTACTGGCACATGTGACCTAGTAATTGGCATTATCATCCTTTATAATAGTACTATAAGCAACAAACAAAGACCTATGAACAAAACTCAAACAGTAATGAACAGAATAGTACAAGTTGACAATTTTCAGAATATGGCATGTTGTTGTGCTGACTGGAATGAATTTGTAATCGAGTTAGCAGAGTGGGGTGTTGACGGATGTGCAAAAGTTGATTTTGACGATCCAGAATTAGACGTTCCTACATTAGATGCTTTCATACATTCAGAAAACGGATATGTAAGGGAGGTTGCATAATGAGACCTAATTTATATGAACAGATGTTTCAAACACTTCTCTCAATGGAATTTGGGAGAACATTTTGGTTAGACAAAAATTGGGAACTGTATTCAGCACCAACTTTTAAAGATGGTACAACTGACTGGGATAGAAATGGACTTGTATCAGAGTGGACAGACCTCGAAGGTCTCAACCTTAATGCACTTTTAGACATTCAAAAAACTTTAGTAGTAGAAAGAACTAAGGAGGAACTTCGCAATGTGTAATCGACAAAATACAAAGATGCTTGCCCTCGACCCATTAGTATATCAAGCATTATTGGAACAAGATGAAAAAGATCGGCAACAATTACGTCAATCTAGTTATTACTCAGAGGAACTAATTAACCCTCGTAGATAACACTTATCCGAGTAAATTCGCACCGAATGTGGTTGCTCGCCCGATTTTTTACTCATATAAGTAATAACATAATGAGGATTATTTGGGTATTATGTCAACAACTTGGACATTAATTCCTTGGAGTGAGTTAACACATAGTGTAGACACATTACAAGCATTAGATAACAACAAACCAACTATGACTTACCTCGATTTGTATCAACAATTAAGCGAATTAAACAGCGATCAACTAACACAAACTGTCAGTATATATGACAAAGATGTAGAAGATTTTTCGCATGCAGATTCTACACTAATTAACATTAATGACCAGATACATATCGGGATATAATGTTAATGAAATATAGTGAATTTATCTTAGGAAAGTATATACAATCCCCCAAAGAAAGGGAGGGTTATATTAATTTTATATGTAAAGATTACATCACACTATGTTTAAATGAAATACCCCATAATAGTGAGTATGCGGAACATTCAGTTCTACCATATAGGCAAGTGTTATTGTTAATTTATAGGTGTAATTGGGATGAATTAAATGTTATCGAAGGGCGAAAGAATAGATATGCAAAATAATAAGAATTCTAGTGATAATAACGACTTTAAGATAATAACTAAGGAAGAGGTATTGTACGTCTATGTGACATTAAAGGAATTAACAATTATCATCTGGGAGTATATCAGAGAGAAGTATTTAAAGAGGAAAGATACAGATAAACCCCCAAATCCGCAGAATTAAGTATAAACAATAAATGGTTAATTAAATGTATTAGTGTTTAGTTAGTATAGGGTAGTATCCTTCCGTAAGTAATACTTTTAGCGTGTAAATACCCATCTGTCAAGTACTATTAGTAAACGCACATTTTCTTGACAAGTTATAAGAATTATGCTACAATTAACCTTGTAGAGGTTTAAGAATACTAATGCTATTTCTTCCTGATAAGTATCAACAATTGTGGGATAACTTCCCCACTATATGTAACGAATTAAAAGTGGAGTTATGTCAGTTTCTTCTTGATACTGAGCAGACACACTATAATGAGTTTATCGAAAAATACTGTAACTACTTCCTGGAAGAAGGTTACTGCTACTATGTGCCAATAAAATAAGTGTCACAGGGATTGGTGACAACAGGTAACGCCTTGTTATAATAGATGTATACCAAAGGAACATTTAAAAATGAGACTAACACCAATCGGAACAAACCAGACAGAAATCGAAACTTCAGAAGCAAGGATTTTCTTTTCTTATTCTACCCCTGTTGCTGCTTACATATTTGGCGAGGGTTTTGTAAGATCAGAGGATTTCTTCTCAGTCACTACATCTCGTCACATTAATAAGTGGATCGGTGTTTGTTCTAAAACTGATGATATTAAAAGGGTTTCACAGTCCAGACTTGACAACCTTGCTTAAATATACTATAATAGGGGTAATCACACCCCTTTTTTATTACCTATGACTTAAGACTTGCACCACTAAATATAAACAATAACAGTCGAGATCGCAGTCACTGTAAGGGTTCTCGCGGTATCTGCGGGCGGTGTAACTAAAAACGCTTAAGTCCCTAACCTACAAAGGTTCCCCAGAGGCAGTATATTATTCATATTAAAGTTAACTTCCTATATAAAAAAATTCCCAGAAAAAAAATGGCATCAATACCCCACCAAGAAACAAGAACATGGGCAATGCAACAACTCATGCATAAGGAAGGATGTTTATACACTAGCATGTATGAATGTGCCCAACAATACACTGATATATGGGGTGATTTGCAAGATAAAGAAAAACTATATAAGTCATGGGAATGCTTTGCAACAAGAATACCTAATAATAGACTATAATGGATACACTTAATATGTCAAAAAGATTCACCACGAAACTCCTTGAAGATGATTTCGGTGACCTGCAACTTACTATACCGTATGATATATGTGAAGAGTTTGGTTGGGACGAGACTACAGAGTTTGAATACGAGATGTCAGATGATGGTTCTATACACTTTAAACCTTTAGATAGATGAAATACGTACTCCTTAATGAAGAGTTTGTCCCTCAAGGTTCTTTTGCTTCTATAGAAGAACTAAGAAGATTTCTTTGTGATAGGAAGTACGAACATGATTGTGATAAAGATATCTCTTGCACATTTGATTACATTAAAGGTATAAAATGGCATTTCGAGATAGTAGAATGAGTCAAAAAAAGAAAAAACTAAATAACCTTGTAAAGGTTTCTGAAATAGATAGGTTATATCACCCAAACCCACAACAACTCTGGGAAGAGTATCATCGAGTAATACTTCCTCCTATACGTGGTACTAGAGATGAATAAGAAATTAGAGAAGATATTAGAACCTATAGTCCTATCAGGAGTGGTAGTATTCTTCGGATTTGTGTTCCTGATAGAAACATTGGATCTATTTGTAATTAGACCCATCTATCAAAAGTTGTTTAAGAAAAAAAAGAGGCGACGCAAACGTGGATGATCCAAAGATCTGTCCTATATGTGACGCAAGATGGTTAGAAGGACAGTTATATTGGAATACAGGACGAGAAGCATGTCCACATGACCTTGCAGGTATGGTATGCAATTGTATCAAACCCAATTTCAAGTGTGTGAACCCATGCAAAGGTTCTACCTCTGGGATTACATGGAGACATTCAGAAGAAGAAATAGATGAATTCTTTGACAGTGTACTTGACAATGATGAATAGATAGTCTATAATATAAAAAAATCTAGAACTATGGCACTTCATATGCGTGAGATACTTATCAGAGCAGTCCTTGCACATGCTCACGGTGAGATAGAGAAGCATAAAGCAAATGTAAACGTATACCTTGAGAACCCTGCAGGTATCGGAGAGCATTCAGATATTACTGAAGCAATACAAACTGAGTTAGACCACATATCCCGTTACCACGATCAGGTCGAGGTTCTCAACAAATACTTTGTTAGTAAGACATGAGTGAGCAAGAAATAGACCCATATGCACAAGCATTGAATACTGTCAATGAATGTATCATAAAATTAGCAGCAAGAACGCAAATAATAGAAGAATATGTTGCAGAAACACCATCTTTGGATAAAATACAGTATAATCCGAAGAATACTGAAGAAAACTTGAACTTTTATCAAATAATTAACGATTTATACGAAAAAATCGAGATAATTGATAAAAAAGTTGATAATTTGCACCGTTGGTGCCGAAAATAGTCCAAACTACCCCGCGAGCGACCACAATTATGGCAATGTATAGAAATGGTATTCAAGTTAATGAAACCAAACCTAAGAAGACAAGACAAGGAAACGGAGCACATACAAAGTACTCTGCAACTGCTAGTAATAAGAAAAGGAAACCTTATAGAGGTCAAGGAAAGTGAGTGACGTGTTATTTCGGAAGCATAGAGTCTTCCGAGAGACGCAAGACGTAATCTTCTTCGATATATCTGTAGAAGAATCGAATGCCTCTGATCTAGTAGTGCATGAAGGTGCTGCGATTTCTCCTCCAAATGATATGGTAGGTGCAAAACAGTTTTACATACACTATCATCAGACAGATTTTAACAGAGTAGTACAAGGAGAGAGGCAATTTGAGTTGGTAAACTTCGATTGGAAGTATCCATATCATATTGTACACCTTAACCGTACGTCTGGTGCACTCGTTATACCCACAAAAACCTACCATAGGTCAATATCTGGAGAGAAAGGATCAATAGTAATCAATCAATCCAGTAGAACTGAGGGTTTTGATCATGGTACTGAGTTTATTCCAGTCTCTGCTGCCGAAAATAAGAAATTATACGAGATACTTAAACACGAAAAACCAGTTATCCACACACTCGGAGAATAATGCAGGTTATTAATGACTTTTTAGATGACTATTATATAGACTATCTTTCTGATACTGTCACCAATCCTCAGTTTGAGTGGAGGTACCATAATAATATCTCTAAGTTCATACCCCCTAACCACGCATCTCTTCGGGATATGGAATTTTTGTCTGGTTTATCTAATGTTCTCTTTGATACTCAGAACAATTTGGGATTTCAAAGGGAGATCTGGATACCTGCTGTCTTGAAGATAGAAAAGGAATTGGGTGTACAAAAAGGTAGTCTGACAAGATGTAGACTAGATATGACGTTAAGAGCACCAGAAAAGACTATGCATACACCACATACGGATCAGAACTATCCTCACATGTCTTGTATACTATATCTAATAGATAGTGATGGTGATACCGTAATATACAATGAAGATAAAGGAGCAAAAGAACTAACTATATTACACTCAGTAGAACCTAGAAAGAACAGATTGGTTATCTTTGATGGAGATAAGATGCATACAGGTCATTCCCCATTACACCATCCAAATCGTATTCTAGCAAACTTCAACTTCATGAAATGAACAATTACGGATTAGAAATAGCATTTTGGGTAATTTTATCCCTTTTTGTCCTTACAAAGTTAAAAGTATTCAAGAAGTAGCATAAATACTTTTGGGATAGTAACCCCATGAAAAGTTCTCGAACTTCATGGAGGTTAAAATGGTAAATCCAGATGTAAATCGTGAAATCATGTTCAAAGAACATGGCACAAAGAGATTAGTGACTGAATATCCCACACCTAAAAAGGAAAAGGATGTAAAACCACTTAGAAAATGGCGTTAAAATCAATAAGCGGAAAGGATGTAAACCTGAGTCGTGCTTTTAAAGACATAAAAGTAGACTTTGCAAGGAATCCTTTTACACAAGATGTATCTCAAGTATCTAATGACAATGCTATTAAGCAGTCATTGAGGAATCTTGTGATGACACAACCTGGTGAAAAGTTATTTCAACCCCAAATAGGTTCTGGAGTTAGACAATTGTTGTTTGAACCTATGGATGGTTTCACAGCAGATGCTATTAGAGATGACATTCTAAATACTGTTGGGCAACATGAACCTAGAATTACAATAAACAATCTTGCTGTAGTAGAGCAGTATGATGCAAATCAATTTAATGTCACTATAGATTATAATATTGTGGGTCAACCACTCGTGGAAACTGTGTCATTCATTCTTAAGAGACCTGAGTAATGTCAACACCGAATAATTTAACAGCACTAGATTTTAATGACATTAAAGCGTCAATCAAATCTTATCTGAGAACTAGAAAAGAATTTACAGATTATGAGTTTGATGGTGCAACATTGAACTATCTGGTAGATGTACTGTCATATAATACGTACTATAGTTCGTTTAATGCGAACATGGCAATGAATGAGGCATTCCTACCCTCTTCCACAGTGCGTGACAATGTAGTTAATATAGCAAAACTCTTAAATTATGTACCGAGATCGATACAAGCAAGTCAAGGAACTGTAAATCTAACTGTACAAACTATACAAAGTAGCGGATCTTACCCTTCTACTGTTACCTTAAAGAAAGGTGCAGTAGCAACTGGTGGAAATTATATATGGAATGTCCTTGCAGATACCACTGCTGAGGTAAATGCCACGACTGGTATAGCAACTTTTAGTAATCTTGTACTAAAAGAGGGGTCTATAGTCACATTCCAGTACGTTGTAAACACATTTGCGACACAAAATTACAAAGTTCCCTCAGAAGATGCGGACATAAACACCCTTTCTGTTAGAGTAAAGGCAAACGAATCCTCCACAACCTCTGATTTGTACAATTTAGTGGACACAATTACAGGACTTACCGCATCCACTAGGGTATATTTCCTATCAGAGGGTGAAGATATGCGGTATGAGGTAAAATTTGGAGATGATTCTGTAGGTAGAGCGTTAAAAGACGGAGAAGTTGTGCTGTTTGAGTACCTTGTGACCTCTGGTGATGAGGCAAATGACGTAGATAGGTTCTCATACACTGGTAGAATGACGGATACATTAGGTCAAAGTTATGCTCCTGCTGCTGTGACACTTACAAAACTGGCAAGATCACAAAACGGAACTGCTGCTGAGACTATTGAGTCTATTAAATACAATGCTCCAAGGTTCTACTCCTCACAATATCGTGCTGTGACTGCAGGAGACTATGCTATTCTTACTAAAAAGGTATATCCTAATGCAGATGCAGTGGTAGCATACGGTGGAGACTCTTTAAACCCTCCTGTATATGGTAAAGTATATGTTGCGGTAAAGACTGCTACAGGTGCTACACTTAATGATGCGACTAAAAAGTCTATTGCTGCAGATTTGAGAAAGTATGCAATGGCATCTATTGACCCTGTAATCATTGATCCAGAAAATCTTTACATCTACACTAAGGTATTTGTTCTTTACGATACTGGTAGTAGTTCAGATACATCTACTATCAAGACAAATGTACAGACTTCAATCAGTCAGTGGGCAACACAAACACAAATAAACAACTTTAACAGTACATTTAGATCACAAGCATACGAGAAAGCGATTACACTATCAAATAATGCTATTACAGACGTATCTCTACAAGTCACTCTATTGAGATATATCGTTCCTGTTAGCAATCAAACTAACACATATACAATATCTACTGGTTCTGCTTTGTATAACTCCGCACCAAGTAAGACATCTCTTTCTATAGATGGAGCAAAAGAACCAATTCTACTCTCTGGACAGTTCCGTTCAGCAGATAGACCAGGTGTTGATCAACAATTCGAGGATGATGGTTATGGAAATCTTAGAACGTTCTATAATACAGGTACAAGAAAAGTATATACTAACACTTCTGCAGGGACTGTCAACTATGACACAGGAGAAATTGCCTTTGGTCCTATATCTGTTATTGGAACAGGTACAAATATTGCCACCACTGGTGTAACAATTACTGATTCAACAACTGGTGCAGGTTCTGTAAGTGATCCAGCTGCATTACCAACAGCATTATCATTACCGATTCAGTTCATTCCTGCTAACAGTTCTACCATACCTGCCTCAACACCAGGCACAATTATTAACTTAGTAAGTCCTGAAGTGACAATTTCACCGATTGGAACTGCTCCACCTCCTTCAATCCCACTAAATAGTTTGAGTCCAACAGTGTTCGACCAAACACCAACATTAGTTAGTGTAACCTAAAAGGTTTAATGACAAATATCAATAAAGTCTCTCAGGCAGTTGTTGCCCAGACTCCCGAATTTATCGAGTCTGACTACCCACTTTTTAACCGATTTCTTGAGTATTACTACCAATCTCAAGAGAAAACTGGTCTTGGGCAGAATATTCTAAACAATTTCCTTGGATACCTTGATATTGATAGGTTAGACGTTGGTATATTAGATGGTAGGACAAAATTAGTAGAAGCAATTAATATTACTAGTGACACAATCGTTGTAGAGTCGATTGACCAGTTTCTAGAAAAATCTGGATCTATTCTCATAGGTAATGAAGTTATCTACTATGAGAGTATAACCAGTTCTCCAAACATTGCTCTTTCACCAGGTATTTCATACGATCAGGTAAAACTTAAGTTTGTTAACCTTGCAACTCCTATTAATGACTTTGATGGCACTACCACTCAGTTTAATCTAACATCTCAAGACAATCCTATAGCACCCCCATCTGCACAACATTTGATTGTTTCTGTATATGGCGAGGTATTGACCCCTGTGACCGACTACACGGTGTCTGGAACAACTATTACCTATGCAACTGCTCCTAGAACAAAGATTCCCTCTGATGACGCTATAAACACCTTTATTACATACCTAGATGGTTTTGTAGAGAATCAGATTATTGGACTCGATAATATTTCAAACTCTTTCGGTGAAGGTAAGACACAATTTAGAATAACAAGTAATGGTTTAGCATATGAACCAATTGTAGATGAATATGTAGTTGCAATATACGACAAAAGATTATTAATACCTAAAGTAGACTACTTTATAGATGGTGCAGACTTTATATTTGCTACCGCACCTACAAACGGTAGATTTTTATCATTATACTCTATAGAAGCACCTGTTCCTTCTTTTGGTAGTGGTGCGGAAGGTTTTGCACGAGTAAATGATGCAGGTCAACTTACAAGTATCTCAACTAACGTAAATGGTAGTAATTATAGATTTGAATATCCACCAAAAGTTTCTATCAACACAACTACTGGATCTGGTGGTGCTGCATCTGCATTAGTAAACGGTATTAAGAACGTCACTCTACTTGATGGTGGTAAAGGATATAGTGATACAAACCCTCCTGTTGTTCAAATAGAATCTCCTACAAAAACAGGTTCTACTCAAGCAACACTAAAAGCAACAGTGACTAATGGTTCTGTTACTGGTGTAGAATTAGTTGGATCAGGTTCAGGATATACATTCACACCTAGAATTACTTTTCGACAACCTGGCGGTGCTACAGTTGCCACTCCGACGTTATCTAGTGGATCTATTAGTGGTGGTTTAACATTAGTAAATGCAGGATTTGGATATACAACCCCTCCTGCAATATATGTTGACGAACCAACTGGAAATAATCCAATCAGAGCATCTTTCCAAACAGTCTTAGCGTCTGACGGAACTATTGCATCTATTACTACAATTAACGCAGGACAAGGTTATACATCCGTTCCAAGAGTATCAATTGTAGATCCTGTTGGTGCACAAGTATTACAAACAGTAGTTGACGGAGACGGAAGAGTCATTCGTATCGATATACTTAACGGAGGAAGCGGATATGATGAAGTTCCTTCAGTTTATATTGTTGATAATAGAGTAGATGGTACAGGAGCATACGCAGGTGGTACAGGTGCTACCGCAACTGCTGCGATATTTAACGGTGCAATTACAGATATTAACGTAAGTGCGTTCGGAACTGGATATTCTTCTGCAAATCCCCCTTCTGTTGTAATCCAAGCACCTACAAGTGCTGAAGCATCTGCGGAAATAGGTTTAAATGAGGTCACAGGTTTTAAAGTTAATCAAGCGGGTAAAGAATATAATAAAGCACAGTTCGTAGGATGTGCACGTGCTGCATCTGGTATCGTAGAATACACGGAAGATGGTAATGCAGTATTCTCTAATGATACTACTGCTGCTGCAGCTGCTGTTGATACAGAGGTAAAATGTCTTGATGCATTATTTGTAAAACGTTTACTAGACAAGTATACACAACAGTTCTTACCTGATGTACCAGAACTAGACTATACTAAGATCGATGTTCGTACAGCAATTAAGACTATTAAAGATTTTTACTCTGCAAAGGGTACATCATTCAGTATTGCGTATCTATTCAAGTTATTATACGGTGAAACAGTAAGTATATCATATCCAAAAGACCAGATTATCAAACCATCTGCAGCAACATGGGCTATTGATACTATTTTAAGAGCAACGAAGGTTTCTGGACTCGCTACAGACATTAGAGATGGTCTTCTACAACAGGAAGCAGATATTGCGGATCCTAATGTACTAGCAGCATCTGCGTTAGTTGAAAATTACATCTCAATTAAAACATCTACAGTAGAAATATTTGAACTTGTTCTATCAGAAGAAACTATTACAGGAACGTTCACTGTACCTTATAAAACAAAACTTGCTGAACCATTAAGTGCAACTGACTCAATCATTACGGTTGACTCTACTATTGGGTGGCCAGAGAGAAACGGTGAGTTTGTAATTGGTTCAGGCACTGTTACAGAATTAGTACAATATAAGGAAAAATCACTCAACCAGTTCATTGAGTGTACTCGTTCGGCAAATGGAGTTGTAGAGGACTGGGATTCTGCTACAGAAGTTGCATCAAACTTCCAAGTTAAGATTAATAAGGATACACCACAAGAAGTTGTGATGAATGTTGTTGGTATTGTTGATGCACAACAGACCACTCTAACTGATACAGGTTCTTACTACTTACAAGGTGATAAACTAACAGTTTCTAAGTTAGGTGGTACTGGAACATCTCCTTTACTTACAACTTGGTTATATAACGTTAAAAAACTGATTACTGTTAGTGGTATTACATTTGGTGGTGTAAATAATCAATCTGCAACTGTTACTTGTGCTAATAATCATGGTTTGTTAGTTGGAGATCAGGTTACAGTCTATGGTGCAAACCCAATCATCTATAATGGAACATTTACTGTCACATCGAGAGATAGTGAGACGGTATTCCAATATGCACTACCACAACCTGCATCAATCGTACCTCAAGGTAATATTCTTGTATCTGTTGACCTAAACAAAGGTAAGTCTGATACCAGTACAATTTTAAATGCAGTAGGACCTTACACTACTAATATACAAAACTCATTCTTCAATGATAATCATACTTACGTTGCATCAACTGGTATTCCAAACTATTCTATAGGTCCTTTTCCTGGTTCTGCTCTTTTACCTGGCAACCAACGTAAATTAAACAGATTCCCTGCATTACCTACTACAATATCAACTAAGTCCGCTATTTCTTCAGGTCCTATTGGTACATGGGTAAATGGTGTTTCTGTATGGTCATATAAGTCAACACAGAGTAAAACCTTTGGTGCTATTACAAGTATTGCAATTACTAATGCGGGACAAGGTTATGATGCAGCATCTCCTCCTGTTATCACTATTTCTGGTGGTGGCGGTACAGGTGCTACTGCTACTGTTATAGTTAATGGTTCTATCTCTGAGATTACAGTCACAGCAGGTGGTTCTGGTTATACATCTTCTCCTCTAGTATCAATCGTTGGTGGAGGCGGTTCAGGAGCAGCAGCGACTGCTATTATTACTAAAGGTGCTGTAAGCCGTATTTTAATTAACTCTGGTGGTACAGGTTATGTTTCGCAGCCATCTATCACTATTGTTGGTGGAGGCGGAACGGGTGCTGCGGGTACTGCAAGTGTTAGAGGTCCTATTAATACTGTTAATATTACCAGTGGTGGTACTTCTTATACCAGTGCACCGAGTGTAAGTCTATCTTCTGGTTCAGGAGCAGTGGCACAACCCATTGTACAAAACGGTAGAATAATCTCTATTGCTATCATTTCTGCAGGTTCAGGATATACGACAGCACCTGAAGTTAGTATTCAAGGTGTTGGATTTGGTGCTGTTGCTCGTGCTGCCATAGACACTGATGGTGAAAACGCAGGTAGAGTGACAAGTATTACTATTATCAACCGTGGTATTGGGTACGTTCAAGGAACTACTCTTATCAATATGACATCTGTTGGTCAAGGTGCAATCTTTACACCTTCAGTATTTAAGTGGACATATAACTTACAAGCAACATCTACGTTAGACTCTGCTAAGGGTGGAGTATTTGAAGGATATAATAACCAGTATGGTGGTGAATATGCTCACCTATCAAATCCACAAAAATTACGTTTCATTCTTGGTGATAATTTACAAGAAGTAGTTGCAGGAACTATTACTGAACAAGAAACACAGTTAGCTCACTCTCCTATTATTGGTTGGGCATTTGATGGCAACCCAATCTACGGTCCTTATGGATATACTGATCCTACAGATCAAGCATCTTCTATTACAAGACTAAGAACATCATATAGAGTTCAACCTGCTCTTGTTGTATCCTCAACTAATCCAACTCCTGTAAGAACTTCAGGTCCTTTGCTTAGTGCAGAGGCAGCAGGTAATTTTGTTGAAGACTATGAGTATATCTTTAACCTTGGTGATTTAGATCAATACAATGGTAGATTCTGTAAAACACCTGACTATCCTACAGGTAGATATTGCTACTTCGTTACTATTGATGCTACAGAGGCAGGTAATCCAGAATTTCCTTATGTCTTAGGTCCTAACTTCAACTCTGTTGTTGATACTTGGAACTTAAGTACAAGTGCTGTGCAGCAAAATATTCCAACTGGTGTTGTAAGATATCGTGATCCATATGAAAATGTTGATATTGATGTTGAAAGAGCACCTAACGCTTCTACTAATGCTTTAACAACTGAAGATGGTCTAATACTATTATTTGATCCAGAAGATACTAATAGAGATGGACAGATAGATGCTGAAGAATCAGCAGACGTTAATCTAGGTCAATTATTTGAAGAATCACCTTTACAACTATTTGATTACTTCCCTAAAGTTAGATTTGACTCAAAAGTTGATATTGAAGTAGAAACAACTAATAAATTTGAAGATGCTAACGTCACTGGATTTACTGTTGAAAACGCAGGTATATCATATCAGGTAAATGATAGATTAGTTTTTGATAATACAAATACTGGTGGTGATGGTGCTTCTGCACGTGTCTCTCGTATTAAAGGGGAAACAGTTAGTGCATATACATTTGAAAGTATAAGTGGTAATAACTTTGGTGTACTAACAACTTCTAGTCCTCACAACCTAGCAGCAGGTGACAGTATATTTGTTGATTATACTCCTGTAATGGATAATACTAACAAACAGTTTACTGTTCGTCAATATAAAGGTATAGAAGAAATACAGATTACACAAACTGGATCTGGATATAATACCGATATTCCTCCTACAATTATTATTGACAGTACTAGCGGTCAAGATGGTGAATTGCAAGCAGTTGTATCTAGTGTAGGTTCTATTGATACTGTCAATATTATCAATTCTGGTTCTGGATATTCAGCTAATCCAAGAGTTATATTATCACACCCACAAATCTTTAAAAAAGCAGATTATTATCTATCATTCATTAATAATAACAATTATGTTAAAGTCAACGATACCTTTGTTAACGATAACAAGGAAGTATTCATCTGTGGTAAAACAAAAGACTCAAGTGGCAACGTCGTCGGATTTGTCTCTAAATTATCAGCAACTGGTGTTAAAGAATGGTCAAAAACTCTTGAACTCTCTGGTGGATTAAATTACGCAGAGTTTAACTCACTATATGTTGATGGTAATGATGTTTGGGTTGTAGGTATCAATAAACCTAATAGTAATATTCTTAATGCATATAATCCTGATATAATCCTCTGTAAGTATACACAAGCAGCAAACGGTCTAAGTGCCACACTCAGTTTCCAAAAAGCATATGCAGGTATCTCTGGTGGTACTCGTGCTGATAATATAACAATAATTAAAAAGTATAGTTCTACTCGTTATATAATCGGTGGTTATACAAATACAAACTCAGCAAATCCTGATGATGCCTTTATAGCATCTATTGATACTACAGGTAATTTTGCTATTAAGAGAAAATTTGCTTCTGCAAACAAATCTGAAAGAATTACAGATATTATCTGCAATTATAACCAAACAACAGGTTCACAGGATGTTTACTTCTGTATGGAGACTGCATCTACAGTCAATGCTTTAGATGTTGATGTTGCTGTTGGTAAGTGTCAAATTGGAGTCAATGCTATTACTGTTGACTGGATCAACACTTATGCTAGTTCTTTACATTCTATGATAGACACTAGCATTGCCATAGATGAGTTTAATGAAATTTATATTAATGCTACATGTAGACAAAAAGCAAATGATACTGATAGAGATAGTATTTGGGTTGGTAAAATTGATAGTGCAGGTACATTAATATGGAACTATCGTTATCTAACACCTGGTAGAGATGTCACATCTGCAGGTAAGTCTGCTATTGACTTATTTGGAGATCTTAATATTGCATATACTAGAGATAATAATACTAATGAGTATAAGACTGTTGATGTATTAAAGATTGGATATGATGGATTAATTAAAAATCATACAACTACAGAATTTACTGCAGACAATATAGAAGGTTTACAAATTCATGGATTGGATGTTGATACATCTGGTGATGTTCACACATTTGGTCAGACATATTGGAATAGAAATGAGTTTGTTATACCATTTACATCTAGTGCTCTTACAGACACTACAACACATTATACTGCTGCTCTCACAAATACTGGTGATTCATTCAGTTATGATGCTACAAATGGATGGGGTAAGATACTTGGTGCACAAACATCTGCACCAAGTGTTTGGACAAATACTAATATTAAATTTGCAGGTTCAGACTTAGGACAAAAACTTGCAGGAGATTGGACATTAGAATTCTTTATATTCAAGGATGCTACAAATAGTAATTCATTCTCCCAGCCTAAAGAGACATTAATTGCTATAGGTGATGCTACAGTATCTACTGGTGGACTACATTTATACTATGATCAGTCTTCTGCAGGTCCGAGTGGTCCTTTGACGATGACTATTACTAATAGTAGCACAAGTATCAACTCTGCAGGTAGTTCTCTAACATCATCTCAAACAAATTTATATGCCGATAATACATGGCAAGCGATTGCAGTAACTAAGAGTGGTGATACATTCAAAGCATATGTTAACGGAATAGAAGTTCTTACTGGAACTATATCAGGCACTTCGTTAGGTGCTAAAGATCTATACTTTGGTAATATACCTGGTGCAAATGGTACACTAGGTCAGTTTAGATCTAATGAACAGGGTCAATATCATATAGATCATTTACGTCTAAGAAATAGAGCAATTACACCAACTGTACCAAGTGATATCCTTGCATTACCTACTGCAGGTGCATATGGTCTTGCATATAACTGGGTTGATGATGCATGGTTTACTGATGCAATGAGTCGTTATGATTATATTGAATATGCAGGATTTGGTCTTAAGACTGATAGAAATGCTGATGCAGTAAGATTAGGAAATCAAGGTAAGAAACCTACTACTGGTATAACCTTTACAAGAACTGCTGTGACAGCTGTCACTGGTTCACCTCTTACAATCAATGTAAATGGTTATGCTCTTGGAGATGCAGGTTATCAGTCATTAGACTTTGATGATAGCACTACAACTATGACTGAGGATACTGAGACATTAACTCATGTTCAAGATATCTGGAGTTCTAGAACTGCTACTGTTCCTTCACCAGGTTCACAAAAATTACAAGTCACTGCGGTTGTTAAAGATAGATACTACTTCAAGGTCACACCTACAGTTAAGATTGATAATGTCCAAGAATTGACTGTCAACCAATCATTTAATTTTACTGTTGGTTCTAAGTTAGTATTAAACAATTCTTCTGGACAGTTTGTTAATAGTGGTTATATTATTAGAAAGGATGATGCAAATAACAAGATTTACTTAGCAGTTAACAATAATGCTTGGAGTAATGATCTAAACACTGGTCAATTATCTACTGCACAATTTAATGAACAGTCTAGTTATGGTATTACTGGTGCAATCCCTGCTGATGTTAATGAAATAACAAATTATACATTTGCAGAAATTAATAATCAAACACCTGGCACATTTATCATCAACTTGGATGGTTTTGATTTAGATGGTACGATAGCAGATATACCTGCAACAATTGCTCTAAGTGCAGCAGGTACTGGTTATCCTAATACTGGGGATAGTGTTGCTACAACTACAACTAATGGAGAGGCATCTGGATTATTAGTTGACTACACTGCATCTGGTGGTGTTATACAATCCATCTCAATTGATTCAGGTGGAGCTGCAGGATCTGGGTATAAAGTTGGAGATGAAGTAGTAGTTAGTGGTGGTAATGGAGATGCTAAGTTTACTATTAACTCCTGTACTGGTAATCTTGATTCATTTGCAACATTTAAACCATATGCTGATGCAGATTACTCCGTAAGAATTGATCAAGTTGCAGGATCATCTGCATATATTGTTGGATCTGTAGTCACTATAGGTTCTGGTGCAATTACATGGAATAGTGATTACTCCCAAGCAACAATTAGTGGATTAACAGGTGTTCTTAAAATTACTCTAGTTGCCAATCTAACTAAGATTCTTCAAGCAACTGCTGTAGCAAATAGTGATGAAGTGTATGTTATTACTAACACAAGTCATTACTTGAGTACAGGTGATATGGTTTATGTTGATGGAAACCCAACACAAACTATTGGTGCCACTTCATATGATGAATATGATGGTGCATTTGCTGTACAGACTGTTGTAAGTCCTCTTGAATTTACTTACAAGTTAAAGACAGCTGCTCTAACTGCTCCTGCTACATCAGCATCTGCTGTAAGTATCTTTATTAAATCACCTACATTAAAGATGTATTATGGTCATCAGTATTTGTTTGACCTAAGTCATTCATCTATGACAGGTGGAAACTTATCATTTGCAAAAGATAATCTATACAAACTTGAATACTCATTCAACTCTATAGAAAGAGTAGGTACACCAGGTGTAACTGGTGGTGGACAACCAACTCCTACAGTTAAACTTAAAGTTGATAGAAGTATAGTAACAAATATATCATACTACTTCGATCCATCAAGAACAGGCACTGATAGTCCAGTGGTACCTGGTAGCTACCTTGATGTTGTAGATTCTCCATATAACGGAACATTTGAGATTAGTTCTATTGCAGGTGCTACTATTACTAAGGGTGCAGATATACTTAAATTCCCATTAGTTAATGAACCAGAAGGTGCTGCAACTATATCACAAGCATCTTACATGACAAGTTCCACTAAAGCGGTTGGTTCTATTGGTGATATTCGTATTGTTAATCCTGGCGGTTTCTATACTAAGTTGCCTATAGTTAGTGGTATTACATCAAGTAGACAAATAGAAAGAGTACAAATTAATGCACCAGGTACTGAATATGCAGTTGGAACATATAGTGGTGTATCAATAACTGGTGATGGTGAAGGTGGATTTGTTTCTATTACTGTTGCAGACGGAACTGACGCTGCAGGAGCAACAATACCAGGTCAGATAAACAACGTTGTTGTCACATCATCAGGTAAAAATTACACTACAGCATCTATTGATATTAATGCTATACCAGGTATTCTTGGAACGGGTTTGACTGGATCAGGTGCTGAATTAGTAGTTGTTATACCATCTGCAGGTACAGGAGCATCTGTATTTACTAAAGGTGCTAATGTTGGTAAGATTAAGAAACTTAAGAACAATAACTTTGGTTATGATTATCCACATGATTATACGCTACGCCCTGAAATATCTTTCCCAATAAACGCACAGCTTACTTCTACAAGTATACTTGATAGTATTACTATAACAGATCCAGGTACTGGATATTCACAGGCACCTGCAGTTGTTATTACTGGTGGTGGAGGTTCTGGTGCTATTGCTGAGGCAACAATTAAGAATGGTAGATTAGATGTTATTATTGTAAAAGATCCTGGTGCAGGATATTCATCAACTCCTACAGTTAATTTAAGATCTTCATTTAACTATGTTATAAACCTTGACTTAGGATTACTACAATTTGCTTTCCCACACGGTATTGCAAATGGTTCTGCAGTCACATTGAATGTTGTTGATACAGGAGATGGTGCTGATTTCCCACTATCATCTGGTGCTACAGGTAGATTAAACGCATCTACCACTTATTATGCTATATCTGGTACTGCAAACTCACTAGAAGATGATCAATTAAAACTTGCCATTACTGCTTCTAACGCTGCACTTGGTGATGCTTTATCATTCTCTAACGCAGGTACAGGTCGTCAACAAGTATTAACTGAATCATTCGGTGGTTCTGCTACTGCAAACGTTATCACATCAACATTCTTAGAAGGAGAACTTGTATACCAAGGTGATTCACTTGCTACTGCAACTGCACAAGGATATGTTTCTACTAACTCTGGTTGGCAGGTAGGACCTAGAATACTTAAGATTGTTGATTACACTGGAGACTTTGCATCAAATCAAAGACTTACTGGTGTTATATCTAAGTCTTCTGGTATTATTACTGATCTTAAGATTGCTCGTGGTGTTCTTGAGATTGGATCTATTACTAAGACTACTGGTCAGTTTATTGATGACGTTGGTAAACCTTCCGAGATTATTCAGAAGATTCAAGACTCTTACTACTATCAGGACTTCTCTTATGCGGTTAAGTCTTCTACTTCTATTAGTGAGTGGAAAGAGATTCTTATTAAGAACGTTCACCCTGCATCATTTAAAGTATTTGGTGAACTTAACTTAAATGAGTATGGATTTATTCCTAACAAAGAAACATTCTTCTCTCTAACTAAATCTGTTGAATTAGCACAAGAAGCGATAGTTCCTAATATACAAAACTTTGCTCTTGTAGAACCTGTTTATACTGCATTCAATAATACTGAGGTATTGTTTAGACAGAAACGATTAACATCTTCTGAGAACATTCTTACATCTGTTGTACAAAGAATTGATGATATATCAACTCTATTTGATGGTGAAAGAACTGCGTTCCCATTACAAGTTAATCAAACTAATATTGTTGCTAACGCAAATCAGTTAATGATCGTACTTAATGGTGTTGTACAAACACCTGGTACTGCATTCTCAATTCAACAGGATTCTATTGTATTTGTTGAAGCACCACAACCTCCTGCGAGTGTCAAGTATGTAAATGTCACTATCAATCTTATACAGACAGTTGATCTAACATTCAGTAATATTAGTGGTATTTTCCCTAGTATCGGTAATGTTGTTGTAGGTACTTCATCTAATGCTCGTTTAACGGTCACAAAGATAACTGGTAATACTATTACTGGTTTTATAACTCAAGGAACATTCATTTTACCTACTGCAGGTGGCGGTGGTGAATTATGTACAGTTAGTGCTACTGGATTCTCTGCTAACATTGCCACAAGAACAGTTGATATCAATATCAATAACGTTACTACTGGAAACTTCCCTGCTACAGCAGATATAACTGCAGGTACAGTCTTTACAGGTGGAACATCTGGTGCTCAGTTAACAATTACTCAAATTAATAGCACTACTATATCAGGAACAGTCTCTATAGGCAATTTCCAAGCAAATGAAATTATAACTGCTACTTTATCTGGTGGAGCAGCATTCTCTGGTACAACTTATACGGTGACTGGTGGTGTAGAAAGTGGTGGTCTATTCATATTTGGAGAGCAAGTCACTAACTTTGATGGTGATACTGCAAAAGTTGAACAAGTTAACTTACAGACAGGACAAGAGACACCTCTTGCACAACTTCGTTATACTGTTGGTCTTTCTACAACTTCTATAGAAGTAGTAGCATATAGAACTGATAATACTGCTGCTGATGCGGTTGTCCCAACTGGAACATTTACTTTAACTAAAAACTATCAGTTTGGATCTGAAATTGTTCAAGTCACTGCTGTTGTACAGAATAGTGATTCTACAACTTTGACTGTAGTCAGAGCACAGAATGGTACGACTGCGGTTTCACATCAAGAAGATGTTCCTGTATATGGTACTGATATATCTGTCACAAATAGTTTAACTTTAAGTAAAACTGCAGGTACATATCAGTCTACACCAGGTCTATTTGATATCCAACTTAATGACTATATTATTGCTGCACAATCAGGTGTTGTGGCACAGGTTACTGCATCAAGTGTATATCAAGATCCTACAACTAACGAGTTTATTGGACAGGTTAATATATCACCAGGATCATCATTCTTTGGTCTACTATTCAACAGAATTACATCACAAACATATCCAAACGTTGTTCTTGATAACATTGCTAACTCTCAAGTTAATATTGTTAATTATACAGATAACAATACTCCATTCAATGAAAACTTCCCTGCTAATGAACAAATCAATAATTATATAATTTCTTATGATCAATCTACTGGTGCATTAACAGAAGGAGAAGATATTAGAAATTACAAACTAGAGTATGGTAATTCTAGTGGAGATTTTAATGCAGCAGAAGATGCTAAAATACGTAAGTTAACATTTACAGATAAGAAAGGATCTGGATTCTTTGTAGCAGGTCAAAATATTAGAATTGGTTCTATAGCAGAAGGTGAAGGTACTAAGGCAGAAGTTGTTGGTTATAGTCAAGCAAGAAAAACAGTTTATCTTGGTAAAATTGGTAGATGTCAATATAATGGTCTAGACGTACATGCGATTGCATTTACAGGTAATGCACAGATATCTACTGGTGCATTTAAGTTTGGTGGATCATCATTATTAGTAGATGGTACAGGAGACTATATAAACGTTGCTTCTTCTAGCGAATTTGCTTGGGGTAGTAATGCATTTACTATAGACTTCTGGGTTAATGCTACATCAATAAGTGGAACTAAAACCTTAGTTGATCAAAGAGAAAATGCAACTGAAGTTGCTGTTAGAATATATCTAGAGGCAGCTCAGATTCGTTATAACGTAAATGGATCAGATCTTGTCACATCTGGTGCTACTACTCTTAATAATGCTACATGGTATCATGTAGCGATTGTTAGATCTTCTACAACTACTAAGATATATCTTAACGGTGCCGAGGTTGGTACTGGAACTGATAGTAGCAACTTTGCTGCTAAACCAATTAGACTTGGTATGGATTATAACGGTGCTAATGGACTTACAGGATATATTGATGAATTTAGAGCATCTAATACTAACCGTTATACAGGACCATTCACTGTTGCACAAGGAATACACCAAGGTGATATAAATGCTAAGTTATTAATTCATTTTGATGGTACTAACGGTCAAACATATACTGAAGATTGGTCTGGTTATGTTGCTCCTGCTGTTGGAGATGAGTTTAACAATGATTCAATACTAGCAACATCTCGTACAACTGGTGCACCAGCTGGATTCGTTGGTAGAACACACAGATACTTAAACGCTGCTGATGATATATTACTAAACAAAGAACTTATAAAAGCAGAAGCACTATACATTATGAAACAGGTATTCCCTGCTCATACTGTTAAAGGTGGAGATAATGTTGCTTTAGCAAGACTCGAAGTTCTTATACAAGCATTAGCAGACGATCTTCGTAATGGTAGTAATAGTCATATCTGGACTACATCAGCATCTTACATTGATAGAACAACAAATCCAATATCAGTAGCAACAGGAACTATTGATGGTGATGTTCCACAGGAAGTATTTGCAACTGAAATTGTAGAGAAGATATCTAAATTTATTATTAATAATGTTCCTTGGGATATTCAAGATACAAGTCATTCATTTACACAGGTATATGATGGAACTCTAAAAGATTCTGATTATCCATCTGCTGTAAACTTTACTCCTACAGGTGCAACCTACAATGCTGCTACTGGTGACATGGTTCTTACCAGTAATAGTCATGGATTACTTTCACCTCGTGAAATAACTGCATCAAATGCAGGATACACTGCTACAACTGGTGTTTTAACAATTACATCTAATAGTCATGACCTCCAAACTGGTGATCAAATTAAATTGAAACCAAACTCTATTACCATGACATGTACATCTGATGGTAATACAGTATCACAATCCTATCCTCGTCCTGATGATCCAGCTGGACAGGGTTGGATGGAAGTCACAAGAATTGATGCAAACAACTTTAGTATTAATGTTGGTAAATCTCCTACTGTAAATTACACAGTAACAGATGGTACTTATGATGGTGAAACTGGATTCTTAACAATGGACATTGGAGACAATGATTTAAGAACTGGTTGGAAGTATACTCCTGAATCTGGAACTTCTTATAATCCATCATCAGGTGTTCTAACAGTCACTATTGCTAATCATGGATTCTATGTTGGTGATAGAGTAATGTTTGGTGTAAATTCACTTGTCTTTACATGTGCTCAAGATAGTAATGCAACTGATCATGCTTATCCAAGAATTACTGATCCATTCTATAATAAGTGGATTGCAATAAGCAACGTCACTACAAATACATTTACTGTAAACATAGGTACTTCAAGTAATACTACAACTCACGTATTCAAGTATGCACTACCTAACTCAATGGTTCGTTCTGGAGAAACACTCAGACTTTCCAAAGATGCAGTATCATTCAAGTGCTCACAAGATAACTTCAGAACTATACACTCTTATCCAAGAACTGACGATCCTGGTTATAATACATCACTACCAATCTGGACTAACGGTACTTCATTTACTGCATCAAATGCATCATATAACCAGACAACAGGTGAAATGGTCATTACCAGTAATGCACATGGACTTACACTAACTGATGAAGTTAGAATTGAATTAAATTCTCTAACATTTAGTTGTATTAAAGATGGTAATAAGACAACTCATTCATATCCTCGTGCTACAGATCCATATGCACAGAGATGGTTAAGAATTACTGCTAAGACAGATAATACATTTACAGTCAATGTTGGTATTGGTGCTGTTGCTGATCAGTATGTTCATACATTTGTTTCTGCTCTTGAGAACGGTCTTACTAAGAGAGATAATACAATCACAGTTAATATTGGTAAATCACCAACAGTTAATTATCAACCTCAATCAGGAACATACAACGCTACCACAGGTGCACTTGAGATAAACATTGGAAGTCATAGTCTTCCTGCTCCAACAACTCATACAGTCACAGATGCATCATATGTACCTTCAACAGGTATCATGACATTGACTATTGCAGGTCATAACTTCTCTAATGGTGAGAAAGTTAAGATTGCAGATAACTCATTAAGATTTACTTGTGCACAAGATAACAATGCTACAAACCATGATTATCCAAGATCTACTGATGCTGTAAGTAATAAGTGGATTCCTATTTCTAACGTCACAACAAACACATTTGATGTACAGGTTTTAGATAGCATTCCTTCCACTAACGTCACTGCTCATACATTTGTAAGTGCAACATCTGGTGGTGTAAGTAAAGCAAACTCAACTATTAAGTTAGCACCTAATTCTATCAAGATGACCTGTGATCAGGATAGTGATGCTACAGTTCATCTATATCCAAGATCAGAGCAAGATAGACATACTGCTACAACTGGAACAACTTACAATCCTGTAACTGGTGTAATGACAGTCACAACTGCTGCTGTACATGGATTAAGAACTGGCACACCAATAATGTTCCAAGATGGATCTCTAACATTTACATGTGCTGAAGATAGTAATGCAACTAATCATCCATATCCAAGATCTACAGACTATCCAAGTAATAGATGGTTATTTGTAGCGTCTGTTCCAACTACAACTACATTCACTGTTGTTGTTCTTGATAAGATTCCTTCTACAAATACAACAATTCATACATTCGTATCTGCTATTAAGGGTGGAATTATAGAGGGTGATCCTTTAGTTGCTCAGGCAGTTCCTATTGATGCTGTCACAGGTTCAACTATCACAATTAATACTCTTGATGGTTATACACCTTCCAACACAACTACTCACGTTGTGACTGGATTTGCAGGTCATCAGTACACACCTTCTGGTGCAACTTATGATGCAGCAACTGGTGTCATGGAATTGACATTTGCAACTACTAACTTTACTCCAACCAATGCAACATATAATCCTACTACAGGTGATATGGTATTGACCATTGGATCTCATACTTTGAGTGTTGGTGATACAGTTAGAATCGCACCTAATTCTTTAACATTCACATGTGCATTAGACAGCAACGTTGCTCAGAAGACATATCCAAGAGCAAGCAGCAATGATTATCCATACAATTATGATCTAACAATCACTAATGAAACTGCAACTACAATTACAGTCAATGTAAATGGTGATGGTACAGCAATTTCAGATACTTCTGCACATACATTTGTGTCTGCAGCAACTAACGCTGTTCAGTATGGACATCAGATTAAAGAACATGAAAAGATTCAATTAGCAGCAGGTGCAGTCACATTTAGTTGCACAATGGATGGCAATAGTTCTAACAAAGCATATCCTCGTTCTACTGATCCTATTACTGGTAAATGGTTAAATGTATTCAATGTAGACTATAATAAACTAAGCATTAATGTTGGTAAATCACCTCTAAGGAAATTTACTCCTACACATGTTGATTATAATCCTACAACAGGATTCATGACACTTACAATAGGTCGTCATAATCTAAGAAAGGGAACTGCAATTAAGATTGCTACAAATTCAATAGTATTAAGATGTGCTCAGGATAACTATGCTACAGATCATGCATATCCTCGTACTACTGATCCTAACTATAATACTGCGGTCACAATTACTGATGTCACTGATGACACAATCACAGTTCAGACATTAGCAAGCACACCTTCAACAAATACTTCTAATCATATATTTGTTTCTGCTACTGCTGATTCTATAACTACTGGTGGAAACTACGCACACACATTTGTATCTGCAACAAGTAATGGAATCACAAGAGCACTTCTTCAGACAGGCGGTAATTATACACATAAGTTTGCATCTGGACTTGCTAATGGGGTATCTACAGGTGGTAATTACACACATACGTTCGTATCTGCTACAAGCAATGGTATCGATGTTGCAGGAGACTCTGTAATTATCTCAGACAATTCTTTAACATTCACATGTACTAAAGATAGTAATGCTACAACTCATACCTACCCAAGATCCACTGACCCTGCATCTGCTCAGGTATTACCACTAACAGCACACGATACAAATACATTTACTATTAATGTAGGTAAGTCTGCTCTTGAAGATCAGTATACTCATACATGGACTGCATCTGCAACAAATGCTGTCACTAAAGTATTCTATTCATTATCAGATTGTTCTGATGTTATTACTACTCAAAATAACTTAGTCACAATATTAACAGATACATTAAACAATGCTATATTAGCATCTCCCACAGATCATCTAGCTGGAGTGACTTCTGTATCTCCTGCTGCTGAGTTTGTTGGTGGTAGAGTTAATGGATTTAAGGAAGTACCATTCCCAGTGTCATATCATGACAGTGCAAATGATCTTATATACACAAATCAAATTGATGTAGATGGGCAGTATAGATTTAGAGATGCTGCATATTTAATTCGTGCAAATGCTAGTGTTATTGTTGACAAGGCATCTGCTGATATGCTTACAAGATATCCTAAACTGGCACAAGAACTACCAGGAAATGCTAATGGTACATCTACTGATGGAACATTAGCGAAAAAGACTGACCTAACACTACTTGTAGAGGCAATTGCTAATGATATTGAAAATGGTGGTAATGCAAAAACTGTAGAAGCAACTAACTTCTATCTCGGAAATAGTAATGAAGTAAGACGTATTCGTTTACAGATTCATCAATCAATTTATGCTCATGATCGTCTTGCAGTTTATATTAAAGAAGCAATTACTGGTGATTTAACTTATACAAATACTGATGATATTATTACAGGTGATTGGGATATTACTGGTGCAGGAGTTGCAAATTACTTTGATGGAGTTAAAACTGAAGTTGACACATTAGTGACAACAATCAATGATATGATTGCTCCTACTAATAATGATTTCAACATCGGTGGAGATAGATTATACTTTAACAGACAGTACATTGTAGAAGAGGCAACTGGTCTAACATCATCAGAATTTAACTATACACTTAATGGCATATCTTACAACGCATACAGTTATCCTGGTACTGGTAGAACTGAAATAATAGTTCAAAATAATCTTAAAGATCTTCTTGACGGTATAATATCTGATTTACAAACTGGTGGTCAAAATAGCACTGTAGCTGCTCTGGAAGTATATCTAACTGCTGGCTTACAAATACAAACAATAGAAGAGGAATTACCTTCATTCATCTTTGCTATAGAACAGATCGGGGTTATTGGTGAGCATGCGATTAATAATTTACTTTATGATTTCAATAGTGGATTTACTCTACCAACTGGATATTCTGCAACGAAGACTGATGAAACTGCAGTTAGAGATTCAGAATCACCAACTACTATTTCTACTGTAATTACTCGATTTAGAGAGTTAATTAAGATTGCAGTTAACCTATTAGGACCTGCTAAGTTTGCAGGTAGAAGTGCAGCAAAACATCTTCTTTACAACTACAATTATTATAAAGAAGAAATTACTAATCAGGTCAACTCACAGTTTGGTACTGGTCAATGGATATATGATACATTCTTAACCAATATCACTAATGATATGGTACACGATATTATTGCAACTGATCTTACAGATAAAACAACTGCATATGAGATTACACTTACAAGTAATATTGGAAACTATACAGTTGGTGAGGTAGTTCATTCAAGTAATGGTGCATATGCAAAAGTATTAGAATGGAATGAAGATACAACATTCTTAGTTGTTGCTCCATTTGTGGGAACACAATGGGCAAATGGTAATACTATTGTTGGTAGAACATCTAAAACAGTAGGTGTAGTTAATACAGTTGGTTCTGGATATGACTGGTACAACAAACCAACAAACGTACAAACTATCGCACATGCTAGAACTTTAACATCTAATATTACTGGTCAGATTGCAGGTGTTAACGAATTTACAAATCCTGAAGCAATTGCAACAGATTGGACTGCTACTGAAGCAACAATTACTAACAACTCAATTGCTGCTCCTGATCTTACAATTACTTCTGAGAAAATTGTACCAAGTACTAATACTGCACTTCATACACTTAACAGGAACTTCTCCTTAAATGCATTTGAGACATTTGACTCTGGTGTAGTTAAATTTGACGCTACTAATGAGACATTTGATACTGGTTCTACTTCAGCAACTGCAAGTCAGACATTTACATTCTCAGCATTTGTTAAGGCAGCAGGATATACATCAATTCGTTTCCAGATGGCACTTGACGAAGGAACATCTGCTGTACAAAGAATCTTCTTTGATCTTAACTTAACTGCAGGAACTATAGGTTCTATCTTTACACCTCAAGGTGGTATGAGTAATGATGCTGCAGGAGTAGTTCCTTTAGGTAATGGTTGGTATAGAGCATTTATTACAACCACATTCTCCTTTGGTTTCTCAACACTATCTAATAAAATTATCATTAATAATGCAGCTGGTTCTCAAAACTATGCAGGTAATGGTACAGATGGTATTTACGTTTGGGGTGTTAAACTTACTAAGAGTGCACTTGATCCTTATCAGTCTGGTGACGGCACAGTATTCTACTCTGATAATGAATATAATATCAAGCAGTATGCTATTAATACACTTCAGACATACATGCAACAGGCACTTGATAATACACTTACAGAACCTTCACCTAATGCAGGATTCTATAAGTTCTATGACTCAACTGAAGCTGCAAACTATACTACTAAATCAATGGGTAGAGTTATAAGATCCAATCTTGATATTATTAGGAATCAGATCAAGACAGGAACTTACTATACACAGATTACATCTCAGAATGGTATTACTGTTCCTACTAAGTTATATGGAACTAGAACTATTCCAGTTGGTCTTTCAGGTGGATTGAATAATGCTGATTATGCATATGGTATATCAAGTAATGTTTATGGTGAACTTGAATCTATTGCAGAAAACTCAGGTAAAGTTGTTCAGGTATATCAAAGATTTAGAATTGATGGTGATATAACAGACGGTCCTTATACTATGAATGAGACCGTACAGAAACAAGGTAATGCTTCTATTACTGGTGTTGTTTATGGATTCTATGAAGATGCAAACTACAAGTATCTTGACGTTAAGGTGACTGCAGGACCATGGGCAATTACTGATAATGTTGTTGGTTCATCTAACTCCACAACTGCACAAATTAGTGCAATAGAGAGTCGTATTCATATCATTGATTTATTAGGTGATTTCAGTGATAATATTCCATTCAAAGGTTATACATCTGGAAATAGTGCACAACCTGCATCAGCATTCTTGAAGAACGAAGCTGCAGTGACAGACAATACTGGTGGTACATTGACTGTTGATACTGCATCACTACTAGGATCATTTGAACTCAACTCTGTTGTTTATCCTGAAAGTTCTAGACAGTATCTTGATGTTATTAAATATGATGGATTAGAACTTAAAGTTGGTGCTAAGATCGCATCTACTGGATATATTAAACTTGGTATTAGTATCATATCCAGTCTTGCTACATTCCAAGTTGGAAATAGACTTTATAAGATTTCTAATGGTGTTCAAGATTTGAATACTTATGCAATAATTACTGGTGTAGATGTTGGAAACAACTTTATCTACGCACAAGAGTTCCAAGGAACAATAACAAATGGTGATCAAGTTGGTGATTATGGAGTAGGAAGTTTCCCACAAGGTTATGCAACTATAACAACTAAGGTGACAACTGCAGGTGCTGCATCTGCAACTGTTCAAGATATCAAGACAGTTGGTACTCTTAAGAGAGTATATCTAAGTGATGTTGCAGGAGTATTTGATGTTAATGATGCTGTCAAGAGTATTGATAATTATAAGGCAGCAGTTTCTACTAAAGGTGATCTTAAAGCAAGAGTTAAGAGATCATTCAAAGGATTTGATGGTGTACAAACAACCTTTAATCTATCTCAGAATAATGGTACAAGTTATCTACCAGATCCTGCAGGACATCTATTGATATTCATCAATGGTATTCTACAACCACCAGGTGCAACTAATGCCTATACAGCATTCTCTAATCAGATTCAGTTTACTGAAGCACCTGATCTTGGAGCATCATTCACAGGATTCTATGTTGGTAAACTTAGACAGTTAGATGATATATCATTCGAGTTTGATTCATTAAGACAATCATTTAACTTAAAACGTAATGAGGTATTTTACTCATTGACATTGACTGATGGTGTACAATCATCATCAATTAGACCAGAGAACAATATCATCTGTTCATTGAACGGTGTTATACAGGAACCTGGTATTGGTTTTGAGATTGTTGGTTCTAGAATTATCTTCTCAGAAATACCTCGTGTAGGATCTACATTCGTTGCATTCTCATACGTTGGTTCTGAAGCGGACGTAGACGCTGCTGAGGTTGTACCTCCTGTAGAACCTGGTGATGATATTAGAATACAGGGTGAGACTGAGGATAGAACAGTTGCTGTTATTGAATCTTCTAACTCATTAATTACATTTGATTATCTCGGATCTGTATTTGGTCAAGACGCAATTGCTACTGCTGCGTTGACAACTGGATTCATTAAACAGGTACAAGTTACTGGTGGTGGTTCTGGATATACTACAAGACCTACTGTAAGAGTTGACTCTATATCTGGTTTTGAAGGTAATATTAGAGCACTGGTTGGTGTTGGTGGAGTCACCCTAAGTAATACAGGTACTGGTTATGTAAATCCTGACATCGCAGTAGAAACTTCTGTTCCAGATGACTGGACTGCACCAGATTTAAGTCAATATGGTGAAGAAGTAGTTGACCCTGAGATAATCACATAAATACTTTATAGCAAAAAATCTTAAAGAAAGATGGCAAAACAAGCACTAGATCTAGGAACTGCTGCAAATGATAACACAGGTGATACCCTGAGAGCTGGTGGCGACAAGATTAATGATAATTTTAACGAATTGTATTCTGCGTTAGGTAATGGTACTACATTAACTGTAAATACTACTAACCCTGCTGCAGGACAAGTATTACGTTATGATGGTTCATCTTTTATCCCCTCTGATTATTCTAACCTTACAGCTGCCCTTAATGTAAATGGAAATTCTATCGTATCGTCAAGTAATGGAAACATTGCTATCGCTCCCAACGGAACTGGTAATTTTACTGTGGGTCATGGTTCCATTACTAGCACTTTCAGCGGCTCTGATGGATCTATCGACTTACCGACGACAGTAAAATATAAAAACGAATATACTTCTCTTGCTGCAGCTCCTGCTGCTGCGACATATACTGGTTATTTCTTCACAGTAGATGGTGATGATAAACCATACGTAAACATTAATATAACAGCAGGTGGTGTTGGAGATACAAGAGCAGCACTATTAACACAATATTCTGGTATTGATGACTTATCAAACGTTGATGTCACAACAACTGCTCCAAACTTAAACCAGACTTTAAAATGGAATGGAACTAACTGGGTTCCTGCTGATGATAACGCAGGTGTTAGTTCTGTTAACTTGTTTGCTACAGTTGCAGGTGATTCAGGATCTACAACTGCTAACAGTCAGACTGATACATTAACGATAGCAGGTGGAACAAATATTACCACTGCGGTTTCAGGAGACACACTCACAGTTAACTTCTCTGGTACTTTAACTACCACATTAGCAGCCTTAACAGATACAAACACTGCAGGTATTACTCAGGGTGATAATTTATTCTATAATGGAACCTCATGGGTAGTCACTAGAAGTCCATTGACTTGGTATGAAATAGGTGCACCTGTAGAAGATGCAAGTAATGACTTCTTAATATCAGGACCAGGACTTACTGGTGCAGTTCGAGACCCTACACTTTATGTACATAGAGGTTTTAGTTATGCATTTGATAATTCAGTTGAAGGTGGAGGACATCCATTTAGGATACAGTCTTCTCAAGGTTTAACTGGTACTCCTTATACTACTGGTCAATCTGGTAGTGGAACTACTGTATTATACTGGACTGTTCCTTTTGACGCTCCTGCAACACTGTATTATCAGTGTACTCTCCATGCTGCAATGCAAGGAACTATCAACGTTGTAACATAAATGGCAAGAACCGTTCCAGGTACTGGTGCCGACATTGAACCTATCTTTGACGAAACGTTTGGTGTCCGTGCTGTAAGAGTTGTAAATGGTGGGTCTGGGTATACTCAGGCAGATCCACCTAGACTCACTGTGACTGGTTGTGGAACTCCAACAAGAGATGCAATATTATATCCAATTATAGATGAAGACTCAGGACAAATAGTTCACGTTCGTGTTCTTGATAGAGGTTTGGGTTATGATCCATTAAGAGTGCAAATTATTCCTGAACAGGAAACTCCTAATGTTGTAAATTCATTTGATTTTACAAGAATATTTCAACGTCACCCAAATAGTACTACCACTGCAACATTTGGTACTACAGGTACTCCTGTTAGATCAACAGATAGATTAACTATATTATCAGATAATCATCCGAAACCTTCACAAATTTATCCAACAGAAAGACAGTCTGGTGGATCAACTTTAATTTTAGATAGAACTTTTAATCAGACATTTGTTTATAGAGGTGGTAAGGATGTTCCAAATCCAGGTACAAGAGAATTTCAAAGAAATAAATCACTTGGTATATTAGCAAACGGTGGTCTTTTACATACTCCAGAATGGGGTAGTACAGTTGGTGGAGCACCTACAAACTTTGCTATTGATACTGTAAAGTATGACTACGTAAAAAATACAAGTGTATATGATACGATTATTGATAATCAAACACATTATTATCAAACAAGTAAAACTATAGATGAATTTGCATTAACAAAAGGTGTATTTGAATGGGGTTTACTTAGAGTATTTGTTTGGAATATTAAAGTAGAGTTTGATAATATAATGCTCAACGTTATTAATGTTGATGAGACCTTAGGACAAGTAGAAGTTGGTAGAATTGTAGATGAAGTTAGTGGTACAGGTAGAGGTATAATATCAAAAGTAGTTAAAGATAGTCAGAATGTTGTAACAAGAATATATCTTAGAAGTCTTACAGGAGATGCTTTCTCACAAGATGATCTATGTTTGGGATCTAATGGATTCTCATTTAAAGTAAGCGGTGCACCAAGAACTTTCAATAGTGGTATATTTTATATTGATTTTGGTACTCATGCAAGTGAGTTCGGTCCTTTTGTAGCAGGTCAATATTACTTTGCTCCACAAGATATCAAAGTACATGCTAATAATTTAATTATTTGGAATCAAGCAGATGCTAGTAATGGAATAACGTCAACACATACACAAGGTCATCCTATGCAATTCAGTACCACTGCTGATGGTACATTAAATGGTGGCACATTATATTATAATAGTACAGGTTCATCAGGTGCTGTTGTTGCAGATTACGAGGAAGCATTTAAACCTTGGTTTATAATGAATCCAGATGAGAATAATAGAATTTACTATTATTGTCAGTTCCACAGATATATGTCTGGGTTTACAGGTGACGAAGGTTATATGCAACTTGATAGTGCTACACAGACAGGTACTGCAGGAGTTGTAAACAACACTTATTATATTGAAGGATACTATGGAAGTGGTGCCACATTAGATTATTCAAGATATGCAAATGGTCATTCTAGAATTATAGGTATGTCATTTGATGGGTATCCTATTTACGGACCTTTTGGAAGAACAGGTAATACATATGCTAAAGAAAGATCAGGATATAGATTAAGAACTACTCCAGAATTACAAGGTGCTAGACCAATAGTCACTACTGCTAGTACAGTCACTTATGCTGTAACTGTATCTAATAATAAATTTCTTTTTGATGGAGCATCTCCTACTTTCTTATCTTTGGATAGAGGAAAGACTTATGTCTTTAATCAATTAGATTCTTCTAATGCTCCTTCCCAACACTTATTCATATCAACAACAAGTGATGGTTGGCATGCAGGTTTAGTTGGTGATAGTGCATATCTTTACACAGGTCAAGGTGTAGAGTATTGGATTGATGGTTCACAACGACCATATCAAACTTGGGTAAGTTTATTTAATACTGCTAGTACACAGAGAGAAGTGCGTTTTACAGTTCCTGTAGATGCACCAGGTAATCTATATGTCTTTGCTTATATCACTGCAGGTATGGGATTAAGATTAGTTAATAGAGGTTATCAATTAGGAGATCTTGTAGATGATTATATTTTTGATGAATCTGATGCATGGTCAAGTACAGCAAGTTATGTTCAATATGATACTGTAAGAAACGCAGGATATATTTACGAAGCAACTGCATCAATAAGTGCAGGTGGTAGTGCACCTACACATACAACTGGTACTACAAGCAATTGGAAATATTTGGCAATCGTAGGAACTTTAGATTATTATAATGGTAGATTCTCTCAGACTCCAGAATATCCAAATGGAACTTATGCATATTATATGACTGAGGATGCTGCAGGTAATCCAACATATCCTTATGCTATAGGTCCGAAATATTATGGTGTGCCTTTATTTGAAGGTAGTACAGTCCCTCCACTAACAACTAACTTCCCAGAAGGTGCTGAGGCAGAAGTTGTTTTGAGCACGACTAATGCAGGTCAACTTGACTATGTTAGGATGACTAAGTTTGGTGATAATTACTTTGGTCCTGCACAAGCAAGAGTTTTAGGTGGTACTGGAACTGGTGCTGCAGGTAGTCCTATTGTACAAACAGTCACAGGTCTTTCTTTATTAAATTCTGGTAGAAATTATGCTACTCCTCCATCTCTTATATTTGAAGGTGGTGGTGGACAAGGTGCAGTTGGTGCTGCTGAAATCGATACACTTGGTAAAGTAAATAGTGTTTCTATTGTTAATCCAGGTGAGTTTTATCAAGAACCTCCTTATATTCTCATCACTGGTGGTGGAGGTATTGGTGCGAAGGCAACAGCAACTATATTCCAAGGTGCTATAACAGGTATTACAGTTACTGAACCAGGTGTAGGATATACATCTGTACCTAATATTGTATTTACAAAATTAGTACAATTAAAACGTAAAGCAAGATCAAGACAAGCATTTAACTCTTCTGCAATTTACTTAACTGGATTAATCAAGAGTGTCACTGCTAATGATTCAAACATATATGTTGATTCTACAGATGCGTATCCTGGTTCTGGATCTATTATTCTTAATAGAGAAACAATAAGTTATACCTCTAAATCTGCAGGTAAATTCACTGGTCTAACTCGTGGTGTAAACTTTAACTATGACCAAAGAGTTATATTAGACCCAAATCAAAATAATCCTGATGGATCATCAAACTATAAATTTAATGTTGGTGATAGAGTTATTAGAAAAGTTGAAAATGCTAATAACAAAGTTGCTAAGGTATATGATTGGGATGCTAATACAAGAGAATTATTAGTCACATTTGAGGTTGATGAATTAGCATTTATTGACGGTGGTAGGGCAGCGACTGAAGATGCTATCGTACAATTTGATGGTGGTGTTGCAGATAGTTCTGCTGCAGGAGTATTACCACATGTAATTCTTACAACTGCAGGTACTTCTATAGATTTATTGACTGAACCTTTATCTGTATTGGCAGATAGGTCTTTCCAAGATATATTACCAACTGTTGCAGGTGACGGTATTGCTGATTTAAGTAATACTAATACAACATATGCAAATCAAATTGCACTTGATGGTGGTATTTACAATTCACTTTATGGTATCGAGGAAACACAGGGTGGTACTAACACAACTCTATTCCAAGTTGGTGATAATATTAAAGATGGTGATGTACCATTTAAGTATGCAACAATTACAACTGCAGGTGGATTATCAGAAGGTGTTGAACACACTGCACTTATAGATTTATATTTGGATAGTGCAACTGGTAATGGTCAGAACTTCTCTACTAACGAAATAGTTAGTGGTGGAGTATCTGGTGTACAAGCAACTGTTGTTTCTTGGATACCTTCAACAGGTGTATTAACAGTTAAGGATGTTATACCATTCAATACTAATAATATAAATGTTGGTATTGCAGGTTATCTTTATGAGTTTTCATCAAAGAATACTATTACTGACTTTGTGATTACAAATCCTGGCACTAACTATACTGCAGTTCCTACTGTAGCAATAGAAAATACAGGTGATATACAAGCAATTGGTACTGTGGTCATGACAGCTGCAGGAGATCAAGTTGCATCAATTACTGTAAACAATGGTGGATATGGTATTCCACAAACTGTGGATGGAACATATGCCTTACATCCTACAATAACATTTACTAATAATGCCAGTGATACTACTGGTGCTAATGCTGCTGCACAGGCAGTTTTAGGGGGAGAATTAGTTAACGGAAATGGCGGTGCTTCTTATAGAATTAAGAGTATCGAATATTCTGCAATAGTTCGATCCAAATAGGCATAAATAAACAGGAGGACATAATAGTCACATACAATGGCAGCTCTATTAACAGACCAATTTAGAATTTTTTCAGCACAAAAGTTCATAAAGGCACTTGAAGGTCCTAATGCAACCGAGAGTGATACGGTTGCGGGTGCAACAAGAGATAGGTTATATCTTTTCATTGGTAGACCACAAACATGGGATAATGAAAACTCACCGCCTCAGGCAGTGGATTCATTCTCAGAGTTTTCTGGTTCTTATGATGACATGGTATCCCTAAAAAGAGTGCTGGCTTCAGATACCGTGCAGGTTGTTCGTAGAATTGACTGGGTTTCTCCAGAACAAACTACTGGTGGATTAGGTTTTACCTATGACATGTATCGTCATGATTACTCACCTAGTAAAACTGCTGCTTCTGGTGCGACTAAACTTTACGACTCTGATTTTTATGTCGTAAACTCTCAGTATCAAGTATATAAAGCAATCTACAATGGAACAAGTCCGTCCGATCCAAATGGCAAGCCTAGCACTGTCGAGCCTACTGGTACTAGCACTAGCATCATTACTACTGGCGATGGGTATCGTTGGAAGTACATGTACACTATTCCAGTTGCAAGCGTTCTTAAGTTTTTCTCAAACGACTACATGCCAGTATTCACCAACGCTGCTGTTCAAACCAACGCAGTTGCAGGTGAAGTCGATACTGTTGTTATTAACGCAGCTGGGTCTGGTTACAACAATGGTACCTATGACAATGTAGCGATCAACGGTGATGGAACTGGTGGTCGTGTTTCTATCGTTATTGACGGTGGTAAGATTATATCTGCTACTGTGACATCTGGTGGTACTGGATATACATTCGGTAAAATCAGTGTTGACAACATAACTGGTATCGGTACTGGTACTGGTGGACAAGTTGATGTTATCATTCCACCACCTGGCGGACATGGTAAGGACTCAGTTGTTGAACTTGGTGCTTTTAGAACCATGATCAACGCTAAACTCTCATATGATGAGGGTGCAGGAGACTTCCCAGTTGATAACGACTACAGAAGAATTGGTCTAATCACCAACCCTCTTAAGTATGGTACTGCAGAACTTCTTTCTGACTTGACAGTTTCTGCAACAAAAGCGGTTATTTTCTCTCCAACATTCCAAGGTAATTACGTTCCTGACGAAATTATCACACAAACAAGAGTTGTTGGTGGTACAAACGTGACTGCAAGAGCACGAGTAATCTCATGGAATGCTACAACTAAAGTTTTGAAATATTATCAGAACGCAGTTGACGGTATCTTCCCAGAAGTTACTGGTACACAAAATGAATTTGATGGTTCAAACGTTGTAAGTGGTGCAACATCAGGTGCGGCTGGTGCTCCAGACGTAAACTTCCCTGCTGTTCCTAACTCATCAGCAAGAACAATCAACAATACAGAGTATGACTTAGGTATGAAATTTAACAATGGATATGCTAAACCTGAAATCGAGTCAAATAGCGGTGACGTTGTTTACATAGATAATAGGCGAGCAATCAGTCGTGCAAACGACCAAGTAGAAGATATTAAAATCGTAATCGAGTTCTAATGGCACAAAATACTAATTTAAACGTAACACCGTATTACGACGACTTTGATAAAACGAAGAACTTTTATCGAGTACTGTTTCGTCCTGGTTTTCCAATACAGGCAAGAGAACTTACCTCGATGCAAAGTATTTTGCAGAATCAGGTTGAGAACGTTGGTGCACATCTATTCAAAGATGGTGCAATGGTTATACCAGGTCAAGTTGGTTATGACTTAAACGTTGACTGTATCTTAGTTCAAGAGTCTTTCTTGGGTGCTGACGTTGAATTGTATAGATCTCAACTTACAGATAAAATTCTTACTGGTTTGACATCAGGAGTCAAAGCAAAAGTATTGTATAGTATTTCTGATACTGTATCTACTAAAGGATATATCACTCTTTATGTTAAGTATATCGAATCAGGTGGTACAGGAAATACACAACAATCATTTTCCAACAATGAACAGTTAATTACTGATACTGAAATAACTTTCGGTACAACTTTGATTGAAGTTGGATCACCATTTGCACAGTTATTACCTACAGGTGCATTACAGACTGGTTCTGTTGCATATGTTCAAGATGGTGTTTACTTTATTAGAGGTTTCTTTGTTGATGTACCTTATCAATACATTCTATTAGATCAGTATGGAACCAACCCCTCCTATCGTATCGGACTTGATATTCAAGAGTCAATCATCACCCCAGAAGATGACCTTAGCCTCAACGATAATGCTGCAGGAACATCTAACTATGCTGCTCCTGGTTCTCATAGATTTAGAATCACCACAAACTTAGTTAAGAAACTTCTTACAGATGATGCTGATAAAGACTTTATTGAACTATTACGTATCAATAATTCTAAAGTAGAACAGTTAGTAGATCGTAGTGCATATAGTGAATTAGAAAAAACAATGGCAACCAGAACCTTTGAGGAGTCTGGTGACTATGTTGTAAAAGATTTTGATATTAATGTAAGAGAAAACTTAGACGATACTTTTAATAATGGTGTTTATGCTACAGGTTCTACAACTGCTGATGGTAATACCACTGCAGAAAGCATGTATGCAGTTGAGTTTGGTCCTGGTACTGCATATGTAAAAGGATATAGAGTTTCTACTCTTTCTCCAACTTATGTTGACTTAGCAAAACCAAGAGATACACAGTCTGCACAGAATGTAAATGTACCTTTTGAGGTTGGAAACTTTGTAAATGTTAACAACATATATGGATTTCCAAATGCTACAGGTTCTTCATTAGGCAATGCATATCAAGTTGCTCAGATAAGAGATGCATTTACAAGTTCACCTGGTACAGGTGCAGGTAATATTATAGGTTATGCTCGTATATTATCGTGTGAGTATTCTCAAAATATGGACGCAACATTTGGTGATGCAGACGATGTTTATAAGACAGTATTGTTTGATATTCAAATGTTCACTATTTTGGATATGGCATCCTCAGTTAGTGTTACTGTAGGTTCTCAAGTTGTTGGTGCTACATCTGGTGCAAGAGGATATGTGACAGAGACATTCTCTGCTGATCATATTGACTTATATCAAGTTGAAGGAACATTCCAAGCAGGTGAGATGATTACTGTTGATGGACTAAATTTAGATACAGTCACTAATATACATTATTATAACTTCTCTGATGCAAGACAACTTGTAGCAAGAGATGAAAGTACATCTGCTGTAGAGTTTAGTGCTGATATTATTCTTGAAGATGTTGCAGTTGTACAAGGTAGTACATTTACATATGATGCTACAAGTAGTGCAGAAAAGATTACTGGTTTACAATCAAACTTTGCTTTAGATTTAAGACCTGGCGATAGATTATATTTCAATAACACACAATATGTTGATGTTGATAAAGTAGATCCTAATGCATTACCTACAACAGGTTTTGCATCTATATTTGATTATACATCAGCTACAGGACAGACAGTTAAAGTAGATCCTACTGCTGCTCCTTCTGCAGGTACATACACTGCATTATTAAGATACCGTGCAAAACTATTTGAAGTAGAAAATGCAGATCTTCTTAGTCCAATGCCTAAGAAGTATATCAAATCAATTGCTGATGAGTCTATGACTGTCAGAAGAACATTTGATGCACAAACAGTATCTTCTAACTCTATATCAATTACTCTTCCAGAAAATGAACAGTTTGCTTCTATTACAAATGAAAACTATACTATAGTTGTACTAGCAGGATCAAATAGTTCTTATCCTGTAGGTGCTGAGGTACCTCTAAACACATCATCATCTGGTGGATTTGGTTATACAACGTTTACATCATCCGAACAAACTACTTTACAGGTTGAAAACTTAACAACAGTCACATCTGTTAAAGTCACTGCTACAATATCTAAGAATATAGCAACCAGAAAAACAAAAACTGAAAATCAGATGTTTGTTATGAAGGTTAATAAGACTATACAAAATCTAGACAAACAGAATTACAATTTAGTTTATTCTAACTTATTTGGTACACGTATTGAAGATAGGGAAATATCATTAGGTGTAGCAGATTGTTATAGACTACATGCTGTATATGAATCATTTGATGATGCAGATCCAGTATTACCTTCTCTCACAATTGTAGAACCAACGTTCTTTGCTACTGGTACTATTGTCTCAGGTTCAACTTCTAAGGCAAGAGCAAAAGTTATTGACTTTGCTTCAGGTAGTTTAACACTATCAATAGTATATCTTGAAGGAACATTTGTTGCAGGTGAAACTATTACTGGTGTTAATAGTGCAGGTACTGCAATTAGTGCTATTATTAATGACTCTGCAGGATCAATAATTGCAGGATCTAAAGTTGTGACTGATAACTACTTCCTTGAAGTAAATCAAACTGGATTTATATACGATATTTCTAAGATTGTAAGAAAGAAAGGTGTTGCAGTTCCTCTTAGAAAATTAAAAGTAGTTATTGATTACTACACACATTCTGCGACTGGCGATTACTTTGGAGGTCAGTCATATCTTTCTACAGAGTATACAGATATTCCGTTCTTTGGTGTCAAATTCATGGCAGATTATCTGGACTTTAGACCAGGTGTTAAGAACTTATACACTGGAACTGGAACAGTTGCATCACCTGCATATGTTTCAGCATCTACATTTGATTTTAATTCAAGATTATTTAATGTAAGTGGTACTCCTACTGCTACAGTCTTTGACATTCCTAAAATCAATACAAGTATGCGTTGTGATTTTGATTGGTATCTACCAAGAACTGACAAAGCATTCATATCTCCTGATGGTGAGTTCCAAATTATCAAAGGTAAATCTGCTGAAAGACCTTTAGAACCAGATGATTTAAAAGATGGTATGCTCTTAGCAGTCATAAATCATAAACCATATGGTTTTGATCCTGAAGCAGATGTTGCGATAGTGAGATCTGATAACAAACGTTATACCATGCGTGATATCGGTGGTATAGAACGTAGATTAGATCAAGTAGAATACTATACTTCGTTAAACTTATTAGAGACTGATACTTATAATACCAAAATTATAGACGCAGATGGCAAAGACCGTCTTAAGAATGGTTTTATTGTAGATGATTTTTCAGATCATAGTAAGTCAGATACACAGAACGAAGATTTTAGTGCTGCATTAGACTTTAAACAAGGTTATTCAAGAGCATCTCACTATACTACAAACATAGGTCTTGAAATTAACAGTTCATTATCAACTAACTTCCAAGCAACTGGTCCTTTAATCACTCTACCATATACAGAGCAAAAGATTATTGATCAACCATATGCATCTAGAGTTGAGAATATCAACCCATTCAACGTATTTACATACATTGGACGTATTGATTTAACTCCTGCATCTGATGACTGGTTAGATACAGAGAGACTTCCTGTACAGGTGACACAAGTTGAGGGTGATTTCCAAGCGGTATCATCTGAAATGAATGTTGATCAAAATGGTTTCGCTCCTATTCAATGGGGTGCATGGAGAGATCAGTGGACAACTGAAAGAGTTATTTCTTCTGAGACTACTAGAAATAGTGGTTGGTTAGAAGAAGATATTGGTAGATCACCAAGACCTGATGTTTGGGATGGTCGTGGTATGCGTCGTGTTAATAGAACAGATACAATTGAAGTCACAACAGGACAAACTAGAGCTGGTGTAAGATCAAGAGTTATACCTAGAATAGATCGTAGATCACTAGGTGATAGTATTGTTGCAACTACAGTTATTCCTTGGATTAGATCTAGAAACGTCAAGTTTGTAGTTGAAAGACTAAAACCAAGAACAAGAGTGTATGCTTTCTTTGATGGAAGATCAATAGATGCTTATATTACTCCCAAAGTAGTTGAACTTATTAAAGATCCAACAACAGATAATCGTACAAACTCAACACCGTTTGTGATTGGTGAAACAGTTATAGGACAAACATCTGGTGCAAGATTTAAAGTTGCAACACCTAATGCTACATTTGCATATAATCCATATGATGATAGTGTATTACCTTCATCTTATGCATCTACAACTGCAATTCTAAACATAGATTTGGCAGCTAGTGCTAACCAAGCAACTGGACAATTCTTTGGTAATTTCCAAGTTGGTGAAGTTATTATAGGAACATCAGGTGCTAAGGCAGTTGTTAAAGATCGTAGATTAATATCTGATCGTTTTGGTAAGTTAAGAGGTTCATTCTTTATTCCATCTCCAAATGGAATAGGTAATCCAAGATGGAGAACTGGTACAAGAACAATGAGATTGACCACTGCAGTTGATGATTCAAGATTAGCAGGAGCAGTAGATTCATCTGCTGAAGTAGAATACGAAGCAAAAGGAACTCTTAATAGAGTTCGTGAAAATGTTCTTGCTGTTAGAAATGCTGAAATTGTTCGTGATACAGTCACTCAGGACAGAACAGTTCGTTCTACTAGAACAGAGACAAGACAGATTGGTTGGTATGACCCTCTTGCACAGTCATTCATTGTAGATGAAACTGGCGGTGTGTTCTTGACATCTGTAGATGTTTACTTCAATACTAAGGATACAAACATTCCTGTCTCTATGCAAATTAGAACTATGGAAAATGGATATCCTACTACAAGTATTTTACCATTCTCTGATATAACAAAAGAACCTGCAGATATTCAGATATCTGAGACAGGTGCTGTTGCAACTAAATTTACATTTAGAGCACCAGTTTATATCCCACAGTCAATTGAACATTGTTTCGTTCTTTTATCAGACTCTAACTCATATAAGATTTGGATATCAAGAATGGGTGAGATTGATATAACAGGAGACAGAACTATATCTGAGCAACCATATGCAGGTGTTCTATTCAAATCACAGAACGCATCGACATGGACTGCAGACCAGTATGAAGATCTTAAGTTTGCAATTTATAGAGCAGCATTTAATAATACTGCAAGTAGTAAATTAGTTTTAAATAACATCTCACTTGAAGAAGGAAATGGTGGTAAACTCAGATTAAGAAGAGATCCTATTCAGACATTTGTACCAGAAATTGTATTGAATATGAATTCACAGGTTGCAACTACTCCATATACAATAGGTGCACGTATCTATCAGAAGACATCATTAGCACAAGGTACAATCTCTGCTATACTTGATACTACACAAGGTGTACAATTAACTATTAAAGACATATCAGGTACATTTGTACAAGGTACATCAACAACTAATGGCATTGTTTCATCCAAAACAACTGCTGTATTAACAGTTGCTGCTACATCAGGTTATGCAATCGGAGATGTAATTACAGGAGGCACATCAGCTGCCACTGCTACTATCACTGCTGTCACAAACAGCACAACTCTTGCTTTAAATAATGCTTCTAAAGCATTCTCAAATGGTGAGACTATTACTGGTGATGGTGCAGGTGGTGGTACTGCAAGTCAGCAGACAACTCTACCTGGTTCAGGAACTAACTTTGTTCCTGCAGGAGACGCAGTATCAAGTGGTGCTATACAACCTGCTTTCCCTGATGCAACACCAACATATGCTACAACTCAAAGAAAGGTAAAAATTTCTCATAGTAATCATGGTATGCATGATCCATTGAACAATGTGACTATTGAAAATGTAGAATCAGAAGTATCACCAACCTACTTAACTGCATCTATATCTGCTAGTGATACATCACTATCTGTTAATGATGCAACTGCATTCCATAAGATAATTAATGGAGTTGCAATTAGTGCAAGTAATGTTGGTTATGCAAGAATCTATAATTCTACCTCAGGTCTAGCAGCAACCTTTGCTGAGATTGTATCTTACAGTGCAATCAGTACCGATGGCAAAACCATTACAGTTCATGAAAGAGGATTGAATGGTACAACTGGAAGATCTCATGCTGATGAAACAGTTATTGAATGTTATAATCTTGATGGTATTCCTTTAACAGAAATCAACAAGACACACACTGGTATACAAAATCCAACTATCGATAGTTATGAGATTACAACTACTTCTATTGCTAGACTTGGTATTGTATCTGGTGGAACTAAAACAGTCGCAACACAAAATATTCAATATGAGATCTTAGTACCTCAAATTGAAAGAATGTTGCTTCCTAAAACTGGTATTGCTGCGAGAATTAATACCATCAGTGGTACATCAATCAATGATGGTAGTACAGTTCTAGAATCATCATTCTCTAATGATGGTATATTCAGTGATATTGTATTAAGTGAAGATAATCCTTTATTAGCACCTTCTCTAATATGTTCAGGTATTAATGAATCATCTGAACTTAGTGGTGCTAAGTCATTCAGAATGGATCTCACAATGACCAGTGGAGTGACAACTCTATCACCAGTCATTGATACTGATAGAATGTCAATTACATGTGTATCAAATAGAATCAATAAACCAACTGATCAAAATAGTGCTAAGTTATCTGTTGGTGATGAACATGATGCTGTGTATATCACTCGTGTTGCAAACCTCGTAAATGCTTCTGGATCTATTAAAGTATTCTTCAGTGGATACCGTCCAACAGGCAGTGAGATAAAGGTGCTATATAGAGTACGTCCAGTTGGATCAACTGATCCAATTGAAAAATTAGGTTATGAGTTCTTCCCAACAACAGGTGCTAAAATACCTGCAACGTCGGAAAGAGAAGTATTCTTTGAATATGAATATGAAGTATCTGGACTAAGTTTCGACCAGTATCAGATCAAAATAATATTCGTCTCACCTAATCAGGCATACTCACCTATCATAAAAGATCTTAGAGCAATTGCTCTTGCAGTATGAGTCAAATCCCAGTACAAGACGCAGAAAGATGGTTTAGAGATTCCAGAACTGGATCTCTTTCATGTGCAGATCAAGATACTTATAAAAAGTATATGGCTGCACGTAAAGCTGAAGAAGTTAAGAAACAACAATTTGATGCTTTACAAAACGATGTTTCTCTGCTAAAATCTGATATGAGTGAGATCAAATCTCTACTATTAAAGTTAGCTAACAATTAATTATGACCGATAGCACATTGGAAAAGGTTTCTCAAGTTGAAATGATGCGTCAATTTAAGGAACGCTATGCAAAGTGTATAGAAGAAAACAAACAACTTGCCAGTAAAATTCGAGAGAATGAGGCAACAGCATTAAAGCTTCAAGGTGCTTTAGAAGCACTGGAATACTATAATCCACCAGTAGTGGATGCAGAACCTCCAGTAGAAACTGAAGAAGAAACTGAGGGAACATAAGTTCCCTTCTTTTTTGAGCATAAATAACTTGGAAGCATGTTATAGTTAAAGTCCTAATTTAAAATGGCAAATAGATTACAATTAAGAAGGGGTGGTGCTCAGGAATGGGCAAACGCAAACCCAACACTTGCTCAAGGTGAATTGGGTATTGAGTTAGACACAGGTCGATTTAAAATCGGTGATGGTGTATCCGCATGGAACACATTACGATACGAACGTCCAGTAGAATCAACCTCAAACACTGCAAATACTCTTGTACAAAGAGATGCAGATGGTAATTTTGCTGCAGGTACTATAACTGCGACTATAATTGGTAATTCATCAACTGCTGCCAGACTTGCTTCAACTCGTCAAATCCAGATATCTGGTGACTTAACTTCAACAGGAAACTTTGATGGTTCTCAAAACTTAAACCTTTCATCTTCTTTAGAACTTTTAGCTACATTACCTCATTATGATGGTACTGCATCTGCTACAGGAACTTATACAAAAGTTGTAGTAGACTCTAAAGGTAGAATAACAAATGCTTCTTTCCCTTCAACACTTGCTGATTATAACTTAAATGGAACTGTAGAAGGTTCCTCTGCTCAACCATATGACCTTGACTTGGTTGCAATAGCAGGACTTACTACCACTGGTATGATATCCAGAGTCAGTGGTGGAAATATGGCAACCAGAACTATTACTGGTACTGCTACAAGAATTTCTGTAGTTAATGGTAATGGTGTTTCTGGAAACCCAACATTAGATCTTATTACAACTGCTGTAGTAGCAGGTGACTATAATACGGAATCCCTGACATCCGTAAATGCTGTTGGTTCTAGTTCAGAACCCTTTGGTACACAGACAGTTAACGCTACTAAGTTCACTGTAGATGACCGTGGAAGACTTACATCTGCGACAAATGTACCAATCGCTACAGCAGTTGAAGGTACAACTGCACTAGATTATAATGCAGGTACAACATACGTCAGGTATGATATCATTAAAAATGCCTCTAAGGTATATCAAGCAATTACTGGTATCGCATCAGGTGGTGGTGCTCCTACTCATTCTAGCGGTGACACTGGCGGGTGGAGATATCTCGCTGCCGAGACTACAGAACAGAAAGGATTGGCATCCTTTGCCCAAGAAGACTTTGACGTAAGTGCAGGTGGTCATGTAACTGTTGCTGCTGCAGGTATAGACAATACACAATTACAAAACAATAGAGTATCTTTTGCTGATGGTAATTCTGTTGAGCATTTTGAATTAGATCAAGAACTCACCACAACAACTGGATACAGAGGATTTACTGGAATAAATTATGTAAATGTAAAGAATACCTCAGGTGGTTTATTATTTGCTGCTAATAACACAGGTGATAGTGGTAATGGTGAAGTTGATATTAATGTAAAGACATTAATAAGTGATCCAGATGTAGTATTTGATGGTGCAACTGCACAGACAATAGACAAAACTGGTGATGGTAATCTTACAATTCAAACAACTCAGAGTTCTAGTTCTGCAAGATCACTAAGTATTGCAGCAACCAACTCAGGTTCTGGAACCAGTACAGTCAGTATTACTGCTGAAGATGTTGTAGACATCCAAGCATCTGATGCATCAACTGGTAAGGTTCATGTAGAGAACATGAGGATACAAGGAGATCACCTTGCATCAACTGGTACACTTAAACTTGATCCTGGCGATGACAGAGCAGTCACAGGACTTGTACAAATTTTAGGAAACTTACAAGTAGATGGAACGACTACAACAGTTAATAGCACAACTACAACAGTCGATGACCCAGTATTTACCTTGGGTGGCGACACTGCTCCTTCTTCTGACGATAATAAAGATAGGGGAATTGAGTTCAGATATTATGACTCTCAAGCAAGACTTGGATTCTTCGGTTACGACGATTCGTATGCAGATCTCGGAGGACATACAGGAGGATTTGCGTTTATACACGATGCCTCACAGAGCTCCGCAGAGATTTTTACAGGAACTGACTCTGGAATCCGTGCGGGTAACTTAAAACTTACAACAAATACAAACTCAACATCTAATACTACTGGAGATTTAGTAGTTGCAGGTGGTGCAGGTATAGGAGATGATGTTAATATTGGTGGATTATTAGATGTAGATGGTACATTCCGTGCTAATTCTACAAGTAGATTTGATGATAATATAGTATTCCAAGGTGCTTCTAAAACATTATCATTGAACAATGGTAGTGGTACAACTAAAATACAACTTCACACTACTACAGGTAATATTGAAGTTGGTGGTATCTTAACAAATACTGGTGCTATTGATGCAAACAGCACTCTAAATGTTGCGAGTGAAGTTCATTTTGAAAGCACAAATGATATTACTACTGCTAAGAATGGAACCTCTGGTGCTTGGGAGATTCAATCAAATGATTATGGTGCACTTAGACTTGATGGTGGTTTCTATGTAGCAGGATCTGGTCTGATTGATGGTACGTTGCATGTTAATGGTCCTATTGAAGTTAAGGATAGTGCGACAGAAACTGAATCAAGATTAAACTGGTTGAGAGTTAGATACAGAGGTCGTTTTGGTGATACATATCAGGCATCTCCTTCCTATGCTTCTCATAACTTCTCTACTATAAAAGCACATGGTGGTGCAGGTATTATGAAATCCTTGTACGTTGGTGCTACAGGGTCAGGAGAGAAGTTCTCAGTTGGTAAATTAAACAGTGGTGATACTGAGAAGTTTAGTGTTATTGGTGCAAGTGGTAATACAGATATTCAAGGTACTTTAAATGTTGAAGGCAATACAACTATTCAAGATTCTGTTACTATCAATGCATCAAATGAAAACTTTAAGATTCAAAATGGATCTGCAGTTGATAAGTTTACAGTAGATACAGATAATGGTAATACAGTAATTCAAGGTACTGTTAATATTGAAGGTGTCACTGATATTGATAATGACTTTGCAGTTAGATCAGGATCTACTGATAAGTTCTTTGTCGCATCTTCCACAGGTAATACTAACGTTGAAGGAACTCTGACTGCTGATGGTCATACTGAATTAAATTCAACACTTAATGTCGATAGTAATACAACACTTGGTGGACAACTAACTGTCACAGGAGCAACTGAATTTAATAGTACAGTTGATGTTGATGCAAACTTTGCAGTCAGATCAGGTTCGACTGATAAGATGACTGTTTCATCCAGTGATGGATCAATTAATACATCTGGTTCTTTAACTGTTGCAGGTGAAACTCAAATCAACGATTCTCTATTTATTGCAGCTGATAACGAAATTTTTGAAGTTAGAAATGCTGCCCAGACAACTAAGTTTCAAGTTGATAGTGATAACGGTAATACAACTATTATCGGTACCTTAACAGTTAATGATGGGACTCAGATTAACGATACATTCCAAACATCTGGTGTCAATACATTTACTAACAACACAGAGCAAACTCTAACAGGATCATACGCTGCTGATGGTGCTGCAAGATTCACTGGTGGTATTGGATTAGCGAAAAACTTAGCAGTTGGTGGCGGGCTTAGAGTCTATGGTGGTACTGAACTATCAGGTGCTCTCGATCTTAATAGTAGTGCTGATATATCAGGATCTTTAGTTGTTCATGATCAAGTTATTGTTCAAGCAGACAATAAGTTCTTCAAAGTACAAAATGCATCTGCTGCAGATAAATTTACAATTGATACCGACAACGGTGATACAGTATCACAAGGTCAATTAACTGTAGCTGGAGATGTCAATGCTCAATCTAACTTGATTGTCACAGGTAATCTTACAGTTAATGGTACAACTTCTACAGTTAACTCAACAACGGTAACAATAGATGATCCAGTCTTCACCTTAGGTGGTGATACTGCTCCTGCATCTAATGATGGTAAAGATAGAGGTATAGAATTTAGATATTATGATGGGTCTGCTAAAGTTGGATTCTTTGGATTTGATAGAGGTACATCAGAATTTGCCTTTATGACTGCTGCTACTAATAGTAGCGAAGTCTTCTCTGGTACTGATGGTGCTCTAAGAGCAGGTTCACTCCATGTAACTGGTGCAGGTACATCTGTTGATATAGATAATAACTTAAATGTTGATGGTACAGCAACTGTTGATGGACAAATAATCTCTCAACTTCCACAAGGTACTGCTCCGTTTGTAGTTGCATCTACAACTAAGGTAAACAATCTTAACGCAGATTTACTTGATGGATTAACAACAAGTGCTACAGACACAACTGGTAATAGTGTTGTAGTTAGATCATCTGGTGATTTCTCTGCTAATCAAATTACAGTTAATAGTGCTGCAGGTTCTTCAGCAGGTATTATAGGAAACGCATCAACTGCTGATGCTTGGAAGACTGCAAGAACATTAACTATTGATGGTGTTGTAGATGGTTCAGTATCAATTAATGGTGCTTCTGATCCAACACTTTCAGTCACATTTAACGATGCAGATATAACTGCACTTGCTGCACAGTCTGGCACAGGATATATGGTCAGGACTGCTGCGAACACATATGCTCATCGCACATTTGCAGTCACAGCATCTTCTGGTATTACACTAACAAACGCTGATGGTATATCTGGTAATACTACAATTAACGTTGCATCTGCAAGCACAAACGCTTCAAACAACTTAGTCTTACGTGATGGATCTGGTAATTTTGCATCTAATCAAATTACTTCTAAGTTAGTCGCACAGAATATTCAAGTTGGTGTCACAGGAGCAAATGAGATTGATACATCAACTGGTAATCTAACACTTGATTCTGCAGGTGGAACTGTTGCAGTAGATGATATATTAACAGTAGCTGGTTCAACAACACTTAATGATGACTTAACTCTTGTATCAGCAAGTGGTGGTAATATAGTATTTGATAAATCAGATAACGCATTAGTATTTGGTGATAATGTTGCTGTCAAACTTGGTGCAGGAACTGACGCAGTTATTGAGTCTGATGGAACTGATACTCTTTATAAGTCAACAGGAACATCTAAACAAATAGTCCAAACAGCACAATTTGAAGTTAAGAGTCAAGATGGTACTTCATTTGGAATGATTGTTGATGCTGATGGATCAGTCACTTTAGGATATAATGGACTTGCTACATTTGTCACAACATCAACAGGTGCAACTCTAACAGGTGATCTATTATCAGATTCCAATAATACTAGAAGCATTGGTTCTTCTTCTAACAAGTACGCAAACGTACATTCGACAACCTTCACAGGTAATGTGGTAGGTAATATTCAAGGAGATATTACTGGAAACATTGTCGCAACAACTTCAACTGCTAAGAATCTTAACCCTGCTAGTGATAGTGCATTCGATCTTGGTACTAACTCAGTTAGATGGCAGAACATATACGCAGATGCTGCAAATATTACTGCTATTACAGGAACCTTAACTGGTACAGTTTCTAGTATTGCAAACCATGATACTGGAGCTCTATCAGAAGGATCTAATCTATACTATACTGATGAAAGAGTTGATGACAGACTTAACGCTGTTATCATTGCAGGTACTGGTGTTACTAAAGCATACGATGATGCTGCTAACACATATACATTATCTGTCACACAAGCAGACGTTAATACTGACACAGTAACTGAAGGATCAACAAATCTCTTTACTACTGCTGCTAGAACTAGAACCCACTTTACATATGGAACTGGCATTGAATTAAGTGCAGGAGGTCAACTATCTGTAACTCAAGCAGATGTTGACACAGACAATGTAACTGAAGGTTCATCTAACCTCTTTACAACTGCTGCAAGAACTAGAACTCACTTCACTTATGGAACTGGTATTACACACAGTTCTGGAACTTTATCAGTCACACAGGCAGATATTGATACAGACAATGTAACTGAAGGATCTACAAATCTATTCACAACTGCTGCAAGAACTAGAACTCACTTTACATATGGCACAGGTATTACACATGATGGTTCAGGTGCTCTTTCTGTAACACAGGCAGACATCAATACTGATAATGTAACTGAAGGATCTACAAATGTATTCTTTACTAACACTCGTGCAGATGCAAGAGTTGCTGCTGCAACTGGTACAAACTTAGATTTAAGTCAGAAGTCTACAACTAACCTTTCTGAAGGAACTAATCTATATCATACAGAAGCAAGAGTACAAACAAAACTTGATCATGCGTTTGAGCAACTCAAAGCAATGTTGAATAATCTTGCAACTTCCACTACATTGAAACTAAATCTATCTGGTGATCCTACACCAGGTGCTGTTGTCACTCTTGGTTCAGTATCTGCAGGTGGTGTTGGTGGATTCACAAGTGGAACTAACGTTGCAACAACAGGTGGTACAGGAACAGGATTGACAGTTGATACTACAGTAAATGCTGATGGTGTGATTACAGCAATTGCATTGAACACTGCAGGAACTGATTACTTAATAGGAGACACTTTAACAATTACTAACTCTAATCTTGGTGGTGTTGATGCTCTTAACTTAGGTACATTATCTGGTGGTGTTGGAGGATTTACAGCAGGAACTGCTGTTGCTACAACAAACTCTGGATCTGGTGATAATGGTTTAACAGTTAATACTACGGTTGATGGAAATGGAGCAATAACAAACGTTGTTATTAATGCTGCAGGAACAGGATATGCTGCAGGTGATACAATTACGATTGCAAACTCTAATGCAGGGGGAGCAGCGACAGTTGACACACTTGTGGGTGGTACAGGATATGCAAACGGAACTGCTATCGCTACAACAACTACTGGATCTGGATCAGGATTAACAGTTAACTTGACAACTTCAAGTGGTGTTGTTACTGGTGCAGCAATAAACGCTGCAGGATCTGGATACGCAGTTAATGATACGATAACAATCGTCAATGCTAACGCATCTGGTGTTAAGACTCTTGGAACAATTGCTACAGCAGGAACAGGATACTCAACTGGAACTGCAATCGCAACAACTAATGATGGATCTGGTTCATCCTTAACAGTTGATATCTCATCTGTATCTGCCTCAGGTGCAATTACAGCAGTAGCAATCAACGACGATGGTACTGGATTTACAACATCTGATACTATTACAATCGCAAATGCTAACGCAACTGGAGTCAAAACTCTTGGTGCTATCAGTGCTGCAGGTACTGGATATACAGAAGGAAGTGCAACTGGTGTTGCAACAACATCATCTGGATCTGGAACTGGATTGACTCTTGATATCGTTGTTGATGCGAGTGGTAATGTTACTTCTGCAACAATTAATAACGATGGATCTGGTTATGCAGCATCTGAAGTCATAACTATTACAGGGGGAAATGCAGATGCAACTGTACCTGTATCAGACCTACATGGTAATGGATGTACAATTCCAGTATCAGCTATTCATGGAAACGGAGCTACAATTGACATTGCTACAATATTTGCTAACGCTACAGTCGATGTATCGGCAGTATTCACGAACGCTACCTTCAGTCTATCCGACATCACATCTATGGAGGTTGGAGCAACTATAACTGGAACGACTTCTAATAGTACAGGAGTTATTACAGCGATGGATGCCTCATCTGTCACAGTTGATAATGTATCTGGATTCTTTAAGAAAGGAGAAACAGTTGGTGCTAATGATGTAACTAACTTAACTATCAGTTCATTCGGTTAATAAACTATGTCTGCAACAAGACCCGCAACTAAAACAGAATTAAAAGACTATGCTCTTCGTAGGTTAGGATATCCTACGATAGACATAAACGTTGCTACTGAACAACTGGATGATTTAATAGAAGAGGCAATAGATTACTACCAAGAATATCATTACAATGGTAGTTACCAAACCTTCATGAGAATAGAAGTTACTGAAGCTATCAGAACTGCAGCAAAAAGTTTTACACAAGAAGGTTCTACTCCTTGGTATGGGCAGAATAATTTCGTATCTACACCACCAGGCACTTTAGGTGTTAATCATGTATATACAAACATAGGTGCATCAAGCATAGTACCAGGTAATATTTTCAATATTAAATATCAAATATTCTTAAACGATATCTACTCCATGACTCATGGACAGATATTACACTATTTCCTAACATCTCAATACTTAGAAACTCTTGACTTTGTTACCAACTCTCAAGCAAATAGAAGAGTTAAATGGAACGAACATTCTAATAGACTTTACTTAGACTTTGATTGGCAAGACCTCACAGCAGGAGACTATATAATGGTAGACATGACAATGCGTCAAGATCCTACAGTCTATACCGACATGTTTAATGACAACTGGTTGAAGGATTATGTTGAGGCACTATTCCAACAGCAATGGGGTAGAAACCTAAGCAAGTATGATGGTATTCAAATGTTAGGTGGAGTGACTCTTAATGGTCGTCAGATACTTGAAGACGCAAGTACCTTCAAGTCAGATCTTGAAAAGGATCTTCGTGATCGTTATGAAACACCACCATTGGATATTGTAGGCTAATATGGCAATACAGAATTCACCAGCTCAAGATTACGTTCAGTCAGATTATTCTAATGCAGGACGTTTGAAAGCTAATGCTTCTGCACAGGAGCAAAAATTTATTGAAAACTTAGTAGTAGAAAGTATTGAGATTTATGGGCAAAACATTTACTATGTTCCGAGAACGATTGTTAGTCAAGATTCAATCTTTGAAGAAGATTCGGATGGAAAATTTGAGTCAGCGAAACCTATCAGAGCTTACGTCAATAATGTTGAAGGATGGGAAGGACAAGGTGAATTACTTACAAAATTTGGAATCCGTATTGAAGACAAAACGACTTTTATTTTCTCCCGTGAGAAATTTAAAGAAAACGTGGACGACTCTACGGTCCTTAACGTCGAAGGGAGACCAAACGAAGGGGACTTAATCTGGTTTCCTATAACCAAACATTTGTTTGAAATAAAGTTTGTTGAAGTAGAAAGACCTTTCTATCAGTTAGGTAGAAACTATGTTTGGGAGTGTCAATGTGAACTATTCGAGTACAGCGACGAAGAGATCAACACAGGTATTACAGAACTCGATGCTATCGAGACTGCTTTTGCAAACGCTATTACAGTTGGTCTTGTTGCAGGTGGTACTGGAGACTATACCGTTGGTGAAACAGTCACTGGTGGTTCATCTAACGTAACTGCTGAAGTTAAATCTTGGGATAATACTACAAGAACACTTATTGTTATTAATCGCTCTGGAACATTTACAGTACCAGAGACTTTGACAGGTGGTAGTTCAGGTGCATCCTTTACAACTGCTACATATAATACGATTGACAATGCTAATACTGAGTACGATCAAAACAACGACTTTGAAACTCTTGACAATCAGATTATTGACTTCTCCGAGGCAAACCCATTCGGTTCAGTCGGATCTATTACTGACAACACAATCTAATGCTAGGAACTTATTCATACAACGAAATATTTCGTAAGACAATTGTATCTTTCGGAACTCTGTTTAATAACATAGAAATCCGTAGATCGGATGAGGTTATGAAAGTACCTCTTGCATATGGTCCTAAACAAAAATTCTTAGCACGTTTAGATCAGAATCCAGATCCTACAAATAAAAGAGTACAGATAACTCTTCCAAGATTATCGTTTGAGATCAATGATATATCATATGACTCAACAAGAAAAGTCTCACCTACACAAAAAATTAAATTTAAGAAAGACACAGACGAAAATAAAAATGTATTCATGCCTGTGCCCTATAACATAGGTTTTGAGTTAGCAATTATAGCAAAGAACCAAGATGATGGACTACAAATTATAGAACAGATATTACCTATATTTCAACCTCATTATAATCTATCTGTAAAATTATTAACAACTGTTGGAGAAACTAAAGACGTACCTATAGTCTTAAACAATATAGACTATGAAGATGATTATGAGGGAGATTTTGCAACTCGTAGAGCAATTATATACACTTTATCATTCACTGCTAAGACATACCTTTACGGTCCTGTCACAGATGCAAAAGTTGTCAGGAAGACTCAAGTCGATTACTACGCAAACACAGATACTGCTACAGCACCAAGAGCGAAGAGATACACTGTACAACCAGAATCTACTATTGATAGAGATGGTACAGTAGCAACAACTCTTTCTGGTACCATTAGTAAAACTGCTACAGGATTTGCAGTTGCTAATGCTTCTGGTATCAATCAATGGGATAACATATACATTGGTACTGAACTCATGAGAGTCTCTAACAAGGTTGGTAATAATCTAAGTGTTATCAGAGGGTATGAGAAGTCAACTCCTACAGTACACAGTGTAGGATCAAATGTATTCATCGTTAATGCTGATGATAATGCTCTAGTAGAATCTGATGATGACTTTGGATTCGGTGAGATATACTCTGAGTATACTGACATGAAGAAATATAATCCTGTAAGTGGACAGGATGAGAACATCTAATGGAATTTTCTGGATTAGATAAAGCATTTGGAGAAGAACCGAAAGGTGATTTGAAGAAGCATGTTGATAAAGTTAAACCTCTTCTTAAGAAAAGTCAAGAGGATGATGTAAGACATGACTATGAGACTGCACGTGCACAGATGCATAATCTAGTTTCTAAAGGACAAGAGGCAGTAGATGGGATCCTAGAGGTCGCACAGAGCAGTGATCATCCAAGAGCATATGAAGTTGCTGCATTGATGATAAAGAACGTTGCTGATACTACAGAGAAACTTATAGATTTACAACGAAAAATGAAAGAGTTGGATGCAGAAGAGAAGAAGGTGACTAACAATACTACCAATGCACTCTTCGTAGGAAGCACTACTGATTTACAGAAGATGTTAAAAAACATAAATAAAGATACTGAAGACAAGACAACAGACAAGAAATGACAGTTCTAAACGTATTAAGTACCAACGCAATAGCAGCAGGTGCGACTGAATACCAAGTTGTAAAGACTGGGTTCTATCGTGTCGTAGCAACCGCAGGAGATGCTACAGTATCATTTAATGGCGGACCTGCAATCACTTTGATTCAAGATGAGGCAATCCTACTTAAAGGTGGTAAGCCTGGTCATGCAAAGATTGTAAAGGGCGTTGATGATTCCACAGCAGATTATACATTAGGTAGACACCTACATGAAACATCATCAAGTCACCCATTCTCAGTGGGAGATTTTATTGCTGTAGAAGATGATAGTACTTCACCTGCTATTGATAGCAACTTTCTTTCTGCAGGAACTGCAGGTAAAAAGATAACTGCAGTTGTAGGTAATTTCGTTAGTACAGATATAGATTCTTCCAGTGCATCCGCAGATTACACATATGCTTCTGGTCCTCAAGCAGTTATGAAACGTGCCACTAAGGTGGTAGTTGCATCTAACGCAATCGTATTAGAAGAGATACAAGTAGTTGGTGGATAATGCCAGCTGTTAATCAAAAGGCAGAGAAAATTGTAATGGCGATGAAACGCAAAAAGAAAAGTTTCAATCGCTTATATGGTGATGACGCTAAGAGTGTCATGTATGCGACTGCCAATAAGTTAGCACAAAAGGAAAACTTAAAGGTTATGTATTATCAGGATTTCATAAAATTAGTAGAGGGCAACCCTACTACACGTATGTTAAGTAAGTCTAAGACAAAACAGACTGGCAACATAAGTGCTGACAGAGGATCAGATGAAAAGGACAATCGAGCAAAACGTAAAGGTCTCGAAAAAGATTTAAAGAAAAAGGGTATTGGTTACAAGAAGGGTGTAGGAGAGTATAAATACAAATCTGACGATGGCAAAGAAGGTACAGGTCGTGAAGTCACGTACCAAACAAGTCCTAAAAAAGGAATGTCAAAACGTAGATTTGGAAAAGTAATGCGTCGTCTTGGTCGTAAACATGGTCAAGAATCAGTAATTACAAAAGACAAAAACAAACCTGCAAGACTACACGATACACAAAATAAGAAACCAAGCAAATCAGTAAATCTAGGGAAATCCAATCCAGGTAAAAATCCAAAAGGTGAAGGTGAGACATCAGGAACAAAAATCAGAAGTGGAAAACTCCCAAAAACAAACAAAAAAGCGTATCACTACAATTAAGAACGCTATAGATGCTCTACAAAAAGAGCATGATGAAAGTTGCTGTAAGCAACCCAGTAATAATGTTAGCAAAAAGCAATAATTGATACCAAACTACATACTGAATTGCTATACTATTATAGCTAGTATAGTAAATTTGTGCTGTTAAAATGTCACATTACACAGTAGGTTATCACGATAACTACAACGGACTACATGAGATCTGTGAGTATGCTGATGATGCATTTCATGCTATCAAACAAGCAGAAGAAGATCTAACAGGATTCAACTCTCCACACAGAGCAGAATATTGTATCAAGGAGGAATAATTGGCACATCGCTTCAAAGAAATATTACCATATCATGAACCAAAACATGTACCAATTCTTACGAGAATATGGAAATTTTTATTGAAATCACAACGTATGACTAAGAAGTACTTTAGATGACACATAGATAATACTAATATTACCTATTAACATATGTTATCTACACAATATCGTTTACGTCTTGAGACTATTTGTAAATCAATAGCAGCAGGACAGGAAGTAAGTATAAATGATATGATATGGGCAGAGAAACTGGCAAAGGCAAATACATCCGCAAGAGGTATATTAAGAACTGCTCGAAAGATGGCAAGAAATCCAGAGGATGTATTTACAAACCAAATGAATTTGGGAGATGTTGATAAAGAAATAAGGGGTTTCGGAAAACCCGAAGATGTGGTAGACTGGTTTCACGAAGATAGGTCAGATGACTGGAGGCAACGTGATTAACACACAGGGAATGTCGTATGGTGACAGTGATGGTGGCAGATCACTTCAAGAACAACGTGATGCTATACCACCTTTGGAAACACATAAAATGAATCTTCTATCTGATGCACTCAAGGTAGAGTTGAAACAACTCATTAATGAAGTATTAGATGAGAGAGAATATAAAAAGAAACTTGATGGTCCTTATGACTTTCCAGAAGATGAGTCTGAAATTGTTATAGGTGAAGACGGATCAACTGAATGGTTATATAGAGGGACATATTGACAAATGGCAGTACATAGTGTTAATATAATGGTTGCGATACTCCTTGTTGGTGTATCGTTCATAATCTATGCTATACTAAAGTATGCCTACGATGAGATGAAAGATGATTAAAATCTATACCACTGTAATTATCGGTGCAGTAGCATGGTGTGCAGTACCTGTATTCTCACAGGAAAATCCGAATCAATTAATTTGGGAAGCATTAGAATATATTAAAGAATATCAAATAGAGCAGAAAAAGACTCAACCTGATGATGCTATAAATACAGCTATAGAATCATTCATGGAGCAAGATTATGGGAGCAATGGTGCCACCGAGCAGGAAGAGTTGCTACAACTTCCGAGTAGTGTCGATAGACAGGGTAGTTGATGGAGACACAATAGATGTGTCTATTGATTTGGGTTTTGACCTAATCAAAAAGGAACGTGTCAGAATTGCAGGAGTTGATACTCCTGAGAAGAGAACCAGAGACTTAGAAGAGAAAGCATTAGGTATTGATGCTACTAACTGGATGAAAAAAAATTTAGAGGAGACGATTGATGGAGATGATGAACTCACTATACGAACTGAACTTCAAGGTGGGATGGGTAAGTATGGTCGTCTGCTTGGTTGGTTATACATTGGCGATGATGAAGTATCGCTCAACGAAAAAATGATCACCGAAGGGTATGCTTGGGAATATGATGGTGGAACAAAACAAAAA
>MDTB01131205.1_pt1 | contig 65564 bp, 75 predicted proteins | sample 811161 | NCBI WGS metagenome assembly MDTB01 (sample SAMN05326650, study PRJNA326480) | marine metagenome | isolation source: seawater | place: Mediterranean Sea | collected 2009
GATCCGGTTTTTTTTCTTTTTAAATTTGCAATTATTGTTTCACCTGCAATTACTGTTTGTCCTTCAAGAATAGTGATATTTGAATCTAATGGCACATAAACATCTAACCTACTTCCAAATCTAATTAAACCAAATTTTTCTCCACTTTTAACAGTTTGATTTTCATCAAGTTCACATTTAATTCTTCTAGCAATTAATCCTGCTATTTGAACAAATACAATCTCTATTCCTTTTTCAACTTCAAGTTTTATTGACATACGTTCATTTAATTTACTGGCTTTATCAAGTGAAGCATTAAAAAAGGCACCAGGTTCATATGATAATTTTTTTATTTTTCCTCCTATTGGAACTCGATTTACATGGACGTTAAAAACATTCATGAAAATACTAATTTTTTTCATTTTTTCTTTAATACCAATTTCTTCGGGAGGTTGAACTTCTATTATAGGTAATACTTTTCCATCAGCAGGAGAAATAATAGAATCCTTTATATTTGGTACAACTCTTATTGGATCTCTAAAAAAGTAAACACACCAAGCAGTTAAAAAAATTCCTAACCAACCTAAAAAATCAGAAATAGAACCAAGAATCAGAGATACTAATGCAAAAATGATTATAAAAGGAAAACCTGCAGAGTGAATTGGAACCAAGAAACTCTTTAAAAATTCTACATCGTTAAGCCAAGTATTTACTTTTTCAAATAAATCTTGAAAAAAAAGTTTTTTATTTTTCATTACTAACTTTTCCAGTGATTATTGGAATTTCAAATATTTGTCCTGGAAAAATTAAGTCAGGATCTTTTATTTGAGATAAATTATTTTTATATATTTCAGTATAAAAAATACCTCCACCCATTGTTCTTCTAGCTATTCTCCATAAACTATTTCCTGGCTGAACAACAAACGAACCTTTCTTACTTGCATCAACTAATTTATCTAATTTTTCCTTGAAAACAGAAGTAATTAACGAAAATGAACCATTATTTTTTGAAGCAAGGTCTATCCTAAGTTCAAATTCACCAAAAGTAATATCATCTTGAGAGTAAAAATTCCAAAAACCATCTTCATCCGATTTAACAGTCCCTAATACATTGTTATCAATAAAAAAAGTAAGTTCAGAATTCACTTCAGATCTCCCAGATAACAATAAATTTCCTTTTGGAGAATATTCAACCAAATCAAGAACGATTCCTTCGTCTATTGGCTCTAAATTTAATAAAGACGAATTTTTATTACCTTTGGTATATGACTTAACTATTAATGGTTCTTGTGATTTATTTTTATCTAGAAAAATTACTATTGCTTGTTCAGACCGATATAATTTTCCATTTTCATCGATATATTCAAGAAAAAGTCTTTTAGTTCCATGTTTAAGTGGCGTCTCACTTGTCCATACCCATTCCCCATTTGCATCAGCTACAATGTTAGCTAATTTCATTTCACCATCAAAAAGCTTTATTCTCTCATTAGGCTTAGATCTTCCAGCAATAACCACATCACCACTTCTATTAATTCTAACAATATCAAAACTTAATAAATTAGAATTTGAAGAGTTTTCGATAGTATTATAAACTTCACTATCTTCATTTTCCTTACCATCATAAAACTGTGAATCATTTTTAGAAAATTCTTCAGGAAAGGGGATAAAATTATATACTGTAAATCCACCGGCCATTAAAAATAAAAGTAGTAATATTTCTTTTTTCATTATACAGAATAATTATTATTATTTACTATAACTTAATTTTCATATTTTTATTATCTTTTTTTTAAAACTTAAAGCACTAACCAAATGTCAAAAATAATAGTAAATAAACCCATTGTAGATATTAATGGAGATGAAATGGCAAGGATAATGTGGGGATTAATTAAAGAAAATCTTATTCTTCCATTTATTGATATTAAATTACTTGAATTTGATTTAGGAATTAAAAATAGAGATAGGACAAATGATTTGATCACAACTGAGGCAGCAAATGCTATTAAAAAAAATAATGTAGGGGTAAAATGTGCAACAATTACTCCAGATGATAATAGAGTTAAAGAATTTAATCTAAAAAAAAAATTCCCTTCTCCTAATGGAACTATAAGAAATATTTTGAATGGAACTATTTTTAGAGAACCAATAATCTGTGATAATATTCCAAAATTTGTTAGTCACTGGAACAGTCCAGTAATTATTGCGCGACACGCATTTGGTGATATATATAAAGCCAAAGATCTCCAAATAAAAAAAAAAGGTAAATTATTTATTTCTTTTGAACCAGAAGATAAAAGCAAGATAGTTAAGCAAGAAATATTTAATTTTAGATCCTCAGGTATTGCTCTAGGTATGTTTAATATTGATAATTCAATAAATGATTTTGCATTATCATGTTTTAATTTTTCATTGATGAAAAAAATTCCTCTATTCTTATCAACTAAAAATACAATTCTACAAAACTACGACGAACGATTTAAAGAAATTTTTGACAAGATATATGTCGAACAATTTAAAAGTAAATTTTTAGATATAGGCATCAATTATCAACATAGATTAATTGATGATATGGTTGCTTGTCTGATGAAATGGTCTGGCGGTTATCTTTGGGCTTGTAAAAATTATGAAGGAGATGTGATGTCAGATCTAGTTGCTCAAGGATATGGTTCACTTGGATTAATGACATCAGTTCTACAAAGTCCTGACGGAAAAGTCATTGAGACCGAAGCTGCTCATGGAACTGTAACTTCTCATTTTAGACAGTATCAAAATGGAAAACAAACTTCCACTAACCCAATCGCATCAATATTTGCGTGGACAAGAGCTTTATGGCATCGCGGTAATATTGACGGTAACGAAGATCTGAAAAAATTTGCAAATATTTTAGAAAGTATTTGTAAAAACCTAATTAAAAAAGGAAATATGACTAAAGACCTTGCTTTACTTGTTGGTCCAGAACAAAAGTGGTTAACAACAAGAGAATTAATATTTAATATTAAATCTCATTTAGAAGAAAAAATTAATTAACAAGTTTATAAACATAATTTATTGCATCATTAATTTTATTTATTTCTGTGCCACCTCCTTGGGCTAAATCTTCTCTTCCTCCACCCCCTTTTCCGCCAACTAATGACGAAATATTTTTAACAATTTCTAAAGAGTTATATTTTTTTGTTAAATCTTTTGTAATTGAAATAACAAAGGATAATTTTCTTTCATCACTACAAAAAATAGCAATAATTCCTGAATTTATTTTTTTTTTAATTTGGTCAGAATAATTTTTTAATTCTTTTGGATTTGATGTGATTGATTGACAATAAATATTTACTCCATTGATCTTTTTTAAAAAATTTTCATTAAAACTAGATTTTATATTGCTGGAATTACTTTTTTTAAAGTTTGAATTTTCTTCATGTAGATTTTTAATTTTTTTTAAAATATTTTCATCATTAGTCTTTAAAAAATTATTTAATTTAGATATTAAATTTATCTTGGTATCAATGAAATTATCAACTTCTTGTCCAGTGATTGCTTCAATTCTTCTTACTCCAGAAGCTACAGAAGATTCATTCATTATCTTAAAAGAACCTATTTCTCCAGTATATGAAACGTGAGTTCCACCACATAGTTCGCAAGAAAAAATATCATTCTTTTCAGATGATTGATCAAATATTTTTACAACTCTTACTTTTTCAGGATATTTTTCTCCAAATAAAGCAATAGCTCCAAATTCAATTGCTTTTTTTGTATTCATTAAACTTGTAGTAACTTTTAAATTTTTTCTTATGGAATTATTTACTATTTTTTCAATCTTCAATACTTCGTCACTATTTAATGGACGATTAAGTGTAAAGTCAAATCTTAATTTCTGATTAGTAACTAGTGACCCTTTTTGTTTTAGATGCTCTCCTAAAGTCTGTCTTAATGATTCATGAAGCAAATGAGTTGCAGAATGATTATTTCTTGTATTAGTTCTTGTATCCATAAATATTTCTAGATTATATTCATTACCTACTTCTATTTTTTCTTCTAATTTGTCTACATAATGTAAAAAAATATCTCCTTCAACTCTTTTTGTATCTTTAACTTTACATAAAATATTTTTATTTTTTTTACACTTAATAACCCCACTGTCTCCTATTTGCCCTCCAGACTCAGCATAAAATGGTGTCTTATCAAAAATTAGTATAATATTTTCATCATTTTTTAATTCATTGTAAAACCTTTCATTTTTTAATATTGCTAATAACCTTGAAGCTTCATTTTTTGACTCATAACCAGTAAATCTTGTTGCTTTAAATTTCTTTTTCAAACCAACTAAAAAGCTTTTCTCAGATAAATCTCCACTCCCTTTCCATGATTTTTGAGATAGTTTTTTTTGATTCATTATAAGTTTTTTAACTTCTTCTTGATTATATAAAAATTTATTTTCCATAATAATATTTTCAGTCATATCAGTTGGGAAACCATATGTATCATATAGCTTGAAAACAAGGTCTGAAGGAAAGTATTTATTTTTAAGGTTTTTAATTTCTTTATTTAAGAGTTTAAGTCCATCCTTTAATGTCTCTGTGAACTTTTCTTCTTCAATTTTAGTGGTTTCTATTATAAATTTTTCAGAGTTTTTAAGCTCAAAATATATTTTTTCATATTTTTTAATTACTGGTTTTGCTAAATTGTAAAGTAAAGGCTTGTCAAAACCAATTAAACTTATATGCCTTGAAGCTCTTCTAATGATTCTTCTTAAAACATAACCTCTCCCCTCATTTGAGGGCAATACTCCCTCTGAAATCAAAAAAACAATGGACCTTATATGATCTGAAACTATTCTAAAAGATGAAATGTTATTATTTGTAACATTAATTTGAGTTAATAACTCAATTTCTGAAATAATTTCTGAAAATATATCTGTATCATAATTATTATCTTTGCCATTCAATACCGCACTTATTCTTTCTAAGCCCATACCAGTATCAACACACTTTTTTGGCAAAGCAATTAATTCATTACCTTTTTTATCAAATTGCATAAATACTAAATTCCATATTTCAACAAATCTATTACCATCTTGCTCTTTACTACCTGGAAGACCTCCAGAATATTTTTCTCCATAATCATAAAAAATTTCACTACATGGGCCGCAGGGACCAGAGTCACCCATTGACCAAAAATTATCATTAGAAGAAATTTGAATTATTTGTGAACTATTCAAAATAGAATTTTTTTTCCATAACTTAAATGATTCTTCATCTTCTTTATAAACAGTAATTATTAATTTTTTGGGATCAATTAAACATTCTTTTGTTAAATAGTCCCAAGCCATTTGAATAGCTGTTTCTTTGAAGTAAGAACCAAAAGAAAAATTTCCTAACATTTCAAAAAATGTATGATGTCTGGGTGTAAAACCAACATTATCAAGATCATTATGCTTTCCCCCTGCTCTTATACATTTTTGATGAGTTACAATATTTTTAAATTTAGGCTTTTCTATTCCTGTGAACCAATTCTTAAATTGGACCATTCCAGCATTTGTAAATAACAGACTTGGATCATTAATTGGAACTAAGGATGAAGAATCAAATACTTCATGATTATTCTTTATAAAAAAATCAAGAAAACTTCGTCTTATTTCTTCCGAGCTAACCATACTAAATAATATTTAATCATATATTAATTATTTTATAAAAATGAATTATAAAATTAAAATATATTAGGATTAATCTTTTTCAGATTTTTTTTCTTCAGTTTCAATATCTTGATTAATTTCCTCTTCGTGAAAAACTTCATCAGAACTTTTTTTTCGCAATTTATCCTCAATTTCAGCTGCAATATCCTTGTTTTCTCTCAAAAAAACTTTAGCATTTTCTCTTCCTTGTCCAATTCTATCATTATTATATGAGTACCAGGCTCCAGCTTTGTCAACCAAGCCCTCTTTTGTTGCAAGATCTAATATCTCTCCAGTTTTAGAAATTCCTTCTCCATACATAATATCAAACTCAACAGTTTTAAAAGGCGGGGCTAGTTTATTTTTAACTATTTTTACTCTTGTTTGATTTCCTACTATTTGATCTCTATCTTTAATCGAACCAATTCTTCTAATATCAAGACGAACTGAAGCATAAAATTTTAATGCATTTCCTCCAGTAGTTGTTTCTGGATTACCAAACATAATACCAATTTTTTGTCTTATTTGATTAATAAATATGACAATTGTATTTGATCTTGAAATAGAACCGGTAAGTTTTCTGAGTGCTTGACTCATTAATCTAGCATGTAAACCCATATGAGAATCTCCCATATCTCCCTCTATTTCTGCTCTAGGAACAAGTGCAGCAACAGAGTCAACTACCAAAACTTCAATGGCGTTAGAATTAACTAATGTATCAGCAATTTCTAATGCCTGTTCTCCGTTATCAGGTTGAGAAATTAGCATATTATCAGTATCAACACCAAGTTTTTTTGCATATACAGGATCTAATGCATGCTCAGCATCAATAAATGCGCATGTACCTCCTTTTTTTTGCGATTCAGCTAATACATGTAATGCTAGCGTAGTTTTACCTGAACTTTCAGGGCCATATATTTCTACAATACGTCCTTTAGGCAAGCCTCCTATTCCTAATTCTAAGTCAAGACTAAGCGAACCCGTCGGTATTGATTCAATTTCGATTTTATCTTGCTGTCCTAATCTCATAACTGAACCTTTTCCAAAGTTTCTTTCAATTTGAGATATAGTTGATTCTAATGTTTTTAATTTATCCATTTCATATGTTCTATAAATGTTCTTTTATAAACCTAACACAAGTTTAATAACATTTAAAGCAAAAATTTAATACTCTTTTTCTTTATATACTTTCTCTGATTTTTCATGATTTTCCTGAGCTTCGAGAGTTAAGGTTGCAATTGGTCTTGCTTTTAATCTTTCCAGGCTAATGGGTTCCATGGTTTCTTCACAATACCCATAAGTGCCATCATCAATTTTTGTTAAAGCCTTATTTATTTTCGATAGAAGCTTCCTAGCCCTATCTCTGGTTCTTAATTCAAGAGTTCTATCAGATTCTTGTGAAGCTCTATCAGTTGAATCTGGCTTATTAGCAGAATCTTCCTTTAATTTTTCTAATGTAGCATTTGTTTCTTTTAATAGTTCTTCTTTCCAAACAAGAAGTTTATTTTTAAAAAACTCTAACTGTTTTGGATTCATAAACTCTTCGCTAGAATCCGGCTCATAATTAAAACCATTTGTATTAGACTTCATATAACTACTAAAGTTTGTTAATATTAAATTAATTAATGCCTATATTTATATTCGAAATAAAATGAATCAAGAAAAATTTAAAAAAAATAAAGCTGTCTTTTTTGACAGAGATGGAGTTTTAAATTTAGACTATGGATATTTGCACAAAATTGACGACTTTAAATGGGTTGATGGAGCTAAAAAATCAATTAAATTTCTTAATAAATTTAATTACATAGTGATAGTAGTTACTAATCAATCTGGAGTATCAAGAGGGTTTTATAGAGAAGAAGATATAAACAAACTTCATGGTTGGATGAATGAAGAACTTTCAAAAATAAATGCAAGAATTGATGATTTTTTTTACAGTATAGAACTACCTGGCAATGATAAAAAAAAATTTTCTAGAAGAAAGCCTAGTCCTAAAATGATAAATGAGGCAATAATAAAATATAATTTAGAAAGAAAGGATTGTTTTTTGATTGGAGATAAACAAACTGATCTAGAGGCTGCTAAAAATGCAAAAATAAAAGGTTTTCTTTTTGATTCAAAAAACCTATATGAATTAGTTAAAAGAATTATAAAAAATAAAAATACAAAAAAAAATAAATTATTATGACCAATTTTTTATATAGATTATATATAGTTAGTTATGCTTGACAATTTTGAAAAAAAAAAAAAAAAATTCATACCCTATCCTAAGGGAAGAGGATTCGACAATGAGTCAGTAAATGAAGTTAAAAAATTAATTTCCGATCTACCTTTAACTAGAGACTTATTAATTGAGTATTTTCATCTAGTTCAAGATAAATATCGATGTATTAAAAAAAGGCATCTTGCGGCAATATCTCATCTCTTAAAAATACCTTTTGCAGAGGCATTTGAAGTTGCAACTTTCTATGCTCATTTTGATGTTATTGATGATGATGAAAGTGAACCGCCTGAAATTACAATTAGAGTTTGTGATAGCTTAACTTGTGAATTAAAAGGTTCACAAAAAATAATTAAAGAGTTAGAAAAAAAAATTGATAAGAGTAAAACAAGAGTTTTAAGAGCACCGTGTATGGGTTTATGTGATGTTGCTCCTGCATGCGAAGTAGGCCACTATCATTTGACTAAAATAAGTACCGATAAAGTATTGAAAACAGTAGAGGCTAATCATATTCACCCTGAAATTGTCTCTGGAATCTTATTTGATGAATATATTAAAAACGGAGGATATAAAACACTCAAAGCATGTTATGAAGGAAAAATATCACTAGATGTAATCATAGAAAAACTTAATGAATCTGGTCTTAAGGGTATGGGTGGAGCAGGTTTTCCTTCTGGTCAAAAATGGAAATTCGTTAGGATGGAAGATGGACCAAGGTTAATGACAATAAATGGTGATGAAGGTGAACCGGGAACTTTTAAAGATAAATTATATTTAGAAAAAGATGTACATAGATTTTTTGAAGGAATGCTTATTGCTGCATGGGCTGTAGAAGCTAAGAAAGTATATATTTACATGCGAGATGAATATCCTGGAATAAGACTCAAAATGATAGAGGAATTAGAAAAATTAAAAAAAAGTAATATTCTAAATAATACTGAAGTTTTTATAAGAAGAGGTGCTGGAGCATATATTTGTGGTGAAGAATCGGCTATGATTGAATCTATCGAGGGGAAAAGAGGTCTACCAAGGCATAGACCTCCTTTTGTTTCAAAAGTAGGTCTTTTTGGAAAACCAACATTAAATCACAATGTTGAGACTGTTTTTTGGGTAAGAGATATTATTGAAAAAGGTCCAAAATGGTATTCTGATCAAGGCACCAGAGGAAGAAAAGGACCCCATAGTTTTTCTGTTTCAGGAAGAGTCAAGAATCCTGGCGTTAAGATTGCACCTGCAGGGGTTACAATGAATGAACTTTTAAATGAATATTGTGGAGGAATGGAAGAAGGACATGAGTTTTATGGTTATCTCCCTGGTGGGGCTTCTGGTGGAATTTTACCTGCATCAAAAGCAGATATACCGCTTGATTTTGGAACACTAGAAGATTTTGGTTGCTTCATTGGTTCAGGTGCTGTTGTTGTTTTTTCTGATAAAGATGATATAACTAAAATTGTTTTAAATTTACTTAGATTTTTTGAAGATGAAAGCTGTGGTCAATGTACTCCATGCAGAGTTGGAACTGAAAAGGCAGTAAAATTACTTGAAAAAAATAATTGGAATAAAAAATTGTTAGATGAATTAGTCAAAATAATGGGAGATGCATCAATATGTGGACTTGGTCAAGCTGCAGGCAACCCTATTAGAAGTGCTTTAAAATATTTTGGTAATGACATTCAATGAGTAAAAAGATAAATTTTTTTATAGATGGTAGACCTGTTAGTGCCGAAGAAAATGAATCTATTTGGCAAGTAGCAAAAAAAAGTGGAACCATATTACCTCATCTTTGTTATGCTGATAAGCCTGGTTATAGAGCAGATGGCAACTGTAGGGCATGTATGGTTAATATTCAAGGAGAGAGAGTCCTTGCTGCATCCTGTATAAGAAAACCATCAGAAGGAATGAAAGTTACTACTAACGATGAAAGATCGTCTAAATCAAGAGAAATGGTTATGGAATTACTTGTAACCGATCAACCTGAAAAAAATATCTCACATGATCCTAACTCGCATTTTTGGAATATGGCCAAAAAGGTTGACGTAAATGACAGTAGATTTGATAGAAAAGAAGTTTCCTTGGTTCCAAACTCAGATGTTTCAAATAAAGCGATGTCTGTAAATCTTGATGCATGTATACATTGTAACTTGTGTGTTAGAGCTTGCAGAGAGGTTCAAGTAAATGATGTGATTGGAATGGGTATGAGAGGACATACCTCTAAAGTAATTTTTGATTTTGATGATCCGATGGGAGATTCAACATGTGTGAGTTGCGGAGAATGTGTTCAGGCTTGTCCTACTGGGGCTTTAATGGAAGCAAACTTACTTGATCAAGATGGCAAACATAGAGGTAAACCTGACAGAGAAGTGAATTCCTTATGCCCTTATTGTGGGGTTGGGTGTCAATTAACATATAAGATTAAAGATGAAAAAATTGTTTCTGCTGTTGGAAGAGATGGTCCAGCTAATAATAGTAGACTTTGTGTAAAAGGTAGATTTGGTTTTGATTATATTCATAATCCTGAAAGAATAACTCAGCCTTTAATAAGAAAAGATGGTGTAAAAAAGGATCCCTTAGAAAGAGTTAACCCTCTAGATCCATCATCTCACTTTAGAATCGCAACTTGGGAAGAAGCATTAGATTTAGCTGCAAAAAGATTAAAAAGAATAAGAGATGAAGTTCCTGGTAAATCTTTAGCAGGTTTTGGGTGTGCTAAGGGTTCAAATGAAGAAGCATATTTATTTCAAAAATTAGTTAGAACAGGTTTCAACAACAATAATGTAGATCACTGTACCAGAATGTGTCACGCCTCATCAGTTGCAGCTTTGATGGAAGCAATTGGAACGGGTGCAGTAACTGCACCTGTATCTGAAATAAAAAATGCTGAAGTAGCTATTGTTATTGGAGCAAGACCAACTCAAAACCATCCAGTAGCAGCTACTTATATTAAAAATGCCGTTAATCGTGGACTAAAGCTCATTATAATGGACCCCAGAATGCAAGATCTATCTGATAAAGCGATAAAGCATCTACAATTTAAACCAGGAACAGATGTAGCTCTTCTTAATGCTATGCTAAATGTAATAATTGAAGAAGGTTTAGTTGATAGACAATATATTGAAAAACATACCGAGGGTTATAAAGAGCTTAAAGAACATGTAAAAGACTTTACTCCAGAAGAAATGCAACATATTTGTGGTATTTCTTCTAAAGAGATAAGAGAAACAGCAAGAATATTTGCTGAAGCAAAGTCGGCAATGATATTCTGGGGCATGGGAATTTCTCAACATATTCATGGAACAGACAACTCTAGGTGCTTAATATCACTTGCCCTAACAACAGGAAATGTTGGAAGACCAGGAACTGGATTACATCCCTTGAGAGGACAAAATAACGTCCAGGGGGCGTCTGATGTAGGATTAATACCAATGGTTTTTCCGGATTACTTGCCAATCTCTGATTCAAACAATGTAAAGTTTTTTGAACAGTATTGGGAAACCAAGTTAGACCCAAATCCTGGTTTAACTGTTGTAGAAATAATGGAATCAATATATGAAAAGAAGATTCAGGGCTTATATGTGATGGGAGAAAATCCAGCTATGTCTGATCCAAATGCAAATCATGCAAGAGAAGCACTAGCAAGACTTGATACCCTAGTGGTTCAAGATATTTTTCTTACTGAAACAGCGTATTTAGCTGACATAGTATTACCTGCTTCAGCTTTCCCAGAAAAAACTGGAACTTTTACAAATACGGACAGAAGAGTTCAACTTGCGAGAAAAGCAGTAAACCCTCCTGGAAATGCAAAACAAGATTGGTGGATAATTCAAGAGTTAGCAAAACGCTTTGATCTTAACTGGGACTACAAAGGTCCTGACGAAATTTATGATGAATTAAGAAATTGTATGGATTCAATAAAAAATATTAGTTGGGAAAGGTTAGTAAAAGAAGGAGCAGTTACTTACCCATGTGATGGAGAGAATAAACCTGGAAATGAAGTTATTTTTGGAGAGGGTTTTCCGACAAAAACTAAGAAAGGTAAGCTTGTTCCTGCAAAAATTGTTTCTCCAGATGAAGTTCCTGATAAAAATTTTCCTTTTGTTCTTACAACTGGAAGATTACTTGAACATTGGCATACGGGTTCAATGACAATGAGAGCAACAATTTTAAATTCTATTGAACCGGAACCTTATGTTCACATCTCCAACCAAGATATGAAAAAAAATAACCTCACACAAAATGAGACTGTTAAACTCTCAACAAGAAGAGGTAATATTGAAGTTAAAGTTAGAATTGATAGAATGATACCTGAAGGAATGGTATTTATGCCATTTTGCTTCGAAAGCGCTCCTGTTAATTTACTTACTACACAAGCACTTGATCCGGATGGAAAAATACCAGAACTAAAATATTGTGCGGCTAAAATAGATAAAGTATCAGTCTAATTAAATTTAATTAATCTTTTGACTCTTCAAGTTCTTTAGCTGACATATGATGTTTTTTTGCAACAGGACCAATAAGTAAATTAGCAATAAAAGCTATAGCTAATAACCCAGCCATTGCATACATTGTTGTATTATACAAATTAGCAGATGGATCAACTGTGCCTTCAGGAACAATCTGCATCAAATTTGCAATTGTTACAGTCTTCTGTTGAACTAATTGTTCGATGTTCTCTATCGAATCACCATAAAATTCAAGAAATTTTTCAGGAGATACATTAGCAACTAATTCCTTTATTGATTCATCTACTGAATGTTGTCTTAATTGTGTTATTGCTAATGGTCCTAAAACGCCGGCTGTTGACCATGCTGTTAACAATCTACCATGAATACCTCCAACATATCTAGTTCCAAAAATATCTGCTAGGTAAGCTGGAATTGTTGCAAAACCTCCACCATACATTGTAAATATTATCATTGAGGCAACATAAAACATTACAAGATAAGTTACTGCAGGATCAATGCTCATTGCTTTTGCACTGTAAGGAATTGATAAATAAAGAAGGATTCCTAATGAAAAAAATATAAAATATGTTGTTTTCCTGCCAATAATATCTGACATTGATGCCCAAAAAATCCTTCCTAACATATTAAAAACACTTATCATTAATACGTAAGTACCAGCAAATCCAGCTGTAACAATAGCTGGCAAGGTGGAACCAAAAATTTCTTGCATCATAGTCTTAGCAACACCAATAACTCCAATACCAGCAGTTACATTAAAACATAATACAATCCACAAAAAATAAAATTGAGGAGTTTTTAATGCCTGATCAATGTGGACATGGTTTTTTGTAATTAATCTTGTTTTAGAAGAATCTTTGGGAGGAGTCCAACCCTCAGGTAACCAACCATCTGCAGGTACTCTGTATGAAAAGGCTGCTATGGTCATAATTACAAAATAAATAATTCCAAGTAAGAGGAAGGTTTCAGCAGCACCACTTGAACCAGTGCCTACAATATATATACCTGGGTCACCAGGAACTATCATTCGTGAAACTTCATTTGCTGCTACAACAACAACCTCTACAAGTGATCCAGATATTTCTGCAAAACGTCTTCCACCTTCTGTAATTAACTCTATAGAACCACTAGCACCAAGATATTCTGGAACTTGGTAAAATGTCTCTAAAAGTTTGTCAATTGTAAATTTAGCAATCATAGCACCACCACCGAAACCCATTATTGCCATACCAGTTGCCATGCCTCTTCTATCTGGAAACCACCTGATTAAAGTTGATACTGGAGAAACATAACCTAGTCCTAATCCTATTCCACCAATTACACCATAACCAAGATAAAGTAAATAAAGTCCTATTTGAAGGACTATTTCCTCCGAACTTATTAGCGGCAATGAAATATTTATTTGAACTCCAAGTTCTTGCAAATATATTCCAAGAGCACCAATCAAAAATCCACCACCCCAACAACAGGCAGCCACAAAACCTACCATTCTAGGTCCAACTTTTTCAAGCCATTTTCCTGCATAGGCAGCTGCTAAGCCAAGGGAAACAATTGCAACAGAGAAGATCCAAACTACCTGACTTAAACTCCAATCATCTCCAGATGAAGAAACAACACCAAGGATTTTTATCAAAGCAGGATTAAACATACTCCAAGCATAAACAGAACCTATACATAGATGAATTGCTATAGATGCAGGGGGCACTAACCATCTATTAAATCCTGGTTTCGCAATAATATTTTTCTTTTGCAGTTTATCTATAAAGCTCATTCTTATCCCCTTATTTTTTGTTCTAGTATTAATTTATAAATCTGTTCAGCTTTTAATAAATCTTCTTCATTGTTTATATTAAAGAATGGATCATAATCAATTATTGGAAAATTAACTACCTTGAATTTAAAATTTTTTGTAAATTCATCAATTTTTCTAATATTCTTATCCAGTGCTTTTTTTAAAGGTTCAATTAATTCTATATTCCACATACTAAAAACTGGATGAATTCTTTCATTACTTTTTGCAATAATTATTTTTTCGTCATCTAGATTTGAAAAAAAAATTTCAACTAAGTTTTCAGGGAAAAAAGGAGAGTCAACAGGAAAAGTAACTAACCATTTTAATTTTTTTTTTTTAATCCATTCTAGACCAGTCAAAATTCCTGCTAATGGACCTAATTGTCCCGGGACTATATCTTCAAGCAAGTCCAAACTAGAATCTATTTTTGTAAAAGATGAAGAATTTGAATTAATTGCTATATCAAAAACTTGTTTGCGAGCTTTATCCAAAACCAAGTCTATTAATGTTTTTTTTTGAATTTTCTTAAAAGACTTATCAAAAAACTTCATTCTTCTTGATTTTCCTCCAGCAAGAATTAGCCCACCAATATGATTATTATCAATCTTTTTCAATTCTTTTTTCTCCTGACAAAACAGTAAATTTTTTTCCTTTTGCCCTTCCTATTAAAGTTAATTCTGCTATTTGAGCTAACTCTACACCCCATGCAGTAAAACCCGACCTAGAAATTACAATGGGTATTTGCATTTGCACAGATTTAATAACCATTTCACTCGTTAGACGTCCAGTCGTATAAAATATTTTATCATGAGGGGAAATATTATTTAGAAACATATATCCAGCAATCTTGTCAATAGCATTATGCCTTCCAACATCTTCCATATAAATTATTGGTATGTTTTTTTTGCAAAGAACACAGCCATGAATTGCACCAGCTTTAAGATATAAGCTGGGAGTTAGGTTAATTTTCTTTGATAAGTCGTAGATCCAAGATATTTTAATTTTATATTTGTAATCAAATTTAATTTCATTAAATTTTTCCATTACATCTCCAAATACTGTTCCTTGTGCACAGCCAGATGTTAATGTTTTTTTTTTTAATTTTACTTCAAAATTAGTTTTAACCTTTGTTCGAACTATGACTGTTTGTATATCATCATCAAAATCAATCGAATCAATTTTATCATTTTTTTTTATCATATTTTGATTCAACAAATAACCAACAGCAAGATATTCTGGAAAGTCTCCAATTGTCATCATCGTTACAATTTCCTGATTATTTAAAAAAAGTGTTAAGGGTCTTTCTTCAATTACATTAATTTCTTTTTTGTTTAAATTTTCATCGAAACCATTAATTCTTCTTGTTAATTTTTTATTATTTAGATCAGGTTTAATTTTCATTTTAAAATAAATTATTTTTTAAATTTTAATTACTTATTTCTTAATTAGTTAGATAATATCAATAGATATATATATTTAGCTGTTTTATAGTGCTAATATAACACAATTATAAAACTATATTATGTTTGATTCATTTGGAAGAAATATTGACTATTTAAGATTTTCAATCACTGATCGTTGTGATTTAAGATGTAGGTATTGCATGCCGCAAAAAATGACCTTTACTGAAAAAAAGGACATGCTTAATTTAGAACAGTTGAAACGATTGAGTAGTTTATTTATAAAACTGGGAATAAAAAAAATAAGAATTACTGGAGGCGAACCTCTAATAAGAAAAGATCTGATACCTTTTATTAAATATTTAAAAAAAAAATTAGACGCTAAATTCCTCAATGAATTAACAATGACCACAAATGGAACATTACTAGAAAAATATGCGAAAGAAATTTATGAGTGTGGAATTAAAAGATTAAATGTTTCTCTAGATACTTTAATTCCAGAAAAATTCAATTTTATTACTAATGGAGGAAACCTTAACAAAGTATTAAGTGGTATATCTAGAGCATCTGAAGAAGGAATAAAAATTAAAATAAATTGCGTTCTTTTAAAAAATTTTAATGAAGAAGAAATTATTCCACTTTCGAAATGGTGTTCTAAAAATAAATTTATTTTATCGTTTATTGAAACAATGCCATTAGGTGAAATTAAGTATTCTAGAAAAGAACAATTTTTACCTATATCATTTGCTAAAAAAATAATTGAAAAAGAGTTTGGTCTAATAAGTTCAAATTATAAGACTAATGGCCCTTCGAGATATTTTTTATGTAAAAAACTTAATTCTGAAATTGGTTTTATCAGCCCATTAAGCAATCACTTTTGTTCAACTTGTAATAGAATTCGTATTACCAGTAATGGAATACTATACACTTGCCTAGGTCATGAAGACTCTGTAGATCTAAAACCATTTTTAAATGAAGATGATAATTCAAAAATATTAATGAATATTAAAAATGCAATCTATAAAAAACCAGAAAAACATTTTTTCGAAATAAGTAACAAAAAACCAACTGTTAAAAGATTTATGAATTTAACAGGTGGTTAAATATGATAGATTTTAAAAAGAAAATTGCATTTGTTTCTTCTGATGAGATTGAAGCAAAAAAATCTATGCAAATTCTTAAAAAAAAATATCAAAATGTTATTCCTGAGAAAGCTGATTTAATTATAGCACTTGGAGGAGATGGAACTATATTAGAAACTCTACATAAATTTTTAAAAAGAAAAATTCCAATTTATGGAATGAACAGAGGACATGTTGGTTTTTTGATGAATCAATATTCTGAAGTAGAACTTCTTAAAAGACTTAATATAGCAATTCCTACAAAATTATTTCCTCTTAAAATTAAAAGTTTTAATAAAAAGGGTGAAGTGAATGAGAGCCTTGCTTTTAATGATGTATCTTTTATCAGGAATAGTAGACAAATTGCAAAAATTTCAATTGAAATTAATGGTGTTAAAAAGATTGATGAATTATTGTGTGATGGTTGTTTAATCTCTACTCCTGCAGGAAGTTCAGCATATAATCTTTCCTTAAGAGGCCCTGTAATACCGCTAGGAGCAAAATTGTTAGCTTTAACTCCCATAAGCCCATATCGACCAAGAACTTGGAGAGGAGCATTATTACCTAACACAGTAAAGATTACTTTAACTGCTCTAGATGAAATAAAAAGACCGGTTAGAGCCGAAGCAGATTTCTTCGAAGTCAAAAATATAAACAAAATAGAAGTTGAGCTTGATAAAAATCAATATATTGAACTTCTATTTGATCAAGGACATGATTTAGAAGAAAGAATAATCAATGAACAATTCATTTACTAAAATGAAAGTAGAAAAAATTATTTCCGACTTAATAAGCTTTAAAAGCATAAGTGAATATGAAAATTTATCACTTATAAATTATATTTCTAATTATCTTAGTTCCTTTAGTATTAAATCAAAAGTTCTTAATGGAGAAAAAGATAGGGCAAATCTCTACGCAAGAATTGGTCCTGATGTTAAAGGTGGCATAATGCTTTCTGGTCATACAGATGTTGTTCCAGTTAATGGACAGCCATGGCAAACAGATCCATTTAATTTAAAAGTTTTAGATAATAAACTTTTTGGAAGAGGAACTTCTGATATGAAAAGTTTTATTGCTATAGTTCTTTATATAGTTCCTCAGATAATAATTTCTAAATTAAAAAAGCCTATACATCTTATGTTTTCATACGATGAAGAAATTGGATGTATAGGAATACAAAAAGCAATACCATTTATAGATAGTCTTAAAAGAAAGCCTTCGGCTTGTATTGTAGGTGAACCAACAGAAATGAAATTAATCAATCAACACAAAGGTAAAAAAAATTTTAGAGTTGAATTTCAAGGACTTGAATCTCATTCATCAAATATACTTGGTGGGGTAAATGCAATCACTTTTGCTGCAAAATTTGTTTTGTATTTATTAAAAAAGGAAGAAGAATTAAAAAAAAATTACAAAAAAGATCTCAAGTATGATCCTCCTTATGCAACAATAAACATTGGAAAATTTAATGGGGGAATTGCATTAAATATAATTCCAAGAAACTGTATTGTTGAATTTGAATTAAGAGATTTACCCAATACTAACTCTGAAGGTATTATTTCAGAAATTAAAAATCATCTTTTTAGTAACATAGAAAAGAAAATGAAATCTCTAGATAGTTCATGTTTTATAAAATTTAATGTAACTAATAATTTTCCACCACTTAAAACTGCAGAAAATAAAGAGATAGTTAATTTATGTATGAATTGTTTAGAAACTAATGAAATTGGAGCTGTTAGTTTTGGAACTGAAGCTGGAGTATTTAATAATTCTGGCATTGAAACAATAGTTTGTGGACCAGGGAGTATCAATGAGGCTCATAAACCAAATGAATACATTGACATTACACAAGTTAAAAAATGTGAAATTTTTTTACAAAAAATAATACAAACCTTATATTAAATAAATGAAAACTGAAGAATTTGACTTTGATGTTCCTTCTGAATTAATTGCAATATATCCTAGTATTCCAAGAGATAATTCAAAACTTGTTGAAGTGTCTAAAACTTATAATATTCATCATTTTCAAAACTTAGTTAATCTTTTAAATAATGGAGATTGTTTAGTTATAAATAATACCAAAGTTATACCAGCTAAACTTAAAGGCTATATAAGTAAAAAAAAAATATACATTACATTAAATAAAATTATTGAAAAATCTCCAAAAGTTAAATGGAGCGTTTTCATAAAACCTCTAAAAAAAATAAAAGAAAATTCAATAATCAAATTTTCAGACAATTTTTCCGCAAAAGTAACTTTCATTCAAAGAAGAAATAATAAAGTAATAATTGAATTTAACTGTCCTAAAAAGAAATTTAACAATTACATTGATAAACTAGGTAATCTTGCTTTGCCAAACTATATTGAAAAAAATAGAGATTTTGAAGATAAAGATTTTTATAATTATCAAACAATTTTTGCAAAAAAAAGAGGAGCAGTTGCAGCTCCAACAGCGAGTTTACATTTTAGTAATGATTTATTAAAAAAACTTATTTTAAAAGGTATTAAAATAGTTCCTGTGACATTACATATTAATGGTGGAACATTTCTTCCAATAAAATCCGAAAATATTAATGATCATGAAATGCACTATGAACAATGCGAAATAACAAAAAAATCTGCTGAAATCATCAATAATGTTCGAAATCAAGGAAAAAAATGTATTGCAGTTGGAACTACGGTTTTGAGACTTTTAGAAACAGCTAAAGACAGAAACGGTAAAATTTCTGAATACAAAGGTGAAACAAATATTTTTATTAAGCCCGGCTGGAAGGTAAATTCAATAGATGGATTAATTACTAATTTTCATACTCCTAAATCTACTCTTTTTATACTTATAAGTTCAATAATTGGAAAATTAGAAGCAAAAAAACTTTATAAATATGCAATAGAAAAAAAATTAAGATTTTTTTCTTATGGAGATGCATGTTTAATATGGAATTAAATTTGGAAAATATTTTTTTTTCAATATTAGATAATGATAAAAAAGCAAGACTTGGTTTTTTAAAAACAGCTCATGGTAATATAGAAACACCTGTTTTTATGCCTGTAGGTACACTAGGTTCAGTAAAAGGTATTTTTCCAGATGATTTAAAGAAAATTGGAGTGCAAATTATTTTAGGTAATACTTATCACTTAATGATTCGTCCTGGAGAAAATCTTATAAATCAAATGGGTGGATTACAAAAATTTATGAGCTGGGATGGTCCAATTTTAACCGATTCTGGAGGATTTCAGATATGGTCTTTATCAAAACTTAGAAAAATAGATAGACAAGGAGTTACATTTTCCTCACATGTTGATGGAAAGAGATATAGACTTACCCCAGAATCATCAATCAAAATTCAAAAAAAACTTAATGCTGATATATCAATGGTTTTAGATGAATGTACAAATTTTCCGTCTTCTTATCAAGAAACAAGCGATTCATTAGATATTACAATAAAGTGGGCAAAAGATTCAAAAAAATCCTATATTAGTAAAAAAGGGTTTGGACTGTTTTCTATTATTCAAGGCGGAATGCATAAACCCTTGAGAAAAAAAAGTACCGAAATTTTAGTTAATATGGACTTTGATGGTTATGCTATTGGTGGATTGTCTGTAGGAGAGACTCACAAAGAAATGATTAATATTGTTAAATACACAACTAAATTTATTCCCCAAAATAAACCAAGGTATCTAATGGGTGTCGGAAGACCCATTGATATATTTGAATCAGTCGAAAATGGTATTGATATGTTTGATTGTGTTTTACCAACGAGATTTGGTAGGAATGGAAGAGCATTTACAAGTGAGGGAGAGATCAATTTAAGAAATGCAAAGTTTGCTAAAGATAAAGAATCCCTAGATAAAATTATTGATTGTCCAGCGTCAAAAAATTTTTCTAGAGGTTATATTCATCATTTAACAAAAACTAATGAAATATTATCTTCAATGATTTTAAGTCTGCATAATATTGCTTTTTATCAAAAAATGATGTCAGATATAAGAAATGCGATAAAAAATAAGAGGTTTTTAGAATTGAAAAGAAAATATATGAATTGTCATGGTATTTATGAAAAAGCTTAAATATTTAGGAGGAAAGTCTGAGATTCCTTCATCTCCAGATTCAGCCAATCTAGAAGCTATAAAGAACCCTCATATAAACACACTATATGTTATAAGATTATCATCTCCAGAGTTTACAAGTATTTGTCCAATTACTAATCAACCAGACTTCGGTAACATTATAATAGATTACATTCCGAGTAAGTATATTGTTGAAAGCAAATCCTTCAAACTTTTTTTACATTCATTCAGAAATCATGGTGCTTTTCATGAAGACTGTACTTTAAAAATTGCAAAGAAGATAATAAAAACAATCTCTCCCAAATGGATCAGAGTAGGAGGTTTTTGGAATCCTCGAGGAGGCATACCAATTGATATTTTTTTTCAAAGCGGTAAGAAACCAAATGATGTTTGGGTTAACGATTATCATATTAATCCTTATAAAGGCAGGTAGTTTTAATTACCTTTATAAATACACCCACCAATTCTTGGTCTATTAAGTTCAATTTTTTCCAAACTTTTTAAATCATTTTTCAAATTATTCCAAAACCATTTAGAGATATTTTCGGTTGTTGGGTTTTCAAGTCCTTTTATTTCATTAATCAAATTATGATCTATTTCTTTTATCAATGGTAATACAAACTTGTCTATTTCCTCAAAATCAATAACCCAGTCATTTTTGGAATCTAATGAATCATTAAGATGAATAACCAACTCATAACTATGACCATGAATCCTACCATATTTATGTTCCTTGGGAAAATTAGGCATAAAATGCGCTGTATCGAAAAAATATTTCTTATAAATTAACATATTTAATTAATATCTAATGTTTTGTGTATTTGAAAACTAGGAAACCAGGGTTTGTGTGATTTACAATAGTTTATAGTATTCCAGATATTTATTTGTTTTTTTGATCCATCCATTGGTTGAAGAAAGAAAAACTTAAAATCGAGTTTCTTTAACTTATTTAAATCAAAATTTAATTGTGGATAAATAACTTTTAGTTCATCGCCTTTTTTAACTATCCAAGAAGAAAGATGTTTGGGGCTAACACATACCCAATCAATATTAAAATCAAAATTAATACTACCATTTGTCTCTAGTGCTACTAAAAAACCTTTTTCTTTTAAACCTTCTACCAAATTACTATCCACTTGAAGCATTGGTTCACCTCCAGTTAAAACAACAAATTTACTTTGCATTGAAAAACTTTTATTCCATACATCATCAACTTTTTTAACTAAATTACTGGTTGAGAACTGACCACCATTCAAACCATTAGTCCCTACAAAATCAGTATCGCAAAAATTACATTTTGCTAATTTCATATTTTCTTTATTACCATTCCATAGATTGCAGCCAGAAAATCTTATAAAAACTGCATGTTTGCCAGAGTTAAAACCTTCACCTTGAATTGATTTAAATATTTCCTTAACATTAAAAATTTTCATTTTATATATTTCACTGGATCTGTAATTTTTGCATCATTAAAACCTTTTTTTCTTAAAAGACAAGAGTCACAACTTCCACAAGCAATATTATTGATTGGATTATAACAACTAGCAGTATATTTAAAATCAACTTTATATTTAATTCCTAATAAAATAATTTCTTTTTTTGTTAAATTAATTAATGGAGTATGAATCTTAAACTTTTGACCCTCTATACCTTTTTTAGTTGCAATATTAGATAATTTCTCAAATATTTTAATAAATTCTGGTCTACAATCGGGATATCCTGAATAATCAACAGCATTTACTCCTAAAAAGATATTAGTAGAATTTACAAATTCAGAATAACCAAGTGCATAAGATAAAAAAATTGTATTTCTAGCAGGAACATAAGTTATAGGAATTTTTTTTGGAATTAATTCAACAGATACATTCTGAGGTACATCAATTTTGTCAGTAAGAGATGAACCTCCAAAGAAATCAATTTTAAATATTTTATGAAATTTAATATTTTGTTTTTGAACTTGTTTTTTTGCATATTCCAGTTCTCTTTTATGTCTTTGACCATAATCGAAAGAAATACAATAAATCTTTTGAAATTCATGTGAAGCTATTGCAAGTACTACTGATGAATCTAACCCACCACTCAGTAATACTACTGCTTTTTTATTTTTTCCCAGTTTTTTCATATAAAATCTATAGTAAAATAAAGATATTATATGAAAAATGAATAATATAAAAAAAATTATCTCAGAAAAAGCAATTAAATTTGGTTTTGATTTTGTTGGTTTTACAAAACCAAAAATCTCGTCAAATGATCAAAAAAATTTATTAAAATTTTTAAATTATGGTCTGCATGGACAAATGAAATGGTTAGAAAGACATTATCTAAAAAAAACGAAACCAAAAAAACTCTGGGAAAAAGTTAAAACAATTTTAGTTCTTGGAACAAACTATGGTCCAAAAAATAATCCTTTAATATATAACACCAAGAAAGATATTGCTAATATAAGTGTCTATGCAAAAAATAAAGATTATCATAATGTCATAGAAAAAAAAATCATAAAGCTAAAAAATTGGATAGAACAAGAATTAAAGATTGAAGCAAAAACTTTTATCGATACTTCTCCAGTTTTTGAAAAGACTTTAGCCCAAATGGCTGGAATAGGTTGGCAAGGAAAACATACTAATCTCGTTTCTAAAAGTTTTGGGTCTTGGTTATTTTTGAGTGAAATTTTTCTTAATATAGAAATAAAGGTTGATCGTAAAGAAAAGGACCATTGCGGAGAATGTGAGAAATGTATTAATATTTGTCCAACTAATGCGATTATTGATAACTATCAGATAGATGCTAGAAAATGTATTTCTTATTTAACCATTGAACACAAGGGTCCCTTTCCAATAAGCCTCAGAAAAAAAGTTGGAAATAAAATTTATGGATGCGATGATTGCCTTTCTATCTGTCCTTGGAATAAATTTTCTGAACCTACAAAATCAAAAGAACTAATTCCTAAAAAAGAACTAATTAAACCAAAAATAAAATATTTTTTAGGATTCAGTGAAGATAAATTTAATAAATATTTTATAGACTCTCCAATTAAAAGAATAGGTTGGGAAAGTTTTATGAGGAATGTAATAATTGCAGGGGGGAATAGTAGACAAAAGAAATTAATAGTTGATATAAAAAAATTTTTAACTAATTCCAATGCTTTGGTTAGAGGAACTGCTATTTGGGCTTGCGGTCAATTAATGAGTAAAAGAGAAAAGGAAAAGCTAAAAAACATTTATTTTTCAAATGAAAATAATAAGTATGTTCTATTCGAGTGGCGTCAGTTCAATAATTGATTATTTTTTTTAATGCAATAAAAATATTTTCCATAATTCCCGAATCAGAAGAAGAATGCCCCGCAGTATTTACAAACTTGATATTTGAATTTTTCCAACCAATATTTAATTTAAAAGCATTTACTGGTGGACAAATCAAATCATATCTACCTTGAATAATATATCCTGGAATATTTTCTATTTTTTTAAGATTATTAACAATGTAATCTTCCTCTATAAAAAAGTTATTTTTTATGTAATGAGTTTCCATAAAAGGAGAGTTTGGCAAACCATCTCTCTTTAAAATTAATTCATTTGACTCAAATTTATAATTTTCTGGATTAATCTGAGATAAAATTCTTTCGTAATCATGCCAAACCCAAGTATGTAAATTAGATTTATCTTTATGAATTTTTTTTATAAAAGAATCAATAGGTGAAATTTCTTCTTTTTTATCTAAAAAACTTAAAAAATAGTTAAAAAGTTCTGGTGCAAAAATCTTGGGACCATCAATAAAAGCCCATTGTATTTCACTCATCGTTCCTAAAAAAACTGATCTTAAAACTATTCCTCTAACATTTTGAGGAAACTTCAAAGCATAGCAGAGTGCAAGAGTTGCTCCCCATGATCCACCCATTAAAATGAACTTATTTATATTTAGAAAATTTCTAATTTTCTCAATATCCAATACAAGTGATTGGGTATTATTACTTATTAAAGATCTATGAGGTTTACTTTTACCACAACCTCTTTGATCAAAAAGAATAGATCTAAATATATCAGGATTAAATAACCCATGATGCTCACTTCTACAATGTCCACCAGGACCACCATGTAAAAAAATAACAGGAATACCATTCTTATTACCACTAGTTTCAATATATAAACTGTTGCCATCACCAACTTCAAGATTATACATTTCTGGTAACATTTGGTGATTAAAAAAATTTTTATTTTTCATTTTTAATTTTTCTCAATAATATATATTTGTTGTATGAAATTTGAAAATCTTAATGAACTTATTGTAGCTTTAATTTTGTGGATTACAACAAATACAAATTACACTAATCCAGACTTTAAAATTAATGTTGAGTTTGTAGAACAAAATAAACTCAGTGAATTAGCATGCGGAAGACCTTGTGAAATTATGGCCTACACTCCTGATGAACCCAAAAGAACTATTTATTTGGTTAAAAGTCTTAATCCAGAAAAAAATATATGCGATCGAGGGATTTTATTGCATGAAATTATTCATGTACTTCAAAATGAAACAACAAATTTTGATGGATATGATGAAAAAACAAAAAAACACCTTAAAGAAATGGATGCTTTAGTAAACCATAATATTTATTTAAGTCATCATGGTAAAAAAATATTATATAGTAATGGATTTGCTGCTAAATTTAAGACTGATAAAAATTCTAAAAATAATCTCTATTGTTGATCATATACTAATGACTTAAGTATATTTTTACTAACATAACCTGTAACTAGTTCGTTACCAATTAAAAATGCTGGGGTGCCTTTAATGTTCAAGAGATTAGCCATTTCAATATCCCTATTGATTATTTCTTGCACCTCCTCAGAATTTGATGATTTTAAAATCTTATTAAAACTTAAACCAATTTCCTCAATGAATGCCTTTATTTTTTTATCATCAGGTAGTTTTCTGGAAGAAAGCAAAAAATCATGAAACTTATTAAAATCTCGATTATTTAGTAATCCAATAGAAGTAGAAATTTTTGCAATTTTCATTGAATTTTGAGATAAAATAGGCAAATTCCTGTATACAATTTTTATTTTTGAATCTTCTTTTAAAAGTTTCAAAAGTTCATTATGTGCCTTTTTACAGTATCCACAATTATAGTCTAAAAACTCAATTACAATCAGTTCAGAATCAACTTTACCAGTAAATGCATAAGCATTAGCTTTTATTAATTTTTTTGCATTCTTTTTAATTATTAGTTTTAATTCTTCCTGATTTTTTTTCTCTGTCATCTCCTCATATGCTCTCAATGATTTAATGATTATTTCAGGATTATTTAAAATATAATCTTCAATAACTTTTTCATTAATTTTATTTTCGCTCATGCCTTCAGAACAAATAAAAAACAATATAAATGAGATAAAAAATTTTAAATTCATAGTATCTTTAGCTGGTGCGCTCGGTCGGACTTGAACCGACAAGGGACGAATCCCGCTGGATTTTAAGTCCAGTCTGTTTACCAATTTCAGCACGAGCGCTAAATTAAATATAAATTAGAAGTTAAAACAAAAAAATTATCAAAAAAAATATCTTCTATTTTTTCACTATATTATTCTTTTTACGAAATTCAATTTTCTTTTTTAAATCACACCTAAATAATGTATCTAATTATTGTATTTAAATGAAAGGCTTTTAAAATATATTCTTGTTATTTAAAAAATAAATAATATATTTACATTATAATATTAATCAATAAAAAGGAGGTGATCTGATGTCTAGTATTAATGATTCAACGCAATTTAACGTGTTTAACTATTTATCAGAGCAACCTTTGGTAAAGATTTAGATACCAAAATTAAGTTGTTGTTACTTTAATACGAAAGGGGACTAATACTCCCCTTTTTTTTGTTTATAAAATTAAGAAAATAGATATTGATATTTTTTTAGCTAGGCTATTTATTTAATTTTAAAAAACTGTACTCTTAAAGTTATACTCTTTTTTAGAATGGGATTATATCGGTGTTTTTACGTAATTTATTAATTATAGCAATTTTATTTTTTTCCCCTGTCAAGTCCGCTTTTGCCTCTGAAGAATCAGTAATTCATCTTATTCAAAAAAATCCAGATTTAAATATTTTTTATAACTATCTAGTTGAAACTGGACTTGATAAAGTTTTAAAAAAAAAACTACCATGGAATTGGACTATATTTGCACCTAGCAATAAAGCTTTTAATGAACTACCCGATTTTGTGAAAACTGAAATATTATCAGTTGAGTATCTCAGTAAAAACTTATTCATGGATCATATTCTTGCAGGTCATAAAACAAGTCTTGATGTAAAAGATTTTACAACTGAAATAACAGTTAGCAATAAAAAAATACAACTTTATAAAACTGATAGCCTTTTTGTTAAAGATATGATTGTAACTAAAGAAGATTTAATGGCTAAAAACGGTGTTGTTCATGTAATTAATTGTGTTATGTTCGTTCAACCAAGCATTCAAGATGATCGATTAACTCCAGAAAATCAAAGAGATTATCCTGTAACTTCCTGTTGTATGAAAACTGAAAAAGAGGTGTCAGTTTGGAAGTCAAATACCAAAATTAATTAATAAGTTATTTTATGAAACTATTTTTTTTGTAAGGATATTATTAAATTTCTCAAAAAAGTATTAAAGAATGAATAGAAGAGGTTTTTTAAAATTATTAACTTTAGGGCTTTTGCTATTTTTTCAAAAACGTCTTGGAACAATTGAAAAATTAAATAATACTTTAATAATGATAGATCCTATTTTTTTAAAACATCATATTGCGCCTAATCATCCAGAAACACCTAAAAGAATAGAATATATTAATGCTGCAATAAAAAACTCTGGATTTAAAAATATAACTGCTAGCATAAATTTTAAGGGGGATATTTCTAAATGGATAAAAAAAATTCATACAGCTGAACATATAAAAGAAATAGCTAAGAAATCCCCTACTGCCCATTCAGTTGCAAAAGCTGGTGTTAAGGCTTGTTTAAATGCTATTGATAAGGTCGCTAATAGGCAAAACAAAAATATATTTTGTGCAACAAGACCACCAGGACATCATGCATTAAATTCAGGTCAAGAAGAAGGGTTCTGTTATTATAATAATGTGGCCATAGCTGCTAGGTACGCACAAGAAAAATATAAACTTAAAAAGGTATTGATTATAGACTGGGATTATCATCACGGCAATGGAACTGAGGCTGCATTTTATGACGATTCAAGCGTTTTATTCTTTTCAACTCATGATCAATTTGCTTATCCAGGTACAGGTTCACCATCAAAAAAAGGTATAGGAACTGGTAAAGGTTATAATATAAATGTTCATTTACCATGTGGGACAAGTGATAAGATGATTATTGAAACATTTAAAAAAATCTTAGTTCCTGAAGCTGAGAAATTTGAGCCAGATCTAATTTTAATCTCAGCGGGTTTTGATAGTAAAAAAAATGATTTACTTGGTTGCTTTGACATTACTGACTCAGGTTTTATTGAATTAACTAAAATTGTAATGGATATAGCAAATAAATTTTGTGAAGATAAAATAGTTTCTATTCTTGAAGGAGGTTATAACCTTGAAGGAAATGCAAAAGCAGTAATATCTCATGTTTCAGCATTAAATGGAAAGATTTAGTTTAAACATTTTGACCCGCAACATAGCCTGAAGACCAAGCCCACTGAAAGTTATAACCTCCTAAATGACCAGTCACATCTACTACTTCTCCAATAAAATATAAGCCTTTTACCTTTTTTGACTCCATTGTCTTAGACGATAATTCTGATGTATCAATTCCTCCAAGAGTAACTTCTGCAATTTTAAAACCCTCTGTTCCAATAGGTTCTATTGTCCATTTATTAATAGATTCAGAAATTAATCTAATTACATTATCAGAAACTTCCGCTAATTTATGATTTTTAACTTGAAATAAAATTTCAATAATTCTTTTTGGAAGAATTTCAAATAAAGCCGAATTTATTGATTGTTTTGAATTTAATCCTTTTTTTCTTTTTATATAATCAAAGAGAACTAAATCAGGGGAAAAATTAATACTAATTTTTTTATTTTTCTTCCAATATGAAGAAATTTGTAATATCGCAGGCCCACTTATACCCCTATGTGTAAATAATAAACCTTCAGAAAATATTATTTTATCCAAAAGTACTCTTACGTTGATAGATACACCAGCTAATTGCTTGCAAATTTTAAGAATTTCACTTGAGAAAGTAAGTGGAACTAATCCTGGTTCTGGTTTAATAATTTTAATATTAAATTTTTTAGCAACTTCATAGCCAAAAGATGTTGCACCAATTTTAGGTATTGAAAGTCCACCGGTTGCAATAACTAAGGACTTTGAACAAAAATTGCCTTTATTTGAATTACAATTAAAATTATCGTTAGATTTAAAGATCGAATTAATATTAGTTTCTTTATTAATATTTACATTATATTTTTCACACTCTTTTAAAAGCATATTTATTATTTCAAAAGAAGATTTTTCACAAAAAAGCTGCCCATCCTTCTTTTCAAAGTAATTAATTTTATATTCATTTACTAATTTAACAAAATCATTTTGATTATATTGACTAAGAGCGGAAATACAAAAATAAGGGTTATTAGATAAAAAATTTTTATACCCAATATTTAAATTGGTAAAGTTGCACTTTCCTCCACCAGATATTCTAATTTTTTCACCAATTTTTGATGTATGCTCAATTAAACAAACTTTCTTTCCTCTTTTTCCAGCTTCTATCGCACATAACAAACCTGCTGCTCCTCCACCAATCACTAAAACATCATAATTGAAGTTCATATTTTATTTTTTGTAAAATAATATCTATAAATATTTTCGCTCAAGATACTTCTTAAAAAAAGAATCAGATAATTTCTGATTAGTAACTTTATTAATAATTTCCTCTGTTGAAAAAAAACGACCTTTTGAATGAATATTTTTTTTTAACCATAAAACTATATCTTTAAAACTACCATTAGAAATTTTACTATCTAGATCTTCTATTTCATTTCTCATACTTGCAGCTAATTGAGCTGAGATTAATGCTCCAAGTGTATATGTGGGAAAGTAACCAAATAAACCTGTATACCAATGAATATCCTGCAAACAACCATTTGCATCGTTATCGACTTCAAATCCAAATAGTTTTTTAAATTCGTAATTCCAAATTTGAGGAATATCTGCAGTATTAATTTCATTTTTAATAATTTTTTGTTCAATTTTAAATCTTAGTATAATATGCAGTGGGTAAGTAACTTCATCAGATTCAACTCGAATAAAACTTTTTTGAACTTTATTAAATATTTTAAATAAATTCTCTGAACTCCAGCTTTCATCTGTATATTTAAATTTATCTTTGATAGTTTTAGAAAGAAATTTTTGAAAACCTGAGGATTTCATTATTTGCATTTCAATAAATAAAGATTGACTTTCATGTAATGCCATTCCTCCAGATTTTCCTACTGGTTGAAACTGCCATTCTTTAGGCAAACCTTGTTCATATAGCGCGTGACCAGTTTCATGCATTACAGCTTCAAAAGCTGCAAAGGAGTCATTTTTATTTAATCTAGTTGTTATTCTTATATCATCAATTCCTCCACCACAGAAGGGATGACAACTTTGATCAATTCTTCCTTTTTTAAAATTAAAACCCAATTTTTTCATAAAATACTTAGATAAAGTAAATTGTTCATCATTAGATAAATTTTTTAAAATAGAAAAGATCTCCTCTTTTTTTTGTTTTTTAATAATTTTTTCATAAATATCATTAATAAATGGATGAAGCTTTTTAAAAATTTTTTCAATTTCATCAGAACTATAAGAATCTTCATAGTTTCTTAACAAGGCATCATATGGTGAACACTCAAAAGTATCTGATAGTATTTGCGCCTCTTCTCTGATTATCTTTATCAAATCAGATAAGCTTTTTTTAACTAAACTAAATTTACTTTGTAATTTAGCTTTTCTCCAGATTCCCTCGCATTCAGAAGATAGAATTGTTTTCTTTTTTATAAGTTCTGATGGCAAAGCAGAAAAATAATTAAACTTTTTTTTCATTTCCTTGAAATTTTTAGCATCCTTAAAACTTAATTGCTTTTCATTTGTTTTTTTGAATAGATCCTTTACTTTAGGGTCAGAAAACATTTTGTGTTTTACATCATTTAAAAAACAAAGTTGCCTTGCTCTTTGTGTTCTTGAATGCTCGGGCATCATTGTTGACAAATCCCATTGAAGAATATTATCAATATCAGAAATGATAGAATCTTGGTAAAAAAAATCTTTTAACTTTATATAACTTACATTCATCTTTTTAATTTAATTAAATATTTACTTTAATTTTTTTCTTACCCTAAAGTATCTACTAAATATTTAGGATAAAAAATTTAGTATAATAATAATAATAATAAGTTTATTTAAATAACTTCTTCACTGACATAGATATAATATCTTTAGATATTTTAGTGGCATTATTTTTAATCCAATTTTTAATTTCTTTTTCTATTGTAGAGTTAAGGCTATCAATCTTATCAGAAATTAAATTTTGATTTAAATCTTTGTCAGTTAAATTTTTTTTTTCCATCTTAGAACTTTTTATATGATCTTTAACTTCCTGAAGTATTTTATTATTTTTATTGTCCATTATTAACTTTTAATATTATTAAAATTTATTTTTAATTTTTTCATCAATAGAGTTTAATATTTTATCAAGATCTATATCTTTTTCTTCTACGTTATCAATTTCAGGTCTGTTTTCAATGCCCATTTTAATTTCATTAATTATTTGTTTATTTTTGTTCTGCCCATACTCAAAGATATCATTTTCCATTATTCTGCTAACAACATTTGCAATTTGACTGGTTTTTTCCCAGTACAAGTCAGTTTTTATTAATTTTTGATTATGAAGATCTTTCAATGCTTTGAGTTTCTTTTCCGCGTCACTTAAAAAACTTCTCATCTTTTCATTATCAACTTTATATTCTGAAAGAGGCTTATTATTCGAAGATACATTTTTTTTACTTTTAAAAGATGCAACATAAAATATAATAGCTATAAAATAAATAGCGAAAGGTATTACTTCATTGGTTATATCTGACATAAAACATTATGGTTAGTATTAAAGCATAACAATATCACAATAAGATAACATTATAAAAAAAATTATGGTCGAAAAAAGAAACATTGAAGAAATAGTAGAATCAATATTTAAACTTGTTACTGAAGCCAAAAATACAAATTTGCAAATTACTAACAAAGCTTTTGAAACAAAAGAACTGATTCAAAATATTCCCAAAGATAAAAAAACTGAAAATATAAATTTTGAAATAAATAAAAAAAGATCAAAAAAAAGTGATTGGTCCAAAGTTAAATTTCACTCTACCGAAAAGATTCATAAGAAATTTAATACTATAGAAATTATTAAAAAAACTCTTAATTCAAAATTAGAACATTTGTTAAAGCTAGAACTAAAAATATTTATTGAAAAAGAACTAGAAAAAATTATTGAAAGTGAAATAAAAAAATACTCAGAAAAACTAATAAAAGAAAAAATTAAAAAAGCATAGGGTTACCTTTTTTCTTTTTCAGAAAAGAAAACAGTTCATCACAAACCTTATTTAGATCATTTTTATTCGTAGACTTTAAGACTAATGTAACACCAAAATTATTATTTTTGAAATACGGATAACTTCCTATCATAACATTGGGATAGTTAACTTGAATTTCACCTACATATTCCCCAATTATTCCTTCAGAAAGTTTTGTGGAAATACTTTTTTGAGGTAATGGATTTTTTTTTAGTAATTTATCTATAAATTCTACAAACATTATTTCCATAATTTTTGGAACACCTGGGAAAACATATACATTTTTGATAAAAAAACCTGGAGCTATACTTACTGGATTATATATTAAATTCGAATCCTTTGGCATAAAGGCCATTTTAAGTCTTGCTTTAGTAAGTTCATTTCCAGGATAGTGTTTTTCTAGCAAACCTCTTGCTTCTTTATTCTCTAGTAATTCTTTATTAAATGCTTTTGAAATTGAGCTTGAAGTTATATCATCATGAGTAGGGCCAATACCTCCGGTTGTAAAAACAAAATTAAACTTTTTTGAGAAATTTCTTACACAATTAATTATACTTTTCTCTATATCTCCTATGATAAATATTTCCTTAACATCAACACCCCTATTTGAGAGCTCCTTTGCGAGAAAATTAGAGTTTGTATCTAATGTCTTTCCTGACAAAATTTCATCTCCTATAATTATTAATCCACAATTTTTTCTTTTTATATTCATTTTAATTTTTACTAAACTTTCTTATTAAATTATTGTAAATTATTCAACTTATAAACTATTTTATTTTTCTTAATGAAAAACAACCTGATTAAAATTCATAATAAAGATTCATTTGCTAAAATGAGAGTAGCTGGTAAATTAGCATCTGATTGTTTGGACTATATTACAGATTTCATTGAACCTGGAATTACAACCGGTAAAATTAATGAAATTTGCCATGAATTTCAAATTAAAGCTGGAGCGATTCCTGCACCATTAAATTATAAAGGATTTCCTAAATCAGTGTGTACATCTGTAAATCATGTTGTATGTCATGGAATACCTGGTGATAAAATACTTAAAGAAGGTGATATTATTAATATTGATGTTACACCTAAATATGATGGTTGGCACGGTGATACTAGTAGAATGTTTTACGTTGGGAAAGTAAGTTTAAAAGCTAGCAAGTTAGTTGAAACAACATATGAGGCAATGATGAGAGGGATAGAAGAAGTTAAACCTGGAAATACAATTGGAGATATAGGATATGCTATTCAAAAGTTTGCTGAATCGAAAAATTATTCTGTTGTGAGAGACTTTTGTGGACATGGTTTAGGACAAGTCTTTCATGATTTCCCAAGTATTTTGCACTATGGAAACCCTGGGGAGGGAGACATTCTTCAGGAAGGAATGTTTTTTACAATTGAACCAATGATTAACTTAGGTAATTATAAAGTTAAAGTACTTGAAGATGGTTGGACTGCTGTTACTTCAGATAAATCTTTATCTGCACAATTTGAACATTCAATAGGAGTAACTAAAAGTGGTTATGAAATTTTTACAACTTCAACAAAAAATTATAAATTTCCACCCTACGAGAAATAAATGATTCCTAGATATTCAAGAGATAATTTAGTTAAAATATGGAACTCTGAGAATAAGTTAAAAATCTGGTTAGATATTGAAATTTTAGCATGTGAAGCTCAACAAAAAATTGGTTTATTACCAAAAAAATCTTTGGATATAATAAAGAAAAAAGCCACTTTTCAAATTAAAAAAATTGATAAGATCGAGAAAGAAGTTAAACATGATGTAATTGCTTTTTTAACTAATTTATCAGAAAATATTGGTGTTGATGCTAGGTTCATTCATCAAGGTATGACTTCGTCAGATGTTTTAGATACTTGTTTATCAATTCAATTGAAACAGTCCTGTGGTATAATTAAAAAAGAATTATCAGAACTGATTAAAATTTTAAAGAAAAAATCTATTCAACATAAAAACACTCAATGTATCGGTAGAAGTCATGGAATTTATGCAGAACCAACTACATTCGGTTTGAAACTCTTAACCACCTATACTGAATTTCAAAGAAACTATGAACGATTAATTGAAGCAGAAAAAGGTATTTCAATTTGTGCAATTTCGGGAGCGGTGGGTACTTTTGCTAATGTTGATCCATTTATTGAAAAATATGTGGCAAAAAAATTAAAACTTAAAGTTGAACCAATATCTACTCAAATAATTCCAAGAGATAGACATGCTTTTTTATTTTCAGTTTTAGGATTAATAGCTAGTTCAATTGAAAATATAGCCACTGAGATTAGACACCTTCAAAAAAGTGAAGTAAGGGAAGTTGAAGAGTATTTTTCTAAAAATCAAAAAGGTTCATCGGCCATGCCTCATAAAAGGAATCCTGTTCTTAGTGAAAACCTAACTGGTCTCTCTAGAATGATTCGAGCTTCAGTTATTCCAATGATGGAAAATATTACTTTGTGGCATGAAAGAGATATTTCTCATTCATCGGTAGAAAGGATAACATGTCCTGACACTCTAATTTTATTAGATTTTTCTCTAAGTAGACTTAAAGAAGTTATTAAGAACTTAGTTATTAATAAAAAAAGAATGAAAAAAAATTTATTTGATTCAAAAGGTTTATTTAATTCTCAGAGAGTATTACTCCAATTAATTAAAAAGGGTCAGACTCGAGAAAATGCATATAAGTCTGTTCAAAAAGTAGCTATGAATTCTTGGGAAAAAAATGAAAGTTTTGAGAAACTTTTACTCAAAGATATTGAAATTAGAAAATACTTAACTGAAAAAGATATTAAGAATATATTTAATTTAGACTATCACTATAAAAATGTTGATTTTATTTTTAAAAGAGTTTTAGGTAAATAATGTCTAAAAAAAAAAAACTATATGAGGGAAAGGCAAAAATAATTTTTAAAGGTGAAAAACCCAATACATTAATTCAGTACTTTAAAGATGATGCAACTGCTTTTAATAATAAAAAAAAAGGAACTATTCCTGGAAAAGGTGTTATCAATAATCTTATTTCTGAACTTTTAATGAACAGGTTATCTCAACTTAATATTCTCAATCATTTAATAAAAAGAATAAATATGAGAGAGCAATTAGTTCATGAAGTTGAAATAATTCCAATTGAAGTTGTAGTAAGAAATGTAGCTACTGGATCGCTAGTCAAAAGATTGGGTATTAAAGAAGGTAAATTATTAACCCGACCATTGGTTGAATTTTACTTAAAAAATGATTCATTAAACGATCCTATTGTTTCAGAGGAACATATTTTAACCTTTGGTTGGGCAAATAATCATGAATTAGAAGAAATAATTGCAACAACTTTAAGAATCAATGATTTTTTAATGGGTTATTTCTTATCTCAAAATATTAGACTTGTAGATTTTAAATTAGAATATGGAAGATTCTGGGAAAACGAAGAATCTTTGATTATGCTTGCTGATGAGATAAGTCCAGATAACTGTAGACTATGGGATATAAAGACTAATAAAAAATTAGATAAAGATAGATTTCGTGAAGATTTAGGTCAAGTAGATAATGCATATAAAGAGGTAGCTTATAGATTGGGTGTACTTTCCGAAAATGAATTTAATAAAGCTTTAAAAGATGAAATATAGAGTTTTTATAACTTTCAAAAATGGAATTCTTGATCCTGAATCTGAGGCAATAAAAAAAACTATACATAATATTGGGTATAAAAATTTAAAAAATATTTCTAGAGGTAAATTTTTTGATGTTGAATTAAATAAAAAATCAGAAAAAACTATAAATGATATAACTAAGGAAATACTTTCAAATCCGGTTATTGAAGATTTTAAAATAAAAATAATTGACTAAACTAGTGAAAAAAAAATCTGTAGTTTCAATTATTATTTTCCCAGGTTCTAATTGTGATAGAGATCTGAAGGTTGCTATTGAAAAATGTCTTAATGTTAAAATTGAACTAGTTTGGCATCAAACCTCACAAATTAAAAAAACTAATATGATCTTTATTCCTGGAGGATTCTCCTATGGAGATTATCTCAGAGCTGGAATACTTGCTACAAAATCACAAGCTATTAAAGAAGTTATCAGATGGTCAAAAAAAGAAATACCAATCATAGGTATTTGTAATGGATTTCAAATTTTAACAGAGTGCAAATTATTGCCTGGTGCATTAATAAAAAATATAGATCCTAAATTTTTATGTAAAAATATAAATTTAAAGGTTTCAACAAAAAATAATTTTACATCTAATTATAAAAAAAAAGTATTGAAATTACCTATTGCTCATTCACAAGGTAATTATTTTTTAAAAAAAAATGAAATTAAAGTTTTACAAGATAACGAACAAATTGTTTTTCAATACTCTGACTTCAATGGATTAGTAAACTCATCTAGTAATCCTAATGGTTCAATAAATAATATTGCAGGTGTTACAAATAAAAAAAAAAATATACTTGGCATGATGCCGCATCCGGAAAGAGCAATAGGAAATAATAATTTAAAAGATGGTTTAAATTTTTTTGAAAGTTTAGGGGAATATCTGTGAAAGAAAAAAAAGAAAAAATTAATGACAAATTAATTTTAGAACATGGACTAAGTTTAACTGAATACAAAATGATCCTAAAAATACTTAACAGAAAACCAAACATTTTAGAGCTAGGTATTTTTTCAGTAATGTGGAGTGAACATTGCTCATATAAATCAACAAAAAAATGGTTAAAGACTCTTCCAACTAGAGCAAAGTGGGTGATTTGTGGTCCTGGAGAAAATGCTGGAATAATAGATATTGAAGATGATGATGCTATTGTTTTTAAAATGGAAAGCCATAATCATCCCTCTTTTATTGAACCTTATCAGGGGGCAGCAACGGGCGTGGGAGGTATTATGAGAGATATATTTACTATGGGTGCTAGACCCATTGCAAATCTAAATTCATTAAGGTTTGGTAGTGTAAAACATAAAAAGACTAAATATTTATTATCAGGTGTTATTTCGGGAATTGGTGATTATGGTAATTGTGTAGGAATCCCTACCGTTGGAGGTGAGTGTTTTTTTCATGAATGCTATAATAATAATATTCTTGTAAATGCAATGAGTGTTGGTTTAGTAAAAAAAAATAAAATTTTTTATTCTGCCGCTAAAGGAATAGATTTTCCTGTTTTTTATGTTGGCGCCAAGACTGGAAGAGACGGAATTCATGGTGCGACTATGGCATCAGCTGAGTTTAATGAAGAATCAATTGATAAAAGACCTCAAGTACAAGTTGGAGATCCTTTTACTGAAAAACTACTTATGGAAGCATGCTTAGAGTTAATGGATACAAATGCTATAGTCGCAATTCAAGATATGGGAGCTGCTGGTTTAACTTCATCTTCTTTTGAAATGGCTTCAAAGGGTGACTGTGGAATAGAACTTTATCTTGATAATGTTCCTACAAGAGAGAAAAATATGAAGCCATATGAGATAATGCTTTCAGAAACTCAGGAGAGAATGCTCGTAATTATAAATCCTAAATTTAAAAATAAAACAATGGAAATATTTAAAAAATGGGGGCTTGATTCCAGAGAAATTGGAAAAATTACTAATAATGGCCTAATGAAAATATTTTTTAAAGATGAATTAAAGGCTAGTTTGCCTATTAAACCACTTGCAGATGCAGCGCCAGAATATAATAGACCATCAAAACCTAGAAAATATTCTAAAGAAGTAAAATTTAAAAATAAAAAATACGATATCAAAAAATCTATTTTAAAAATAATTTCTAGTCCAAATCAATCATCTAAAGAATGGATTTTTAATCAATATGACAGAACAGTAATGGGTGATACTTTGTTGTATTCAGAACAATCCGACTCAGCAGTAGTAAGAATACACGGAACGAATAAAGCAATAGCAATAAGTTGTGATTGTAATCCTATTTATTGTAAAGCCAATCCATATCTTGGATCTAAAATAGCGGTAGCAGAAACTTGGAGAAACCTTAGTGCTGCAGGATCAAAACCTCTTGCAATTACAGATAATCTTAATTTTGGAAATCCTGAAAAGAAAGAAATAATGTATGAAATTAAAGAAGCAATAAGAGGCATTAAAGAAGCATGTTCTTCACTAGATTATCCAGTAGTTTCTGGAAATGTATCTTTATATAATGAAACTAATGGTAAAGCTATTTATCCAACTCCAATAATAGGAGGTATAGGATTAATTAAAAATATAGAAAATACTTGTGAAAATAAATTAGAAAAAAATGCTACTATTTTTTTAATTGGTAATACCAGAGGTCATATGAATTTATCATCATTTAATAAAGAAGTAGAAAATGACGAAACTGGCACTCCTCCAAAATTAAATCTTGATGAAGAAAAAAAGAATGGGGTCTTTGTTAGAAATATTATAAATAAAGGCCTTGTTATTGGATGTCATGATTTATCTGAAGGAGGAGTCATTATTGGATTGGTAGAAATGATAATTAAAAATAATATTGGGCTTGAAATTTCTATTCCACAAAAAAAAATTTCAGATACTGAATGGTTATTTGGTGAGGATCAGTCCAGATACATATTAATTTCGAATAAAGCTGAAAAATTGAGAAAATTTGCAGAACAAAATAACGTAAAATGTCAAATACTTGGTTCTGTAAAAGGTAAGTCTTTAAAAATAAAAAATACTCTTGAAATTTCTATAAAAGAACTTATTGATTATAATAAAAGATTTTTCTATAATTATAATGAGTAGATTATGCCAATGTCAATTGAACAACTTTCAGAATTAATCAAAAACAAGTTACCTGATGCACTTCTGGATATTGAAGACTTACGTGGTGATCAAAATCATTATCATGCAAAAATTAAGTCGTCTCATTTCAATGGCCTCAGTAAATTACAACAGCATCAATTAGTATATAAAGCATTGGGAAAACACATGGGTACAACTCTTCATGCCTTAATGCTAACAACTCAAAAACTAGAAAAATGAAAGGTTTATTAAATAATGAATGAAAAAAATATAAAATCAAAAATTGAAGATATGATTGCTACTGATGATGTTGTTTTATTTATGAAAGGTAGTCCTGATTTTCCTCAATGTGGTTTTTCAGCTAATGTAGTTGGAATATTAAACTATTTTAAAGTTAATTATAAAAGTTATAATGTTTTAGAAGATAATGATCTTAGAGAAGGAATTAAAGTCTTTTCAAACTGGCCAACCGTTCCACAAATATATATTAAAAAAGAGTTTATTGGTGGATGTGATATATTAAAAGAAATTGCTGAAAATGGTGAAATTGAAGAAGTTTTTAAAGATAAGAATATAAATTATTCGATTCCTACTAACTAAGAATTTTCTTCTAGAAACTTAGATTTGATTGCTGATACGATAGGATATAGACTACTTAGAATCGAAATAATTAAACCAATCTCTTTTTCTCTAAAACCCTTTCGTGAAAAATAACATTTAAAAAAACGAGAAAAAATTTTTCTAATAGAAAAATACTTAGAAATGTTTCTCTTTTGAGATAATAAGTCTTCAGCAAATAAGCTTGTATTTCTATTAAAACGAAGAATTAGGTCTGAGATATTTTCCGACATTTTATGTTCTATACTATTTTTTAATTGATCACCTTTTTTACCTTCCAAAATATAATCTGGATGTACTCTTTGATTCTTCCAAAACTTATTATTCTTTCTAAATAAACAAAATTTCCCATCTGGTGCCATACAAGCCATCCATCCATATTTTACAGGAATATTATTTATATAATTAAGTAGTTTAATATAGAAAAAATCATAAGTATCAGCATTTACATTTTTTTTAATTTCCTTGGCTAATTTTAAAGGAATTATTTCATCTGCGTCAACTTCTAAAATCCAGTTATTTTTACATTTATTTATGCCAAAGTTTCTTCTATCACCCTCAAACTCCCAATTCCCTCTATATATTTTTTTTGTAAATTTTTTTACAATTTCTTCAGTATTATCTGATGTTCTATCCAATACGATTACAATCTCATCAGCAAATGTTAGGCTTTCCAAACATTTTCTAATTTTATTTTCTTCATTTTTTGCAATAATTAAAGCGGAAATTCCCATTTCAATAATTTATAAAAAATTATTGAAAATGTGTAGTAAAAAATTAACTTTACATTAGAACTATTCTAAATAATATCTAGAATTATTCTAATAATTAATATTAATAAAAAAAAGGAAAGTTATGATTAAAAAATTACCCTCAGTAAAATTCAATGTAAGAGTTAGAGATAAATCTATTGGAGGAGATAATCCATTTAAATGGCAAGAGATGGATACATCAGATTATTTCTCAAATAAAAAAGTTATTCTTTTTTCTTTACCAGGTGCTTTTACTCCTACATGCTCAACATACCAATTACCTGACTTTAATAAATTATATTCAGAATTCAAACAACTTGGAATAGATGAAATTTATTGTTTATCTGTAAATGATTCTTTTGTTATGAATGCTTGGGCAAAACATCATGATATAGGAAATGTTAAGGTAATACCTGATGGTAATGGTGAATTTACAAGAAAAATGGGAATGCTTGTAAAAAAAGAAAATCTAACTTTTGGTATGAGATCATGGAGATATGCAGCGATTATTGATAACTGTCAAATAACTCAAACTTTTATTGAGAAAGGTTTTAAAGATAATGCTGAGAATGACCCATATGAAAAATCTTCACCTCAAAATATTCTTTCATACTTAAAAGAAGTCAATAAAGTTGCAGTTTAACTGCAACTTTTTTCTACCTGGAGTAATATTCAATAACTAAATTTGGCTCCATCATGACAGGATAAGGAATTTCGTTTAGTTTTGGTCCTTTAATAAATTTACCTTTCATTTTATCATAATCAACATTTATATATTCTGGAACTTCTCTTTCAGTTGAACTAATAGCCTCAAGCACTATAGGAATCTCCCTACTTTTTGATTTCACCTCAATAATGTCTTCATCTTTGACATTATATGATGGGATAGAGACTTTTTTTCCATTAACTAAAATATGCCCATGACTTACAAATTGTCTTGCAGAAAATATTGTAGATACAAATTTCATTCTATAAACAACTGCATCTAATCTTCTTTCTAAAAGCTGTACAAAGTTCTGGCTAGTATCACCCTTAATCTTCGTTGCTTTTATGAAGAGATTATGAAATTGCTTCTCCGTTATTGCTCCATAGTAACATTTTAGTTTCTGTTTCGCCATAAGCTGAACACCATAATCTGATGGTTTCCTTCTTTTATTTTGACCATGTATTCCTGGAGAGTACTCTCTTTTATTAAATGGGCTTTTAGGTCTGCCCCAAAGATTACACTTAAGACGTCTATCTACTTTATATTTTGCATTTAAAATTCTAGTCATGTTTTGAAAATATACTTTTATAAAAATTTAAGTCAATTTTATTTAAATATTTATTTTTTTTGGGATAAACTCGATATCAGTCCCATTAAAGTATTTAATTCATTTTTTGTTAAACGCATTCGTTTAAAGATGTTTCTTAACTTTAAAATAATAATATCTTTTCTATCTTGAGTTTTAATAAAACCATTTTTTTCCATTAAAATTTCAAGTCTATTAAAAAAATTTAGAAAATCTTTTTTTAATGCTAATTCTTTTTCTATCGACTTTGAAAATTTAGTTTTTCCTTTAGTTATATTTTCTGTCCATTCATAACAAAAAATCATTATAGCGTGGGATAAATTCAATGATTTAAAACTTGGATTAGAATTAATTTTTAAAAGACCATCCACCATTGATAAATGTTTATTTGTCAAACCAGCATTTTCTGGACCAAATATAATTCCTATTTTATTATTATTTATTGTTCTCTCAATAATTTCCTTTACTGCTGATTTTGGATCTAAAGTTTTTTTGTCTAAAAATCTTTTTCTTGCTGTACAAGCAATCAAAAAATTTAAATCTTTAATTGCATCTTCTAAACTATCAAATTTTTTAATATTTTTGATAACTAAATCTGCTCCAGCTGAAACAGGAATAATTTTTTCATTTTCAAGTCCAAATTTGGGAGAAACAATTCTAATTTTTTCAAAATTGAAATTTAACATAGCTCTTGCAGAAGCACCAAGATTCTCTGGAAGTTGAGTATTAACCAGAATAATTATAGGTTTTTCTATTTGAATTTTAGTCACGTAAAATATTTTACCATATAAATTAAGACTTAATTAAATGGAAAGTAATACTATCATGAAGAGCTATAAAAGATGCATCAATAACATTATTAGCAACTCCTATTGTTGACCATTTTAATCTTTGATTAGATGACTCAATTCTTACTCTTACAAGAGCTTTAGTTCCATCTTTAGGAGTTAAAATCCTTACCTTATAATCTATTAAATTAAGATTAACAAGCTTCGGGTAAGAGTGACTAAGGGCTTTCCTGAGTGCAATATCCAAGGCATTTATTGGACCATTTCCTTCAGCAACACAAAAAAACTCTTTACCTCTAACAAATATTTTTAACCTTGCCTCAGATATAGTAACAAACTTTCCAGAGGTTTGTTTCCTCCTTTCATCTGAAACTTTGTAACTTTCTAGGCTATAAAATTCCTTTAAATTTGAAAATTCTCTTTTAGCTAAAAGTTCAAAACTAGCTTCAGCGCCATCATATGCATATCCCAGGAATTCCTGTTTCTTTGTTAGATTAATAAACGCTGAAAGTTTTTTGTTATCATTTCCAAAATTTATTTTCAATTTCTTTAATTGATTTACTATGTTCGATTTTCCTGATTGATTAGATACAACTAACACTCTCTGATTACCTACACTTTCTGGATTTATATGCTCATAACTTTTTGGATCTTTTTCGACAGCTGAAATGTGAAGTCCTCCTTTATGTGCAAAGGCAGCTGATCCTACAAAAGGAAGATTTCTATTAGATTGTCGATTAAGCGTTTCATCAATAAATCTACTTACATAAGTCATCCTTTTTAAATTTTTATTTAAGTTGGTTTTGTATTTCATTTTTAAACATAAATTTGAAACCACATTTACTAAATTCGCATTACCACATCTTTCCCCTAAACCATTAAAAGTTCCTTGTATCTGACAAACACCATTTCTTACTGCTTCCAAAGAGTTTGCGGTAGCATTATCCGTATCATTATGAAAATGTACTCCTAACTTTTCTCTAGGAATTATTGTACTTACATCTTCAATAATTTCAGCAATTTCATGGGGCAAAGTACCCCCATTTGTATCACAGAGTATTATCCACTTTGCTCCTGCATCTAAGGCTACTTTAATAGTTTTTTTAGCGTATAATGGATTTAATTTATATCCATCAAAAAAATGTTCTGCATCAAACATAACTTCATCAAGACGTTTGCTGGCATATTCAAATGTATCATTTATCATATTAAGATTTTTATCTAAACTTACTTTTAAGGCTTTCAAAACATGAAAATCCCAAGTCTTTCCAACTATACACGCAGAAGAGGCACCAGAATTTAAAACTGCGTTTAATCCAGGATCGTTTTCAGCACTTTTTCCATCCTTCCTTGTCATTCCAAACGCGCATAATTTTGATTTTTTTAATAGAGGTAATTTTTTAAAAAATTCATCATCAGTCGGATTGGCGCCAGGCCAACCTCCTTCTATATAGTCAACTCCAAAATTATCTAAAACTTCAGTAATCCTTAGTTTATCTTGCAAACTAAATGCTATTCCCTTAGTTTGAGCACCATCCCTTAAAGTACTATCATAGATTGTAATATTTTTTGTTTTCATTTTTATGTTATGAAATTAAACGTCTTAATATTTCTTTCCTATTAATTAACGGTAAAATCAAATTCATTTCTGGACCTTTATCCATCCCTGTGATTGCAATTCTCAATGGCATAAATAATTTTTTTCCTTTCCTTCCAGTAATATCAGAAATCTTATTCGTCCATTTTGACCAAGTTTCATTATTTAGGATATCAGGCAAATTATCTTCTGCAATTTTTAAAAATTCTTTTTCATTTTGAACAATCTTGTTCTGGAATTTATTATCGTAAATTGTTTTTAACCATAACTCTAAATCCTCGGTAGTTTCAATATTAGATTTAATAGCTCCCCAAAACTCCTTGGTAAAGTCTTTTTGTGAAATTTCTTTTATTTCTTCATACGAAATACTTTTTAGGTATTTTGAGTTTAATCTAAATAAATCATCATAATTAAATTGAATTGAACTCTTAGAAAAATTTAAAAAATTAAATTCTTCTATTAGTTCATTAACTGTTTTTATTGAATCTATAGATAAACTACTTCCTAATTTAACGAGAAGATTATTTAGCACATTAAAATCAATTTTACTTTCTCTAATTTCACTTAACGATAAAGAACTTAATCTCTTGGATAAACTCTCACCAGTGGCACTTTTCATAAGTGGAAAATGTGCAAAATCAGGTATATCAGCATCTAGAGAATGAAATAACTCAATTTGTGCAGCTGTATTTGTTATATGATCATCACCTCTAATTATTGATGAAATTTTATAATCTATATCATCTATTACAGAAGTAATTGTAAATAGAGGAGTTCCATCAGAGCGAATTAAAACTGGATCGGAAATTGAAAGTTTCTCGAATCTAATCTCACCATGAATACGATCTTTCCATTTAATTTCTTTATCACTAAGTTTAAATCTCCAATGTGGTTTTTTATTCAAATTTGAAAATTGACTTTTTTCTTTTTGAGTTAATTTTAATGAAGATCTATCATAAATAGGTGGTTTTCCCATTTTTAGTTGTATTTTTCTTTTTAAAGAAAGTTCCTCTGCTGATTCATAGCATGGATATAGTTTTCCCTTTTTTTTGAGTGTTTCTGCAATCTCATTGTAAATTGCCATTCTTTTTGACTGAAAAAAACAGTCATCAAATTTAATTCCTAACCACTCTAAATCTTCTTTAATAGCATCTGTATATATAGATTTAGACCTTTTTAAATCAGTATCGTCAATTCGTAATATAAACTTTAAGTTATTTTTTTTAGCACACAAATAATTAAGTAGGGCTATTCTTGCATTACCAACATGAAGTAATCCTGTAGGACTAGGTGCAAATCTCAACATAACTATATTCTTTCAATTTCAAATTTATTAGTAATTGGAAACCTTCTGTCATAATCAAAACTCATCTTAGAAATTTTTGGACCAATTGCACTTTGAAATCTTTTATGCTGAGATATTATAATTAATCTCCAAATATCAATTATCATTTTTCTATCAAAACCCATTTCTTCAATTTTCTTTATACTAAAGTTTTTATCAATCAATAAGAATAATATTTTATCAAGTATTTCATATGGCGGAAGTGAATCAGAATCTTTTTGATTATCTTTTAATTCTGCAGAAGGTTCTTTTTGAATAATCTTTTCTGATATCAATGATTTTTTCTTAAGATTTGAAAGAATAGAATAATTTTTATTTCTCCAAGAACATAGCTTATAAACTTCTGATTTATATACATCTTTAAGAAGTGAAAAACCTCCGCACATATCACCATATATTGTAGAATATCCTACTGATAACTCTGATTTATTTCCTGTTGCTAATAAAAGCATGTTAAATTTATTAGATAAGGCCATCAATATATTTCCTCTGATTCTTGATTGTAAATTTTCTTCAGTTTGATCTACTGGTAAATTCCCAAATTTTTTTGAAAGTAAATTATCAAAACTCAATCTAAACTTTTCAATTGGAATTATATCTAATTCGAATCCTAGATTCTTTGCAAGTTCTATAGAATCATTCTTACTATCTAAGGAAGAATATTTTGTTGGTAAAAAGAACCCTGAAACATTTTTACTTCCAATAGCGTCACATGCAATTAAAGAACAAAGAGCCGAATCAATACCACCAGATATTCCTATCATTGTTTTGGAAAAATTATTTTTTTTTAGATAATCTCTTAATGCTAAAACTAAAGCATTGTATATATTTTCAAAAATATCTTCATTTTTAACTTTTTTTACTAATTCTCTTTTTGTCGTTTTTAGTGGATCGATTGAAAAAAAATTATCTGATTCCCTAAAAAAAGGTCCCTGATAGACAACTATTTTATTTTTATCGACACAAAAAGAACCTCCATCAAAAACAAGGTCATCTTGTCCTCCAATTAAGTTTACATATAAAATTGGAACTTTGAACTTTTCTATTCTCGATTTTACTAGTTTCAATCTTTCACTAAATTTTTCCTTCTCAAAAGGTGAGGCATTTAAAACTATTATAAAATCATATTTGAATGAAGATATTTTCTTTATGAAATCATTATTCCACAGATCTTCACATACTAAAAATTTAAATTTTAATTTTTTATATAAGAAAAAATCATTTTTAATCTTAGTTGAAGAAAAATATCTCTTTTCATCAAAAACACCATAATTTGGTAAGATATATTTATTAAACTGTTTTAAAATTTTACCTTTTTTTATTATCAATACTGAATTATATAATTTCTTTTTTCTTCTTATTGGTAAACCAAGAACAAAAATTGTCTTTTTACCTTTAGTTAGTTCAATAATTTTTTCTTTATAAATATTTAATAATTCATGAAAATCATCCCTGTGAAGAAAATCTTTTGGAGGGTAACCTGTTAAAGCAAGCTCAGGGGTTATAAAAAAATCACAATTATTTTTATTAGCTTTTAGGAAGGAGTTTTTAAATAAAATAAAGTTATTTCTTAAATCACCTACGATAGTATTCTTCTGCAAAACTGAAAATTTAATATTCAAAATATTGCCTAAAAATTCATTACTAAATTTTTTTTAGAGAAGTTGCTAATAAGAATGCCAGTTCAATAGATTGTGACGCATTTAATCTTGGATCACAATGAGTATGATATCTTGCTCCTAAGTCTTCATCAGTTATTTTTTGCATACCACCTAAACATTCAGTTACATTTTGTCCAGTCATCTCTAAATGTATTCCGCCAGCGTAGACATTCTCTTTTTTATGTATTTCAAAAAAAGATTTTACTTCATTTAAAATATTTAAAAAATTTCTAGTTTTATAACCACTATTACTTTTTTCAATATTGCCATGCATTGGATCACATGACCAAACTACTTTATGTCCATGACTCTTAATCTTTCTTAAAATTTTGGGATATATTTTATTAATTTTTTTAGAACCCATTCTAACAATTAAAACAATCTTACCCGCTTCATCTTGAGGATTAATTTTTTCTATTAATTTAAGAAGTTCATTAACATCTGTTGATGGACCAACCTTAATCCCTATTGGATTGCTTATTCCTGAACAAAATTCTACATGTGCTCCATCTATTTGTCTTGTTCTATCACCAATCCATAACATATGAGCTGAAACATCATACCAATCACCTGTTGTACTATCAACCCTGACAAAACAAGACTCGTAAGGTAATAATAAGGCTTCATGAGATATAAAAAAATTTGACTCTGCAAGTTCTCTTGATGATTGACTATTTATTCCACAAGCATTCATAAAACTCAAACTTTCAGAAATTCTATCCGCTATATTCTTGAACGCCGAACCTTGAGGTGAATTTTTTACAAAATCTAAATTCCAATTTTGCACATATGATAAATCAGCATAGCCTCCAGTCGCAAAAGCTCTAATTAAATTCTGAGTTGAAGCTGACTGATAATATGCATCAAACATTCTTTTTGGATCTGGTTCTCGAGCAAATTCATTGAATTCTATTCCATTAATAATATCTCCTAAATAGCTGGGATATTCTATTCCATTTTTTTTTTCAACAGGATTTGATCTCGGCTTTGCAAACTGACCAGCTAAACGTCCTACTTTAACAACTGGAACATTAGCTGCATAAGTTAATACAATAGCCATTTGAAGAATTACTCTAAATGTATCTCTGATATTATCAGGATGAAATTCTGCAAAACTCTCAGCACAATCACCTGCTTGAAGTAAAAAGCCCTTTCCATCAACGCATCTACTTAATTCTTTTTTTAGATCTCTTACCTCTCCAGCAAAAACAAGAGGAGGTAATTTTTTAAGCTTTTGAAGTGTCTCATTTAAAATTTTTTCATCTTTATAAATTGGTTGATGAAGTGCAATTTTATTTCTCCAACTTTCAGGTTTCCATTTTTTATTCATTTTTTTAAAATACAGATTATAATTTTTATAATGTTAGCAAATAATTACACATAAAATTACAAATTTACAATTTTTTATAGTTTTTGTTTTAGAGTTACAATTTCTTCTGCACTTGATGGGTGAATTCCTATTGTTCTGTCAAAATCACTTTTTTTTAGTCCACTAACAATTGCGACTGAAAAACCTTGAACTATTTCAGCAGCATCATTTCCAATATAATGAAGCCCTACAACTTTATCAGAAGTTTTCTCAACAATTAATTTAATAAACACTCTCTCATTTATATTACTTAATGTAAACTTAAGAGGCTTAAATTCACTAACATATACATCAATAGTTCCATATTTTTTTCTTGCTAATTCTTCCGATAATCCAACAGTTGCCATATTTGGATTAGAAAAAATGGCTGTGGGAATATTTTTATACTCAAATACATCTTTATTGGGTTGTTCTAGATTTTTTATAAAGTAAACAGCTTCATTTATTGCTACAGGAGTTAATTGGACTTTATCAATAACATCTCCTATTGCATATATATTTTTGCTTGATGTTTCAAAGTAATCATCAACAATTATAGAGCCATTTTCATTGGTTTTTATATCTGTTTTCTCAAGTTTAAGCTTTTTTGTATTGGATTTTCTCCCTGTAGCTGCCATTACAACTTCAAAATTATATTCTTTATTATTTATATCAACTGAATAAATTTCATTTATTTTAGTAATCTCTTTTGGTGTTGATTCAAATAAAAACTTTATTCCTTTTTTTTCCATCTCATCTTTTAAAAATAAAACAGTTTGTTTATCAAAGCCTCTTAAGAGTGTATTACTCCTAATACAAATTGTAGTATCAACTCCAAGTCCATTAAAAATAGAGGCAAATTCTACTGCTATATATCCTCCACCCATTATTAAAATATTCTTTGGTAATTTTTTTAAATCAAATGCTTCATCAGAGGTAATTATAGAATTTGATCCCTTCATTTCTGGGATAACAGGTTCTCCACCAACTGAGATAAGTATATTTTTGGCGTTAATATTCAATCCATTACTGAGCTCAATAGTATTATTATTTTTAAAAGAAGCCCATTCAGAGAAAACTTCAACCCCTGCATTTGATAATAAATTATTATATATATTATTTAATCTTTTTAACTCTATATTTTTATTTTCAACTAAACTTGTCCAATTAAAACTTAAACCATTTGTGGACCAGCCAAAACTCTTCATTAGTTCAACTTCGTCATTAAAATGTGAAGAATAAGAATAAAGCTTTTTAGGAATGCAACCTCTATTTACACAAGTACCTCCTAAATCCCAACCCTCAGCCAATCCAACTTTTAGTCCTTTTGAACCTGCAAGTCTGGCAGCTCTGACTCCCCCTGAGCCACCACCTATTACAAAAAGATCAAAATTCATTTTTTTTTCCTACAAGTTAGAATAGTTCTAATTTTTAATTAATATAAGAAATATATATTAAAAAAAAAAGGGATGTTTTAAAAACATCCCTTTTTATAGTTAATGGAAAGCAAGCTTGCAATTATAATAACGACCCAAAGAAAAAAAATTTAATTATAAATTTTTGAATAAAAGTCTGAAAGTATTTTATTAAAAACATCTTTGTTAATATCAGTTTTTTTAGTTCTTATAATAGAATCCTCAGAAACTTCTGAACCGAGATATTCTAATTGTTTTCTAAAACCAGTAACAAAATTTTTTCCATTCCCTCCGGAAGATGAACAAATTAAATTTTTCTTTTCTTTAAAAGCCTCTTTCCAATCAACAGTGGCTCTACTTATCCAAGCAATCATGTTAGTAACTATTGGGGATATTCCACCATTATACTCAGGACTGCACCATACAATTGCATGAGAATGTAATAATATATCTTTTATTTTTTCAATATTTTTTGGAAAATTTTTATTTTCATTAAACTTGCTTTCCAAAGAAGGCGTATACAAAGGAAGATCTAATTCTTCAAGATTAATAACAGTTGGACTAATATTATCTTTAGAAATAAAAAAATCTTTAATTTCCTCGGATAATTTTAAATTAGTAAAAGGAGTTGCAGAAATAATTAATAAATTTTTCATAAATAACACATAAGAATTTAACTAATTTATATCTAAAGCAAATTTTTTTAATATTTCAATATTTAATTTTTTTAGTACAAGCTTACTTGTTGCCTCAAGAATTATTTTTGGTGCGATATCTTCTTCTAAAGATTCAATCCATCTGTTAACACACAGACACCATCTATCTCCTTCTCTTAATCCTGGAAATCCATACTCATTTCTCGGAGTTATAAGATCATTGCCTTTATTTAAAGAAAATTTTAAAAAATCGGCGCTCATAATTGAACAAATTTGATGCTGACCAATATCACTATCATTAGATGAACAACAACCATCCCTAAAATATCCTGTTAAAGGAGAATTTGAACATATTTCAAGTGGTTTATTAAAGACGTTATATTTATTTATTTTTTGTGCCATTTTATTTAAAATTTTTTTTATTTCTAAGACTTGATCTTTTTGTTTCACTTAAACCAAAAGTTTCTTTAACAAAAAAAGTCTTATTTTTGTCAGAAAATTTATCTTTGATATTGTCTTTTTTATATATAAGTTTTTTATTTAAAAGTTCTATTATTAAGTTTTCTGGAAGTTTATGAATATTTCCTGCAATAAATAGTTTTCCGTTAATTTCAAAATCAGAGGCTATTACAAATGACTCTGATGATTTAATTTCGTTATTCATTAAAAAATTTTTTAGGTATTTTCCGTTGACATCTTTATTCTTTTTAGAATTGATAACTCTGTCAGGAATTTCTTTTTTTTGTTTTATTTTTTTTGATTTAATAGTTTTAAGGGTTTCTTTTTTTACCTGCTTAAGTGAACTTTTAAGAAAATCAATCCTTGCAGATAATTTACTGATTTTAATTGATTCATCATCTAAATCTCTAAAACTATCTTCTTTAATTTCAGTAGTAGAGCTTTTTGAGTTTTTTAATTTATTTTTAAAAAAATTTTTTGCTTTTTTTAAATCTATTTCAAATTTGTTATCTTTATCTTTCATTTCTTAAATCATAATATAATTTTTGATGTGGTCCAATGCTTTGAATATTAAATATTTTTCCAATAGGAATAAAGTTATTCTTTAAATAGAAATTAATAATTTTTTTTCTAGAATTACACCAGATAATATCACAGATTTTTCTATTAGTTATTTGTTGTAAAATATACTTCAAAAAAAAAGAACCAAATCCTTTTTTTTGAAAATCTATTAAAGTTGCCATACCCCTAATTTGATAAAAATTAAGATTTGATTTAATTTCTGATTTCATTTTTTTTTTTTATAATTGTCATAACACTTATTACTTTTGAATTTTCAATTAAACCATAATGTTCAGTTTCTGAATAATTGTCTTCTGGATAAATAGTAAATTTTTCTGATAATTTTTTATATAGAACTTTCTTTCTAATAATTCTAACATCTTCTAAATTGACTCTGACAATCTTAGCGTTATTTTTTTTCATTCTTTTTTTTATGAACTGGGTCATATCCAGATCCACCAAATGGATTACAACTAATTATTCTTTTTATAATAAAGGGTATTGCTTTTATCACTCCATTCATTTTAATTGATTGAATTGCATACTCTGAACAATTTGGGATAAACCTACAATTATGTCCCAAAATAGGTGATAGAAATAATTGGTAAAATTTAATAGTTAAAATCACTAAATACTTCACAATTTTCTCCATTTAGTTCCAGTGTTATTATCCTCAATTTCTATACCTAAAATTTTAAGTTTATCTCTTATTTTATCTGCCTCTTGAAAGTTCTTACTTACTCTTGCAATATTTCTTTTTTTTATAAGACTATCAATTAGTTCAGGATCAATTGTTTTATCATTGGGCTTAAAGCCTAACCATACTTCTGGGTTGATATTTAATAATCCAAGAACTTTACCAATATTAATTAATTTTTGTCTTAAATACGAATTAGAATTATTATTACTTTTTGCTAGTTCGTTCATTTTTTTATTTAAAAGAGATAGTGCCTTTGGAGTATTAAGATCATCAAAAAGTACTTCGACAATATCATCAGGATATTTATTTTCACTTTCTAATTTTTTTTCTAATCCTTTAGTATCTCTAAGAATTCTATAGAATTTATCTAAAACTCTATAAGATTGTTTAAGTATTTTTTCAGTCCAATTTAATGGTTGTCGGTAATGACTTGTCATTAAAGCTAGTCTAATTGTTTCTCCAGGATATTTTTTTACTAAATCATTTACTAATTTAATATTTCCTAAAGACTTTGACATTTTTTCCCCATCTGATAGCACGAATCCATTATGAAACCAATACTTTGCAAAGGCCTCAGGTTCGCTATCTTTTTTTATAGATGAGCAACTTTGAGCTATTTCATTTTCATGATGTGGAAATGCTAAATCAATACCACCCGCATGAATGTCAAAAGGTAATCCCAAACACTTTTCAGACATTGTTGAACACTCAATATGCCATCCCGGTCTACCAAAACCCCATGGAGAAGACCATCCAGGTTCATTATTAAAACTTGGCTTCCATAAAATAAAATCACCAGGATATTTTTTAAAAGGTGTAACTTCAATTCTACTTCCTGCTATTAATTCTTCAGTAGTTCTTTTGGATAAAGTTCCATAAGGTTTGTAAGATGGAACATGAAATAAAACATGACTTTCTTTTTCATAAGCATTTCCGTTATCTATAAGTTTCTTAATTAGTTTAATCATATCATTGATATGATCTGTTGCTTTTGGCTGCTTATCAGGTTTTGTAACACCTAATGTTGCCATATCGTCGTTGTATATTTTAGAAAACTTTTCTGTAATTTCTTTTATAGATTTCTTTGATTTTTTAGCAGCTAATATTATTTTATCATCAATATCAGTAATGTTTGAAATATATGTAACCTTTGAGTATTTAATTTTTAGTGCCTTAACTAATAAATCACAAATAACTGCCATTCTAGCATTTCCAACATGAGCGTAGTTATATACAGTGGGGCCACACGCATAAATTCTTACGTCATTATTGTCAATAGGTTCAAAAACAACCTTTTTTTTTTCTAAAGTATTAAATAATTTAAATTTTATCATTTTTACGCAGAAAATTTCTTCATTAATAACATTTCTATTGTAATTTAAATATTTAGAGCTGCTGAAATTTTATAATTTCACAATCTTGTTTATTACTTAATAATTTTATTTCTTTTTCTCTTATAGTTTTTAAAATGTCTTTTTTTTCAGAGTTTTCACTATATTTTTTTTTAAGCATAGATAATTTTTTTTCAGACAACATTATATAATCAAGATCAATTAAACACCTTTGAATGTTTCCATTTATATAATAAATTTTTTTATATAACTTTCTATTTTTGAACTTCTTATATTCTCCATCAATTTTATTATTTTTCATATAAAAATAATCAGTAAGAAATTTATCATTAAATATTAGGAATCTTCCTTGTTTTTTTCCATCTGAAAAACTTTTCTCCTTTAATATTTTTCCATCTTTATTATATTCTCTGCAAAGGCCATCAAACTTAACAAATGTATATTTTAAAAAGAAAATACCTTTTTTCTGAACAACCTCGTTACAATTTTTTTCCATTGAGGAAAGCTTGAACGAAAAAAGACATAATAAAAGTATTATTAATAGAGCTTTTATTTTCTCTCCTCCAATTCATGTAAATCATAGTCTATATCCTCAAGCATTTTTTCAATTATTTGTAAATTTTCATTTAGGTGATCAAATTTATTATTAATAAATATTGTTTGTAATATTATAATTACTAAAATTAAAGCAAGTCCAACTAATCCAACATTAATTTTATTCAAAATAAAAACTCCCAAAAAAAAATTTAATTATTAAAACTTAAATCTTATTTTTAAAAATATATCGAAAACGAGAACTTTTACCATCTTTGTTAGAATTATTTTCACCCATATCAATAACAAATATCAATTCAAAACCATTGCTACCAAAATCTTCATTAAGTTTTTTTGCAACATTTTCATTATTATGATGCTCAATATTAGGAAAATCCAACACTTTGTAAGTAAAACATGCCACTTCTATTTACTCCTTATATTAATTAATATTCTAAAATTTTATATTTCTTTCGCATATATTTCATTATTTTTATGAGTCTCCAATTATAATATTTGTAAAACTCTTAAAGGAATGAAAAAACTATTTAGCTTACAAATCAATACTAAATTAAATTAATAATAAGAAAAAAAGTCTTCATTTATTAATATATTCTAAAACCTTTTCTGGTGGTCTACAAATAACATAAGTATGTCCATTGAAAAAGATTGGTCTTTGAATACATTTTGGATAATTTATTAGAAAATCAGCAATTTTTTCTTTATTAGAAGTATCAAAAAAATTTTCTTTAAAGTCTGGTTCACACTTTCTAACCAAACTTTCTAGAGGTCCCTCTAAATTATCAATTAAAAATTGTATTTTCTTTTTTTTAATTTCTATTTTTGAATACTCAAAAATTTGAAACTTAATTTTTTGTTGATTGAGTAACTTCAAACACTCTCTTGATTTAGAACAACGATTATTGTGAAATAGTTCAAACATTTAATTTTTCTTTTTTTCTTTAAGTATAAATTCAAAAGTTTTTATTATTTTCTTATATCTATCACTTTTAATATATCTTTCTCTTTCAATATCATCCATTTCATCTCTCATAAACCTTTCAAATTGTTGATGAATACTTTCTTTATTCATTTTTTAATTTATTTGTTAACTTCTGTTTATAAAAATTACTATTAATATTTAATTTATCTAATCTTACATACTTCATTATAACATACACTTTATTATGTTTTGAGTTTTTTCATACACTTTCAATATAGTAATTTTTAAGTCTTTAAATTCAATTTATTTTTTTTATGGCTATTAAATTAAAGTTTTCTTCAATACCATGTATTTTTCTTCCTATTCTCTCTAATACTTTCATAAGAATAAAGTATTAATATTTTCTAATAATTAAAATGGATATTATTTTTTTGATTCGATGAAAAAAAATAAGTCCAACCATAAATTGATACTAAAGAATATTTATTTCTCATAAAATATTTATAAATTTTATTTTCTAATGGTGGACATTTTCTATCATGAATCTCAATTGAGACTAACTCTGGTCTATACATATCTATTTTAAAACCTGCTAAAACGTCCTCCTCATAGCCTTCAACATCAATATTTAAGTAATCTATATTTTTTACTTTATTTATTTTCAAGATCTCATCTAAAGTAAATTGTTTAATTTTTTTTATTCTAGGCTCCTTATTTACACTTTTTTTTGTGAATAAACTAAACTTTTTATTGACGGTATTCATTGTGCAGTTGTCATAAAAAATATATGCATTTACATTATCTTTTTTACTTCCAACACTAAGATTTAAATTAATATCTTTTTTTCTGAGTAAATTATTTAACTTTATACTTCTTTCAGAAATATCTACTTTTATACCAGTCCAATTTCTCTTATATAGTTTAAAAGTTAAGGAGCCATTCTTGGGAAGATTACATCCTATATCCACATAAAAACCTTTTTTAATATTTTTAAAAAAAGATTCAACGAACAGATCTTCACCAAATGTTTCAGCATACGAAGTTTTACTTTCGCTAAAAAAATTCTTAAAAACATCATAAATAAATGTCGATTTAATCTTTTTTCTAATTTTTTTTAAATACAAATTATTTGCTCAAAATATTTTTATTAATAATAAATAAAATATAATTCAAATATTTTTTTTATGGAAAATTTTACCATTTTATATTTAATTACGTTTAATTTCGTGGCTATTATTAAATATTTCTGGAATTCTATTAAGTTTTTTTTTATAACTTGAAAACATTCCATAAATAATTAATAAAAATAAAATAATTAAAGGTAAAAATTTTTTCATAAAGTTGAAATATTAAACTATTTTAAAATAAATAGATAATTTTAATTAATTATTAAAAGCTTTTTAATTATTAAGATTTAAATAAAAACACTATATCCTTTGAATATATTTCAAACTTCCAATCTCTTTGAGATGCAATAATCTTAAAAGTTTTTTCATTGTAAAAAACTACATGCGTTGGATCTCTTCGGTAATACCAGTTTTCAAATAAATCATCTGAAGTCATAAAACAAGTCATCAAAGCTATAATTCCTTTCGGTTTTAATAATTTATTTAATAAGTTAAATTCATAGAATGGATTGAAAAAGTGTTCTGCAACTTCACTGCATGTTATAAAATCATATTTTCTCTTTAAATTTTTTTTATTAGGATAAAAAAAAGGATCATAAAGTTCTAACTTAAAGCCTGATATACTTAATATATCAGCTAAAACTGGTACATGACCACAACCAAAATCGAGTCCGACATCACTATTTGAAATTTTTTTTACTAAAGGATTTGAAAGCTTTGATAAAAATTTCCTATATCCTAGATGGTTCAGATCATTTTCGTGCTTTAAATAATGCTGTTTCTCTAGTTTTGAATCTAAAAAATTTTTTTTGTCTAAAAACTTTGCATTGCAAAAATTACATTTCCAATATTTTTTTTCTTTTAGTATAACAAAAACTTTAGCTGAGTAGTTATGACATACGATACATTTCAAAACTTTTTTAGATTATCACATTAATATTAAAATAGAAATTAAATTGAGTCCTGTTTATTTGAAATTAAAAATTTAACAATTTCATTATTTGACCCTAGTCTCATTTTAGGTCCCCAACAGCCACATCCTGAAGAAACATAAAGTTTAGAATTTAGTTTTTTATACAAACCATAAATATACTTAAATTGTAATTTGACAAAAAAGTTAAAAGGGAAAATTTGTCCATTATGTGTATGACCTGATAGCATTAAGTCTACTCTTTCATGAAAATTCTCCCATAAAGTAGGCTTGTGCACCACAATAAGGTTAAAGAAATTATCTTGAACTAAATTTTCAGCAATTTTTTTTTGTGAATCTAGTTTTTGATTATCACTTATTCCAATAATATTGATATTTTCTATTTTATGGTTGCTATTGTCTAAGAATTGTAAATCAAATTTATTAAGTTTTTTTAATTTTTTTTTATAATCTTTAATATAATATTCATGATTACCACTAATAAAAAAAACTGGTTTTCCTAAATTTTGAAGTATGCATAAACTTTGCAAGTCAAATGTACTTGAATCTATTAAATCTCCTCCAATCAATAAAAAATCAAATTTTAAATTATTAATTTTTAAATAAATTTTTTCTAAATAATTTTTAGAATTAGTTCCTAAATGCATGTCACTTAAAAATATTACTTTAGTATCGTTCTTAACTTTTGAACTAATAATTTTAATGCTTTTTAACTTTATTAATCTTCCATTAATTAAACTTAAAATAGTTATCGTAATAATTAATGAGATACAAAAAATACCTAATTCAAATGAATTTAAGAAATTAAAATTATTTATTATTAGACCTAAATTTACTATCCAAAAAGATATAAAACCTATACCCATTCCCTCATATACAAAAAGTTTTAAAATAAAAACTGTATTCTGAGATTTAAAATAAAATAAAATTATTAAATAAAAAAAAAAGGTTAAAAAAAATGAAGAGACTTCAAAAATATTTCTTTGGAATAAAAATTTATTTAAAATACTAAATGGATAAACATAAATAAAGTAAGTAATTAAAAATAAAGAAGTATAAAAAAGTAGCTGTCGTAAATTAATCATTATTTAAATATAATTTATATGCGTTATTAAAAAATTTTATTTCTTTGATAAAATTTTTGTACCTTCGTCTATTCCTTTAAGGCTAAGAGGTACCATTCTATTTGAGAATATTTCTTTAATTATATTTGTTGATTGTGAAAACTTCCAATGTTTCTTTGGGGTTGGATTTATCCATAAATTAGATGGCCATTGATTTCTTGCTCTGTTTAACCAGACCTGTCCAGTTTCTTCATTAAAATGTTCGTTTCCACCTCCAGGTGCTAATATTTCGTAAGGACTCATAGATGCGTCACCAACAAAAATACACTTGTATTCCTTTCCGTAAGTTCTTAAAATTTCTGAAGTTGAAAATTGCTCAGACCATCTTCTCGAATTATTTTTCCATACTCCTTCATATAAACAATTATGAAAATAAAAATATTTTATATTTTTAAATGCATTTTTCGCAGCAGAAAATAAATTTTCTACTTTGACAATATGATTATCCATTGAACCGCCTACATCTAAAAAGAGTAGTATTTTAATAGTATTTTCTCTTTCTTTTCTTGTCTTTATATCTAAATAACCATTTTTTGCGGTATTGGATATTGTCTCAGCAATATCTAATTCTTCTTGTGAACCAATTCTTGCCCATTGTCTTAATCTTTTTAAAGCTACCTGTAACCCCCTTGTGTCAAGCTCTCTAGTATCATCAAAGTTTCTGAAAATGCGTTTATCCCATACTTTGATGGCTTTGCTATGTCGCCGAGTTTCTTGACCAATTCTTATTCCTTCTGGGTTATATCCATATGCTCCAAAAGGTGATGTACCCGATGTTCCAATCCATTTATTTCCACCTTGATGTTTTTTTTTCTGTTCTTTTAATCTCTTCTTGAGAGCTTCCATCAATTTTTCAAAACCACCAAGTGACTTAATTTTATTTATTTCTTCTTCTGAAAAATGTTTATTTAACATTTTTTGAAGCCATTCTTTTGGAACATTAAGAGATTTTAAAATATCATCTAATTCTATCTTCTCAATTGATTTAAAGTATTCCCCAAAAATCAAATCAAATCTATCTATCAACCTTTCATCTTTTACCAAAGTAGCACGAGCTAGATAATAAAATTTATTAACATCATATTGAATAAAATCCAAATCAATGGCATTTAAAAATGAAAGAAATTCATTTAGTGAGACTGGTATTTTAGAATTTTTTAATTTTAAAAAAAAACCTAAAAACATACTTTATTCATTTCCTCTCGACATAAAAGCAAGTTGCTCAAAAAGATGAATATCTTGTTCATTTTTGATAAGAGCTCCATGAAGTTTAGGAAGTAAATCTTTTTCATTCTTTTTCAAGTCTTCCACTTTTATATCTTCGATCAATAATAATTTTATCCAATCAAGAGCCTCTGATGTTGATGGTTTTTTCTTCAATCCAGGAACTTCTCTTATCTCAAAGAATCTGTTAAGAGCAGAATCTAATAAAGATTTTTTTATTTTTGGAAAGTGAACCTCAACTATTTTTTTCAAGGTAATAATATCTGGAAATTGAATGTAGTGAAAAAAACATCTTCTCAAAAAAGCCTCTGGTAATTCCTTTTCATTATTTGATGTAATTATAACAATTGGTTTATTTTTAGCTTTAACTAGTTTTCCAGTTTCATATACATAAAACTCCATCCTATCTAATTCTTGTAAAAGATCATTTGGAAATTCTATATCAGCTTTATCTATCTCATCAATCAATAATACTGTTTTTTGTTTAGTTTCAAATGCGTTCCAAATTTTTCCTTTTTTTATATAATTTGAAATATCTTCTATCTTTTCATTGCCTAATTGACTGTCTCTCAACCTACTCAACGCATCATATTCATATAATCCTTGTTGTGCTTTAGTTGTAGATTTGATATTCCACTCAATAATTTTTAGTTTTAGACTTTTTGCAATTTGTCTTGCAAGTTCAGTTTTTCCGGTACCTGGTTCACCCTTAACTAGAAGAGGTTTTTCAAGAGCTATTGAAGCATTGACGGCCACTGTTAGGTCTAATGTTGATATATAATCCGTAGTACCTGAAAATTCCATATTAAAAAACTCCTCATTTTAATAAATTGTATTAATGCTTTTTTAAAACTAAAGGGCCCCATCTAAAATATATTTTAATATTCTTACAACTTGATGCTGATCTTTTGCAACAGCTGACGCGAACGCATCTACCTCCTTTAATGCATGCTGATGTTCATCATTATGAATAATAATAATTGATTTATTTAAAGCGGATGCATAACCAGCATCGAAAGCTGCGTTCCATTGTTTATATTTTTCTCCAAATTTCACAACCACGACATCACAGTCTTTAATAGATTTTCTAATCTTAATAGAATTAATCCTTGCACCTTTATTATCCTTCCAAAAATTTATTTCTTCCTTTCCAAGAATCTCAACTCCACAATTATCTGATGCATCATGATTTGTTGTTGGTGAAGAAAACTTAATACTTAAATCCTCTTTTTTACAAAGTTGAATGATTTCATCTCTCCAGTTTGTATGAATCTCGCCTGACAAATATACATCTAACATTTTATTACCTTCCTATAAATTTTTATTCATTAAAATCATCATTCTTTTGACGCCTATTTTCTTTGTCAAAATCAATAGTAACACATTCAGAATTTGTAATATATTTGAATTTCTTATCATAAATTTTATATCCAAAAAATAAGTTATAATATTTACCACTATAAATAAATTCATAATATTCATCTGAACGTTCCACTGTTTCATCAATAGAATATTTATTTATATAAGTATTTAATTTTTTACCTTTTTCAAAATATTTCAGGCAATCTTTTAATAAAACTTTCTTTTCATTTTCAAAATATCCAGCTTTTCCATTAAAAGGTGCAAATAAGAAAATTAAAATAGTTACTGTTTTTATCATTAGAAACTTTTAATTAGTGAACACTAGTTTTTTATAAGTAATTTTTTTTAATTCTTCAATCATAATTAGGATTAACTTTAAAGTTACATGTAATAATCATAACGTTGTTATAATTCTTTTTTTTTTTATCAAAGTTTGTAATAACTTTCATTCTCACTTCTTCATTATCATCACAAAAACTATTTAAGTATAATGAAATTTCGCTGTTATATTTTTCTAATATATTTGTTTTAAATTGATTATTGAAAATATATTTAAAATTGTAATCATCTGATACAAATTTTAAATAACCAAAAGTCATTTGACCGCTGGAACAATTTGGTTGATTTTCCTTTATAAAATTAATGTCCTCAATTAAACAAAAATCTTTACCCTGAACATTAATAAAAAAAAAAAATAAAATAAAAATTTTTTTCATTTAAAAATTCTAATTAATCACCAGTTAAAAAATATCACCTTGTAATAGTAAATCTTTTGATTGAAGTAAAAGCAAGGTGATACAAAATATAAAATTTAATTTTAATTTAGTTGTAATGAAAAAATCCCCAATACTATACACTTTACTCTGTTTCTTACTTCTAGCTTCATCTAAATCTTTTACTGAAGGTATAAATAATCAAGAAAAAAGTTTAATAAATGAAATTACACAACAATGTAAAAATGCACTCGAATATTATGACGATCATCCTAAACTTAATGGTGAATACATTAGGGTCTTATCATTTTGTAAAAATTCAGCGAAAAACTTTAATTCGAAAGAATTTGAATCAAATGCTATATTATCAGATTTTAAAAGTATGAATGGTGTCAATAGTCGTCCAAGAGATCATATTCATCAAGGAATTGATATCATTGGATCTGAAAATCAACCGATAATTGCAATTGCAGATGGTAAAGTTTTAGAAACTACCATTGAAGATTGTTGGGGACCAACGCTAATAATTGATCATGGAAAATCTATAGATGGAAAGAATCTAATTACTATTTATGGACATGTAGGTGATTTTTTAGTAAGTGAAAATGACTATGTAAAAAGAGGTGATATAGTTGCTAAATTACCAAAAAAAATAAAGTATCGATGTATGGCAAGAGTGCGACACCTTCATCTTCAGATCGGTCAAGAATATTGTAAAAAAGAAGAAAAAGATAATTGGGGTTGTAAATATTTTATCAAAGACTTTTATAGATCTCTTAATCCAAATAAATATTGGGCAAACGGTGAAAATAAAGTAACCTGTTTTGAAAAAAATAAAACTTATAAAAAAGGAACTATTACTTATCCTTTTTTGTGTAAAAAAAATAAGAGAAATAATTAAATTAACTAGTTAAATTTTTATATATTTTTAATTTCCTTAATTTGTAAATCCTAAATTACTTCATTAAAATCTAAAATATGATTACAAATTCTGAATCAATAATACTGCTAGTTTATATTACTATTATAAGTGATGGAAAAATGGAAATCATATTCTCAAAATGAAGTTACTAATCATGAAATCAGTCTTATACCTGAAAATTATTATAAAACCGCATTTTGCTTTGTATTAGAAGTTATTGCAGGAGATTTAGAGATTCATGAAGATGAAAAAAAATTTGTAGATACATTAGCAGGAAAAATTTATATAAATGAAGTGACGAAGAAAAGTCTGATGGATTCTGTATATTATAAATATACTCCAAAACCTTAAGTTTAATAACAAATTAAAAAATAAACTCTTTATTGAGAAATTGGAAAATTGACTTTAAGAGAACTTAATTATATTTTTTAATCAACTCAATTAAATTATCTGAGGCAAATGAAAGAAGTTAATTACGAAATTATTCAAGGAAATTGTCTTGAAGAGATGGATAAATTTTATAGGACTAAAGGAGAATTTGTAGACTTCATCTTTGCTGATCCGCCATACTTTTTATCTAACGGAGGCATAACTTGTCAAAATGGTAAAATGGTAAAGGTTGATAAGGGTGATTGGGATAAATCTAAGGGATCAAACTTAAATCATGAATTTAATCTTGAATGGCTAAAAAGATGTCAAAAAATTTTGAAACCAAATGGTTCAATCATGGTATCTGGAACACTTCATGTGATTTATTCAGTTGGTTTTGCTATGCAACAATTAAACATGAAACTTCTTAATAACATTACATGGGAGAAACCGAATCCACCACCAAATCTTGCTTGTCGTTATTTCACCCACAGTACTGAGACAATTTTGTGGGCAGCAAAAACATTAAAATCAAAACATTTATTTAATTATCAATTAATGCGTAAAGTAAATGGGAATAAACAAATGAAAGATGTCTGGAATTTTACATCACCGAAAAAAAGTGAAAAATCATTTGGAAAACATCCTACCCAAAAACCTCTGCATCTATTAACAAGAGTTTTACTCTCAACGACGAATGAAAATGATTTAGTCCTAGACCCATTTAATGGTAGTGGAACTACAGGGGTAGCATGTGCACTTAATAATAGAAAATATATTGGAATAGAATTAGAAAAAAATTATGTCAAATTAACCAAAGAAAGAATTAATAGTATTAAAAATCAATTAGACCTCTAACTCTTTTTGAATGACTGGAACCAAATAATATCGAACACTTTATAATCTATTTTCTCTATAAAATACCTAAACCCAAGAAATTAATATATTTTTCAACATCAGAATATTCTTTCCTATAAACCAGTCATTTAGTATCTAAAAATATTCTACTTTATTGTGATTTAGTTCTTTGATTAATTTTTCATATATTTTTTTAAAATCACATGTCTATAACTTTTCATCAGTCGATCTAATATTAATTTGAAATTTTTTTTCTAAATACAATTTTTAAATTTGCTTATTTTCTAATTTTTTTTTTCTTCCTCATTTTATTAATTATTTCTTTATCTTCTTTATAAAAAATACAAATTCGACTTCTGACACCCCTAGTTCTTTCAAAAGAGTTTTTTGGAGTTTTACATTCAAAAAGTTTACCATTTATATTAACCATTTTTTTACTTGAAGATATTTCACTTTTTAAAAGAAAAATAAAAAAAATAAAAAAAAATAAAAAAATATTGTATTTTTTCATCATTAAATTGCCACCAAGTGTTTTCCTATTGTGAGTAAAATCGGATATTCTAAATAAGAAATATAGTTATGTTTGTTAAATTACCAGTAATATCTATTCTACTGTCATCCAATTCACCAACTCTGTAGGTTGATCTTTTTTTTTTAACACATTTTTCAGGGGTTTATAAATAGGTAATATTTTTTTCATTCCTTTCCAGGGAGGAAAAAAACAACCAAGTATACTAATAAAATCCAAAAGATAGACCATCCCATACTCCATACACCCATCTGTGTCACAATCTTGATTAAAATGAAGATTATAATAATCAGTGATGTAAAAATGTATTTGTCCATAACAAACCTAAATTGAACTTTCCAGGAAACTTATCTTTTATCCATTTACCATATAAAGTTATAGACACATACAAATAAATCAATATCAGTAATAGTTTTTTCATTTTTTATTAAATCCACCACTAACAATTTTACTAATTAATCTTTCGACTTGATTTGATGGGATAACCTTTTTTAATTCAAGAAGACGAACATGATCAATCATCTTTTTGATTTCATTTTTAGTCCTATATTTTCCAAAATTTACTATATTTTTTTTCATTTCATGGAGTCATACTTTTGTTTAACACAGTAGATGATATAATCTAAATTACTTTTATCAGAATATTTGTGTTGGTAAGTCTCTCTAAATTTATCTTTTCTTAATTTAAATTTTTTCTCAGGATCTTTAAATTTAAATAGTTTAGGTTTACTCTCGACATTCCCCTTAAAGTCTATCCGATATCCAAAACCTATATCTAAATAATCTTTTCTTGGAACAACATATAAAAACCCCCTCTTACCTTTATAAAAACACACATATCTTTTTATTGTTTTGATTGATATTCCATCCCATTCAATAATTTTTTGTTTTAATTTATTATATATTTCCAAAAATTTAGTGTGATGTTTTGTAATTACTGATTCTTCATCATATTTCACAATTTCTTGTGAAACCTTACTTACAACAGAAGTTTTTCCCTTTTCTAACCCTTTAATACTCTCTTTAGAGTTCGACATTACTTGTGAAAGACCTAATGTTTCATTAGAAAATTTTTGAATTTCCCAAAGTTCAAAAGGAACATCTTTAAAGTTAACACTATTCTTTTGATATTCTGTAAAAGAGGTTGATACGAAAATTACTCTCGATTGAGACCAATCTACATTTTCTTTTTTTAAACTTTTGTCCATACTTTCAATATATTCTAATATGAAGTCTGATTTGTTATTTAACATTGTTGATAAATAAGAATAACCCTGATCTATGACAGATGAAGATTTTGAATTCTTATATTCAATAATTACAAAAGAATTATTTTCTTCGTCCCAACACAGAGAATC
>MDTB01007723.1_pt1 | contig 65550 bp, 70 predicted proteins | sample 811161 | NCBI WGS metagenome assembly MDTB01 (sample SAMN05326650, study PRJNA326480) | marine metagenome | isolation source: seawater | place: Mediterranean Sea | collected 2009
AAGAACGAATAAAACAGGATGCTATTCGTAAAGCTGAAGAAGAGCGTAAAAAACAGGACGCTATCCGCAAAGCTGAAGAAGAGCGTAAAAAACAGGATGCTATTCGTAAAGCTGAAGAAGAACGAATAAAACAGGATGCTATTCGTAAAGCTGAAGAAAAACGCAAAAAGGAAGATGCTATTCGTCAAGCCGAGGAAGAAAAAAAAGAAAGAGCTTACAAGAAAGCTGAAGAAAAAAGGCTAAAAAAATGGGAAAAAGAAGAAGAAAAAAGACAGAAAGCAATCCTGAAAGAAATTGAAATGAATAATAGAAAAGAGAAAATCAGACTTTCGAAAGAAAATGCTGAAAAGAAAAGGCGTGAGAATGAAAAAAAACTAGAAGAAAAAAGAAATCAAGAAATAGAAAAAAGAAAACAAATTGCTAAAGAAAAAAAACTTAAAGCTCAGGCTCTAAAAGAACAAAAAGAAAGGAAATTATTAGAAAAACTAGAGAAACAGGAAATTAAAAGGAAACTAGCAAAAATAAAAAAAGAAGAAGAAAAGTTGAAAAGACAGAAGGAAGTTGAAAAAAAGAAAAGAGAAAAAATTGAAACTGCTCAAAGAAAAAAAGAAAAGGCAGAAGAAGAATTACTCAAGAGAGAAGAAATCAGACAAAAAATTTTGAAAAATCAAAAAGAAAAAGAACTCATAGCCGCCCAAAAAAGAGAAAAGGAAAAAGAGAAAAGAAGATTATTAAATGAGAAACTTAAAAATGAAAAAATAAAAGTAGCGCAAAAAATAAAAGAATATAATGATCTTCAGAAGTTAAAAGAGGAGGAGGAGAAAAGAATATTAATTATTAAACAAAAAGAGAAAAAGAAAATTGCCGAATTAAAAAGAGTGGAATTACAAAAACAAAGAGTTCAAAAACTTAAGGAATTTAACGAAATAAATAAGACTAAAGCTGAGCGTGAAAAACAATTGATTTATAAGGAAGAATTGAATGGAAAAAACAGAAAAACTGTTGAAGCTACTATTATCGCGAACGATATTTTCAATGAAAAGATTCAGAATAAAAACAATGAAATTATAGTAAATAAAATAAGAGAGAAAGTTCTTTTAAAAGAGCTTTCTGAAAAAAGAGATAAAGAAATTCAAAAAAGAAAGTTTTCTTACTATAATAAAAAACCAAATAATCAAAAAACTATGGACAATACTAAATATTTTTTTGATGAAAATATAGTTGATAAACTCAATTCTGGCATGAACAAAGAAGAAATACAAACAGATAAAATAGAGAAAAAAAAATTAGAAAAAAAAAATATAAAAATGGCTAATACGAATAGTGAAAAAATACAAAATCCAAGGAATATTATAACTGCATTTAACACACAACCAGTCATACAACTCAAAGAAAAAAGCTTCAAAGAAAAAACAGAAATTTTTTTATTTAGCAATGCACAACTTGAACTAGATACATCTCAAAAAATAAAAATATCAGAATATGTCGGACAAGTTATAAACAAGCCCATAAAAATAGAGATAAAAATTAATTCTAATATAAAAAATAAAACTGCAAAATCTAGGTCATTATTAATAAGAGCTTTTTTAGTAAAGTTAGGTATATCTCACAACAGAATCAATATTCAATTTAATGAAAAATTGGATATAAATAAAAACGAAATAGCTATTAGTTTTATTGAAGTCTGACAATGAGAATTTTTGACAAATATATACTACGAATGTCGGGATTTTTTGTTCTAATCTCACTTTTTTGTTTTTATACTTTTGATAAAATAATAGATTTTTTTTCTACAAATTATTTATTAAATTCTTTAATAATTTTTGTTCTTTTTTTTGGAATTTTTTTTCTATTCAGACAAGTATTAATTCTAAATCCAGAAATTGAGTGGTTGAATACCTTTGTTTCAAAACATAAAAAAAGTGCCAGAACGCCTGTTTTACTTAAACCAATGTCCGAGTTAATGAAAACTCAAACAGGAAAATTAATTTTATCACAGGTTGGAACCAGAACGATATTGGATAGTTTAGAAAGTCGTTTGATTGAACAAAGAGAAATATCACGTTATCTAATTGGCGTCTCAATATTTTTAGGGTTACTTGGTACTTTCTGGGGATTACTCGACACAATTCAGTCAGTCAGTATTACAATTTCATCATTAGATTTTTCTCAAGAAAGTGAGAAATTGTTTATGTTACTTAAGAATGGGTTGCAAGATCCATTGTCAGGAATGGGTACTGCCTTTAGCTCATCACTCTTTGGTCTGGGTGGTTCTTTGATTTTAGGTTTTTTTGATTTACAATCAAACCAAGCTCAAAGTAGATTTTACAACGAAGTCGAAGAAAAACTGGCTATATATACTAAAATTTCCTCTGCATACCCAGAAAATTTAAAAACTGACTTTGCTCCCGCTTACATTGAATCTTTGATTGAAATAACCACTGAGAATCTTAAGAAGTCAACCGCAGGAATAGAAAAACAAAATATTAGTCAAGAGAAAATTATGAAGTCATTTTTAGAAATGAACGAATTTCTAAGTTCAAATATTGAAATCAGTAAACAAATGAGAGATGAACTAAAAATATTGTCAAAAACAATATCGAATACGCTTAATAAAAATTAAATGTTTAGTGCGAAAAAAAGGCTAAATACCCTGAATATATGGCCAGGATTCGTAGATGTACTGGCTACTCTCTTAATAGTAACAATTTTTGCGATTATGATTTCAATAATTACGCAGTTATATTTCAACGATTTGGTTGGGAAAAAAAAGTCTCAGATAGTTGAGTTAGATTCAGAGATTATAAAAATAGGTGAACTTCTGGCATTGCAAAAACAGAAAAGCCAAGAAGCCAAGAATGAAAATATACAATTGCAATCAAATATAAAAATTTTACAAGATAAGCTATTTGAGGTTCAAAATGAAGTAAGCAATAAGATTTTACAAATTGAAATTGCAGAAAATAAAATCTTTTCATTGAATGAAAGAAATATCAATTTGATTGATGATCTAAAAGAAAAGAACAGTGAAGTAGACAATTTTAGATCTAATGAAAAAAAAATTAAAAAAGATCTAAGAACAAAAGATACATCGATTCAAAAACTAAATGAGAATCTATTGCAACTAAATTCTCAGATCACAAAATTAAAAGTTCTTCTTGCAAATTCTGAAGAAAAAGACAAAAAAAACCAAGTGCAGATTAAGAATCTTGGGAAAAAGCTTAATTTAGCGCTTGCCGGAAGAGTTCAGGAATTAAGCGAATACCAATCTATATTCTTAAAAAAAATAAAGAATGCAATAGGTAATAGAAAAGATGTTATTATATCTGGCGATAGATTTATTTTTCCATCAGAAATATTTTTTAAGACAGCCAGTGATGAAATTGATACCTTAGGTAATTTAGAATTGAAAAAAATAGCTAGAAGTTTAAAAGATATTTCAGAAATAATTCCGAAAGAAATTGACTGGGTGCTTCGAATAGATGGTCATACTGATAAAAGACCAATTTCTAATTCAATTTTTGCTTCTAACTGGCATTTATCGAGCTCCCGTGCAATAAAAATCATTAATATATTGATATCAGAGGGAATCCAACCAAATCGCTTGGTTGCTGCCGGATTCGGAGAATTTTCTCCGTTAACTGATAAAAATACTGAAGAAGCATTTGCTAAGAATAGAAGAATTGAGATTAAACTGACTAATAGATAATTTATTTAAGTTTAATTCCTAACCGCTTCATAAATTTTTTCTCAAATTCCCAAAAATATTTAAATTCACCAAATATTGTTCCGATTACGATTAAAAGAAATTGGTAAACTGGGAAAATAAGAATAATTCTAAATACATAGTAAAAAAAATTGCCAAAAGTTTCTTTTCTTATGTCAAAAAATAAAACTATAAAATCTGAGACTATTAAAGTTAAGGAACCAGTTATAGCAAAAACCAAAAAAATTATAAAAAGTTGCAAATAAGATTTTGCTTTGAAAAAATTTTTTAATTTCGAAGCATTCATTTGATCAGGATTCAATTTCATTAAAAAATAAGTCTGGGAAAAATATATCGTTGTTTCTTGTATTTACGCAAACTACTTGTTCATTAGAAATATTCAGGTTGAAGTGATGAGCTCCAGATAACGGTGATGAATACCAGATTTGAGACGTAGGTTCATGAAAACTTATAACATAAGTCTTATCATCTGCGTCTTGAATGGTTAAAACACCATCAATTAGATCAGATTCAAATTCTTCAAATTCACAATTTAGTTTGTCAAAAATATTATTAATAATTTCTAAAGCACTTTTTTTCAATGTTTCATCCATTGATACTTATATATAGTATTTTCCTTTTTTTAAAAAATAATTTTTTCTAAATCCTTGAAAAAAAAAAAATTAGTTGTATAGGTAAACTATGAAAAAAAAAATTCATCCTGGTTATCATAAAATTACAGTTCAACTTACTGATGGCAGCAAATTTGAAACAAGGTCTACTTATGGTAAAGAAGGAGATACTCTTAAATTAGATATTGACCCAGCATCTCACCCAGCCTGGACTGGTGGTTCTACAAAAATTTTGGATACAGAAGGCCAAGTTGCTAGATTTAATAAGAAATTTCAAAATTTAAATTTTGAAAATAAATAATAATGTCATGCAGGCAGTTTTCTTTGAAAAACCGGGGGCACCCGAGGTTCTAAAGATAGTTGAAGTTCCAAAACCAATTCCAGAAAAAAAAGAAATTTTAATTAAGGTTTTTGCAGCAGGTATTAACAGACCGGACTTATTACAAAGGGAGGGTAATTATCCAGCACCTCAAGGTCACTCAAAAATACTCGGGCTTGAAGTTTCTGGATGTGTAGATTCTATTGGAAAAGGTGTAAAAGATTTTAAAACAGGTGATAAAGTTTGTGCTTTAGTCAATGGTGGAGGTTATGCTCAATATTGTAAGGTTGATGAAAGACAAGTTATGCATGTTCCGAAAAATTTAAGCATGTATGAGTCTGCCGCATTTCCTGAATGTTTTTTTACATGTTGGGCGAATTTATTTGACAGAGGGAAGGTTAAAAAAGGGGATAAGGTTCTTATTCATGGTGGTTCAAGTGGAATTGGAACTAGTGCTATTCAAATATTAAATTACTTTGATATAGAAAACTTTGTAACTGTTGGTTCTGAAAAAAAAAAAAAAAATTATGTGAAAAAATTGGTGCTAATTTATCAATTAACTACAAAAATCAAGATTTTTTTAATGTTTTAAAGCAACAGACATCGAAAAGGGGGGTGGATGTAATTTTAGATATTGTAGGGGGAGAATATATACAAAAAAATATTAACTTATTATCTAATGAGGGTCGACTAATAAATATTGCATTTCAAAATGGTTCTTGCGCAAAGATTAATCTAATAAAAGTAATGTTAAAACGATTAACCATAACCGGTTCAACCCTAAGAATTAGAGATATTAAATATAAACAAAAAATAAGAAATGCAATCGTAAAAAATATTGTTCCTGGCCTAGAAAGTGGTATGATAAAACCTGTCATTGATTCAGTTTTTGAATTTCATGATGTTATTAGTGCTCATAAAAGAATGCATAACGGAAACCATTTTGGAAAATTAGTTTTAAAATTAAATTGATGATATTTAAATGAAAAAACCATTAATGCCTAAAGCTACAGCTGTCTGGTTGATAGATAATACTACACTTACATTTGATCAAATAGCCAATTTTGTTGGACTTCATAGTTTAGAGATCCAAGCTATTGCAGATGATGAGGTTTCTGTTGGAATGATACCGAGAAATCCTGTTGAGAACGGCGAATTGTCACTTGAGGAAATTCGGTTATGTGAGAAGAATTCAAGTAAATCACTTTCATTTATAAAATCATCTATACCTCAACCAAAATTAAAAACTAAAGGAGCTAAATATACTCCTTTGTCAAAGCGTGCTGACAAACCAAACGGGATTGCATGGGTTTTGAAGAATTTACCTAATCTACCTGATTCTAAAACTTGCAAACTTATTGGAACAACTAAGAATACAATTCAATCAGTGAGAGACAGAACCCATTGGAATACAGCAAATATCAGAGCTCAAAATCCTATAGAGTTAGGTTTTTGTACTAAAAATGAGTTAGAAAAACTAACAAACAAATATAGTTAAATCAAAAATCAGAAATAATATTAATTTGGTCTTTTATATTTAACTTCTGTTTTTTAATATTGAGAATTTTTAAATCGTCAAAAAAAGGTTTATTGTACTCTTTTTTTAAAGATAACTCAAAAAATGAATGCTTGATTTTTAGTTCTTCTATTTTTTTTTGTCTATCAAAAGACTTGATCATATTTTATGATAACAATATAAATAAAAAAAAAAATACTTTTATGAAAAAAATAAAAAAGACTGCTGTTTCTATTATAATGGGAAGTCAAAGTGATTGGAAAACTTTAAAAAAATGCGAAGAAATACTGAAAACCTTTGACCTTCAGTCAGAAAAAAAAATTATTTCGGCACACAGAACACCCAAAAGATTGTACCAATATGCTGATAACCTTAAAAACACTGATGTAAAGATAGTTATTGCAGGTGCAGGAGGCGCTGCACATTTACCAGGAATGGTCGCTTCTTTGACTCATATTCCTGTCTTTGGGGTTCCTATTGAGTCAAAATCTCTTAAAGGACTAGATAGTCTACTTTCAATTGTTCAAATGCCAGCTGGTATTTCAGTCCCAACCTTAGCTATAGGTGTTCCAGGAGCAATAAATGCTGCATTATCTGTCATATCGATATTGTCTTTGAACGATAATGAATTAAGAAAAAAACTAATCAAATATAGAAATAAGCAAACTCAATCCATAAAATCTAAACCAACCAATAAATTACTTCGATGAAATTTGATAAAATAGGTGTTTTAGGAGGAGGACAACTTGGAATGTTTTTATGTATGTCAGCCAAAAAACTAGGAAAGGAAGTTGTAATTTATTCAGAGTCAAAAGAATTTAGTGCGAAAAATTTTTCAAGTAAGTTTTTTATTGGGAAATATACGGATTTTGCAAAAATAAATGAATTTTTAAATACAGTTGACTTAGTTACAGTTGAAACTGAAAATATTCCGTTAGAAACACTACAATATATAGAAAAAAAAAAAAAACTGTTACCAGGCTCTTTTGCAATTGAAAAGGCACAAAATAGAGAAAAAGAAAAAAGATTTTTAAATTCAATAGCAGGCATTAAAACAACAAATTTTACAAAAATTAATTGTTATCCGGATCTTTTGGTTGCTTTAAATGATTTTAAAGATCAAGTAATTATTAAGTCCTGTGAACAGGGTTATGATGGTAAAAATCAATTCTTTATCAATACAAAAAATAAAGGTGATTTTAAGTATTTCGCCTTAAAAGGTTTTATAGCTGAAAAAGTTGTAAAATTTATAAAAGAAATTTCAGTTATTATTTGTAGAGATACCCAAGGAAATGTAATTAACTATCCGCCCGTTGAGAATAATCATAAAGATAATATTCTTTTTGAAACTATTTATCCTGCAAATATAACAGATAAAATTAAAACAAAAGCGATAAACCATGCAAAAAAGATTATTTCATCACTTGACATGGTTGGTTTGTTAGCTGTTGAAATGTTTGTATTAGAGAAAAATGAATTAATAATAAATGAGATAGCCCCTAGGCCACATAATTCAGGCCACTGGACTATTGATTGTTGTGATATCAATCAATTTGACAGTCTATTACTCTCAATTTGTGGAGAGAAAATTAAAAGACCAAAAATTAATATTAAAGGTTGTCAGATGGTTAATATTATTGGAAAAAATTATAATAACAGAAGTAAGTTTAAAGATTATAAATTTTACGATTATTATAAAGATAAAATTCAACCCAAAAGAAAGATGGGTCACCTATTAAGAAAGTTTTAATATCTCTAAAATCTTTTGAGTATATTCATTGCGAACGACTTAATCTTACCAAAAGATAGTACCTTCATAATAATTTTTTCCGTATAAGCTTTGGTCTTTACTAAGCTTGAAGAATTTTCCTTTCTTAGCCAAAATACAAAAGAAAGAATAAGCACCTTCATTAAAATCAATCTTTTGGTATAAAAGTTAAAATCTAGTGATTTATCTCCAGATAAATGCCATGTTTGATCTGCAATTGTAAATAAAATTTTATTTGCAAAAAAAAACTTTCCATTCTTTAATATATATAACAGAATTTCTGCCAATGAGTTTTTGTACACACTTACCATCTTAAAACGTTCGATAATAATAAAAATTATTTTCTTATGTACTCTTAAATTAATAAAACTTTTTTTCTTTAATTTTGATGATTTTATTATTTTTTCTTCAATTAAGCTTATAAAATTAACCAATACATCATCAAAGCCTTTGGGAAAGTGATATCTTTTTAATCTTAAAACAGTATATTTGTCTTTTGTATATTTGGAAAATCCATTTTTAATCTGGATATTTAAATCAACAGAAGATTTAAAGTTTTTAATAATATCAAGTACTAACTTATCTTTGAAACTTTTGCTATACATAAAAATATATAAAATAGTTTACATTACTATAATATTTAATATAAGTATTACAACATTCTAATGGAGTAAAAAAATAATAAGAGTACATGTTAAAGATAATAATCTAGAAAAAGCAATGCGTGCGATGAAAAAAAAAATGCAACGCGAAGGTGTTTTTAGAGAAATGAAACAAAGAAGAGCTTACGAGAAGCCCTCTGAAAAAAAAGCTAGATTACAAAATGAATCAACAAGAAGATTTAAAAAATTATTGAGAAAAAAAATTGAGTTTGAAGGTTTTTAGTTTAAATTTTTAACTATATTTTCAACCATTTTTTTTGCATCAGAAAATAACATCATAGTATTATCCCTGAAAAATAATTCATTCTGCACACCTGCGTAACCTGATGCCATTGACCTCTTAACAAATAAAACTGTCCCCGCATTTTCAACATCTAATATTGGCATTCCGTAAATTGGACTAGTCTTATCAGTTTTTGCGGCGGGATTTGTAATATCATTAGCACCTATAACAAAAACAGCATCAGTATTTGAAAAATCACTATTAATTTCTTCTAACTCTAGCACTTCATCATAAGGGACACTTGCCTCCGCAAGGAGAACATTCATATGGCCGGGCATCCGACCTGCCACTGGGTGTATGGCATACTTTACATTTACATCATTTTTTTTTAAAATGTCGCACATTTCTCTTAGAGCATGTTGCGCCTGCGCAACTGCCATACCATATCCTGGTACAATTATAACAGAGTTTGAATTACCCAAAATGAATGCGGCATCCTCGGCACTACCTTGTTTCACTGACCTTTTTTCAGCATCTTTTTGACCCTGCCCTTCTTCCACTCCAAAACCACCTAAAATTACACTAATGAATGACCTATTCATACCTTTACACATTACATAGCTTAAGATAGCGCCAGATGCTCCAACTAATGAACCGACAACGATAAGCAAGTGATTAGAAAGTGTAAATCCTATGCCTGCTGCAGCCCATCCAGAATATGAATTAAGCATTGAAACAACCACTGGCATATCAGCTCCACCTATTGGTACAATTATTAGAATTCCTAAAAGAAGAGATAAAAAAACTATTGACCAAAAAACTAATACTGTTTGATTGTGAGTCAAATAAGTTATAAGTCCAACCAAAGAAAGAAAAATCGTCAAATTCACTAAATGCTGACCAGGAAAAATTAAAGGAGCTCCACTCATAATACCCTGCAACTTGGAAAAAGCTATTATTGAGCCAGTAAATGTTATTGCTCCAATCATAACACCAACCGACATCTCGACCAGACTAAAGTTATTAATATCTCCAATAATCCCAATCCCGTATGTTGCGGGGGCGTAAAAAGCACTAGATGCAACAAAAACTGCAGCAAGGCCAACGAGCGAATGAAATGCAGCAACTAATTGCGGTAATGCAGTCATTTCAATCTTTAAAGCAATTATTGTCCCAATAGCACCGCCAATTAAAATTCCTAAAATAATTGTTTCATATGACATCACGCCAGGACTATATAAAGTCGTTATGATAGCTATTGTCATCCCGATTATTCCAAATATGTTTCCCTTTCTTGCAGATTCAGGATTTGAAAGACCATTTAGAGAAAGTACAAAAAATATTGCTGATAGAAGATAAAGCAAAGCTGTATAATTAACATTCATTTTTTATCTCCTTTATCCTTCTTTTTAAACATTGACAACATTCTATGGGATACAACAAATCCACCAAAAATATTTACTGAAGCTAAAATTATAGCTAAGAAGCCCATTATAGAAGAAAAATTTATGGTTTCAGGTCCTGCAGCAATAATTGCCCCTACGATTATAACACTGGAAATGGCATTGGTGACAGCCATTAGAGGTGAATGTAATGCTGAGGTTACTCCCCAAATTACATAATAACCCACTATACAGGCTAAGACAAAAATTATAAATAGAATAATTGTGGGGTCTACATTTTCCATAATTAATTTACCTTTTTAGAAGTTTTTACCATTTCTTAGTACGCATGTACCTTTCACTAACTCATCATCCCAGTTGAAATCAAGAAATTTTCCATTGTTGGCAGAATTTTTTATAAAATTTAATATATTTTTAGAGTAAAGTCTTGAAGCATCTTGAGAAACACTTGAGGCTAAGTTATTTGGACCAAAAATTAATTTATTTTTATACTCAATCTTTTTACCATGTTTTGTCAATTCACAATTACCTCCAAATTCGGATGCAATGTCAATTATCACGGATCCGTCTTTCATATTATCAACCATTTTTTTTGATATTATCTTCGGAGCATCTCTTCCTGGTATTAGAGCTGTTGTAATTACAATATCCATTTTTTTGAGATTATCTTCTAACAGTTTTGCTTGTTTCTTTTTGTATGAAGCGGTCATCTCTTTGGCATAACCATCCGCGGTCTCTCCGGAATCTACACCTTCAACTTCGATAAAATTTCCACCTAAACTTTCTACTTGTTCCTTTGTTGCTGACCTCACATCAAAGACGAATACAACTGCACCAAGTCGTTTAGCTGTTGCAACAGCCTGAAGGCCGGCAACACCCGCTCCAATTATCAAGATCTTAGCAGGAGGTATTGTTCCAGCAGATGTCATCATCAATGGAAGGGCTTTGTTATAAATACTAGCTGCGTCAACAACTGCTTTATACCCTGATAAATTACTTTGTGAAGATAATACATCCATGCTCTGAGCTCTTGATATTCTTGGCATAAGCTCCAACGCAAAAACACTAATTTTTGATTTCTTGAGAATGTTTAATTCTGTCTTTGCTTTTTGTGGATAAACAAGTGACAAAATACTACATGGTTCTTTCAAAAACTTAAATTCATCATATTTTGCATTTTTAATAGGAATATTTATTTTTGTAATTAGAAATGCATTTTTATATAATTCAGATTTACTACCAACAATTTTTGCACCATTACTTTTGTAATCTTTATCAGTAAATGAAGATAAATCACCTGCACCACATTCAATAAAGACCTCAACTCCGAGACTTTTGAGCGGTTTTATACAATCAGGTGTTATTGATACTCTCTTTTCAAAATCTTTAGTTTCTTTTGGGACTGCCAGCTTAATCATTACAAACTTTTAGTTTAATCTTTCGACGTTGTCAATCATATCAGAAATGATGTTTAACCCACCCTGCCAAAAATCCTTTTTTTCTGGGTTTAAATCAAATTGATTTAAAAGCTCTTTGTATCCCATGCTTCCTCCCGATGATAACAAATTGATATATTTATCATTAAAATCAACAAAACCATCTTCATATTTTGAATATAAAGAGTTGACTAAACAGTCACCAAACGCATATGCATAAACATAAAACGGAGAATGAATAAAATGAGGTATATATGCCCAAAAATATTCATAATTTTTTCCTAAATGTATAGATTTTCCCAAGCTTTCTGACTGAGTTGCTAACCAACAATTATTTATTTCTTTTACAGTAAGTTCACCATTTTTTCTTTTATCATGTAACATTTTTTCGAATAGGAAGAATGAGATTTGCCTTACAACGGTATTTAACATGTCTTCAATTTTAGATGTTAGTAGCATTTTTTTTTCCAGTGGTGTCTCTAAATTTTCAAAAATAGATTTAAAAGTAAGCATTTCTCCAAAAACACTTGCAGTCTCTGCAAGGGTAAGTGGAGTATCTGATACCAAAAGTCCGTTTTGAGATGCTAAAACCTGATGTATACCATGACCAAGTTCATGAGCAAGAGTTGTTACATCACGCAATTTATTTTGGAAATTAACCAAAATATATGGATGAGCCGATGGTACTGTCGGATGTGCAAAAGCACCAGAACTTTTACCTCTAATAACCTGTGCATGGATCCAATTATTTTTGAAAAACAACTCAACAATATCAGCAATGCGTGAGTCAAATTTTCTATATGCTCTTAAGACAATATTCTGAGCCTTGTTCCAAGAAATTTTCACATCTTTTTGATCAGGGTAAGGTGCATTTCTGTCCCAATAATTTAATTTTTTAACACCAAAAGCTTTTGCCTTAATTTTGTAGTAACGGTGAGACAATCTTTCGTAATTTTCAACCACAGCATTTGTTAGACAATCAATATCTTTTTTGTCAACTTGATTATCTAGATGCCTAAAAGATTCACTAAATTTGAAGCCTCGCAAATTTCTATCAATTTCAAGATCCTTAGATAAAGTATTTGTTATTATGGAAAATAAATTAATGTTTTTTTTCAACCCTTCACCAAATGAAATCGCTGCTTCTTTTCTAATATTAGCATCCTTTGATGAAAGGTTATTAATTATTTCGCTTTCAGTTATTTCTCTATTTTTGAAATTAAACTTCATACCAGCCATTGTTTGATCAAAAAGTCTTATCCAGGCGTTTGAACTAGTTAAATTTTTGTCAAGCAAAATTTTTTCAATTCTCTCATTTTGCTGATATTTTCTAAATTTTCTAAGATTCTTTATCCAGGAACTATATTTTGTGTTTTCAAATATCTTGATTGTGGTTTCATTCAATCTATTCAGTTCTAATGTGTAAAAAATAAGATAACTATCAATATTTGAAATTCTTTCTTTAGTTTTTTGGTAAAACGCCACAATTTTATCATCAAGCTGATTTGTACAATATAAAAGGAAAATATAACTCCTTATAGCTCCTATATTCTCTTCAATTGATTCATATTGTTTTAAACTTTTTAAAAGGTTCTTATCAGAAAGTTTACATAACTTTCCCTTAAAATGGAGATTAAAAGACTTAGATTCGTCTTCTATTTTAACTATGTCATCCTCTAAATTTTTAGATTCATATGATTTGTAAAAATCAGATAAATCCCATACAGGTAGTTTTTCAATTTTTTTCATATATTTTTAGAACTTAATTATTTATTGTTATATTTATGAAATATAGTAATCTCAACAATCTTTATCAATTATTCTCTTATCAAAAAAATAAAAACCCTAAGAAAAAAGTAATATACGAGAAAGTTAATCAGATTTGGAAAGGGTATTCTTTTGAAGAGATTAATTCGAAAATTTCGTTGCTTCAAAGTTTTTTAATACAAAGAAAAATAAAAAAAGGTGATAGAATTTTTTTATTAAGTTCTAGTAACGTTGATTGGGTTGCAATTGATCTCGCAATTCAATCTGTTGGAGGCATAACCGTTCCAGCATTTGTAACTAACAATAAGACAGATAATGAATATATAATAAATGATTGCAAACCAAAACTGTTATTTATTGAAAATAATGACCTATTTAAAAAAAATAGAGAGGTTTTAAAGGATTTTAAAAAAAAAGTTATCTTTATTGAAAATGTCACAGATAATCAAAATTTAAAAAAAATTTATGAAAAGACCTCTTTAAAATTCACTCTGCCTTTTATAAACAGGCAAGATTTATCATGTATTATCTATACATCTGGCACATATAATAATCCAAAAGGTGTAATGTTACCTCATGAAGCTATCTTACATAATTGCGAGGCCGCTTACGATAGGTTGAAGGATTTAAATTTTAGTAATGAGGTTTTCCTTTCTTTTTTGCCTTTATCGCACTCATACGAAAGAATGGCAGGAATTTACTTTCCTTTAAGTATTGGTGCAAAAATCTTTTTTGTAAAAAAGATGGAAAATATATCCTCAGATTTTAGACAGGTTAAACCAACTATTGTTAGCGGTGTACCCCGGTTTTATGAGAATTTATATAAAAAGATTTTTCTAGCAATCAAGAATTCGAATACTCAATTTGCAAAGATTTTACAAAAAAGAATCAACAAAAATTACAAACAGAGTATAGTCAAATCCTTATTTTATTATTTTTTTCTTACAATACTAAAGTACAGAATTAAGAAGAACTTTGGTGGTAACTTAAAAGTTTTTATTTCAGGAGGTGCCGCTTTAGATGCCTCAATCAACCGTTTCTTTTTAGAGCTAGGAATACCCATATTACAGGGTTATGGCCAAACAGAGTCAGGTCCTTTAATTAGTTGTAATAATTTAATAAATAACAGTCCCGAATCCGTTGGTTACCCAGTTAAAGGTGTAGATGTGAGAATTAATAAAAATCATGAGATAATTGTCAAAGGTCCAAATTTAATGAAAGGTTATTGGAATATGAAATCACTCACAAAAAAAACAATAATTAAAGGTTGGTTATACACTGGAGATCTTGGTAAGTTTGACAATGAAGGTAGATTAATTATTACTGGCAGAAAAAAAGAACTAATTGTTACTTCTGGTGGTGATAATATATCTCCACAAAAAATTGAGAATCAGTTTTCTTGTTTTTCTGAAATTAAAAATTGTATTATATATGGTGACTCTAAACCCTACATAATAGGCATATTTTTTGTGGAGGAAACTTTAGAAAAAAATGTTATTAAACATATAGTTACTCAGGTTAACAAAAAGCTAAACTCAATTGAAAGGGTAAGAAAATTTATAGTAACTCAAAAAAAACTTACCATAGAGAATGGTCTTATGACTAGTACATATAAAGTTAAAAAAAAAAAAGTATTAAAAATCATGGAAGTTGAAATAAATAAACTTTATTCGAGTTTATGATAACTTTTATACCATCTTATGAACTCAGGAATCCCTTTACGTATCGAAATTTTTGGTTTAAATTTTAGATCGTCATAACTTCTTTTAATATCGGCAAATGTTTTAATAACATCACCTTTTTGCAATGGAAGAAATTTTATTTTAGCTTTAATTTTCAACTCGCTCTCAATCACTTTAATGAAATCTAAAAGTCTTTCAGAGTGACTATTTCCTAAATTATAAATATTATGAAAACTTTTTTTTTTTTTAAGCTCAATGGCTCCAACGATTCCTGAGATAATATCATCTATATATGTAAAATCTCTTCTCATTTGTCCATTGTTAAAAACATTAATTTTTTTTTTCTCCAATATATTTTTTGTAAAAATATAAGTTGCCATATCAGGTCTCCCCCATGGGCCATAAACTGTAAAAAATCTAAGTCCTACGCAATTAATTTTGAAAAGGTTGGCGTAACACTCTGTTATCATTTCGCAAGATTTTTTGGACGCAGCATATAAAGATAATGGAGAATCTACTCTATCAAGTACTGAAAAAGGTGTTTTCTGATTTCCACCATATACTGATGAAGAACTGGCATAGATAAACTTTTTAATATTTTTTTTTTTTACTATTTCCATAACATTTAAGTGACCCAAAACATTAGAATTAATATATGAATGTGGATCCTTAAAAGAATGCCTAACTCCTGCTTGTGCGGCTAAGTTGATCGCACAGTCAATTTTCTCATTTTTTAGTTTTGAATATAATTTCTTATCTTGTATATCTAATTTTAAAAATGTAAAGTTTTCAGTGTTTTTCAATATTTTAAGTCTATTTTTTTTTAAACTAACATCATAATAAGTATTGATATTATCTATTCCTATTATTTTATTATTCTTTTTTGCTAAAGCTTTTACTAAATGAAAACCGATGAATCCTGCCACTCCTGTAACTAAAAAGTTCATTTTTTAAGGGGTTTTTGAAATTTTTCTTTCCATTTATTATAGGGCATACCATAAATATGTTCTCTAACATCTTCATACTTTAGGTCTAGATTTTCTGATTTAGCCTCTTCCACATACCATTTTGATAGACAGTTTCTACAGAATCCAGCTAAATTCATTAAATCAATATTTTGTACATCGGTTTTACCCTTTAAATGGTTAACCAGTCTTCTAAACGCTGCCGCCTCTATTTCAGTTCTTATTCTCTTATCTTTTATCATAATTATTTAATGCTATCTTAAGTATTTCTGACCATTTATCAATTCCTTTTTTCTGCACTATAAGATCATTCCTAACTTCAATGCAAATATTTCCAAGATTATTTTCTTTAGAATGTTCGTCTAATGTAAAATTATAAAAAAATCCAGAATAAGGATAATTATTTCCATAGCAAATTTTTAGTTTTTCAAAGGTTTCAAACATTTGTAGGGCAAATTTAATATTTTTATAGTTATATAATATTCCAACTTCTATAGATCTAGATTCATTGAAACAATTCTGATTAAAGCTATGTAAAGATACTAATTTAAATTCTTTATTCCTTTTTCTACAATTTTCAATAAATGCATTCAAATTTTTATGGTAATTTAGATAATATAAAAACCTATTATTTAAGTCAGATTCTGTTAGATTTTCATTACCAGGTATATTATTTCCATCTTGCGATGAAACAATCAAATCGTAGCTATTTTTTTTTCTATTAGGGTCAATTACAAGTCTAGAAAAGTTAGAAAAAAAACAAGGGCATTTGAAAATTTGAGCAAGCTTTACCGTTAGTTCTTTCGCTCCAATATCCCAACAGATATGAGAGGAAAGTTGTCTTTGACTTAGGCCCAAATAATTTAAATTATTTGGAATATTGTTTGTAGCATGATCACAGATAAAAAGGTAAGGAAATGAAATACCATATTCAGAAAAATCAAGTACACGATAAATTTTATTATTACTTAAAATCATTATTAATGTTTATAAATATATAATTTAATATAAACTGTATCTAATGTTAAGACAGCGAAATACTAAAATAGTTGCCACTTTAGGACCCGCCACTTCTTCCCCATCAAGCATTGATAATCTATTTAAATCAGGTGTTGATATTTTTAGATTGAATTTTAGTCACGGAAATCATGTAGAAAAAAGAAAACTAGTATACCAAATTAGACAATACGAAAAAAGGCTCAATAGACCAATTGCAATCTTAGGAGATCTTCAGGGTCCCAAATTTAGAATTGGTCAATTTGATAAAAAACAGATAATTTTAAAAAAAAGTAATAGATTTATTTTAGACCTTAATACCTCTAATGGAGATGAAAAAAGAGTCTGTTTACCTCACCCTGAAATATTTAAATCCCTCAAAACAGGTAGTAAAATTTTAATTGATGATGGTAAAATTCATTTACACGTTGTAAAAGTTTTGTCAGAAAAAATTGAAACTGAGATAATTAGTGGAGGTAAAGTTTCAAATAATAAAGGAGTTAATATTCCAAATGTTCTTATTAAAACGTCCCCATTGACCAAAAAGGACTTTAACGATTTGGACTTATGCATAGATCTTAGTCTGGACTATATTGCACTGTCATTTGTGCAAAGACCCAGCGATATTTTAAAATTACGAAAGATTGTAAAAAAGAATACAGCAATTATGACAAAGTTTGAAAAACCCTTAGCTATTGAACGAATGGAAGATATTCTTCGATCATCAGACGCTGCTATGCTTGCGAGAGGTGATTTAGGTGTTGAAATGCCTCCCGAAGAAGTTCCCATTATACAAAAAAGGCTAGTGCAGAAATGTAGAGATTTCGGAAAACCAGTTGTTGTAGCAACCCAAATGCTAGATTCTATGATAAACTCGCCCTCTCCAACAAGAGCGGAAGCATCAGATGTTGCAACCGCAGTTTTTGATTCAGCTGATGCACTTATGTTATCGGCGGAAACAGCTGCAGGAAAGTACCAATTAGAATCAGTTAAAATTATGGATAGAATTATAAGAGGTGTCGAATCAGATTCATCCTACAGACTCTTAATCGATAGTAAAAAGGTAAAGCTAGAAGAAACAACCTCAGATGCAATAAGCGCTGCTGCGTCACAAGTTGTAAATACAGTCCTGGCTAAAGCAATATTTACATATACTCGATCTGGAAAAACTGCAATCAGAGCAGCAAGAGAAAGGCCATCAGTGCCAATAATAGGTTTGTCACCTGAAAGATTAACAGCAAGACAACTATCGTTGATTTGGGGAGTACACAGTATTCATGCACACGAACCAAAGAGCTTTTCAGGTATGATAAACAATGCCTGTGAATTGGCTAAAAAAGAAAAAATAGTAAAGAAAGGAGATTGTGTTGTTATAACTGCGGGTGCGCCTATAGGAGTTACCGGCTCAACTAATAATCTTCGTATTGCAAAAATAAGTTAGCCTTGTCTTGCCTTGAACCTTGGATCCGTTTTATTGATTACATATATTCTTCCTTTACGACGAACAACTCTACAATCCCTATGCCTTAACTTTGCTGATTTAATAGATTTTAAAACTTTCATTTTATTTTTTGCTAAAAAAAAATTAACTGCTATGTTTTTTAGGATAAAAAATAAAATAATGCAATTACAATTTAAAAATTTATGAGAATGCTCAAACTACTCTTTTATTTTATTAATCAGTTAATTGTTTACTTTGGTAAACTGAGTATGTTTTTGTACTTAATATTAATTTGTTTAATTTCAACATCTGTAATATTAAGATATTTTTTTTCTATAGGTTTTACATGGTTACAAGATCTATACATTTGGATTCATGCTACTGTAATTCTTTTGGGAATTTCCTACACGTTCAAGAATAACGGACACGTTAGAATTGATCTTTTCTATAAATCTGCAACTCAAAAGTTCAGAAATATGGTTAATATTTTTGGTGCTCTATTATTTACAATTCCACTATCATATTTTATTTTTACAAAAGGTTATGCCTATTTTTTAAGATCATTTTTATTAAATGAATCCTCAAAAGAAACTGGAGGATTACCCTCAATATATATTCTTAAATTTATGATTTTTTTTATGGGAATTCTTCTTTTTCTTGAGGGTATTAGACAACTATCATCAAGATTCTTGAATAGAAAGAATAATTGATGGAAATAATTACTCACGAGCTTCTTGCCATATCTCTATTTATTTTCTCTGCCATTTTACTCCTACTAGGTTATCCAGTCGCACCAACATTGGCTGGTAGCGCTATAATCTTTGCTATTATTGGAAATTGGTTTGACTTGTTTCCTCTTGTACTTCTCGGTGTATTACCAAATAGAATCTTTTCAATCTTAACCAATGAAACTTTAATAGCTGTTCCGCTATTTATATTTATGGGAAATATGCTAGATAAGTCTGGAATCGCAAACTCGTTACTTGAGAACTTAGGTAAATTATGGGGTAATACAAAAGGTGGATTGGCTTATTCGGTATTATTTGTGGGAATGCTAATGGCAGCGTCAACAGGTATTGTTGGTGCAACTGTTGTTACAATGGGAATTTTATCGTTACCTCTGATGCTAAAGTGGAATTATAATCGATCTTTATCCTCTGGTATTATTTGCGCAAGTGGAACTTTAGGGCAAATCATACCACCGTCAATAGTATTGGTTTTGCTTGCAGATATTCTTCAGGGAGCTAACGAAATAGCTGCGCAAATTAATGGCGAATTGGCACCTAATCCTGTCAGTAGCATTGATTTATTTGCAGGTGCAATTCTTCCTGGTTTAATTCTGGTTATTCTTTATGCGGTTTGGATATTAGTATTTAGTATTAAAAAACCAGGTCAAGTAACCCCACCTGAAAAATCAAAAAAAAAAAATTAACTATTTCTTGATTTTAAAAAGTATTTCATATCCACTTATTTTAATTTTTATTGTGCTTGGTTCCATTTTAGCAGGAATTGCAACTCCAACTGAGTCGGCAGCATTGGGCGCTGTCGGTTCAACATTTATTGCATTTTTTTCAAAGAGACTAAATCTTAAAATCATTAAAGATGTTACAGATAATAGTGTGAAAATAACTTCTATGGTCTTTTTTATATTGATAGGCGCTTCAGTATTTTCTTTAGTTTTAAGAGGATATGGTGGTGATAGAATGGTAGAAGATTTTTTAACTACGATTCCAGGCGGTCCAGCTTATTCTTTTCTTGTAGTAATGTTAACTATTTTTGTATTAGGTTTCTTTCTTGATTTTTTACAAATTATTTTTGTTATAGTTCCAATAGTAGGTCCATCACTTATTTCAATGGGCTTTGATCCAGTATGGTTAGGAATACTCATTGCAGTTAATTTACAGACCAGTTTTTTAACTCCCCCTTTCGGCTTTGCTTTGTTTTATTTTAGGGGTATTGCTCCAAAAGAAATAAGTACTAAAGATATTTATGCTGGAGTTATTCCATTTATTTTCTTGCAGATAGTTTTATTAATTTTAATTTATAAATTTCCTAAAATTGTAACTTATTTGCCAAGTTTATTGTGATACATTATTATTTTCTAGCTTCAAGGAAATCTTTTTCGGAATAATGTGACCAAAACATTGCAACTTTTCTAAATTCAAGGATATTTTTTAAAATTTTTTTTGAAGAAACATTTCTGTTAGCAATATCTGAAATAACCTCATCAGACTTTCTACGAAGCAGTTGAAGAGTTTTATTTTCGTATCTAACAAAATTAACATTAAAATCATCTCTTAGTTTCTTCATTGCGTAACAATTTCTTGCAAAAAACTCTGCTGCGATGTTTGCATTTGATTTAATGCAGGCTATTTCAACCAATCGTTTAAGATCTTTATCTAACTTATTCCAGGCGTCATTATTTATAAATGCTTCAAGACAAGTTCCAGGTTCATGCCAACCCGGATAATAATAATATTTACACACTTTATGTAAACCTTTACCTAGATCAGCCGCTGGACCTATCCACTCAGTCCCATCTATAGTTCCTGATGTAATTGAAGGAACAACATCTGGTCCAGGCAGTAAGACAACATTTGTTCCGTAACTTTTTAGAACTTCACCACCCAAGCCAGGCATCCTAAATTTTAATCCCTTAAAATCAGAAACCGTCTTAATTTTTTTGTTAAACCATCCCCCCATTTGATTTCCGGTGTTTCCTGCAGGAAAGAATTTAAGATTAAATTGATTATATATTTCATTAGCGAGCTCCATTCCATTGCCATGGTAAAACCATGCACTCATCTCCTGGTGATTAAGTCCAAAAGGTATACCCGATAAAAAAGCTATTGCGGGTGACTTGCCTGTCCAGTAGTACGGAGATCCAAAACCCATTTGACATGTTCCGCTTTGAACAACATCAAAGGATTCAAAGGCACCAACTAATTCATTTGCGTGAAAAAGTCTAATATTCAATCTTCCCTTAGAAATTCTTGTAATATCTGAACAAAGTCTCTCAAAAGATCTTCCAAGAATACCAGCTTTATCAAAAGCAGATACAGCAACCCATGAAAACATCTTTTTTGAGGTAACAATATTTGGAATAGCCAAACCTGCAATTGCTAAACTGCTAAGACTAACATTTTTTAAAAACTTTCTTCTTTTCATAATAAGTAATAATAAACAATTTTAATATGGTGGGCGGAACAGGGATCGAACCTGCGACCTATTGCGTGTCGAGCAATTGCTCTCCCAGCTGAGCTATCCGCCCTTTTGACAATTTACAAATTTTAAAAATAAACGCAATTAAAATTTACAACTCAAAACAATATTTATTGGCACATTAATTGCTCTGACTTTTTATGATCTCTATAATTAAAACTGGAATTAACGCAACAAACAAAGATTTAGCAGTTATTTCAAACAATATAGCAAATGTCAGTACCAATGGATTTAAAAGAAGTGATGCAGATTTTGAAAGTATGTATTTTTCGGAACATAATAACTCAACACATAAAGCTAGAGGTATGGGAGTAAACACAAAAAAGCCAAGACAATCATTCTCGCAAGGTTCATTACAACAAACAAATGGAAGTTTAGATCTCGCCATAATGGGAGAGGGTTTTTTTGTTATTGGATCACCAATTGGGAGCACAGTTGCAAATCAGCCATTAAAATATACAAGAGACGGATCCTTTCAAATTGACAGACTTGGAAATATAGTTAACAATGATGGACTTCCAATTCTAGGACAAAGTGAAAAACCAATAACTGTTGTAACAAAAATTATAATGGAAAATGGAAAAATTTTTAATCAGAATAAAGTTCCCGTTGTTGACGAAAAAGGTGATCAGATAACTGTTCCGGGTATAACAACAGGTATTTTTAGTTTAAATATGTCTGAACTGCAGGTTAGAGATAATGGGAATATAGATGTAACTTATGGAAAAAATGACCTAACCATAACTGTTGGTAAACTCTTAATTGCTGATTTCGTTAATGAGCATGGTCTCAAAAACATAGGTAATGCTAGATTCACTGAAACACCAGAAAGTGGGGAACCAATTTTTGGTGAACCAAAACTTAATAATATTGGTAAAATTCTTCCTGGTCACTTAGAAAAATCGAATACTGATATAACTTCTGAGTTAGTGAAAATGTTAAAAACACAACATGCATTTAGCGGTATTTCAAAAGTTTTACAAACAGATGTAGATACGATAAAAAAGTTTACGACTTAACTTATTGGAACTACTATTTCAAAATCTCTGACTTTAACTTTCTTATTTTCCTTTACGTACAAATAACTATTGTTATTTATGAGAAGCCCATCATGAGGATAAATTTTTAACTTTGGCTTTCTTACTGATTTCACTTTTACAGTTTCAAGAATTTGCTCAAAGAAATTTTTATTTACAAAAAGATTTATTTGCATCAAAGCCATATCAGATAAAATATTTATCTCATTAAAATTATTTTTACTTTCCTTATGAATGGTGATGGAACAACGACCTTTTGCGATATTTTCAAAGGTACAATCAAAAATTAATCGCTGAACGGTTTGATGAATATGAAGCTCAATATGATTAACAAAAACAATGATATGATTTAGCGCTTTCCAGCTATTAGGAACTTTTTTCATTAAGTACCTCTCTTAATTTTTTAACAATTGTTTTTTTAATTTGTGATACTCTCCCCGTACTAATTTCCATTATTTCCGCTATCTCATAAATATTCATTTCTTCCACATAGTAAAGTTGTGTTATTAAAGCCTCTCTTTGATTTAAAGTTTTTATTGCATCTTTAAGAGTTTCTTTGAGTTGCTTATCATCAAGTTTTTGCTCAGGATTACTGTCACTAGATGCATATAAAATCGAAAATTCGTCATATATAGAATCTAAACTTTGAGTTTTATTAGCCTCGAATGCAGTTAACCAGTAACTGTACTCATTTTCGGTGATTTGCAAATATTCTACAATTTCAATTTTACTCGGTTCTCTATTAAGTTTTTTTTGAAGTTCAAGAATTTTAAAATCAAATTCCTTTTTCTTTTGTATTGTTGTCCTACATAAGTTTGAATTTTTCCTCAAAAAATCAATTATTGAACCTCTAATTCTCAAATAAGCATATTGAGAAAATTTGACTTCGTCTTTAGGTGAATACTTCTGAGCAGCTTGAATTAACCCCTCCATTCCTTGTTGTACAAGATCTTCAATTTCAACGACATTACTCACCTTACCAAATATTTGCCAGGCTATTTTTCTAACTAAATCTAGATTTGATTCAATTAGTGAATTTATGTTTTTTTCTGCATCATTCTGATAGTAAGAGCACATGAGTTAAGCGCTTTTTTTAGTTTCTCTAAAAAAACTAAGTCCTCCCCAGTAATTTTTAGGAGTCTTAAGTATATCAACGGCGATTTTTTGGAATTTTAGGGATATATCCGACTTTGGCTCACTTGAAATTATTGGTTTTCTATCAATTATTGATTGTTTAATCTTTCTGGAAAAGTCAATAAAACCAACATAGTGAAGGTTTATGTCCAAAAATCGCGAGGAAATTTCACTGAATTTACTAAATAATTCTTTTCCTTGTTCATTATTATCTGCTTGATTTATGATAATACAAAACTCTTTAAATCCAGAAGTTTGATTAATTGTTTTTATTAATGCATACGAATCTATAAAACTTGTGGGTTCGCCTATGACTACAACTACAATTCTATTACAAGCGTTTGAAAAAAAAATTGAATTGTCTTCTGCTCCTGCGGCAATATCTACAATAAGTTTTACTTTTTCTTTATTTGATAAATAATTTTCTACTGAGTTAATTAGGTTATATCTTTGATTGTTATTTAAATTTAATAACTCTGAACTTGCAGTGCCACTTGAAACTAATTCGACACCTGATGATGTTTCGCATATGATTTCATTAATATTTGATTTTCCATTAACAACATTTGAAAGACTTTTTTTGGGATTTAATCCCATTAAAACATGAGAATTAGCCATACCTAAATCTGTATCTAACAACAAGACAGTATTTAATAATTTTTTGTAGGCAATGGCAAGATTTACACATATTGTGGTCTTACCTACCCCACCTTTACCGCTTGTAATAGCTATTGAGTCGCTCATTAAAAGTTTTCCTTCATATATTTAGTAAGAGAATTTTCCCCTGCAGGAATAATGGAATCTATCAACACCTTTGTTCCAGTAACAAGACCAATCCTAGCATTATTAATAGCTAAAGCTGACAATTCTTCAGCTCCAACCCAAGACTCGTCTAACTTGGTAATTGCAACCATTGGTTTAATATTTGAGATTTGGTTCATTACATTTTTTATTATATTGGAATTCGATCCACTTTGTAAGGCCAGAATTGAACAAAAGTCAAAATCTTTATAATTTACCTTGATTTCGTTGATTTTTTGAATTGCAAAATTTAGATCCCCGCAAAAATCAAATATATTTACGCTATTTTTCTCAATATTTGATAAATTAAAATTTTTCAAATCAATCATCGGTATCCCTAAAACTCTTGAATAGCTTCTGAGGGATTCTGAATGATTGGTAGAATTATTCGCAACATCTATAAAATTAATTTTCTTTTCCTTATTTCTATCAGATAAAAAGGTTGCCAACTTAGCACAAAGAGTTGACTTACCAGAACCAGATAAGCCAAAAATAAAAATATTATTTGATTTGAATATTCTAGAAAAATCCGTGCATGCTAATTTTTTTGCTAACTGTCTATAAAATGCTATTTTCCCTTCATCGATATTTTTACCAATATATGCAAAACTAAGTTTTCTAATTATTTCTGGAAGAAATCTTTCTTGTCTTAGCTTGATTGGGGTTGTGTAAGACAAACTATCACAAACACTTGAATCGTCAGTGAGGTACATTCCCTTGATGTCATTTTTTATGCTTTGAACTTCCTCTAATAGTTCTTCTATTGAAGTTCTTAGATTTACTTCATTGTTTGAAACCGTAGGATTAATTTTTTTTTGTGAATGCAGTGTTTTTCTGTCTTCACTATTGTTAATTTTTTTTAGATAAAGGTTTTCAAATATTTGTTTTTGATCTTTATTGCTTGGAAAAGATTTAATTACCTCATCATTATCTGAAGCCTCAACTTCTACAAATCCGTTATTTTTTTTTGTTGAAAGTATTATGGCATTTTCGCCAAACTCTTCATTAACCATACCAATAGCAGATCGCATATTTTTTGCTTTAAACATTTGTGTTGTCATTTTCTTTCTCCTTATTTTCGTTAATTATTTTTTCTCCAATAGTTGCTATCACCTTTACTTTTTTATTTTCAGGTAACTCTGTAAATGCCAAAACAACAACATCCTCGATATGTTGCCTTAACAATATTGAAATGTCCTTTCTGATTATTGGGGATGTCACTACAACAGCAGACTTATTCTCAGAAGACATTTTTTCATTTATATCAATTACAGATCGAATAATCTGTTTAGCTAAATTCGGATCAATTAATAGTCCTTCAGAACTACTTTTTTGAGACATCGAAATTAACATTTGCTCTAGATCAGGATTAAATGTTGATACATTTAGTGCTTCATTCACAGATGAAACTCTCTGGATAAGTAAAGACGAAATAGCCGGTCTTACAGCCTCAGATAATTCTTCAGGGTTCATTTTTTTTTCAGCTAAGTTTGATAAAGCCTCTAAGATTTTTTTAAGGTCGTTAATTGGAACTCGCTCAACTAGTAAGTTTCTTAATATTATGGTCAGGTAATGTAAGGGAACTAGTTTTGGAATAACTGATTCGACTAATTGAGGGTTTGATTTTGATAAATTATCAACTAGAAATTTTACGTCGTCTTGACTTATAAGTTCTCCAGAAAATTTAAACAAGATTTGATTTAAATGAGTAGCTACTACTGCCTCTGGATCAATTATCATGTAATTATCAGCTTCTGCTTTTGGTACTAGATGTTTTTCGATCCAGAATGACTTCATTTTAAAACTCGGATCAAGTGTTTCTATACCCTGAATTGCTAATTTCGATTCATCTCCAGGCATAGCTAATTTCCTATCAACATAAACTCTGTCTTCAGCAACTACGGTATGACCAATTTTAATTCTGTATAAATTTGATTCCAAAGTTAAATCATCCTTCACTCTGACTGGTGGAATTATAAAACCTAATTCTTTGGAAACCTGCTTACGAATTCCTGTTATTTTACTGATAAGCGGTCCAGACTTTTTTTTATCACTAGTATCTACAAGCGAGATTAATCCATACCCTAAGTCAAGTGTTATTGCTGCATTATCTGAAACTTCTTCAATGTCAATCGACTCTGGACTTTCTTCAGATTCTTTAGTTTCAATTTTTTCTATTTTTTCTTTTTTATTTTTATTTATATACCAAGCAAGTAAGCCTGAAAGAAAAGCGGCAACTAAGAATAGTTTGTTTGGCATTCCAGGAACTAAACCAAATAATCCAAGAACTGCAGTTACAGGAATCCATGCTTTGGCCATACCCATTTGAGAAGAAATTTGACTAGCCAGATCCTTGTCCTCTGAGCCAATTCTTGTGACAATAGTGGCTGTGGCCATGGCAAGTAATAAAGAGGGAATTTGAGCAACTAGGCCATCACCAACTGTAAGTAGAATATATTTTTCGGCTGCTTCTTCTAACCTTAAATCGTGCTGAGTTACTCCAATAACTAATCCACCAATTATATTAATAACTAATATAAGTATTCCAGCAATTGCATCGCCCTTTACAAACTTTGCCGCACCATCCATGGATCCATAAAATTCTCCCTCCTTGGCAATTTCTTTTCTTCTAACTTTTGCTTCATCACTAGTTATAACTCCCGCATTTAAATCTGCATCAATCGCCATTTGCTTACCCGGCATTGCATCAAGTGTAAATCTTGCAGAGACCTCAGAAACTCTTCCTGCACCTTTAGTTATTACAATTAAGTTTATAATCACTAAAATCGTAAATACGAACAGACCTACTGCATAACTGCCAGACATAACAAAAGCTCCAAATGCTTCAATAATATTTCCTGCGGCGTCAGTTCCAGTGTGTCCATTGTTTAAAATAACTCTAGTTGACGCAACATTTAGTCCTAGTCTTAAGACGGTTGCAAATAAAAGAACAGTAGGAAAACTCGAAAAATCTAGAGGTCTAAAAGTTTGCAAGGCAACCATTAAAACAAGAAGAGAAACTAGAAGATTTGATGTAAATAATAAATCAAGTAATAATGGATTTAAAGGAATAACCATCATTGATAAAAGAATCATTATTCCAACTGGAATACTGAATGTTTTTAAAAATATTGGTATATCAAATTTTTTAGCTGCCAGATCCATGACAACCCCTTCTAGTCATATTTTTGACAAAAAAAGTCATAGATGCCCCCAAAATTGTTAATTTTTCTAATAATTTACTCATACTTCAATAAAATTATGTTTTAATTTGATATGATTATGCAACAGGTATGCCAATCAATAAATTAAACTTCCAAAGTAAAAAAAGAATGGCATGTTAAATGCATAATCCCAATAATTAAAAACTTTTTATTAAGGACTAAATTATGAAAAAAATTTTTATAATAACTGGGATTTTTATTTTACAATCTTGTTCTACCAACATGTTTAAATTACCCCAGTTTACAAACTTTCAAGAAATGGAACTGGAAAGCAAGCAATTATCTCCTACAGTACAACTAAATAAAACAAAAGAAATTCTTGATGCATCTAGTATAACTTTTCCAACATTAACAGCTACTGGATATGCTGTAGTTTCAAGCCAACCTGGTCAAAGCATTGAGCAAAAAAGGCTTATGGCTATAAGAGCAGCGAGAATGTCTGCAATAAGGGAGCTTGCCGAGCAGATTCACGGACTCAAAGTTGACAGTAACACAACTGTAATAGATTTAATGGTTCAGAACGATACATTTAGAGGCATTGTGTCAGGAGTGATTAGAGGTGCTAGAACTGTTAGAATAAACCCAACTGGTTCAGATACCTATGAAACCGTACTGGAAATTGATCAAGATATGGTTGCATATTTATTTAGACAGGCTCAGTCTTTATAAAAGGTAAAAAAAGTTGAAAAAGTTTTTTTATAACAGTACAGATAAATTCATCAAGACACTTTTATTCGTAGTCTTAGTGGTTCATCTTATTTTTTTATTTTCAGCTGCATTAATCTCCAAGGAAATTGGTGTAAAGATGATCGTTGTTGAGGGAAGATCAGTATTAATTGTTGATAATGAAACTTTATCAAAAAAAAGGGCACTAGATGAAGCTTTATACTTAGCAAGTCTAAGAGGGGGAGCGAAAGTTAATGGTTTCTCTAGTATTGATGAAAAAACTACTTTAAAAGAAAGTTTAGTTGTGAGACCCTCATCGCATATTATAGATTTTAAAATTTTAGAGGAAAAAAAAACTGACACACATTTTTTAGTAAAAATTCAAGCGGCGGTTATAAATAATACAATGCAGTTAAGTTGTGAAAATAGAAATAATAAAAAAATTAATGTCACTTTTTTTCAACCACATGTTGTTATATCAAGTAATCTGCCGGCATGGAGTCAGAAAATTCCTAAAATTACCTCAGAAGCAATATTAGAAAATTTAAAAAAAATTAAAGAATTTAAAATCACTGATGCTAAAAATTTCTTTATTCAACCAAGTAAAATGAGTAGGATAACTTCAAGTTTGGATTATGCAAGTCTGACTGAAGAAAATGTTACGGTCAAAAATGGTGATTTTAGTGTAATTACGAATATAGAAATCTATCCTGCCACTTCAAGATTGCATAGATTTAGTGACGAAATTGTATATGAAGTTTCATTGGATCTTTATATGGGACAGAATTTTAGAAAACTAGAAACTTTTAATTATCAATTTTCCTTAGAATTAGGTAATAAAACAGGATATAAATACATTGATAGCTTTTACAAAACTTCTTATGATAAAATTGTTGAACTTACAAACAAGAGTCTTTCTAGGTTTCATTTTAGAGTTCTTGATCATATAAAATGTATGCCTTTAGAGGCAAGAATTTTGTTTAGAGATAGCAAGTTAATTGTAGATCTTGGAAGTGAGCAAGGTTTGTCAACTGGAAGGGTTGGACTGGTATCTTCGGAAAAAAATATGAACTACACATCTAATGACTGGTCTGTTTTAACAGTAAAAAACTCTTTTGAGTATTTTTCTGAACTAGAAACATTAAACCCTGATGTTTCTGGAAACAGTTTAGATGGCAAAATAATAAGATTTTTAAATTAGGTGAAGTATGAAAATATTATTTAACAAATTTGCTTGTTTATTTTTTACGATTTTGGCTTGTTCAATATTTTTTTCATCAACTTGGTCTAATGAGCCTTTCGTAGTATTAGATTATTCTGGGCATGATGTGAGAAAAAAAAAAAATATTGATAAAAATAATCCATTTTTGAGGAATTATAGTCATAATGAATTTTACATTGTACAAGAAGGTGACTCATTAAGTGGTATCATAAATAAATTCTATTCTCGTACCGGTTTAAATAAAAAAATAATTGAAGTTTCAATAATACAAATTAATAAAAAGGCCTTTGTTAGAGATAATCCTCACTATTTATACGCTGGTAAAAAAATAAAAGTTCCCTCTATTAATGAGATAATGAATTTGGTTAAAAATCAACAAAATTCGGTAGCTAATAATAAAGAAAGTCATATTTATTTTTTTGGAGGTAATTAAATGAATTCAAAAATAAAGATACTATTAAGTTTAATAATCCTAATAAATTTTAATTCAGTTTGTGCTTCAACAATAAGTGGAGAAAATATTAAAAATATAGCTAGGGATTGGTTAAAATTTAATGGTGTAGAAGAAAATATAACTATATTACCAGAAATACAGTATCCAGAATGTAGTAGTGTACAACTGACCAATATATCGACTAATTTCTCCTTGATAAAAGCACAATGTTTTTCACCCAATAAATGGAGTGTAATACTTAGAAATAAGTTAAATAAACCCAAAATAATTAAAAAAAATATCAAAACAACATTAAAAAAATCTAAAAAAATTGTTCAATCAGAAATAGAAATTTATGTACTTAATAAGCAACTAGAAAAAAATCGAACAATTCATGAGTCTGATATTACAAAAATCAAATTAAAAAAAAATCTTAGGATTGAGGGATTAGTTACAACCAAAGAAAATTTATTAGGAAAAAAAACTAAAGTTAGAATCAAAAAGAATAGCCCTATATACTCGAGAAATCTAAAAAAAGACTGGTTAATTGAAAAAAATTCGATTATCACTGTTGAGAATAATAATGGTCCAATTACTATAAAGGTTGATGGTATCGCGCTTGAAAATGGAGACTTTAACGATAGAATAAGAGTTAAAAATATGCGAAGCAATGAAATTATATCAGGATTTGTTTTAAATAAAAAAAAAATTACAATAAACCCTAAACAATTTTAGAATAATGTCGTTATTATTAGAAAAGGTATACATATAATGGTCGATCAAATCAAAACCAAAATAAATAACAGTTTTAAGCAAAGCTCAGTTGATGTAGCAAAACAATCGGCGAAGCAGATCGCAACATCCGTGAGCAAGGCAAAATCACCTGAAAGTAATTTAACCTCTAAAAATGTTAATCAAAATGTTTCAAAATTTATTTCAAAGGATAATATAAGGCAAATGACAAAAGAGCCTCCAGTAGATAAAGAAAATGTTTCTAGAATCAAAAATGCCATTGCTAGTGGATCTTATCCAATAGATTTAGAGAAACTTTCTGATGCACTTTTAGATGCCTACAAAGAAATGAAAGATTAAAACTAATATTTTTATTTCAATATAAAAATGAAGCCCAAATTAAGAGAACTTATTTCTACGCTTAATTCCATACTTAAAAATAATACGGCTTTAGTTAAAAATGATGAAGAAAAGTTTGGTAAGCTTGTGGAAGAAATAAAGAATTCTTATAAAAACGAAGAAAAAATATCAAAAGAAGTATTGGTAGAACTACAAGAATTTAGATCTGTAATTGAAAAACTTGAATCAAAAATAGCGAAAGATAGAAAAATATTTGAAGACTTCATAAACTTTTTAGAACAAAAAAAATAAAAATTCTTTATAACTCCAATTTAAATCAATAATCTATTAACATGGATTTCTTAATTAATCTTTTTGAGCTTAGTGACCCAAATAATTTTTTTAAATTAATACTTATTATTTTAACAATAAATTTCATTATTATTTTAATGTCTTACTATTACGACAAACAGTCAAAGAAACAACTTGATAATAAAATAAAAGCTTATGAAGGTTCTCTCAAAGATTTAGTTGAGGAATTTAGATCGTTTGAGGTAATGTTGATCGAACAAAAAAAAATACTTGACGAGTACAAGTACAACTTCCACAGAACTGAACAAGAAATCTCACGTTTAGCTGATTCTCATTCTAGTGAAAAAAATGTTACTTTAGCTATAAACCTAGCAAAAAAAGGTCTAGATGCTGAAAGTATATCTAAAGAAACAGGACTACCAATTGAAGAAATTAATCCAATAATTAAGTATCACGGCGTATCTAGTTAATTACATTTTGAAATAGCTTTTCTTACAAGTAAGATTAATCAATTTATTATTTTTTATTACCAGTATTGTGTCATCAATGTTACTAATTTCAATTTTTAGTTGCTGTTCATTCAAACCTAAAATTATTTTATCATTATTTTCCTCAACTTCTTTAATTGCATATTTCATATTATTCATAACTAAATTTGCACTTAAACCTTGTAGTTTTTTTGTAATCCAAATTTTTTCTATATTAAATATATTTTTTTTGCATTCAAAGTTTAGATGAGAAAATCTTGTAAAAAAACTATCGCAACTAACTACAAAAAAAAGACAGATAAAAATGAATATTTTTTGAATCTTGTAATTCATAAGAATTTTTATAATGCTATTATTTAGTACGCTGATTATTATTCATCTTTGAAGCTTTTCTGAGGAATTTTTCTTAAAAATTTTAGATATGTATTTAAATCTTTTTGGTCATCGCTAAGTTTATATTGCTTCAAGCTTTTATTTTTTTTCTGAGTCTGCGTCCTTTCGTTCAGGTTTTGTTTCTTCTTTTCCTCTCTCTGCCTTTTCAATATCAGAAGTTTTTTCCTTTTCGGAGCCTACTTCATCTCCTACAGGCTGTGTTTCTCCCTTGCCCTCCTCTGACTTTTCAACATCAGAGGTTTTTTTCTTTTCGGAGACCGCGTCATTCCCTGCAGGATTTGTTTCAACTTTTTCTTCATGTTGTTTTAATAAGTCTTTTTTATTATTATTATCAATAGGTTTTTTTTCATTCTCAAGATTCACATCCTTGACCTCATCACCAATCTGATTTTTAGCAGATTCTTGGGAAGTTTTTTTATCATTATTCGCATCTAATGTTTCACTTGGTTTATTATTTTTTTTCTCAATATCTGTCTTTACATTAATCTCCTGTTCTTCTTTTACTTCTTCTGCTCTTTTCGAAACTATAAGTTTTTTTCCATCATCTTTTTTAACATCAACAATTACACCTTTGTCAATTTGTTTTCCATTTATGTCTGACGATTCAAGAAGCCTTATCCTCATCCATTGACTTTTCTCAGAAATATCATCTTTTTTTTCCTCAACAGTTTTTTTCAAAGTTTCAACTTTTTTCATATTATTATTTGTATTTTTCTTTTCGTAAAGCGTCTCTATTCTTAATCTTATTATTTTTAACCTAGCGGCTAGAACGCCAAGTCTTGTATTCTCATCCATTTGATCATTCAAAAGCTTTTTAACGATTGAGTTAATTTCCTCTAATGGTTTACTCCCGATTTTATTTATAATTTGATCCCTTATTTTAATAATTTCTGGATCTAAATCATCCTGCGAAAACTTATTTTTTGTTACCATTTTAATTTCCCTTTCTCGTTGGCATTTAATTTGCAATTTCCAAACCAAAAACTAAACAAATTTTATGATAAATACATTTAAACAGCAATTAGAAGTTTTTAGTAAAGCTATTGATATTAGAAATAGAAGGAATGAAATTCTAGCATCAAACATCGCAAATGCCTCAACACCTAATTACAAGGCAAGAGATGTCAATTTTGAAACTGAATTGAAAAGGTCATTAAGTGTAGGACCAATCAAAACCAGTGACAGTGCTCATATAGCATTACCCTCAAAGAATTTACCAGGTAAGGTTCAATATAGAAAACCCTTACAACCCTCTATGGATGGGAATACGGTGGAACTTGCAATGGAACAAATGGAATTTGCTGAAAATGCTGTAAGGTATCAAACCACACTTAATTTTATTAATGGTAAACTCAGAGGACTAATGAGTGCAATTAGAGGTGAATAGTTATGGAAATTAAAAACATTTATCAAATAGCAAAGAGAGCAATGGGTGCACAACTTGTCAGAATGAATGCAATAGCTAGTAATATTGCTAATGCGGGTAATATTGCAAGTAGTGCGGAAAATGCTTATAAACCTATTAAACCGGTTTTTGAAACAAAGTATTTTGATGTAATCAAGAAAAAGGGGATCTCAACTGTTGATGCAGTTACTGTCGAGCAACTCAAAAAAGAACCAATAAAAGAATTCAGACCAGGTCATCCAATGGCAGATAAAGATGGGTTTATTTATAAGGCACCAGTAGATACGGAGGAAGAATATATCGATATGCTAGAGGCCTCAAGACAATACCAAAATAATGTTGAAGTAATAACAACAATAAAGAGTTTAATGTTAAAAACTGCTAACCTTGGAAAGTAGATATATTGGAGTAAAAATGACGGACATAAATAAATCATCAGAACAATCACTTAATTCTATTCTTAATAAATTAGGAATAAATTCTAACGACGAGGCAAAGAAGACAAAAAAAGATAGTCTTGGTCAGGCTGACTTTCTGAAATTAATGACAACTCAACTACAGAATCAAGACCCTTTTGCACCAATGGATAATGGTGATTTTATAGCTCAAATGGCCCAATTTTCCACGGTCACAGGTATAACTGAAATAAATAATAATCTCACAAATATTGGTTCTAAACTTGAACCTAATAGAATTGCAACAGCTGCTCAATTTTTAGGACATTCCGTACTTATTCCTGGTAAGGTTGTAAGTCCTGACGAGAATGGTGAAATTCATGGTGTAATTGACTTACCTGCCGGATCAACTGATGTAGGATTAACTTTCACAAATAAAAGTGGAGAAGTTGTAAAAACCATTAATCTTGGATCACAAGATAAGGGACTTGTGGGCTTTAGTTGGAGCGATATACCTGACTCAATAAAGAAAAATAATGAACAATTGACAATACAGGCTTACGCTGGAAATAAAACTGCTTCCGATGGAGTATCAACTGCAGTTTATAACAAAGTAATTGCGGCATCAACACCAAAAGATAGCGATGATGTATTACTTGAGTTAAAAGACTACGGAGAAGTATTAGCGTCAAGAGCTATTAAACTAAAATCAAAAGATTAATTTGAAGAGGAGTAAATAAAATGTCATTTTATACAGCATTAACGGGATTAAATGGTTCGCAGTCTGATATATCTGCAACCTCCAATAACATTGCAAACGTAAACACAACTGGATTCAAGAGATCTAGAGCAGAATTCGGTGATATTTTTGCAACCTCACCTCTTCAAAATGCCTCTTCCTCAATTGGTTCTGGAACTATCTTGAAAGGTGTAAAACAACAGTTTACTCAGGGTAACATTACATCCTCATTAAATGCCTTGGATTTGGCAATTTCTGGTCAGGGATTTTTCGCTTTACAACCCTCTTTAACATCTACACAGACTGTTTATACTCGTAATGGTTCATTTAACGTAAACAATGATAGATATGTTGTTGATTCTTCAGGTCAGTTTGTTCTAGCTTATCCTGTTAACGATGATGGTTCAGTAACAGCTAAGGATCTTGTTAGTGCTAGTCCTTTGCAACTACCCATTACCTCTGGAACGCCAAAGGCAACTTCAAATATTGATTTGGGAGTGAATGTCCCTGCAACGGCAACAGTCATTACTGAACAAGCACAATTTGCAAATGGATTTACATTTAATCCTGCCGATGATTCAACCTACAATAATTCGACATCTATTACGATCTTTGATGATTTGGGTAATCCCACAATTGCCACCATATATTTTATAAGAACTCAAGCTGCTTCAGCTGCAGATCCAACTAATAAGTTTGATACTAGACTTGTTATCAATGATACAGTTATTGATCCAGATCTTGTTACTGCAACCGATAACTTAGGAAGTAGGATATTTATTGATCGTTTTGGTAACCAAACCACTAACGTACCAGATGATAACTACTTTCTTGAAGGAAAGGGTTCGGCATTATATAAGCTTGATGATTTAAATACACAAGTTGATTCAACTCCTGCAAAAATTACAGGTGAACAAAGTGAATTTGACTTTGGTGAAGAGGGTGACAAAACTGTCACAATTGTCACAGATCCTGTCCAATTTAACTCAACTCGCGAGAGCGGTGATACTACTTCTAGAATATATTGGGGTACCAATTTTATGACGGTAAACGTAGATAGCGGCGATCAGCCCGTTAATATTGACATAAGACCTGGTTCCTACAATGCTGCCCAATTGGCAACAGAAATTCAAAGAGCAATCAATGCAGCTTACGGCGATGATAAGAAGATACAGGTTGTACAAAATGTTGACGATACAATTACAATTGACCTACTAAAATTAAATGCAGACGGTACTTCTACAGGTTTGACAACACCAATCTCTGTTGATCTACTATCAAGCTCATATGTTTCTGATGTTGAAAACCTAACCTTAACTGGAGCTTCCCCTGACTTTACAAGAGAACAATTTCTGGGTCATGTTCAAGCTAGATTAAACTCTACACTGAATGAATATGCTGTTAACAGTGCGGATACAGTTGTAAATGCTTCATCACTTGGTGTTTCTTCTTCACTTTTCGCAAGAAACAACGGAAGTTCAATGAGTACGGTTTTAAATCAAAACCAGGTCTTTAATCTCACTTTAAGAGACGGCGGAAGTGCAACTAATGGATCCGTAACTGCGGTAACAAGCGCTGAGCGATATATGACATATTCATATTATGGTAATAGTCCTGCATTGCATGTTTATGATTCTAAAAATTCTGTGACTGCAAACGCTAGTTCTAACACAGTAGAATATGATCAATCTGAAAATACAGTAAAAGTATATTTTGGTACAAGTGACCCTGGTTTTACAGCTAACGAAAAAGTTAGAGTAATGGGACTTTTTGATGTTTCAGCCGCTGAAACAACTAGTGGCGCTTTCATGAGCGGAAGAGAGTTTACAGTTGTAACAGCTGCAGCAGATGCAAATGGACATTATTATATTGAGTGCAGCACCTCAGGAATGACATTTCCGGATGCCGATTTTAACTTAACTGAAACAAACATTAATGTTTATAGCGACGTCTCAACAGATTTGGAAGCTTACTTTGAAGGTGCTCAAAATGTTTTTAAAGATGCTCCAATAAATTTCAGTAATAAAAAAATAGTTTTAAGGGAAATAGGAACTGCAAATAAACACGCTTACACCAATGATGACATTTTATCTTTTTCAGGCAAAGGAATAATTAGTGTTGATAGCGCTGAATTTAATTTAACAAATGCAGATGGAACTCATTTAGATTCTATGACCATAGCAGGATTCAAAGCCGCGTCTAATACAGTTGATATGTCTAGTAACAGTATAATAAACACCACCACTAATAAAGTTACATCAACTGCCCATGGTTATACTACCGGTGACACAGTTATCTACAAATCTGGTGATACTGCACCATCAACTACTGTAGCAGTTGATACAAGTGGTGGAAATATCAGTGCAACGAATGATACAATAACAAAAACTAGTCATGGTTTAGTTAGTGGTGACGCAATTGTTTATACAGGACAATTACTGGGTACAACTACTACTATTGATACAACAGCAATTGCAAACGACACAATTACAAAAGCAACTCACGGTTATTCAACGGGTGATGCAATACAATATGCGGCAGGAAATTTGACTGGATTAACAGCGACTACTACGTACTATGTAATTAAAGTGGATGAAAATCAGTTTAAACTAGCATCATCTTACGAGTTAGCTACCGGTGACTTTGGAAGTGCTCAAACTGCACTTGCCCTAGGCACTGGTGGTGCTGTAGGTGATACATTTAAATCGTATGATGTTGTAACAGGTCTTCAACACGGAAAAACTTATTATGCTGTAAGAACAGATGCTAACACATTTAAACTTGCAGATACATATTCAAATTCGATTGCTTCCACCCCGATTGTAGTAGATATACCTACTCAAGCAACAGGTGCAGGAAATGCAAGTGATGTCTTTGGTAAAATCGATAAACATACCGATCTAAATCACGGTAGAATATATTATGTTATAGCTAGTGGAACTAATGACTTTCAGTTGGCTACATCTAGAGCTAATGCAGTAGCTGGAACAGCAGTAAGTTTCACTGCTACTGATGGTAATGCAGCTGATAGTTTTGTTGGAGCTACAAATATGACTCAAGCAACACACTGGGTTGATGAAAAAGATCCTGCTATTGAGGTCGGGTATGATGTTTTGAATCAGAAACTAACCTTTGAAGTTGATAGAAATATTCTAGGAACCGGTACAAATAGCAACTTTAATAGCTTCAAGATTTTTGGTGCAACAACTGCTACATCAACTAATAATTTAGGAATTCCAACTTCTGATAAAACTGTTGCAACCTTAATTAGAGGTGGTGAAAAATTTTCAGGAGAAACATTTGTTGCAGATGGTGCCGAAATACAGTTAAACGATAAACGTTTTGGAATCAAAGTAGAGTATAATAGTGAATTAAAAGCTTTTGATTTCAAAAGTGGAACTACTGGGGAATCCATAGCGGCGAATGGCGCAATAGGAGTTTCAACAGCGCAGACTGCTTCAGATATCGCCGTTGGAAGATACTCCTTATCAACCACTGACGGATCAATTATTGATGCTACAGATTTTTTTTCAGGTGATAATAATTTACTTGGAATCGGTATAAATAAAACAAGTGCAGTAAAAACAGCGGCCCGAGGACTTGCCTCACAAGCAGCAGTGGCAGTCGGAGGTACTGCTAAGGAAGACTTATCTCAAGTATTTAGATTATCCACAGCTGGTAATGAAAATATTTTTAATGTTTCCATTAACGGCGTAAATGGTGTAATCGAAGTTCCAACAGGATTTTACGTAGGAACTACTCTTGCTGAAGCACTACAAACCAGAATAAATCAGGTTGAAAGTTCAGCAGGTATTGTAGGTGGTGGAATAACAGTTGCATATAACTCTGCCACAAATAATTTTACATTTACTAATGGAACAACAGGGTCAGATTCAACAATTAAAGTCAAAGGTGCATCTAAACTTGGTCTTGATAATGTGGATTTAGGTGTTGGTTCTGTACCAAGTATATTTAACTTAGTACAAGCTACAAATGAATCTGGTGTTGCTTTGTTTGTCGATGCTGATGGAAATAAAGTAGAATCTCCGCCTACTAATTTGGTTACAGGATATTTTCCCTTATTTATTGATGAAGGTGAATTAACTTTCGATAAGTCAGGAAATATCGTTAGTCCAAAACAAGGCGTGCATTATGAAAAACAAGAAGCGGGATTTAGTATTGATTTGGACATTGACTTTACTAAATCAACGCAGTTAGCACAACCTTTTTCAGTGACTAATGTTACTCAGGACGGTTTTACATCCGGTAGACTAGACGGACTTGAAATCGATGCTTCAGGAACTGTTAGAGCTAACTATACTAATGGTCAAAATAATCCCTTAGGAAAAATTGTACTTGCGAACTTTAATAACCAGAACGGTCTAAAACAAATTGGTAACGCTACATATGTTGAAACAGCGGTTTCAGGTACTGCAACAGTTGGTGAAGCGGGATCTGAGGGTTTTGGTACTGTTTTGTCAGGTTCACTAGAGAGATCAAATGTTGATATCACCGAAGAACTCGTGAATCTTATAACAGCTCAACGTAATTTTCAGGCGAATGCTAAGTCAATTGAAACTACAACAGCTACAACGCAAGCAATCGTCAATATTAGAATGTAGTGATCTATGGATAGACTAGCACATACCGCACTTAATAGTTTAAAAATGCTTATGGAAAATCAAAGCACAACCGCTCACAATTTAGCAAATTTAAACACTCCTGGTTACAGGCAAGATGTTACTGCAGAGTTCAGCAGTGTTTTCCTTGATAGAGAAGAGGGTATAGAACCAAGGATTCTTTCAGCGAGAGAAACAGGGGGGTTTTCTATAGAACAAGGTCAGATGGAAAACACAAATAATCCCTTAGATATCGCGATTGCAGAAGAAGGATATTTTATAGTACAACCGCCTAACGGTAACATAGCACTTTCTCGTAGAGGAGACTTACAACTCAATGAACTTGGAGAGCTAACGGATGGCGCAGGAAATAAAATACTTGATAATGGATTACAACCAATAATTATTCCAGCTTATACAAGTATAGAATTTTCCAAAGAAGGACAGATTAGGGTAAAAGGTTTAGGAGATGCACCTGATGCATTACCTCAAAATGTTGGGCTAATAGCTACATTTAAACCTGATGGTCAAATTAACCTTAAAAAATCTCTTGATGGAAATATAAGGATTGAGGAAATTGATGAAGAAGGAAATATAATCGAAGGAGAAATCACACCAAATCAACAAGCTAAAATAATACAAGGTTTTTTAGAGAAAAGTAATGTAAATGCCATTGAAGAAATGGTGAATTCCCTTGATTATCAAAGAAAATTCGAAATTCACATTAAAATGATACAACTTGCAGATGAAATGGATCAAGCGGGTTCAAGTCTAATGCGACTCCCTAATTTCTAGCATTTTTTTTTAAAGACCTAGCTATATATATTTGAATTTAATGTATAAGTAATCCTATGAGTATTGTTGTGTGTCTTGTTTCGGCATTTTTTTGGTCAACTTTTGACATAACAAGAAAACTCTGTTTAAAAAAAACTTCTTCAGAATTTTTGTTGTTATTATTTAGTTTTTGTCAAATTGTTATTTTTAGTATTTGGTGTTTAGCAAAAACCACCTTACTTTTATTTAATGATTATTTGTATATCGGTATCTTTCAGATACTTATAAATGTCTTATCTGCTTTAATTTTTCTAAGAGCGCTTGATATTTCTCAAATTAGCATGACTATTCCCCTACTCTCTTTTTCTCCATTATTTAGCGCACTTTTTTCCTCTTACTTGATATCTGAAATCATAACCTTTACGCAATATTGTGGTATTTTTTTAATAATTTTTGGAACAATGATTCTTTACTCAAGTTCACTCAAGTTAAGTGAAATATTTTTTAGTATAAATAATATTTTTAAGAATAAAGGTGCAAGATACATGATCTCGGTATCTTTAATTTGGAGTGTAACACCAATAATTGACAAAATTTGTTTTAAATATGCCAGTTTTAATATACATGGCCTTATTCAGGCTCTAGGAATGTTTCTTTTACTGACAATTATATTAATAAAAAAAAATAAACATATAGAAATTAGAGATTTAAAGGAAAATTTTAGGTTATTTTCTTTTACCATGTTGGTTGGAACCATGGCTACAATCTTACAATTCATTGCAATAACAATGTCTATGGTTCCAATTATGGAATCAATAAAAAGATCTATTGGACAGGTAGGTGCAATTATTTATGGAAAAATTTTTTTTAAAGAGTTAATAAATATTAGAAAACTTTTGGGGCTCCTAATAATAACATCAGGTACATTTTTTGTTTTATTATTTTAAATAATAACTATATAATTAATGTTCAAATGGTAATTATAGATGCTAAGAATTAACGATATAGCACCTGACTTTCAGGCCAATACAACTGTAGGAAAGATTACATTGCACGAATACCTTAATAGTTCGTGGGGAGTTCTTTTTTCTCATCCTAAAGATTTTACACCTGTTTGCACCACTGAGCTAGGGTATATGGCAAAAATAGAAAATGAATTTATAAAAAGAGACTGTAAATTAATTGGGCTAAGTGTAGATTCTGTAAAAGATCATATAAATTGGAAGAAAGATATAGAAGAAACACAAGGATCACCCGTCAACTATCCGCTTATAGCGGATGAAAATTTAAAAATAGCTAAGTTATATAATATGCTTCCTGCTAGTGAAGAAAATGATGGACAAAGAACTGCTATGACTAATGCAACCGTGAGATCAATCTTTATGATAGATCCTAAAAAAAGAATCAGAATGATGCTTACATATCCAATGACAACAGGAAGAAATTTTGATGAAATAATCAGAGTTTTAGATTCAATACAACTCACAAGCAAGAAAAAAGTCGCTACTCCTGCAAATTGGAAGAAAAATGAAGAAGTAATTATTGTACCTGCCGTATCTGATTCAGAAGCTAAGGAAATTTTTGGTGATTACAAAACAATAAAACCGTATCTAAGGTATACTAAGTTATAGCTTTAGACTCGAACATTTCTTTGAACAATATTTTACATCATTCCAATTATTTTGCCATTTCTTTCTCCAACTAAAAATTCTTTGACATACAATACATTTCTTTGAGGGCAAAAAAGGCTTTTTCATTTTTTTTTAATCAAATGATAGCTTTTTAAGAATAAAAAAAAAGAAATAGCTTCATAGAAAATCTTAAATAAAAGGAAAATTGGTTTAATTTTTAAAATATTATATAAAGTTTTGAATTTAGGTATATTTTTCCAGATTTCTAAAAAAGCTTCTGCTCCAACATAAGTTTTAAGATCGCTAGTAACATGAAGTCTTCTTATTAGTTTTTTTTTCTTTTTTAAAGTTAAACTTTTCCCAAAATTATTTCCAAATATATCGATATAATTTATATTTTCTCCAGAAAATTTTTTATATATTGATATTTCCTTTCTACAGATATTACAGGATTTATTATAAAAAACTTCAATTTTCATATGTATTTTCCTCGATAAATTTATTGGCAGCTTTAAATATTCTGTGTTTTCTTTCAGACGTCATTTTTTTAAGTATTTTCAACATCATTGATAATCTTGGATTTGTTAAAAAAAAATTTTGATTTTTTTCAATAAATCGCCAATACAAACCATCCATAACATCACACCAATCACCTTTTTTAAAATCCATCATTTTCAAAAAATATGATGAACCGCATATATAAGGTTTTGTTGCAAATATACCTCCATCACTAAACAAACCCATACCGTAGACATTCGGAACCATAACCCAATCCGAAGAATCTATGAACATTTCCATAAACCATTTGTAAACTTGTAAGGGGTTGATCTCGCAAAGATTCATAATATTCGATAAAATCATAAGTCTTTCGATATGGTGGGTCCATCCATAGCTTAAAGCATTATTAATTGACATATCAAGTGGTGCCAAGCCTGTTTCTGCTTTGTACCAAGATGATTTCATTCTTCGCTTATGTCCAAAAAAATTCTTTTTTTCCAGTTCCTGATTATAGTTTTGATAAATTCCTCTCATAAACTCTCTCCAACCTATTAATTGTCTAATGTATCCCTCCAAGGAATTTAATCTAATTTTTTGACCAGACTTCAAAAGAATATCAATGATTTCTGTCGGTGTGAGCAGACCAATATTAATTAATGGACTTAACGCAGAATGAAATAGAATATTATCTCTTTGGTCAACAGCATCTTCATAATCACCAAAAAGATTTATTTTTTCTTTTATAAAGTTATTTAGACACATAATTGCATCATTTCTAGTAGTTCCAATCCAAAAATCTTCGAGACTTCCGGGATGATCTGAAAACAGGTCATTTATTATTCTTTTTAAATACTTGGTATGTACACTTTCATGAAAACTTAATTTATCTGGAAGCTTTAAATTCTTGGGAATTTTTTTTCTATTTTCCTCATCAAAACTCCATTTTCCACCAGTTGGTTTACCGTTCGAGTCGATCAAAATTTTATGATTAATCCTTTGCTTTTTATAAAAGTTTGCCATAAAGGGCTTTTTAGTTGATAAAAGATAATTTTTAAAATCTCTTCTAGAATTAAGAAACATAGGAGATTTTAAGTAGTTAAATTTTATTTTAAGTTTCAAAAATAAATCTTTTAATCTTAATTCAAAGTTCTTATCCTCAATTTCAAATATCGAAACTTCTTTTATTTTCAGATCATTTACAACTTTCATAATTTTGTTTTCATAACTTTCTTTGAATATTTTATCTTCAATACCAATATAACTAACTTCAAATTTTTTCTTTTTTAACTCATCACGATAAGATCTCATAGCTGACAGAAATAATAGAATTTTATGTTTGTGATGACGTTCGTATGTGCACAGTCCATAATCCTCTGCCAGAAAGAAGTTATGATCATGGTATTTCTCTAAATACTTAGGGTTAAAAAGTTGATTGCCTAAAATTAAAAATAATTTTTTCATCCATTTATTGATCTATAAAGATTTGAAGGCTTTTAGAGCTTTTTGTCTGGAATCTTTAACATCCACAATAGGAAATGGATAATTTTTTCCCAAAAATACAGAAGCTTTTTCTCTTATTTCAATAGGCGCCTCCCATGGGTTAAAGAGAAATTTAGAGGGAAGTTTGCTTAATATTGGTAAATAAAATTTAGTATATTCCCCATTTAAATCAAATTTCTGTCCCTGCGTTATAGGATTAAATATTCTAAAGTACGGTGCTGCATCTGCACCTGAGCCACCAACCCATTGCCACCCTGCACTATTATTAGCCATATCTGCATCAAAAAGATTGTCCCAAAACCAATCTTCTCCAGATTTCCAATCAATCAGTAAGTTTTTTACTAAAAATGAACCAACAATCATTCTAACTCTGTTATGCATATAGCCAGTCATCCTAAGTTCTTTCATTCCTGCATCTACGATTGGATAACCTGTTTCCCCTTTTTGCCATTTTTTTATAAAATTTTTATTGTTGATCCACGGAAAATTATCAAATTTTTTTTGAAAATTGTTGGTGCTAATCTCTGGAAAATGAAAAAGCAAATTGTATGAAAATTCTCTCCAACCCAATTCACTTTGAAAATGAGTGATATTGGGATTTTCTGGATTATGGGTTAATAAATCTTGGCATTGGTACCATAACTCGTTAACTGAAATTTGACCCCAATTTATATAAGGGGATAAACCGGATACAGAATTCATTGATGGAAAGTTTCTTCCATTCTTGTATTTAAATATTTTATCACTAAAAAATAATTTCTTTTTATTTTCTGCCCCTGCCATAGATATTTTCCAATTCTTTGAAATCTTTTTAGCCCATTTTCTACTAGACAATAATTTTAATTCATCTAAAGCTGATTTTTTATCCTTAAAATCAAAAAGATTTAATTTTTCGGGTGCTAATAATGGTTTTCTAGGAGGTTGAGCGCAAAGACACCCTCTTTTAAAAAAGGGTGAATAAACTTTGTAGGGTGTAGAATCCTTCTTTAATATATTCCATGGTTCCCACAATAGTGATCCATTGAAACTTTTTACTGCTACATTTTTTATTTCAAGAAATTGTTTGAGAGATTCATCTCTTTTAATCCTCCAAGGCTCATAACATCTATTCCAAGAGATTGTTTTGATCTGATATTTTTTAAGTAACTCTTCAAAAATATATTTAGCATTACCCGAAAGAATTAAAAGCTTATTATCTAATTGTTTATTTAAATCAACTAGCGAGTGGTGTAACCATACTTTAGATGCTCCTCCTAAAGGTTTTTCATAATTCTCTTGTTCGTCCAATATAAAAATATTGATTATAGGCCAAGGTAATTTTGATAAATAATATAGAGAAGGATTATCGTGTAAACGTAAATCTTTCCTAAACCAATTAATTGCAACTTTTTGCATAAATAAAAATTATTTTTTGTTAAATCTAAAAATATAAGTAATGTAGTTTTATGTTTTTAAAAAGACTTTTTTTGGAATTTTTTTTTATTAGTTCACTTATTTTTTTAGTTTTTTTTTATCTTAAACTTTTTAGAGATGTAGTAAAACTAAGAAGAAAAGATAACATATCTTTCGGAAATGCAAAAAATCCAAAACTGGAGAGGGCTATTAGGGCACATGCCAATTTTATAGAGTATGTACCGCTAAGTTTAATCTTATCATTATTTTTGTATTTTCATAATTTTTTAATTCTTTCTTGCTTTTCAATTTTTCTTTTAACTTTAGGAAGAATTTATCACAAACGAGGAATAACTAATGAAGAGGAAAAAAAAGAAAAATTCAAATTTAGAATGTTAGGTATGAGATTTACGACTTATTCATTTTATTGCTCTATAATCGGGTTGATTTTCTATTTGGGCCAGATGTTATTTTTGTTAATTCAAAATCAATAAAATGGCGGAGAGGATGGGATTCGAACCCACGATAGATGTTACCACCTATAACGGTTTAGCAAACCGTCGCCTTCAGCCACTCGGCCACCTCTCCTTTTATTTTTTAAGTTCTTCTTTTAAAATCTGATTCACTAGTTTTGGATTTGCTTTGCCTTTAGAAAGTTTCATTGTTTGCCCCACAAAAAAACCGAAAAGTCTATCCTTTCCAGACTTATACTTTATAACCATTTCTTTATTTTGAACAATCACAATATCAATCAACTTCTTGATTTCATTAAAATCAGATATTTGACTTAGTCCTTTTTCATTAATTAGCTCTTTCGCGTCTTTATCACCTTTCAAAAACTCATCAAAGATTTCTTTTGCTTGTCTATTTGATATTATTCCATCAACAATAAGATCAAGTAAACCACCAAATTTTTCAACGCTTATATTTGAATCTTTAAGATTTAAATTATTTTTATTCAAAAATGCAAATAATTCAACTGTTAGCCAGCTAACCACAAGTTTAGGATCCCTATCTGAAACAAGCTTTTCAAAAAACTCTGAGACTATTCTTTCAGATGTCAATACCTCTGCATCGTATTCTGTTAGATTAAAGTTTCTTATAAATCTTTCCTTTTTTTTATCTGGAAGTTCAGGTAAGTTCTTCCTTAAACTTTCAATTAATTCTTCAGAAATAATTAGAGGAGGTAAATCTGGATCAGGAAAATATCTATAATCATGGGACTCTTCTTTACCTCGCATTGAACGAGTTTGATTTTTAGACGGATCAAAAAGTCTAGTTTCTTGTCTCACTTGGCCACCTTCTTCAATAATTTCAATTTGTCTCTTTACTTCGTAATCTATTGCCAATTGTATAAATCTTATTGAATTTACATTTTTTATTTCACATCTGGTTCCCAATTTTGACCCTGGTAACCTTACAGAGACATTTACATCGGCTCTTAAATTTCCTTTTTCCATATTCCCATCACAACTACCAATATATTGAAGTATTGTTTTTAGTTTCTTAACATATTCCCCAGCCTCTTTTGAAGACCTAAGATCAGGATCAGAAACTATTTCCATAAGTGCGCAACCTGATCTATTTAAGTCAATGAAAGAGTTTTTTACATCCTGATCATGGATGCTTTTTCCAGCATCTTGTTCTAAATGTAATCTAGTGATTCCAATTTTTCTTTCACCATTATTTGTTGGAATTTTTATAAAACCTTTTCCAACAATTGGATATTCAAATTGTGAAATTTGGTAACCTTGTGGAAGATCCGGATAAAAATAATTTTTTCTATCAAAAACTGATTTCTTATTTATTTTTGCATTAAGCCCTAATCCTGTTTTAATGGCTTGTTCAATACAATACCTATTGATTACTGGAAGAGCCCCGGGCATACCTGCATCCACAAGTGAAACTTGAGAGTTAGGTTCAGCTCCGTATGCAGTAGATGAAGAGGAAAAAAGTTTAGACTTGGAGCTTATTTGTGCGTGAACTTCTAAACCTAAAACCACTTCCCAAGAATTTTTCTTACCATCAATTAGGTCATTCATTTTGTAAATCCTCAATAAATTTTCCCGCCTTAAAAATTAATTTTTCTTCAAATGGTTTTGAAATTAATTGTAAACCATATGGTAAACCATTCTCATTTAAACCAGCAGGAACTGACATGGCTGGCAAACCAGCTAAGCTTGCAGGAACTGTTAAAACATCGTTTAAGTACATTTCAAGAGGATCCTCTTGTTTGTCACCAATACCAAATGCAACATTTGGAGTTGTGGGTGTTAATATGAGATCACATTTTTTAAATGCTTCAATAAAATCGTTATAAATTAATTGCCTAATTTTAAGTGCTTTGATGTAGTATGCATCATAATATCCCGCAGATAGTACATATGTTCCTATCATAATTCGTCTTTTAACTTCAGCCCCAAATCCATTTGCGCGTGTATTCTCATATAATCCATCTAATGATTCTGAATCATCTCTGAAACCAAATCTTATGCCATCATATCTGGCGAGATTTGCTGAAGCTTCAGCCGGAGCAATTATATAATAAGCAGGAAGTGCGTATTTCGTGTGTGGCAATGAAATTTCAACCACTTCAGTACCATTTTTTTTAAATATTTCGGAGATTTCTTCCCACTTTTTTTTTATAACTGGGTTAAGACCATCAATCATATATTCAAGTGGTATACCTATTTTTTTTTTCTTAAGATTAATTTCTTTAAAGTTGGAAAAATCTGGGATCTTGTTTTTTGAACTAGTAGAATCACGCGAATCATAACTACACATGGCTTGCAACATAATACTCGAATCTACTACATTTTTAGTTAAAGTTCCTGCCTGATCTAAAGAGGAGGCAAAAGCTATCATACCAAATCTAGAACATCTCCCATAAGTGGGCTTCATCCCGACAATTCCACAAAAGGATGCCGGTTGCCTTATAGATCCACCAGTGTCTGAACCAGTTGCAGCAACACATAAGTTCGCCGCAACTGCTGCTGCGGAACCACCTGAGGATCCACCAGGGACTAAATTTTGATCCATTTTCACCGGATTAATCACATTACCGTAAAAGCTCGTTGTGTTTGCCGATCCCATCGCAAATTCGTCTAAATTGGACTTTCCAAGCATTATAGCCCCAGAATTCCATAAATTGTTTGATACTGTTGATTCGTAAAATGGCTTAAAATTTTCTAAAATTTTTGATCCAGCTGTTGTTCTAATTCCTTTAGTGCAAAAAAGATCCTTCATAGCAATTGGAATACCTTCCATAGACTTTATGGGACAATTGCCAAGATTTTTGTCTATTTTTCTAGCAATATTTATTGCCAAATCGGGAGTTTCTGTTATGTAACAATTTAATTTTTTTTTCTTTTTTATATTCTCTGTGTAATATCTAGTTACTTCTTCACATGTAAAAAACTTTTTTTTATAACCATTAATTGTCGACTGAATTGTAAGGTCTCCAAAAGAACTCATTCTACAACCTTAGGTACAACAAAGAATCCAGAATTTTTTTCAGGTGCATTACTCAATACGTCATTTTGATCATTATCAACTTCTACTTTATCCTCTCTCATAGGCATTGATTCATTGAAAACTGATAACATTGGATCAATTTTATCTGTATTGACTTGTTGCAAAGTATTAATCCAATCAAGAATATTATTGAGCTCATCTCTCATCTTACTTTCAGAGATGGAATCGATTTTAAGCTTTGATAGCTTTGCTATTTTTTTGACTGTACGATTATCAATGGACATTAATCATTTAAAACATTTTAATTAACACAGAAATTATATAATATTGATATCATTCGATATGCCAATCTGCAATATAAATGAATTTTTAATTGAAGGATTTTTCATTAATAAAGTTATGGGTATTGACATAGGCAAAAAAAGGTGGGGTATAGCACTTTCAGACCCACATAATTCTTTTTCTCTTCCACACAAAGTTTTATGTAATAATGTAAATGTCTATGGAGATCTAAATGAAATAATTGAAAATTATAATGTCAACTTAATTGTTGTTGGTTTACCTTTAAATTTTGATAATTCTTTAAACAAGAAATGTCAGTCAATCAGGGATATGACAAAACATTTAGATAAAAAACTTTCAGAATTTAAAAAAAATCTACCAATTCTTTTTTGGGATGAAAGTTTTTCAACACAACAAGCCAATGATTACGTAATTACTCAAAATATTTCTAAAAGAAAAAAGATTATCGATAAATTTGCCGCTAGTATAATATTACAAGATTTTCTAGATTTTTTAGAAAAGAATAATTAATGAAAAAAAAACAAAAAGACCAACCACTTTCTGGAATAAATGTTTTCGATCTTACCAGAGTTCTTGCAGGACCGACGTGCACTCAAATTTTAGGTGATCTTGGCGCAAATATAATTAAGATCGAGAGACCTGAGACTGGAGATGATTCCAGAAATCTTGGACCACCCTACCTTGACAAATTAAAGAATCCTCAAGAAAGCGCGTATTATCTTAGTGTAAATAGAAACAAGCATTCTGTTACAATAGATTTAACAACCAAGAGTGGACAAAATTTAGCAAAAAAAATAATTTCTAAGTGCGATATTTTAGTTGAAAATTTCAGGGCAAATAATCTTAAGCAATACGGATTAGATTACGAAACTTTAAAAAAAATAAACCCAAAATTAATTTATTGCTCAATAACTGGTTTTGGACAGAATGGGCCATATTCAAAAAGGGGTGGATACGATTATCTTGTGCAAGCTATGGGTGGGATTATGAGCATTACAGGAGAAGAAAATGGTCTTCCGACAAAAGTAGGAGTTGGTGTATCAGATATAATAACAGGCTTATATTCAACAATATCAATTTTATCCGCACTGAGATATAGAGACAAAAAGTCTATTGGTCAAAGAATTGATATTTCATTGCTTGATTCTCAAGTTTCATGGTTAAGTTATGTCGCTCAAAGTTACTTAATTTCAGGTAAAATCCCAAAAAGAATTGGAAATGATCATCCTTCAATTGTACCTTATCAAACTATCAAAGCGAAAGATGGTCTAATGGTTTTAGCTATAGCTAATGATAATCAGTTTAAAAATTTTTGTAATTTTGCCGGGCTAGACAAATTATATATAGATAAGAAATTCAGAACAAATTCTCAAAGAGTCAAAAATAGAGCAAAATTGAAAGAAATCCTGGAGAAAAGAATAAGTAAAAATAACATAAATTTTTGGGTAAGTGGTCTTGTTAAAGTAAATGTTCCATGTGGTCCTATTAATAATATAAAAAAGGTTTTTGATGACCCTCAGGTAATTTACAGAAAAATGAAAATAAAAATGAAATATGATAAAAAAAAAATTGATTTTATTGGTAGTCCTATAAATCTATCCGAATCTCCTATTTTATATAAAAAGGTACCACCAAAATTAGGTGAGGATACCAATAAAATTCTTAAAAAGTTTCTAAACTTAAAATCGAGTGAAATCAAAAAGCTTAAAAAAAATAAAATTATTTAGATCATGATTGAAGATTGATAAAAAAAAGAATAAATTCAGATTAATGATAGAGGAAATATCAAAGACTAAATATCCTCATAAACATTTATTAGGTATAGAGGGTTTAAACCCACCAGAGATAAACTATTTGTTGTCTCTTGCAGAAAACTTTTCTAGATCACTCAAAAATTCTGAGGAAAAATTTAATTATCTAAAGAATAAAACATGTATAAATCTATTTTTTGAGAATTCAACAAGGACCAGAACGTCTTTTGAACTTGCTGGAAAAAAACTAGGGGCAGATATTTTGAATATTTCTGTTAGTTCAAGCGCAATAAAAAAAGGTGAAACTCTAATAGATACTGCAATGACCCTTAATGCTATGCAACCAGATGTAATCGTGGTCAGGCATCCTGATGCTGGAGCGGTTCAATTATTATCAGAAAAGGTAAACTGCAGCATTATCAATGCAGGTGACGGTCCGCATGAACACCCTACCCAAGCACTTTTAGATGCATTAACTATTATTAGAAGAAAAGAGAATGTAAGTGGTCTAAAAGTTGCCATCTGTGGAGATATTTTACATAGCCGTGTAGCAAGATCAAATATTCATTTGTTAAATACATTAGGAGCGCAAGTAAGAGTCATAGCACCACCCACCCTCATACCCTACGGTGTCCAAAATTTGGGTGTAGAGGTTTTTCATGAAATGAAGGCGGGGCTTTCCGAAATAGACATAATTATTATGCTAAGATTGCAGCTTGAACGCATGTCTGGTTCATACGTACCCTCAATTAGAGAATATTTTAGGTTCTTTGGACTTGATAGGGATAAACTAAGATACGCAAAACCTGATGCATTGATTCTTCATCCTGGACCGATGAATAGAGGAGTGGAAATTGATACTGAATTGGCAGACGATATTGACAGATCTGCAATATTTGAGCAAGTACAAATGGGAGTTGCAGTAAGAATGGCCTGTTTACATGCTTTACTCGAGGATAAAAATGATTAAAAATAAAGTTTTTAATTATGATAAAAACAGCTCTAAAAATTATGCACTAATCAATGGAACTATAATAAATACAAAAGATGAAAAACTTTTAAAGGGTACAGTTTTAATTAAAAATAAAGTTATAGAAATCGTCAGTGAAAATATCGATTCAAATGAAGTATCAGATATTTACGAAAAAATAAATTGCGAAAACCTACTAATAGCTCCAGGCCTAGTTGATCTAAGAGTGCAAATCAGAGAACCCGGACTTGAACATCAGGATACAATAAAAAGTGTATCTAAATCAGCATCTAGTGGAGGTATAACTTCGCTTCTTTGCATGCCAAATACTAATCCAGTGATCGATCAACCCGCATTAATACATTCAATTCAAAGAAAGGCAAGAGACATCGCCTTAACTAAAATTTATTGTGCAGGATGTATAACAAGAAATTTAGAAGGAAATGAAATTGCAGAACTTCAATTAATGCACGAATCCGGGGCACTAGGTTTTACAGATGTTCTTAACTGTGTTCAAAATACAAGAGTGATGAGAAGAGCCTTTAAATATATCAAGTCTTTTAATGGATTAATTATTCAACATCCTGAGGAGCAGAATTTAGGACAAGATGGTGTAATGAATGAAAGCGATATTTCTACAAGACTAGGTTTAAAAGGTATTCCTTTTTATGCCGAGCCAATGGTAATTCAAAGAGATTTATGGTTAGTAAAAGAAACCGGCTCAAGGTATCATATTAACAATGTAAGCACTGAGGCTTCGGTCAAAATAATTCGGCAAGCAAAAAAAGATGGCTTAAAAGTCACATGTGATACTGCTCCACAATATTTTATTCTAAATGAATTAGCAGTAGAAAATTATAGAACGTTCGCAAAATTATCACCACCTCTTAAAAATGAGCAAGATAGAATAGCAATAATTGAGGGAATCAAAGACGGTACAATAGACGCAATTGTTTCTGATCATACACCACAAGATCAAGACGCAAAGAGATTACCATTTGATCAGGCTGAATTCGGTGCTGTAGGTCTTGAAACCCTATTATCACTTACGCTTAACCTAGTAAAAGAGTCACATATTTCAATTTCTAGAGCTTTGCAGCTTTTGAGCTATAATCCTTCTAAAATTTTAGGAATAAATAGTGGAGAAATAAAAAAAAATATGGATGCAGATCTAATAATATTTGATCCAAACAAATCATGGAAAATTAATCCTAATAATTTTTTTAGTAAATCAAAAAATACCCCCTTTGATGGACTAGTTGTCGAAGGTAAAAATATGTTTACTTTCAATAGAGGTCGTCTTGTTTATTCAAACTCATAATTACCTTTTTTTTATTTTTGCTTATCTTATTGGCTCTATCCCTTTTGGACTTATTTTATCAAAACTTACAAATAATGCGGATCCAAGATTACATGGGTCAAATAATATTGGAGCCACCAATATTGCAAGACTAAGTGGGTATAAAATTGGATTATTAACTCTTAGTTTAGATATATTAAAGACAACTTTAACTATAAAATTATGTCAGTATTTCATACCTGAACAAATCATGCATGTTGCATTTTTAGTTTTTTTGGGCCATATTTATCCAGTATGGTTAATATTTAAGGGAGGTAAGGGCGTTGCTGTTTTTTTAGGTATTTTATTTTGTTTCTCTAGCACATTAAGCCTAATATTTATTTTTGTGTGGATATTTATCTTTATTATATTTAGGTATTCATCGTTATCTGCACTTTCTGCATGCACTTCAACACTAATCACTAGTTTTTTTCTATTTGACAACTCAATCATCCTTTTTATTACTGCGCTAAATCTCATTATTTTTATCAAACACAGTGAAAATATAAGAAGATTAATCAATGGAGAAGAAAAAAAATTTTTAAAAAAATAAATTTTTTTTTGAATTTTTTAATTATTCCTATATTAATTTCATAGATTAAGGATATATAAATGAAATTAGTTATTGTAGAGTCACCATCAAAAGCTAAAACTCTCAAGAATTATTTAGATAATGACTACGAGGTAATTGCGACGGTAGGACACTTTCGTGATCTACCAGAAAAAGGAATTGGAATTGATGAAACAAATAATCATTTCTCTGTAAAAGAATGGGCTTTAGAATCTGACAAAATTGATCCAGTTATAAAGCAGATTAAAAAGTCTGATACCATATTTTTGGCCACAGACCCAGATAGAGAGGGCGAGTTAATTGCGTGGCATGTTTATGAGTTATGCAAAGAACAAAACTTGTTAAGCAATAGAAATTTTCAAAGAATAGAATTTAATCAAGTCAATAAAGAAACTTTTATGGATGCTCTTACAAAACCTAGGCAGATAAACGAATGTCTTGTAAATGCGGCTTTAGCTAGAAGATTTCTGGATAGGTTTTTTGGTTATAAAATTTCTCCAATTACAAAAAGAAGAACTAAATTTGCAGCAAACGCTGGAAGAGTCCAATCTCCGGCACTTCGAATCTTAACAGAACGAGAAAAAGAGATAGATTTATTTAAACCTGAAGAATATTGGGAAATATTTTTTCTTTTAAAAGACTCAAATAACTTTGAAACGGAATTTCAATTAAATAAATTTGAAAATAAAAAAATCAATAAAATGGATATATCAAATGAAAAGCAAGTCTTTGACATAATTGACCAAATTAAAAATGAAAAATTTATCGTATCAAATATAGATAGTAAAAAAAAAAAAAGAAACCCCTATGCCCCATTTTCAACCTCAACACTAATGCAAGATGCTTCAAGTAAAATTAGTTTCTCCCCTGCTCTTACTAAAGTAATTGCACAACAATTATTTGAAGGAACTTCCTCGGATGGTGGTTTAATAACATACACTAGGACGGATTCTATTACATTACCTAACAATATCATTAATAAGTGTAGAGATTTAATATTGGAAATTTATGGAAAAAATTACTTACCTGATTGTCCCTACACATACAAAACAAAATCAAAAAATGCTCAAGAAGCCCATGAACCTATTAGACCTACAAATTTAATGATATTTCCTGAAAAAGTAAAAAATACTTTAAATAATAATCAATATAAACTTTACAAATTAATATGGGAAAGAACTTTAGCGTCACAAATGAACCCTCAGTTATCAAAAGAAACCTTAGTAAATATTACTGCAGGTAAAGCAGAACTAAAAACCTCAGGTTCAGTTATTACATTTGATGGGTTTAGAAAGGTATACGGTGAATATAATTCAACAAAAAACGAAGAAAAGACTTTATCAAATTTTATTAAAGATCAACATCTCTCTATGGTTAAGGAACTTCCCAAGCAAAATTTTACAAAAGCTCCTAACAGATACTCGGAGGCTGGCCTTATAAAAAAATTAGAGGAGTTAGGAATAGGAAGACCATCTACATATCCAGACATAATAACTAAGTTAAAACAAAAATACGTGGAGGTAAAAAATAAATCCTTAATCCCAAATTCAAAGGGTAGAATTTTATCTAAGTTTCTTAAAAATTTCTTTGAGTACTTTGTTGAATTTGAATTTACCGCGCAGTTAGAGGAACAATTAGATAAAGTTACGACTGATAATGCAAACTGGAAGAATCTACTTCGAGATTTTGTTGAAAAATTAAATTATACAATTTCTGATTTAGAAAAAATCAGTATAACAGAAGTAATTAATGTAATTAATAAAGAAATCGAAGAATCTAAAGAGTTTATAGCAAATTCTCAGTGCCCAAAATGTAAAAAAGGTAAACTAATTGTAAATTTTAGCATGAACGGTCCTTTTATTGGTTGCACTGAACACAAAAAAGCAAAAAACTCAGGCGAATGTGATTATAAACCAAAAAGTTTAGATGCAGAAGAAGGAGAGGAAAAGTTTTTAGATGAAAGAGTTTTAGGGAAACATCCAAAGTTTAATAGTGATATAAAAATCAAAAAAGGAAGATACGGCCCTTATTTCGAATTAGAGATAAACTCTGAAAAAACAAAAAGAGTGGCAATTCCTAAAAATAAATCTATGGATGAAGTCGATATTAGTTATGCCATTGCTATGCTTGAATTACCTCGTGAGATAGGTATTTATCCAGATAGCGGAAAAAAAATTTTTGGTTCTATAGGTCCATATGGACCATACCTAAAGCATGATAATAAATTTATTTCACTTAAAGAAGATAACGTTCTTGAGGTGAATAATAATAGAGCAATAGATTTAATTAAAAATTGGGAAAAAGAAAATAAAACCTACAAAATAGGAATAGATCCAAAATCAAAAAAAATGATATCTTTAAAAAAAGGTAGATATGGAAGATTTATAGAAATTGAGATAAATGCTAAGAGTTCAAATAGATTTACATTACCGAAGGATATTAGTCCAGATGAACTTACACTAGAAAAAGCTATTGAAATTATTAATGGTAAGAAGAAAAATAAAAAAAAGAAAGTTTAAGAATACATACTCTCTTCAAAGTATTATTAACAAAGAAATAAAATACAATCATTTAAGTGAGTCTTTTTCTACAGAATTATTAAAATATGCAGAAAAAACTGCAAAAAAGGAAATTTCCCATCATGAGGATTTTACACATTTACCTTTTGTTACGATTGACGGAAAATTTAGTAAGGACTTTGATGATGCAGTTTATGTTAAAGTCAACAGTAAGGACATTGACATTTATGTAGCAATTGCTGATGTAAGTTACTTTATAAGAAAAGATGATGTGATTGATGTAGAAGCAAAAAAACGAGCAAACTCCTTCTATTTTCCAGATAGAGTATTACCAATGCTTCCAGAGATTATATCCAATGATATTTGTTCGCTTATACCAAATAAAAATAGAGCATGCCTAATGGTAAGAAGTAATATTGATTCAAACGGAAAAGTAAACTTTTGTGAGATTAAAAGAGTGCGAATAAGATCTATAGCAAGATTAAATTATGAAGATGTTGAGAACTATATTAATAAAAAAAAAGAATTTTCTAAAAACATTGGAAATTTGATTAACGATTTGTATAAAGTGTTTAAAATATTGAAGAATAAAAGTAAATTAAGATTTAAGCTTAATTTCAACCCTGAAACTTTTTATATTGACACTCAGGGTTCAAAATTTAAAATAAAAAAAAATACTCCCATGATCTCCGAAAAAATAATTGAAGAATTAATGATTCATACTAATACTACTGTTGCAAAATTTATATTAAGCGAAAAAATAAATTCTAACTTCAGAAATCATGATGAACCTACTAATGAAAAAATTAATAGGCTTAGTTTGTTTTGCAATCAAAACTCAATTCATTTTTCACCTCAAAAAAAGATTTTGCAAAAAGATATTTTTAATATATTTGATGAAAACAAAATAGATTCCAAAATATTTATAGACTTTATTCTAAAATCTCAATCAAAAGCATCCTATAATATTAAAAATAGAGGTCATTTCGGACTTGCACTAAATGAATACACTCATTTCACTTCACCAATTAGAAGATATTCTGATTTGATGGTGCACAGAGATATCCTGCGGCATATTTATAAAGAAGAAGAGACCACAAAAGAAGGTTGGATTTGTGATCATTTAACTGATCAAGAAAAGAAGTCTGAAAAAATTGAAAGGAATATATTATCAAAAGCATGTTGTTTAATCCTAAAAAAGCAGAAAAAAAAAACTTACACTGGTCATATTGATGGGTTTATTGAAACAGGAGTATTTGTAAAAGCTTATGAGCTTCCATTTTACGCATTTCAAAGATTTGATTCAATGAAGGATGACTTTTACATTCTTGATGAAACAGAACAATTTGCTGTTGGAAAAAAAAATGGTTTCTTATTTAAGCTTGGACAAAAAGTAAGTTTTAAATTAAAAGTTGTAAATTCTAGTAATGGAAAAATTTTAATAAATGGCTTAAAGAAGCGTGAAAATGACAAAGCCTCATAGCATTTTAAAAGCAATAAAACGGGGTTTTAACAAAAATTGTCCTAGATGTGGACACCATAGTATTTATAAATCTTACATTAAATTTGCACCAAAATGTAGTAAATGTAATATAAAATTTTCAAAATATAGTACAGACGATGGACCTGCCTATATTACAATTTTTCTAGTGGGTCATATAATTATCCCCCTAGTATTAATAACAGAAGGGGGTCGATTCCCACCTCCAATCTTGTTCCAATTAATTTTTTGGCCAATAATAACAATTTGCCTTTGCTTGTGGTTTTTACCAAGAATTAAGGGCGCGTTCCTCGGACTACAAATATCAGTAAATGATACATCTTGACAATACTCTTCCAATAGTTATAAATCTAATATGGCAAAATCAAATACAATACAAGTTAAATTGGTAAGTTCCGCGAAAACAGGGTATTTTTATGTAAAAAATAAAAACCCAAAAAAATTGACTGAAAAAATTGAACTTAAAAAGTACGATCCAAAAATTAGGAAACATGTAATTTTCAAAGAACAAAAAATAAAATAATCTTTTTTATCTACAATCTATATTCTTTAGATTAACCTTTTTTAGATTCATTTTAAGTGAATATGTTGGATAGTCATATTGAAAGAAACTTACAATGCCTTGTTTATTAATATTTGCAGTTAATTCGAGAGCGGGCGTTTCCGACTGATTTTCAAAATAAGCCATTCTCACATTTCTAAACGAATTTTCCACTTTTGGATCGATTAATTTCTGATCAACCTTTTCAATTTTTTCGCCAATAAATGTTGTAATTTCTAAATAATTTTCAGGCAAACTACCTTCGTAAACTTTATTTGATAAAATTGATCTTTCGTTCATATCATTAATCTTTGATACTATGATTTTAAGATGCTCGTGAGGAAATAAAATATTAGCAGGAAATGATAAACTTTTTTTCTTAGGGTTCAATATATCAACAGTAACTTCATTACCTTTTTTTGCTTTACCATTCACCATATTAATTATTTGGTTATTCTCTTTTACTTGCAAGAAAAACTCCATTTCGGAGCTATCATTCTTTTCCTGCAAAGAATAGTAAATGTCGCTAACAGAACCAACTCCTGATGAATTTACAAAATTTACGTAAAGCCTTTGATTTGATACCCAAGATTTACAATTATTAAACCAGTCTAATAGGAGTTCACCACTAGCTTTTTTAATATAGGTTTGTCCTAAAGTTTCTCTTTTAAAATCATCGTTAATAGTAACTTCGTAAATACTCTCGTAAGATTTTAATTCTTCAGCATCAATCTCATTATTATAAATAATTAGCAGTAAAGACATTTTAACAAATCGTATAAATTTACCTAATTTCATTTTTTTTCCCTATCTATAGTTTTTATATTTAATTCATTCAGATGCCTATCTGTTATTTTTCCAGGAGCACCTAAAAGTAAGTCATCGGCTTGTTGATTAAGAGGAAAAGCAACAACTTCTCTTAAATTAATTTCATCTGCGAGCAACATTATTATCCTATCAATACCAGGTGCTGAACCCCCATGGGGTGGAGCCCCATATTTAAATGCCTCATTTAGCCCCCCAAATTGTTCTTGGATCGTTTTTTTGTCGTATCCGGCAATCTCGAAAGCCTTATTCATTATTTCATTTTTATGATTTCTAATTGCACCTGATGATAATTCAATGCCGTTACATACAATATCGAATTGCCATGCTAAAATATCAAGAGGATCTTTGTTAATTAACGAATCCATACCACCTTGAGGCATCGAAAAAGGGTTATGACTAAAATCAATTTTTTTTGTTTCATTATTTATTTCATACATCGGATAATCAACTATCCAACAAAATTCAAAACTATTTTTCTTTCTTAGATTTAATTCATCGCATAATTTTTCCCTGACTTTTGATGCAAACGAATTCACCTCTGCAAATACATTGGAAATAAAAAAAACAACGTCACCGTTATTCATATCGCAATCTTCTTTTAGTTTAGAGAATTTTTCTTCTTTTAAATTATTAGCAATAGGTCCTTTACCCTGGTTATCCTCATAAATTATGTAGCCCAAACCTTTTTGTCCTTGTTCCCTTGCCCAGTTATTCATCTTGTCAAACCACGACCTTGACTTTTTAGAAGAATTTTTTAAAACAATTGCTTTAATAACATGACTTTTTGAAAGGTTTTCTTCAAAAATTTTAAAACCTGAATTTTCAAAACATTTTGAAACATCTAAGATTCTTAAGGGGTTCCTTAAATCAGGTTTATCTGTTCCAAAATCTGCTATTGCTTTTGAATATGGTATAATTTTAAATGGAGCTTTACTTACTTCTTTATTCAATGAAAATTTTTTAAAAAGTTCATACAAAACTGGCTCAATTGTTTCAAAAATATCCTGTTGCTCAACAAAGGCCATCTCAAAATCTAGTTGGTAAAATTCACCCGGAGAGCGATCTGCTCTAGCATCCTCATCTCTGAAACATGGAGCAATTTGAAAATATTTATCAATTCCTGATACCATTAAAAGTTGTTTAAAGATTTGAGGTGCTTGAGGTAAGGCATAAAACTTGCCAGGATGCAATCTACTCGGAACAACAAAGTCTCTAGCACCTTCAGGAGATGATGCAGAAAGAATCGGTGTTTGAACTTCAAAAAATCCATTTTGTCTCATTTTTTCTCTCAAAAAACTAATTATCTCTGATCTGAGAACTAAATTATTTCTCATTTTTTTTCTTCTCAAATCTAAATATCTATACTTCAGTCTAAGTTCTTCTGGGGCTTCATCCTCAACTGCAACTTGAAATGGAATTATTTCTGATTGATTGAGAATATCAACATTTTTGACTTCAATTTCAATTAGACCTGTTGATATTTTCCTGTTTATTGTATCTTCTGATCTTTTTATGACCTTGCCAGATATACTAATCACGCTTTCAAGTTTTAAACTTTCTATATTCTTAAAATTTTTGTGTTCGCAATTTACAACACATTGCATAATTCCGTAAAAATCTCTTATGTCTAAAAAAAGCAACCCACCGTGATCTCTTTTTTTGTTAATCCACCCAGATATTTTAACATTACTGTTTACGTCTTCTAATGTTAGATCACTACAATTATGTGTTCTGAAAATATTCATCTATTTGAATTTTTTTTTTTCAATGATAGGTTAAAATCAATGTTTATAGTTAATAACGAACAATTAAAACAATTTTATCAAGAATGTCAAAAAGATAAATATATTGGGATTGATACAGAGTTTTATTGGACAGAAACCTACAAACCAGAGTTATGTTTGATTCAACTTGCTAATAGTAGCAAAATACGTCTAATCGATCCTTTAAAATATAATCTCAATCTTAAATATATAGAAAAATTACTTTTAGATAAAAAAATAAAGAAAATCTTACACTCATCTAGTCAAGATTTAAGAATTTTTTACGATCTATTTAATATATTACCAGTAAATATATTTGATACACAAATTGGTGTTTTACCACTCGGCTATGATAATTCTACTGGTTTAAGCGAAGTATGCCAAGATTTTCTAAAAATTAAGCTTAATAAAGAAAAGGATTTTTTTGACTGGAGGAAACGACCTTTATCTGCTTCACAGATTAAATACGCAAAAGATGATGTAAAATACTTAAAATTACTTTATGATCAAATAAAAAAAAGATTAATTATCAAAAAAAGAACATCGTGGATAATAACTCCTCACAAGAAAATACTAAATAAAGATAACTATATTAATAAAGAAAAAAATGTTTGGAAAAAAGTCAGGTTTATACCAAAAACAAAAAGAGAATTTTTCCTAGTAAAAAAGATTTCATACTTAAGAGAAAAATTGGCAAGGAAAGAAAATATTCCTCCAAAAAAGATAATAAGTAATTCGTATTTGATAAAGTTATGCAAAACAAAAGAATTTTCAGATTCTAAAACCCTGAGTAAAATTGTAAATGATGAATTTAAAAATCAATTACACAAATTAAAACCGCAAAATATAGGGGATGATAGTATTAATAAATTAGATGAATTGACAATTAAAAAAATAAAGAGTCTTAAATTAATAGTTGAAAAAAGGGCTCAAAAACTTGATGTTCATCCAAGTTTAATAGCAAATAAATCGGAGATTACTGAAATGGTTTTAAAAAAAAAAATAGAACATTTTTGTGGTTGGAAAAAAAAACTTCTTACACAAACTGTAAAAGATCTCATCTTTAAATAAGACTGATAATTTTTTTTAAAAATAATTTTGAAATATTTGACTTAGAAGACAATGAATGTTGATCAATTAGTCTTGATATTGTTATTGCAGCGTTATAATCTCTATCGATTCTTTTTATTAAAAATTGAATGTTTTCATTTGATATTATAATCTGTTTTTGTTTTAACTTAGTTTGTATAATCTTCTTAATTAAATCATCATCTGGACTTTTGACCTCAACAATTAAAGATGAACATAATCTTGAACGTAAGTCTTCTAAAGATATATTCATTTCATTTGGATTCTTTGAAGAAGTAAATATTGAATAACATTTTTTTTCCTTAAGGATATTAAAGATAAATAGAAGATATTTTGCGTTTTTTATTCCTAATTCTATCAGGTTGTCAATATCTTCAATAATCCAACATGATCCAACACTAATTTTTTCAATTATTGAAATATTATGTTTTACAAAAAAATTTCTATCAATTATATTTGCCCCAGATTTTTGCTTCCAAATAGAACATATCTTTGTTTTTCCGCAATATTTGGGTCCATAGATTAATACATTTTTTACTGGCCATTCGGGCCACGCTGAAATTAAGTTAAAAGCAAGATAATTTTTTTTTGATAAACAAAAGTAATTATTCTTACTTTTAGTATCAAAATGAAATTCAAAATAATCTTGTTTCATATCTTAAAATAATGTTTCAATCCTATATTTATCGGAATTGATTATTTCTTTTAGAAAAATATTCTTTGGTCGTAATGATAAATTGATCTTTTCAATATTAGCTTGAGTGATGATTTCGTAAGTTGTAGTCTCTTTGTTAAATTGAATTTTACTAATTTGATCTATAAAAACACTTTCTGATAGAATTTTTTCTAATTTAATTGATTCTTTAAGTGAAACAAACTTATGAGTAAAAGTTATAATTTTTTTTTTAACAGATAATTCTGGAATTTTAATTCTTTCTTTCCACCACCTATTTAGTTCCTCTATGGCGTATTGTGCTAATAATCCTCGTTGAGAAGTTTTTGAACTTACATTCTTTAATCTTGAGTCTTCAATTTGTATTTCCCTCGAGCCCTCCTTATTAAATTCAGTTAATACTAAATTAGAATTAAAGGTTTCGGAATAAGAATCATATTCTTCCTTTAAAAAGATAATTATTCCAGAATTTTTATCAAATTTTTTTAATATATCACTGAATTTATTAATATCCTTAGTTAAAATTTCTTTAGGTGAAGCCACAAAATTATTTAAAAAGTTTCTTTCAGGAAAGTATAAATTTAGAAGGTTATCATCATCATATTCATTTATTAAGTTTGTGAACCATTTATTTTTTCTTTCCCATAAAAATAGATTGTTAAATTCTGAAAAAACAGGTAAAGCTAGAAAATCCTCTGAAACTAAATTACTTTTATTCAGATTAAAGTTTTCTAAATACTCTGAGACTTTATATTCATAAAAATTTACATCTATTAAAACAGTATATTTAGAATCAAAAAACTCTTCATTTTTAATTTTATAATCTTTAATGAAAGGTACTTTGTCAACTTCACGGTTATATTTTAGTTTTGCGTAATTTTTTTCATTTAATATTCTTTTTAAAAGTCTATCAAATGACAAGGTAAAAGCTTCATTTAGAGCTTTTTCTCGGGCTAATAATTCCTGAGTATCCTCAATTATTATTTCAATATCTTTTATTAAGTAAATATTGGAATCATACGCATGTAAATTTTTAAATATAAAAATAATTAAAATTATTAAGAAGTTTTTTACCATATTAGTATTTCAAAATTAAATATTTCTTGTTTTTTTTTTCTTAAATTGACGTACAATTATCCATGATATTAAAAAAAAAAAAATAAGGCAAAAAAATTAATAATTCTTACAAATCATCTGGAGTTGATGTTGAAAAAGCTTCTGAATTAGTAAAAAAAATTGAGAAAATAACGAATTCAAACAATGGTTTAGGAGTTATAAATAATTCCAAAGGTTTTTCTGGAGTATTTGACTTAAAAAAATTAAATCTCAAAGATCCAATACTGTTAACTTCTACAGATGGCGTGGGCACTAAGTTAAAAATTGCTATCGACTTTTCTAATTACACTAATATTGGCATTGATTTAGTTGCCATGTGTGTAAACGACATACTTGTTAATGGTGGAAAACCTATTTTCTTTCTCGATTACTTTTCGACATCTAAACTTGATGACGAACAACTGACTCAAATAATAAAAAGTATAAATGAAGGTTGTAATATTGCTGGTTGTCCTCTTATTGGAGGAGAAACTGCAGAAATGCCAGGAATATATAAAAATAATGATTTTGATATCGCTGGTTTTACAGTTGGGGTGGTTGAGAGAGATGAGTTAATTAATAAGGATAAAATTAAAGAAACTTGTACGTTAATTGGGATCGAATCAAATGGATTTCATTCCAATGGCTTTTCATTGATACGAGATGTTATAACAGTAAACAATGTATTGCTTAATTCATCAACACCTTACTCTTCATCCGAAAAGAAAATCTACGAAGATTTTCTTTTGCCAACAAAAATTTACACAAAAGAAGTGATACCCCTTATTAAAAAGAAACTAATTTTATCTATGGCCCATATCACGGGTGGAGGTATTATTGATAATCTAGAAAGAATCATTCCAGATGGTTTTCATGCAATACTCGATTTTCAGAAATATAAAGTACCTGAGAGATTTCTATGGCTTTCGAGATTAGGTCAAATTAGTGCCAGTGAAATGTTAAAAACATTTAATTGCGGTTTAGGACTGATTGTTGTAGTGAATAATGAGGATAAAGAGTATATTATGAGTTACTTTCAAAAATGCAACCTTGCTTCATTTGAGGTAGGTAAGCTTGTTAAAAATGGTAAAAAGGAAAAGGTACAAATAAGCAAGTTAAACCCATGGTATTAAATCTAGGTATTTTGATATCAGGTAACGGAAGTAATATGCTTAACATTGTTGAACAGTGTAAAAATAAAAATTTAAGTTGCGACGTAAAGGTTGTTATTAGTAATCAAGATTGTTTGGGAATTAAGAAGGCACAAAAATTAAATCTAAAAACATTTGTAATAAAACCTGAAAGATTTGAAGATAGAAATTTTTACGAGGAAAACTTGTCGAAATTACTAAAAGAAAATGATGTGCAACTTATTTGTTTAGCCGGATATATGTTAAAATTAGGTGATGCTTTTGTAAGTTCATGGCCAAAAAAAATAATTAATATACATCCCTCTCTTTTACCTTCGTTCAAAGGGCTAAATGCTCAAGAACAAGCAATTGAAAAAGGAGTAAAATTCACTGGATGTACAATTCATTACGTAAATAACAATCTTGATGACGGGGAAATCATTGATCAAAGAGTTGTAAAAATTAATAAAAGCGACACCTTACAAAATCTTATTAAAAAAATATTGATTGAAGAGCATAAGTTATATATAA